>Ga0209414_1000599_pt1 | contig 17386 bp, 13 predicted proteins | sample LakVidmifraction_4_FD_181154 | JGI IMG/M metagenome (GOLD analysis project Ga0209414, IMG submission 181154) | Hypersaline microbial communities from Lake Vida, Antarctica - Brine Hole Two &gt;0.2 micron (SPAdes) (version 2) | ecosystem: Environmental > Aquatic > Non-marine Saline and Alkaline >... | reverse complement strand
TATACTTTTAAGTTTGATTTGTAACCGGAAGTTTTAGTCTGAGGTTTTACAAGAAAAGAGCGCATTTGGGCTCTTTTTTTATCTATTAGAGAATTATTATTTCATCTTTTTAGAAAGTTATTATTTGGTAGCCATCATCAATATATTGAGCTAGGCTAGGGTGGCCCATCATGTCGCCTGATATTGTTAATCCTTGTTCTTTTGCACTTTCGAGTGATCCCATTTTTGAAGAACACGCTTGGCATACACAGGTAATAAGACCTTGATCTTTCACTTTTGTGTAAAGTTGGGAGAATGGTTGTTTTTCATCGGTCATTACAGATACCAATTTACAGGCACTACCTTCGATAATCAGTTTGACATCATAGCCTTTATCTTTCATATCCAGTGCGTTCAATAATACATGTACAAAACACATTGGTTCACCATTAAATGCCACTAGGGCTACTTTCTTGTTCATATTGTTTTTTCCTTTTGGTTGTTCTTATTGTAAGATGAAAGGAGGACTAAGGACTAAATGACTCTGGACTAAAAATTTCTAACACAGGTCTTGCGATCCCGAGAGCACTTGCAAGCTAGCGCCGGGGAGTCCGCGCCGAGGCTACAGATTGACTCATGACTCATGACTCATGACGCAAGACGCATGATTCAATTAAAAATTAACAAAGTGACTAAAGACTTTAAAGTCCTTAGGAGGCGAGAAGACTCTTCTGTTTCTGGTTTTCCTGCATTTTCAATTGACTCAATAACTCAGAACTAAAACTTTCAACAATCGCCCAGCGAATTCCAACTATTTTTGCTGTAGTATTTTGAACGTTGCTTTAGGACCAATTGCCTTAAAATGTTCTGCATCTTTTGTGGTTAGTCCAGGAAGAGCGCCAACTTTCCGGAAAAATTCATTTTTTTCTGCAATAGATGCAAACATGCTGTTTGATGCTTCTGATGTATAGGAAAAATCTGCATATCGAGCAAGTATAGTATGACCCACCATAATTTCTGCCCCTTTTATGAATTCATTTTTGTATTGAGACAGTATGGGACCATCCAGATCATCAACAAATGGAAGACCTTTTTTGTTCATTTCTGTTCCAATATTGATTGGGACATCTCTTTTGATTGAAGCCTCAATAATGGCCTTTAGATTTGCTTGTTTTATTTTTGCAGTTTTTTCATCTTTGATGTTCCAGTTTCTGTCAGGAATAATATTTATTGCCTTGCACCCCTTTGCGCAGATAAGATCCATTAGAGCTTCTGCGTCAGCTTCTCCTGCACTTGTTCCGTCAAGCCATGTTGCCATTGGTACTGCACCACATGATGAAACCCACTGGATAAAGTCTTCAACGGCAGGAAATGTATCTTTTGAAGGTTGAACATATCCTATACCGCCAGCTTTTGCAAGTTTGCTCCTGACTTTTTCTTCAAGTGTAGGACGACTGACAATAAGTTCAGCTGCTGAATTAGAGTCAACTCCCAGTAATTCTGACAAATATTGCGCACATTTTTCATCCTGACCATATACGTCAAAGATTTTATTTACATATGCAGTTATTATATGGCGTTCGGTTGCCACTCCTGCTGGCGTAAGAGGAAGAACATCTTCTTCATAATTCAAAGCAATATCTTGAAGTTTTTCGTTGATTCTTGATATTAAAGCAATGTTTCTTGTTTTTGCTCCATCTTTAAAAGACTGAAGAGTTTCGAACTGGACTGTGTTTTCTTTTGGTAGTTCATAAAATCCTCCGCCCATAATGTAGGATACACCTGGTTCACCCGGAGAACTTATGTCAACATCTGATAGTTCTTCAATATAGACTCGAGTCTCAAGATTAGCCGCACATCTCATTCCTACCTTTTCTGATGCAGTAATAAACTCTTCTAGGCCATCAAGAACATCAAAGTCGCAAAGTGCAGCCGCATATAGTCCAGCTTTTGCTGATTCAAAAACAATATTGGTTGGAGACCAACCTTCTCCATTGTATGAGTAGAATGAGTGAAAATGCATGTTTACATTATCCGATTTTGTTGAAAAGTCTGCAATTTGAAGTTTTGAATCAAAACCGTTTGTACGTTCTTTTAAGTTGAATGAGTTAAAGTCTGCCATTGTTGTTTCCTTGATTTTGAATTTTAAATTATCTATTTTTTGAAATCTGTTAAATGTCCCATAACTTGTACAAAGCCCCTTGCATAAAATTTTGCATCATCAATTGGGTGCTTTGTTTTAACCAGTCTATTAAGTAATGCCATGGGATGAAAAATTGCACTATATACAGAACGAATAGCTTTTTTAACCTCTTTTTCAGATGCTTCACCAGGCATAATATTCATACGCATGTCAAAATTATCCCAGTCTTCAGTTATTAGCCATCCGGCCTCTTTTACTTCATCATATAGTGGTGTGCCAGGGTAGGGGGTGACCATTGTAACTTGAAGTGTAAATGCATATCCTTTAATAAGAAGCTCTCTTGCCATCTTGACTGTTGCCTTCATGTCTTCTGCGGTCTCCCAAGGGTAGCCAAACATGACTGTAACGTGAACATCCAACCCTGCTGCCCTTGCATCTCTTGCTCCCTGCATTATCTCATTCTGGTTTATTCCCTTAACTAGACGATCCAGAGTTTTCTGATTTGCTGATTCCAATCCAAACAGCACAAATCTAAAACCTGCCTTGGCCATTAGTTTGTAGTCATCAGATGTTAAACAACCAAAACGCATGTTGCAGTTTAATGTTATTTTTTTATTATAACCACGTTTAATCATCTCTTCACAAAAAGTTTTGAGCCATTTCCCGATAGGCAGAGTTCCGCTGTCATCCATAATCTCTTTGATATTATATTTCTCGATTAAGTGGCCAATCTCGTCGACAACCTCTATTGGATCTCTAAATCTATATGATGGATAAAGAGTCGTCCAAGAGCAGAATGTACATTTGTGGTGCCAGCAGTCTCTAGCTGACATGATATATGTGCCGGGTATTGAACGAAAATTGCCGTTCTTATATGCGTACAGCTCCCAGTTTACCAAATCTCTGTCAATCCATGGGGCTTTTGATAGTTCGTGATCCAAAACAAATTGACCAGTATTGATAATATCTCCATCTTCAAGCAGCCATATGCCTGGCTCTAGTTTTGTGTTTACAGGATCTGTAATGTAGTCAAGTAAGTTAATCAAAAGAAAATCATAGTCACCGCCAGTAAGTATATAGTCAATTTTTGAGTTCTCAAATGATTCACGAGGAAGTGCTGTTACGTGGTCACCGCATAGAACGACTTTAGTTTCTGGAAAATGTTTTTTGAGTACATCAATCCATTTCCAGTGAGCTTTAACAACAGGAGTCTTTGTTTCCAACCATATAATATCCGGTTCAAAATTTTGTAGCTTCTGCAGGAATTCACGTTCTGTTAACTGGCTGGCAATGCCGTCAAGCCATAGAACTTCGTGTCCGGCGTCTCTGACCATAGTTGCTGCAGTTGCTGGAACCACAGGAAAGATGTATGTGGGTTTGGTAAACCACTGGAACTGTCTGTTTTGTGACAAAAGAGGAGTGCCTTTTTCTGACTCCAATGGTGGATATGTAAACGCAACTTTCATAAATCTGTTCCCCTTAAGTTCTTTTAATAATAAGTTCTATATAATAACAGTTTAAAATATATTTTTCAAATTAAAAAGAACATCTTTGAGCGTTTTTGAGCATTTACTTGATTTTAGGCTCTTCATAAATTATTGTGGGTCATTTATATTTGTTCGCCCCCTTCCATGCTTCGCTTTTCAAGCTACGCAGGACGCAGTCAGGGTCGTATTGTGCTATTATAACTAACCCCGTATTGCATACGGGGCTAATAAAATTAGACTACTTCCATGCTTCGTCTTCGGCTACGCAGGACACAGTCGTAGTCTTAGAACGGCGACGGTGTCCTGCGTAGTTCGCAGAGCGAAGCATGGAAGCTGTTCAATGTTAATAGCCCAGCCCTCACTTTGTAATTCTTTTACAAAGTAAGGGCGGGGTTAATTAATTCATTATTAGTGACGACCCCGCTACCACTTTATGCGGTAGCAGAAAGTGGCGGCGGGGTCGAATATAAAAAATGTATTTACCCACAATAATTTATGAAGAACCTGATTTTACGATTGGTGGCTATTTTTTCTTCTCGGTTCACAGAACCGACTCTACATTTTTTCCAAACGACGTTATTTGCAAGTAATGTAGTGTCCGATCTGTGATTGGAATTATATAATATATATTTTATTAATCATCACTAAAAATGGTTCTTCGTAGATTATTGTGGATGAAACTTAAAATAACGTTGAAGTATTATGCATTAATAATGATTGAATTACCATACGTTTCATACATGGTTTCGTAAAGACTACGAAGTAGTCAAACTTGAATAGCCCCGCATGCAATGCGGGGTACAGAATATATAATATTCCCAAACGACCCTGGAGGGGTCGAACATTGATGGTGCAGTTCGACTAAGTTGTAGTCGTGGGTTGTTTTAAATGGTTACCCCATATTTCATACGGGGCTACTCAAATTAAACCACTCCGTGGTTTTGTAAGCAATATGATTTGAAGTAAAATGGCTTGAATAAAACAAGATACCCACAATAATTTACGAAGAGCCCTAAAAAAGGCAAAAACACCAAAACCAAGGATATTCCCTCTGTTTTTTTGTTTGGGCAAAAAAAAGGTCGTAGAAGTTAATCTACGACCTTTTTGATAAATACAATATTACAGATTATATAATTCCTTGTGCAAGCATCGCATCAGCAACTTTGATAAATCCAGCAATGTTAGCACCAGCAACATAGTTACCTTCCATGCCGTATTCTTTTGCTGTATCATAGCAGTTTCTGTGGATTTCAATCATGATGTTGTGTAGTCTTTCATCAACTTCATCTCTAGTCCAGGTTAATCTTAGACTATTTTGAGACATTTCAATTCCTGAAGTAGCTACGCCACCAGCGTTTGCAGCTTTACCTGGTCCAAACAATATTTTATTTTTCAGGAATACTTCAACAGCTTCAGGTGTAGAGGGCATATTTGCACCTTCAGCAACACAGATGCAGCCATTTGCAACTAATGTTTCAGCATCTTGTCCGTCAAGCTCGTTTTGAGTAGCCGATGGTAATGCAACGTCAGCTTTTACGCTCCAGACACCTTTACCTTCAAAGTATTTTGCTGTTGGGTATTTTGCAGCGTACTCTTTGATTCTAAGTCTTTTAACGTTCTTAAGCTCCATAACAAATGCAAGTTTGTCTGTATCAATACCGTCTTCGTCTACAATGTAACCATTAGAGTCTGATAGCGTAAGTACTGTACCGCCTAGTGCAATAACTTTTTCAGCTGCATATTGAGCAACGTTACCGGAACCAGAAATGACAACTTTCTTTCCTTTAAAGTCTTCTGATCTTGTCTTTAGCATTTCTTCTGCAAAGTATACGCAACCATAACCTGTAGCTTCTGGTCTGATTAAACTTCCGCCGAATGATAAACCTTTGCCTGTCAAAACGCCTTCAAATCTGTTAACGATTCTTTTGTACTGACCGAACATGTAACCAATTTCACGACCGCCGACACCAATGTCACCAGCAGGAACGTCTGTGAACTGCCCGATATGTCTGTATAGCTCTGTCATGAATGACTGGCAGAATTTCATAACTTCGTTATCACTTTTTCCTTTTGGATCAAAATCTGAACCACCTTTGCCGCCACCCATTGGCAGCGTTGTCAAACTGTTCTTGAAAACCTGTTCAAAACCTAAGAATTTTAAAATGTCCAGAGTAACTGAAGGATGAAATCTTAGTCCACCTTTGTATGGTCCTATTGCACTATTGAATTCACATCTGAAACCTCTGTTGATTTGCACAACACCATTGTCGTCAACCCAAGGTACTCTGAATGATAGAACTCTTTCAGGTTCTACAAGTCTTTCAAGAATTTTTGCTTCTACGTATTCCGGGTGTCTTTCCAAAACAAGCATTAGAGTTTCTACAACTTCTTTTGCTGCTTGGTGAAATACTTTTTGTTCTGGATCTTTGGAAATAATTTTTTCCATAATTGATTCAACTGATACTGTCATTTTTAAATAACTCCTTAATAATTTTGTTATATCATCATATATTTGGCATTAGTATGCCGATGTTTAGGTGGTAATTTACCAAAATGCTGGATTTTGTCAAAAATAATCTGATCTTTTTTTGTTGAATCGGCAAAACTTCCGATATTTCCAGGAATAGCTTGCTTTTTATTGTTGTATATGAGATTATAAAACAATTAGATATATTTGTAGAATATTTAAGTTTGGAACAAACAATTATAGTCACTTTATCACTTTATATAAGAGCTTAAAGAGTCAATATACAAGTGTTTTAAGGGAAAAATTATTTTATTTTAATCTTTGATTTTGATTTTTAGTTTTTAAATTATGTTATTTTACTCATAGTTGTTTTATAATTTTAAGTAGAAAAAATATAAGGTATATGTATCATGGCAAAAAAACAGAATAATAAAATTGCCGTTTTAAATGCACTGAAAAATAGCAGTGTTCCTTTAACCAGCAGCAAAATAGAAGAATTATTGAAAAATTCAGGCTACTATATTTCAGAGAGAACAATAAGAATTTATCTGAAGGAACTTGACGGTCTGGGGTTGATAAAGACTTATGGAAAAAAAGGTAGAATAATTACACCTAAAGGTCTTGATGAACTGTCTGTTACGAATATTGTTGAGAAAATTGGATTTTTGTCGGCAAAGATAGATCAGATGACCTATATGATGAATTTTAATCTAAAGAATAGAACGGGAAAGGTTGTGGTGAATACATCTTTCTTGAGGCCTAGATTATTGCATAAGCATCTTGATAATATTTGTAAGGTTTTTGATAAAGGATTTGCAATGGGTAAGTTGGCTTGTTTAATAGGCCAAGGAGAGCGTATTGGAAATATAATTGTTCCTAAAGGGATGGTAGGGTTTACAACAGTATGTTCAATTACACTAAATGGCATTATTCTGAAGTATGGTATACCAACCCATTCAAAATTCGGCGGTTTGATGGAGATGAAAAAAGGAGAACCTAAACGTTTTGTTGAACTTATAAATTATGATGGAACGACAATAGATCCATTAGAAGTTTTTATTCGAAGTGGAATGACTGATTATCTTGGAGCAATAACTACTGGTAATGGAAGAATTGGTGCAAGCTTTCGAGAAATACCATCGGATAGTAGAAATACTGTTGAACAAATTGATAAAGAGTTGACGAAAATTGGTCTTGGTGGCTTTATGCGAATTGGCTTGCCGGCGCAACCACTTTTTGATATTCCTGTTAATGAAGGTCGTGCAGGTGCAGTTGTGATTGGTGGTTTGAATCCTATTGCTGTTGTTGAGGAGTCTGGAAGCAGAGTTTTGTCAAAAGCTCTTTCGGGGTCAATTGAATTTGAAAGATTGCATCACTTTGAACTGCTTGAACATAATTTGAAAAAATTTTTGTAAAAAACTTAGTTTTACGGTTAAGACGAAAAACATGAGTTTTAATCAATAGAATTAGGGATTAAGTTTTTGTTTTCTCTCTCTTGGGTGATAAACTTGAAAATAGCCATCAACCGTAAAATCAAGGTTAGATTCATGATAAAAACCTTAGTTTTACGGTTGGGAAGATGAACATGCCTTTTGAGCAATAAAATCAAGAAATAAGTTCTGGTTTTATGCATCTTTGGGTGATAAACTGAGAAAAATATATTTTCGACGACCACCGGTCGACGCTACAGTGCAGTGTAAGAGATACAGAAGCTCAACTGTAGCGGCGATGGCTCATCGCCGAACACTATAAGATCCCAACCGTAAAATTAAGAAAAAAAACTCTTTCTTGCAATTTTTGTTGTAATGATGTACTCTCTGACTATATTAAAAAGATAATATAAATGGTACTGTCTAAAATTGCATGAAAAAGAGATTTCGTTAGATGGTTAGATAGGCAGCGGAACGGTTAATAGAAGTGGGAAAAATAAGATGGTAATGAGGACATTACCGCTCCCAAGAAAATTCGTGTCCAAGGGACTCAGCTACAGCGTTAGTCTTGCATATTGACGGTTGAATTGTAGCTTTAGCCTTTAGCCGAGTCCCGTGGGCTCGGGAGTTCACGCCTTGCGGGAGTAATCTTGGTTAAATAGCAGAGAGCAACTTTTGACGGTACCAATAATAAGGTACTGTCAAAAGTTCTATGACAGAATATGAAAGAGTTGTATTAACGGAATAGATACCCCTCCGTCTCGCTGTGCGAGCCACCTCCCCTAATTTAGGGGAGGAGTTTTGGCGTATTAGGCTTAGTATGCAGTTATAACACCTGTAGCGTCGGGCGTTGACCGACGGAAATTAAGGGGATAAGACAAAATAGTCTGTATCCCATTTATTTAAAACACAATAGGGCTAAAAAGAAGGTAAATTCTTGACAGTACCAACTTATTTGAAAGGAATATTATGAAAAAACTTGGAAAGATATTGTTTGGATTGGTTTTAGTTTTTGTAGTTGTATTAATTGCTGTACAAATTTTTGGTGTGAAGTACCTTAAAAAGACAGTAGACAAATTTGTTCTGCCTCAAGTTGAGGAGATTACTGGTGTAGATGTAGCTATTAAGAATTTAAGCCTCAATCTTTTTAAAGGAACTGTTAATGTCGAAGGTGTTGTTCTCGGAAATCCGGAGGGTTATGAAGGTGATTTACTGACCATTGGTGAGTTCAAAACGTCTTTAAAGATGAAGGCGCTATTCAAAAAAGAGGTATATGTTAACGAGCTTAAATTGAAAGATGTGCACTTAGCTGTTATGGTCAAAGATGCAAAGAATATAAATGTGCTTGATCTAGCTAATCATATTACAGAAGCAACGGCAAAAGGAAAGCCTGCTAAAGAAAAGCCTGCTAAAGACAATAAAAATAAAACCGCTACAAAGTCAGATCAGGTTGTAAGTGTAGACGACGTGAGCACAGCCAAAACACCAGAACCAATAGACTTTAAACTTCAGAATTCAGCTTTTAATTTTCTTTTTTCATTTGTATTGTTGCCGGGAGAGTATATTAAGAAAGAGTATAATCTTGACTGGAATCTAGTCTTAGAAGCCAAAAATATCACCAATATGGATAATGAAAGTAGTCCAGGTAGTATAAAAATTCAAAGTGGTTCTGCACGAAAGGATAGTGAACCTCAAGTAGATATTGATGGTCTTATTTATCCATTGACTGATATGAGCAAACCAAGTTTTGCCGCGCAGGGGACTATCTTTAATTTTAATATGCTTGATATAACCGAATGGTGTGAGAAACTTGGAGTGGGCAGTAGCAATTTAGATCTTAAACTTAATATGGTTTGTGAAAAAGGTGTATATACATCGGCTTCAAATATTGAATTTACTTTTAAAGATCCAAAGTTGTATGGAAGCTTAGCAAATCAGGTCGGGAGTGTTAAGCTTCCTAATGAAATTAAAGTTAAAGTTCCGGTTAAAGGTTCTTGGGATGATCCTAAGATTGATCTTAAGCCTGCTTTGATGAAAGTTGTTTTTGAAGTTACGAAATCAACTTTAATTAATAAATATGTTCCAGAAGAGTATAAAGATGTCGCTCAGGAAGTAGGCAACAGTATTTCAGATGGATTAAATAGTCTCTTTGGCGGCGATAAGAAAAAATAAATGACTTTAATAAATATAACCAGTGGTGCTTGTTGTGGTCAGTTGATTAAAGACTCATCAGTCTCCGGAGAGGTTTTTGTTTGGCACGACGTACTATATGATGGTCCTGGTTATAAACTGCCGCAGTGGATTAACTCTGAGCATAAACTTAGTGAATTTGTGGTGAAAAGAAGTAGTTAAAGAAATAAATCATTTATTTTTATTTTTTTTGTTGCAAAATTTATTCATAAAGCATATACTACGGTTTGTTTTAAATATTGCGGGATGGAGCAGCTTGGTAGCTCGTCAGGCTCATAACCTGAAGGTCGTTGGTTCAAATCCAACTCCCGCTACCATTTTTAACAACATAGGTCTTTCTTGAATTTTATTCAAGGTAAGACTTTTTTTTTGGCCTAGTGAAAAATAGAACTTGTAGTTCATAGTAAAACAATAACGGAATGTGATTGCCATTCCGCTGCGCTCGTTGCTTTAGGACACACGACGAAGGAAGTGAGGCTTTTGGGGGTTGCGACAGCAATGAAACGCAGTGTAATGGTCTTCCTGAAGTCTCTCTGTCGTCGCGTTGAATGCAACTTCGTTGCGTTTAATGGCTTTGCAGTTTAATTAGGTGTTACTGTTTAATACAAGATTACGTATATTTTTGTGCTAAGATGATTTCGCCTTTAGCTCGCTAAAGGAGGCAGCTTGCTGAGGCTGGAGTTTACGACAGCAACGAGCGGAGCGAAGTGGCCTACTCATTGCAGTGCAAAAAGATGCGTGATATTGTATTACAGATTCATAGAATGCACAAACTTTATAATAAAGTTCGTCTGCAAGCTTTTTGGGCAAAACCTGCCAAAAACCTTGCACTTGACATGTGTTTAACATAGTATAATAGATTATCAATACGCAGTTTATGAATTGAACAGGAAGCCCTAATTAGTTAGATAGTTGGTTAGTTAGGTCGGTGCTCGAATTTTTTAGTCCAGAGTCATTTGGTCATTGAGTTCTGTATCTCATATCTCGCATCTCTCATCTTGCATATAATAACGTACCAAGTTTTATTTTTATTTGATTTCCAGTGACTTTTCAATCGCCGGTTTATATCGCATTGTATAGGCAAAAATTGAGAGTATATTGATAGCTATTGCCAGAGCTTCTCCAATGTATATAACAATTACAGGTATGAATTGTATATTTTCAGGGGCTGCTTCAAAGTAGAATATCAAGCATGCAAGTGGAAAGTTAAATGCTGTTCTAACTTTTCCTGTCCAGTGGGCGGCTCCACTAATGTTGTAGAGAGAACCAATTGATCTTAGAAATGTCACCCATTGATCTCTTGCAATCATGAATATTGTTAGAACAAGTAGGAATATACTGTGATTAATCTCTCCATTTAAAGCTGCTAATACAGTTATTAGAGGATATGCAGTAACAATCAGAAGTTTATCCATTAAAGGGTCTGCATGCTGACCAAAGGTAGTAATAACCTTCCATTTTCTAGCATAGTATCCATCAAAGAAATCTGTAATCGCTGATAGAGCCAACAGTACAAGTGATGCAGCAAAAAGAGCAGTGGATGGACGGTAAACATTAATGATTGCTCCTGCTAAAAACAGTAGGACAAATGGAGCTCGTAGCAATGTGATTGTTGTAACGATTTTTAGTTGTTGTTTTTTTTTCATTGTTTTCCTCTTCAAATTTTATGCAGTTATTATAGGTTCTTCGTCATATTTTGTGGGTGATTTATTATTTCTTTGTTCGACTACGAAGTAGTCAAATTTTAGTAGCCCCGTATGCAATGCGGGGTAATTATTATTAAACAACACGACCCTGGAGGGGTCGAATGAAAACAAACTACCCACAATAATTTATGAAGAACTTTATTATACCATTTTGTAAAAGTAAAAGCTATTCTTTAGTGCAAAAAAAAACGGGAACCAAAGTTCCCGTTTTATTATCATCAAAGATTATTCACCTAGTTGGAATCTAACGTAACGAACAATTTCGATTTTGTCGTTAACATTTTTTCCTACTTCAGCAAGTAGCTCTGTAATTGATTGCTTTGGTTCTTTTACGAAACCTTGGTTGACCAGGCAGATTTCAGAAAAGAATTTATTCATTTTTCCATCAACAATTTTATCAATGATATTTTCCGGCTTACCTTCAACCTGTTTTGCATAAATTGCACGTTCAGAAACAATTTCCTCAGCATCAACAGAGTCAGAGTTTAGGTATTTAGGAGCCATAGCTGCTACATGTAATGTAATGTCTTTGATTAGTTCCTTGAGTGCAGGAGCATCTTTTGTTTCAGCTTTTTCGCAGCTTAGTTCAACTAGAACACCAACTTTTCCACCTAAATGGATATAAGAAGCAACTGCATTGTTTCCTGGTGCTATGTAACGAACATTACGCTTTATTTTCATGTTTTCGCCAATTTCAGCAATTTTTGCTGTTAGCTCATCTTTCATTAGAGCGCTTAGTTCTTCATCAGTTCCAAGTGCCTTGTCAGAAACAAGTTTAACAAAGTCAATAAAAGTCTGATTTCTTGTAACAAAGTCTGTTTCGCAGTTTACTTCAACTAGTGATAGAGTGTTTCCATCTTCTGCTGATGAAGAAGCAATCAAACCTTGGTTCGCTGTTCTTGTGGCTTTTTTAGCTGCAACGGCCATTCCTCTTTCACGAAGACATATCATTGCTGCATCGATATCGCCATCAGCTTCTTGCAGGGCCTTTTTACATTCCATCATACTAACTTTTGTAGCATCACGAAGTTCTTTTACTAATGAGGCTGTAATTATTGCCATTTTAATTCTCCATTAATTTCTTAAGTTAATAATTTAAATTATTTGGTTTCTTCTTTAGTTTCTTCCTTAGCAGGAGCTTTTTCTTTTACCACTTCAGCTTTAGTTTCTTCTTTTACTTCCTTAGCAGGAGCTTCCTCTTTAACTTCAGCTTTAGTTTCTTCTTTTACTTCCTTAGCAGGAGCTTCCTTTTTAACTTCAGCTTTAGCTTCTTCTTTAACTTCCTTAGCAGGAGCTTCCTTTTTAACTTCAGCTTTAGGTTCTTCTTTTTTCACTTCAGCTTTAGGAGCTTCTTTTTTAACTTCGGCTTTGGGTTCTTCTTTTACTTTTTCAGTTTTAGGAGTTTCCTCTTTGACTTCAGCTTTAGGTTCTTCTTTTACTTTTTCAGTTTTAGGAGTTTCCTCTTTGACTTCAGCTTTAGGTTCTTCTTTTACTTTTTCAGCTTTAGGAGTTTCCTCTTTGACTTCAGCTTTAGGTTCTTCTTTTACTTTTTCAGTTTTAGGAGTTTCCTCTTTGACTTCAGCTTTAGGTTCTTCTTTTACTTTTTCAGTTTTAGGAGCTTCCTCTTTGACTTCAGCTTTAGTTTCTTCTTTAGCTTTTTCAGTTTTAGGAGCTTCTTTTTTTACTTCCTTAGCAGGAGCTTCCTCTTTAACTTCAGCTTTAGGAGCTTCCTTAGCTTTTTTAGCTTCTTCTGCTTTTTTAGCTTTATCTTCAGCCCTTTTCTTATCATCAGCTTCTTTTTTCTTTAAATCAGCTTCTTTTTTAGCAGCAGCTTGTTTTGCTCTTTCTTCTTTTCTACGAGCTTCTTCAGCAATTCTTTCTTGTTCAGCTTTGGCAGCAGCTTCTGCAGCCAGTTTAGCTGCTACAACTTTACCCTTTTTGATAGCTTCTGAAAGAGCACCAGTGATAATTCTGATTGATCTGATTGAATCATCGTTGCCTGGAACAACATAATCAATTGGATCAGGATTACAGTTTGTATCTACAATAGCCACAACAGGAATATTTAGTTTTTTAGCTTCTTTGACTGCAATATCTTCGCGATTAATATCAATAACAACCAATGCACCAGGAAGTTTTCCCATTTCCGCAAATCCACCAAGATTTTTCTGTAGTTTTGCTAGTTCATGACGTACCTTTGATGCTTCTTTCTTTGAGTATGAAGCAAAGTTGTCTAGCTTCTGTTGTTTTTCAAGTCCCTTGAGTTTTTTTATACTATTCTTGATTGTTGCATTGTTTGTTAATGTTCCTCCAAGCCATCTTGTTGTTACGTTGAATTGACCTGTCTGTTCTACAATCTTAAGGATAGTTGATTGAGCTTGTTTCTTTGTGCCGACAAAAAGAATGCTTTTTCCTGATGCTGTAACCTGTTCAATGAAGTCAGCTGCATCTTTAAGTTTTGCATTTGCTTTGTGTAGATCGATGATATGGATGCCGTTACGTTTTCCGAAGATATAACGACCCATTTTAGGATTCCATCTCTTCTTTTGATGTCCAAAATGAACGCCTGCGTCTAAGAGATCTTTTACTGTGATTTCTTCAGCTGTCTTGTGCTGATCTGTCTTTGTTTCTTTATTTGCCACGATTTTTTAACTCCTAATGTGTTAAGTTATTGTCTGCCTTTTTGGCAATCAAAATCCGCTTTTATCCCCAGTGGCGGGGAGTAATTCGCTTCTATTCTCTTATATAAAAAAGAATTCCATTTAATGAACTGCTAATGATATAATAAATGTTCCCCAAAAATCAATCAAAAAAATGTTTTTTCTTGTTTTTCTTGTTTTTAGGTAGCATAACCTTCTAGGTTGTAGGCGTTTTTACTTACAGTGTGTCACCCTTTAGGGGGTTTAATACGGGGAGTGACAATTATTGATTTTTCATTACAAGTTTAGGGAGAGAAGATTTTTCACTTTCAGAAACAGTATGATATAGACGTTTTTTTGTTTTGGATAATATTACGTTGTCTTCTCTATAGTATTTTGCTCCGAATAGGAAAAGAATATGTCCTCTTCGTCTCTGGCTTATAATTTTGTAGAATTCATCACCATCAAGTGTGTGGCCGCCGTACTCCTTTAAAATTTTTGTATACTTTGGAAGTTTTTCTTTTAACCACTCTTTCATACTTTGCTTATCAAGAACAAACTCAGGAAATGCATGGCTATGGACAGAGATATAGGGATGGTGTTGTTTCTTACCTTTCAGATTAGAAGATGTATAACTAAGCTCAATGTCACCAGGGTTTATTTCTGCTTTTTCAAGATGAAATGTTTCCTGAATGTCGTAGAATTGATCAAATGCTTTCCAGGTCTGCATTCCTTCAGCAGGGTCGCTGATTTTTATTTTACTGCATAGTTCTCTTTCAAGAGATTCGTATCGCTCTTCGCCATGAAATAGAGCGACCTCTACTAAAATTTTTGATTTGTTAAAGTGTTTTACAAGATGTGCAGTGTATTTACCATCTGTTAGAACAACAATTCCAAACCATCCTGCAGATATTTTTTTTGCAGGTTCAAAGAATTGAGGTACTTCTTCTTCGCTTTCATTTTCCACAAGATATTTTGATTTAACATCAGAGACAAATCTGTCCATTTCGGGGCTGTCTGTATTTTTCTGCCAGGAAACTTGCAACCACTCTTTGTACATATCAGAAAAAGTGGAGTTACCATATTCCGGCTTTTCACCATAACGAAGCATCTCCCACTCTGAAGGTGTGTTTATCTCTATCTGCTGCCAAATTGTTTTTTTGTCACAACGCACTATATTGTTTTCTTCATTATGTAATCATCCATAAAAAAGTCATTACCAATGTCATTTTTAACTTTTTCAATAATCTTAAATCCATTTTTAATATAAGCATTTATTGCATTGCTGTTGTTTTTATTTACAGCCAGGAACACAGAATCTAGCTTTTGTTCTTTTGCATACTCATAAATATGGTTAATAACCTTGCTGCCTATTCCAAATTTCTGCTTCTCTAGTATAATATAAAGTTTATCTATTTTTACAGCATTTTGTTTTTTTGTATATCCACAGTATCCAATTGCTTCGTTTTCGTAATATACAAGTTCATATACAGTCCCAGTTTTAACCTCGCTCTGCATTTGTTCTAAATTATACATCCAATCCAACATAAAATTGATTTGTTCCTTAGATACTATGCCTTTAAATACTGTCGGCCATATAGTTCTAGCAAGTTTTTCAATTTTTAGTAAATCTTCACTTTTAGTTGCTTTGATAAAATCTAACTTCATATTTCGTCTTCTCTTATATACTGTGGTTTTTTTGTTATATAAAGATTGGGAAGTATATACATAACTTTTGAAATAATCAATAAATTAGTTAATCATTTTACGCTGTCCTTAATTTTTCGGTTGGATGTCCTTTTCAGCGGGGCACAAAAAAATGTAAAGGGTAAATGGTAAAGGGTAAACTTTGGAATAGCTCTGCAAGTATTCATTATAAAGAAGATAAAACAATGCACCTTCAGCCATCGTTCCTTACGGCTCGACAAAGACGGCTGGACACAGCCAGGTGTTTATAATTCTGGCTCTGTCACGGTTTGTTGGTTGAAACCAAAATTCTTTAAATTCGACCCCGCTACTACTTTCTGCTGTCGCAGTAAGTGGCGGCGGGGTCGTTCGTTAATAATGATTAATTAACCATGCATTTCATACATGGCTATTAATATTGAACAGCTTCGCCGTTCTAAAAGACTACAAAGTCGTCAAACTTGAATAGCCCTGTATGCAATGCGGGGTTGCTTATAACAAAACAATACGACCCAGCTACCACTTGTTGTTTATACACAAAGTAATAGCTGGGTCGAACAAAAAGGCATGACCCACACAAACCATGACAGAGCCTCATTTATTAATCTTTAAGTATGAACTCAAATTTTTATGTTTATTTTGAAAAGATGATTTGACAAAAAACGTCATTTTGTTATTGTTATTGAAGTATAAATAATTTTTAAGGAAAAAGGTGATTGTATGTCAATTGTTGTAAATCATGACAAGCGTCAGAAGATGATATTAAAGAAGTCAATGAAGCTTTTTGCTGAGTACGGTTATGCAGATGTAACGTATCAAAAGATTGCAGATAAATGTGGAATTGCCAGAACTACATTATATAAATATTTTCAGAATAAAAGAGAAGTCTTTGACGCAACAGTTCGTGAGGTTACTGTTGTTCTGGAGCATCGTTATTTTGAGATAATGAATACAGAAGGTTTGAGTTATGAAGAGTGTCTTCGTCAAATGATGTACAGCATTATTGATAATGTTTTTGAACAGAAGGTGATTCTTAGTGTTATTCTTGACTATTTAATTTCCCTTCGACGTTCCGGCAACGAAGTATCCCGTAAAGTTCGCAGGCATACAATTAAAGTTCGTCTTCTATTCCGAGAAATATTAATTGGTGGGGTTGAAAGAGACGAGTTTAAGAAGCTTAATATAAGAGTTGTAAATGATGCTTTGTATAGTATTTGTGAAGCAGTGATTTTTAAAGTCACAGTTGCAGAAATTGGATATGTGACTAAAGAGAAGTGTTATGATGTTGTTGATCTTTTTATTGACGGAATCAAAAAAGACAATAAATAGGTTCTTCATAAAATTATTGTGGGGAAATACATTTTTTATATTCGACCCCGCCGCCACTTTCTGCTACCGCATAAAGTGGTAGCGGGGTCGTCACTAATAATGACTGAATTAACCCCGCCCTTACTTTGTAAAAGAATTACAAAGTGAGGGCTGGGCTATTAACATTGAACAGCTTCCATGCTTCGCTCTGCGAGCTACGCAGGACACCGTCGCCGTTCTAAGACTACGACTGTGTCCTGCATAGCCGAAGGCGACGCATGGAAGTAGTCAAATTTTATTAGCCCCGTATGCAATGCGGGGTTAGCTATAAAAAAACAATACGACCCTGAC
>Ga0209414_1000598_pt1 | contig 17392 bp, 24 predicted proteins | sample LakVidmifraction_4_FD_181154 | JGI IMG/M metagenome (GOLD analysis project Ga0209414, IMG submission 181154) | Hypersaline microbial communities from Lake Vida, Antarctica - Brine Hole Two &gt;0.2 micron (SPAdes) (version 2) | ecosystem: Environmental > Aquatic > Non-marine Saline and Alkaline >... | reverse complement strand
ACGTCCTCAAGCGTCATCCCCTTAGATTCACGCCAGATACGGAGCTTGGCAGCGCCGATTGTGATGACTGGTTTTTTCTTGTGTTGACTTTTCATATCCGTCAAGCGTACATTGATATTCGTTAAGGCACAAGGCCAGAAAGGCAAGAATGAAAATTCAAAACACATCCACCATCCACCAGGGGCCGATCAGAGTTGTAGTGTACGCTGACAACGGACGCGGGAAAACCTCGCTCATGAGGGGGCTGCCAAAGGCTATCGTGCTTGGCAACGAGAACGGGCTGCGCTCACTGCGCGGCACTAGCATCGCCTACGTCGACTTGACCAAGGACGTAAACGGCGTGCCTTACAAGACGGCGACCGAACGCTTCAACGCGACCATAGAGGCGATCAAAAGTCCTACCCTCAAAGAGTATGACAATGTCGGCTTCGATACGCTCACGCAGTTCGGCTACGTGCTGAAGGGTTACATCGAGGAGAACTTCGCGTCGGAGATCGTGAAGAACAAGTTCTTCCTCTACAGCAAAATTGCCGAGATCACGACCCAGCTCATCAACTACATCAACGACAACATGACCTGTAACTTTATCATGCTCTGCCAAGAGAACCTGGTGAAAGACGAGGAGCAGCGTCAGTTCTTCCAGCCCGACTATCCTGGCAACGCAAGCCTCGGCGTCATCATGGGCCTGTTCGATGAGGTCTACCGTTTGGTGCTTGATGAAACGATTAAGAACGCAGACGGCTCCGCCAAGCGTTGGCTGCTGACTCAGCCCGGAACCCGCTTCAAGGCGAAAACGCGTGGTGGCGTACTCCCCATGGAAGAGGCCAACCTTGGCGCCATCTTCAAAAAACTCAGTGAAAATCCTGCGGCTGAAGCTCAGGTAGAAGGAAACAAGAAATGATTAATATTGATCTGTCTAAAGTCGAAACGAACGAGTGGCTCCCCGGCGAGTACCAAGTGACCTGTACCGGGGCCGAGCTTAAGGACACCAAGAACATGGGGAAAATGATTAAGGTTGAGTTTACGACTTCTTCCGGCCGCAAGCTCTGGCACAACTTCAACATCGTCAACCAAAGCGAGAAGGCACAGGAGATCGGCCTGGGCCAGCTCAAGAGCTTCCTTAAGGCAGCGGCGTTTCCGAACCCGGACCATTTGACCGACGAGGTCGATATGCTGAACTTGCGCGTGACTGTCAAAGTTAAGATCGAAGAGTCTGTCGGCTACGGCCCCCAGGCTCGCATCTCCTACTTTAAGCCGAGCGGTAGTTCTACCACCCCCACCGCCCCCACTGTGCCCGGAAACATTTTCTAATCCATCTACGTGTTCTCCCGAGCGTGCCTAATTCGGGGGATCTTAGCCATCAGGCAGAAAGGAACCCATGGACTACATCTTGAACCCCGGCGACCGGGACTACCAACTGGAAGCAGTTGCCGCAGTTTGGGCTAAGATCAAAAAAGCCGACAACGCTCTTGTTGTGCTGCTAATGGGTACGGGCAAAGGCAGAATCTCCGCCATGCTGATGATGCAGTCTTGGCGTGCAAAGCCCGACATCAGAATCGACTTCATCGTGAACCGTGTTGAGCTTCTGGATCAGACGGTCCGGGTGCTTGGCGAGTTCTTCACCGACGATCAGCTAGGCACGTATACTGGCAAGAAGAAGCAGCTTGGGCGCATGATTACCGTGGGCACCATCCAAAGCCTGCATCGAGTAGAGCGAGAGCCCCCGAACCTCATCATCCTGGACGAGGTTCATAATGTCTCCGACTTGCCCGAGTCTGCCTACCGCAAGTACGTTGCGTCGAACTATGAGCGCAACCCGAAGCTCAAGGTTGTCGGGCTAACGGCAACCCCCTACCGCTCCAATGGGTACATCTACGGCGAGAAGACCTCGATGTTCGACAGCGTGACCTACGAGCGCGACCTCAGGTGGGCGCTTGAGAAGGGCATCCTTGTCATCCCTCGCATGAAGCGCGTTGAGGAGCAGTTCGACGCCTCAGACGTTAAGATTGTTGCTGGCGACTATGACCAGGGCGAGCTTGAGCGACTGACCAACGACTTGGAGAAGGTGCGAGCCCAAGTGGCAGATGCGTTGCCTCGTTTAATCGGACGCAAGAAAATCGTTTGGGCCTGCACAGGCATCAAGCACAGCGAACTGTTAGCGGCGGTCCTGCGTGAGAACGGCGAGGACGCTGTGGCCTATCACTCGAAACTAGAAAGCCGTGGTCCAGTGATGGACCACTGGAAGGCAAAGGGGCGTCACCTGACGTTCATCTCGATTATTAAAGAGGGCTTCGACTTCCCGCCCATCGACGCCGTGTGCCTGTGCTGCCCGACACGCTCTCCGGTGAAGTACCTCCAGATCGTGGGTCGTGGGCTCCGCACGCATCCAGACAAGGTCGATTGTCTTGTTTTAGATTATGGACGGGTGATTGAGACGTGCGGCCCACTAGACAAGCCGTTCATTCGCAAGAAGGGCGAAAAGAACCCCAAAGAGAGCCTGATGAAGTTCTGTCCGCAGTGCTTGGAGTACATGGAGAAAACAACCCACCAGTGCCCAGCCTGTGGTTACGTACCACCTCCACCCGCCGAGCGTGACGGGACCAAGGCGCTCGACACCAGGCACCGCTCAGGGGCGATATTGTCAGGAGAGGTTGAGCCGCCGCCCTCGTCGTGGATTCCGATCCGCAGCGTAGTCATTGCGGAGCATAAGGCCAAGTCGGGCCGTATCTGCACCAAGATCACCTACCTGCCTGCCAACGCGCTAACCAAGCCCGTGGTTGAGTATTGCCCTTGGGGCACGCCGAAGGTGGACAACATCGCGAGGCATCGCCTAGCTCGTGTTGGCGTCAACGCTAAGAAAATGTCCGACATAAAAAACCAAGTGCCAATGGTCCCCACCCACATCAAGGTTGTGTGGGAGGAATACCCGAGAATTGAGGAGATGAAATATGAATGAACTAAACCCAGAAGACGTGGCCTACATGAGGCGCGTGAAGCGCCGTATGGATTGGCTAGAGCTTCGCATTGCAAAGGACGCCCCAGGCGCATCGTTTGATAGGGTAGAGAAATCTACGCTCCTGTGGCTTGTGTCTCGCGCCGGGCTAAAGGGGGTGCTTGATGCTGTCTTTGCCGAAGACCGTGAAATTGGAGAAGGAATATGAGAACGAGATTCTCGACTACCTGAACCAGCGCGGGGACTGCTTAGCCTTTAAGGTCAACACGATGGGAGTCTTCGATATCACTACTGGTCGGCATCGCTCCAAATCTAAGTACGACCTCAACGGTCAGGCGGACATAACGGCAGCGTTTAAAGGCGGCATCGTGATCTTCTTTGAGGTTAAAAAACCAGGCGGTCGTCAGTCCCCAGCGCAGAAAGCGTTTGAGGACAGGCTCAAGAAACTAGGCAATCGGTATTTTGTCGTCGTAACGGTCGACGACGTAAGAAAGGCAATCAATGAATCCCTTTGAAGAAAACAGCATTAAAACCCAAGGCAGCGCCGCGTGGCTGGAGGACCGGAAGCTGGGGATCGGCGGCAGTGAAATCGCCATCGTTCTTGGCCTCTCGCCATACAAAACCCCCTATCAGCTCTGGCTTGAAAAGACTGGGCTCATCGAGCCGGAGGACATCAGCAGTCTTCCGCACGTCATGCGCGGAACGCTGGCTGAGCCTGTGGCCCGGAAGAAGCTTGAGGACAGTCTTGGGTTCAAACTCGCGCCGATGGTCTATGACCAGCGTGGGGACGTTCGCTTCTCCTCCGATGGAACCAATCAGCAAGAGGGCGTTTTTATCGAAATCAAGGCCATGGGATTGGACGCCCATCTCGCCGCCGGAGAGGGTGGGAGTCGGAACGTCCCCGCGCACTATATGCCACAGGTTGTCTGGGGCTTTGGCGCTGACCAACTTATGACTACGTGTTACTTCGTGTCCGTTCGCCCGGAGGACGGCCACAAGTGCCACGTCATCACGATTGAACGCACGCCAGAAATCGACAGCACGTTCAAGGATTACCGCACCAAAGCCATGGAGTTCATGACCATGGTGCGCACCAAGACCCCGCCTCCGCTCACCAGCAGGGACTGCGTGGCGATAGAGAACAACCAGGTGTTTGAGGCAGACGTTGAGCTGTGGCAGCGGGCCAAGATGCATATGGCTGAGGCCGAGGCGGCCCTTGAACACGCCGAAACCCTGCTCAAGGCGTGGGTGGATGATGAGGCTGCTGGCTCCGTCGAGGGCTACGGCGTTAAGATCACCCGCGTACAGCGCCAGGGCACCGTTTCTTGGAGTAAAATTCCTCAGGTCAAAGCTCTGCCGCCTGAGGTCATCGAGCCCTACCGTGGGGCTCCTAGTGTGTCAGTGCGGATCACCGCTAAGAAAGAAGGAAAAGAAAATGGATAAATTTGAACGGTCGATTCTCATCAAGGGCGATGACCCTACGTACTCCTACACCAAGGGCACCGGGGTCATCTTGGTGAACAGCCGCCGTGTTGAGATTCAAAACGTCATTGTGTCCAACCCGGACGAGCTTCAGCATTTGGCGGCCGTTTTGAGCGCCGCGTATTTAGACCACCAGAAGCTTGCCCGTGGGGCGACTAAGCTTGCGCATCCGTTGAAACACGAGCAGGAGAAACGCCTGCGCGTTGTTGCCAGCTCTATTTCTTCCGGGGGTCAGGGCTCAACTGAGGAAGATTCCCCTCAGCCTCAAGCTCCTTCAGGCGATCTGCAAGATCCTGTAGTGTCTTAATTTTCTTCGCGTTGGGCTTCTTCTTTTTAGCATCAGGAGGAAGCCCGTATACGCCCGGACCAGTGGAGACGATGCCGATTGGCTTGCCGTCTTTGTCTTTAATGATCGCCATTACGAGTCGTCCTCGTCCATTTCGGCGGCCATGTCCTTTAAGTCTTGGAGCGATTGGACGGCCCTGTACTTCTTGGCGAGCTTCTTTTGGACGCGCTCCATGAGGACTTTGTTGCCCTTGATTTCTTCGGCACGGATAAGTGCGTCTACGGCGCTGTCTGCTTCGTAGTCTGTGTCTTTGTCGTCTGATTTAGGTTCTTTACCGATGGACTTCATTTTACTTCCTTTTCTTTTTCACGGTTTTGCATGGCGCTCCAGGCTGAGGTGACACCGCCAGGGCTGAGGAATTTGCGGCTGAGAAATTTCCCAAAGGCGTCAGTTGCGTTAGCCGCCTTGGCGCCTTGCTTCAGCATAGCCGGAGAGGACAGGCTGCTACCAGCCGCGCCAGCGGCCAAGATGAGCGGCCAGTTGGGGGTGTTGCCGCCCGTGACCTGGTCAAGGCCAGCAGCCGCGCCGCCAGCAGCCGCGCCAACAACAAGGCCACCGGCAAGGCGGCCATGGCTAGACGGCAGGAATTGGGTGTAATCCTTGCCGAACCGAGAATACACGTCGGCGATGTCGAAGCCCTTTTTGGCCTCCGTCTTCCAAACATTATCGACTTCTTGGATCTGCTTTTGGCTGTAAGGCCCGCGAGCAGCATCGGCGAACGTCTGGAACGGGTTGGGGTCAAACTCCTTGGGGTCAGGCATGACCTTGTCGAGCTTTTCTAAGTCCTGCACCCGCTTGGCCCACAGCTCACGCGCATTCTTAAGGGCGGGAACTTGCCCCTCAAGCGCAGCGTCGATATTTTGGATCGTCTTCGCTGCGGAGGCCTTTAAACGCTTTTCAAAAGCGGTTGAGGTCGCGGTGGATTTATTTTTAAAAAGATTGAACTCGCCTTTGAGGGGGTCTTTGAGCGACGCAGCCCCCTTGAGGGAGACGCGGTCACTGGTCCCAACCAGGGCCTTAACGGACTCACGCGCCTTAATCGCAGCCTTAATGGCCTCTTCAGAGCCACTTTCAAGGGCCTCGTTTTTAAGCTCATCAAGCGTGTCGTAAAGCGGTTGCACCAGCGGCTTGCGGGCAAGTGCCCCCGCTTGGTCGCCAAGAGGAACGTCTTTGTCGGCCGTTCTGAGAAGCCGAAGCGTCTCCTTGTACTGAGCCTTTGCCCCTTTGCGGGCGGACTTGCCTTTCGTCAGCTCCTTGGTAACGATGTCCTCGTTGGCGTAGGTGCGCAGGTCAGTCAGGTAGTCGCCGAACTCCAGGCCAGCACGGGCGGCCTCGTCACGGTCAAGGTATTGGAGAAGCGCCTCTGGTCCAGCGTAGGCTGCTTTCGACTTCTGCTTGATGGTGTTTTTTGTGCCTCCGATTACCTTGTCAAGAAACTCAGTTTCGCCTTTGAAGCCTCCGGCGTCTAATTCCTTCACTTCGCCCATGTATTTACGGAGGTTCTGAAGCGTCACCTTGGGGATGCCAGAAACCTTTCCAGCGAGCCAAGGGAAGGCGTTTTCCGTGACTTGGTCGTAGGTACGCCCGATGGCGCCACGTCCAGAGCGGGCCAAGTCTTCGGCCACCTTGCCGTACTTGGCAGCAGCAGCGTTTAAACTCTTTTTGTTGGCCCCGACACCAAACATAATGGGGGCAGCACCACCAATGGCGGCAGACATGCCGATCTCGGACGGACTGAAGTTCTTGGGTCCAAGCCCGAGGCCTGCGCCTAAGAACTGACGAGCAGCCTCAGATCCACCGCCAATAGCTGCGCCAATCCCCATAGCCGGACCCATCGCGACAGGCAGTTTGCCGATCACGCCGAGGGCTCCTTCGGCCAGAGTGGGGATCAGGTCAGGAGCAAATTCAAGAACATCCTTAGGCCAATCGGCCGCCCCAGAAGGGTCCAAGACCTTGCGGGGAGCGTTTGCTCGTACTTCTTCGGGAGAACGAATCCACATCTCGCCGTCTTCGTTCTCGGTGATCTCATGATTTGGGAGCTGTTCACGCAGATACTCGATACCGCGACCGTTAGCGCCGAAGCCTTTAATCAGCGCCCGACGAGCCGTACCAACGTCGGGATGTTGCTCGTTGAGAGCTTGCTTCGTGCTGCCGCCATCAAGCGCATCAAGTGCGCCGTCGGACAGCTTCGAGTAATCGCCAGACTCAAGCGCGTCTAAGTCGGCGTCTGAGAGTTTTGTGAGATCCATTAGCCAAGCTCCTGGAGCAGCTTCATCAGGCCCGGCTTGAGCCGCTCATACGGCGTGCCTTGAGCCTCTTGTGCTTGCCGATCCTGAGGACCCATCAAGCGTTCTTGAGGCTGGTTAAGGCGGCTGTTCAGCTCTGTCATGAACATCTGGGCTGCCTCTGGGTCGTCAACCAGCCAATCTGGTCCCATGATCCGATCTGCGTTGGCCGCCACCTGGTTGATAACGGCCTTGCGGTAGGCCGCCTGCCCCTTTGGGGTGCCGATGTCGAACTGAGAGATAAGGTCCATCGGCCAGGTAAAGATTTCATCCACCACGGACGCAGGTCCACGGCTAGGCTCGTCCATTGTTTGCGTTTCCTTGTCGGCGTCAAAGCTTTGATCCATAGGAGGGACCACAAACTCATCGACGGATTCACGACGAGGCACGAACATCTCAGGCTCGGGCTCTTGGCGCCAGCCGGTAGGGTATTCCTTGAATCCCTCTTCGGCGCGTGAGAACCCTCCAGGTGCGGGCTCAGCGCGGTAGCCGTTCTGAAGCATCACTCCGAGAGGCATCTCGTCCGGTAGCTCACCAACAGACTGAGGGGTGCGCCCCTGGCTGGCTTCGGCAGCCCGCTTGGCTTTCTCAGCCCGAACGGCGTCCATGTTGATGCCTCCAGGTTGAGTCGACGGGACTCCGCCTTCGACAGAGAAGACGGAGTGCTTGCTCGTAGGAGCGCCTGCGCCAAAGGTGCGGTCGTACTCTGCTGCCTCTTCGGGCTGGGCTGTTTCACGGTTGCGAAGCCTGCCTTTAACCGTGGCGCGGAAGCGGCTCATCACAAGCCTAAGGGCGTCCGGGCTCTGGCCAGCAGCCGTCCCCATTTGTTCAGCCCAGGCCAGTTGCTCGTTTGCAGTGAGCGTAGCGCCGAACTGATTGTTACGCAGGACGCCCACAAGGCCTTCAACGGCCTGCTTGTTGCGGTTCGCCTCCCCGCCGTCCTTACTCAACGAGTGCATGAGAGGGCGCTGCCAAGTGTCCGGCAGGTTGAACTTATCTTTAAACGGGTTCAACTGAAGAGACTGGTCGAAGCCAGGGATAGGCGTTTTGTTGTTGGGATCAAAGATCGTGGGGATCGCCTTTTGGATGGCCGCTAAGTTATCAATGGAGAGCTGCGCCTCGTCTTTCTCGATGCGGTCGCCATAGCCCTTCATGTCGAGCTTCTTCTCACGGCCCTCACGAGGGAGCTGCTTCTGAGCTTCCTGCATGGACTCGCCAATGGTTGTCTTCTTTTGGTTCATGCCCATCTTCATGGCGCTGATAATCGTATTGGCGCGGGTAGCTTCAGAGTCCCCGACCTTACCCTGCATGGCTCCAAGACGCCCAAGGACGGAGCCAGCGGATTCCGGGGCCTCGTAGCCAATGTCGCGGCCCAGGATGCCCTTAGTGAAGCCAGCGAGGGGACTCAGGTCCGTTTGGACGCCTTGAGCCCGAGTGGAGCTAATGAGGTCGCGAAGCTTGTCAGAGCTGATGGCCTGTTCATTGACTCCGGGGACGCTTTCGCCCATGCCGACCAATGATTTAAACGCTTCGGGAGACAGGGGCTCAGTCGTCTCATTGACAGTAATGCTGTCGTAACCGCGCAAGGGGATAGTGCCTGGCGCACCGACACCAAAGGGGGGGGCCTGCGCTGGCTTGCGCCCACCATTGAAAATATGCAGCAGGTCTTTGAATTCCATCAGCTCCCCCAGAGACTATAGGCGCGTTGCTTTTGAGGGCCGAGGAGGCTGGAGCGATTGCGCACGCCACCTTCCCATGCCGAAGTGCGAGCAGGAAGCGTCTGAACCTGTGCGTCTATGCCCGCAGGAGAAGAAGACGGCATACCGCCAGCCCGAAGGTTGGAGTTAGCGATCTGGCTCGCTTCAAGGTTTTGAGCAAACGAAGCGCCAGAGAGGGCGCCACCAGCGATGTCGCCAAGGGCGTTTGTCTGGCGAATTTGGGTGCTAGGCGCCATGTTGGACCACGGAGAATAGAGAATCTCCATGGCACGTTGTTTCTTGTCGTTTTCTTGACCCTTGTGGTTAAGCAGGGCCTTGAGGCCGCCAAGGGCCGCCCCACCAAGCGCCATAGGAATAAGAGGCACAGGCATTATATTTCTCCCATCTTAAATACCGAGTCCAAGGAACCCGCCCTTGCCGAACGCGCCCTTCCCAGTTTGGGAGTTCATGCCCTTGGCAAGCTGACCAGCCGACCAAGCCTGCATTTCGGTGCCGTACTTGTTCGCCTGGTAATCGTTGCGGCCTTTGGCGTCAGCGATGCGGTTCGTTACATCAAACCTCTGGTTGTTAGCGTTTTTCTCAGCATCAGCCAGGCCAGCCGACATCATCTGATCGGAGCCCTGGAAGCCCGCGTCTTGAGCGGCAAGCATCCCGGTGTAGGCTGCGTTTTCAGCGATATTCTGCCCAGTGCCGGAGCGAACGCCGCCCATCTGAGCGAGCTGGTTCCAGGCGCTTGCTCCAGCAGATGCCGCAGAGGTACGCGCACGGTCTTGATCTTGTCCCGTGCGGGCGGTGATCTGCTGCTTCTGCATCCCAAGCCAAGGGGAGTCGCCGCTTGAGGGGTCGCGGTACAGGGAGTCCTGGCCGCCAACCGTGGACTCGTAGGGGCCGAGGGGCTTCTTAGGGCCTTCCCATGGGTTCCAGCCAAGCGATTTGGAGCCGGGCATAGCGGCAGGTTTGCTGCCATTCAGGCCGCCCGCCTTTGCGGCTGCTTTGTTTATGTTGTAGCCGCCGCCAGTAAGAACGCCACCGACAATGTCTGTCCATCCCATATTAAGAACTCCACCTGTAAATATCTAAGTCTTTTTCGATCTCATCGTCCTGGTCTGGGACCATTTCGGTGAGCGTTGCAATCATCTGATTCTGCACAACCTCAAGCTTGCCAAGCTCAATGGGGAGCATCGGGTTGAGCTTCTCTTTCTTGATGCACTCCACCTTAACGTACTGCTTGATGAAGGTCTGGAACTCGGGAATGTCGATGATGTCAGCGTCGACCTCAGGAACGTAGGCCTGACGGATAAACCAGAGCTGCACGAGGGGCTGTGAGAAAACGACATCAAGGCCAAGCAGTGAGGCCTCAAGGGCTTCCGAAAGCGTGATCGTGTAGGTTCCTAAGGACTCCGAGATGCCCACGACTGAAGTGTTGGACGGAACGCCAGCGGCGGCAGACACAACCATGTCGGCCACGACCAGTGCCGCGCTGGCAGATGCCGTGGTGACAGTGGCCTGGTCCTGGGCGCCGCTACAAGATAGCGTGTAAACGGCAGCCGCCTCACGAGGCGTCGGGGTAATGCGGATGCGGGGGCCTACGTTTTTATCGTTGTTCACGATCATGTAGCGGTATGACTGAGAGGCGGAGTTCAACGAACCGTAGGCCGCATCCTCGTAGCGCCGAAGGTTGGTAAGGCGCTCGATGGGGTAAATGATGTTTTGGTTGACGTACACCATGCGGGTGATCTTGTTGCCGTAGATGTTGCTCGGCAGCGCGTAGTCGCGCTTCAGGTTGGCCAAAGGGAGGCCCGTCATGGACTCAAAGTACCTGTCCTCAATGGCGAGCTTGTGGATTTCGGCCTCGGCAAAGCGGATGGCGTCACGGCAGTAGCCGAGCATCTCTGTGGGCGTAACGAAGACCTCGTCAGCGAGGTTTAACTCGTCAACGACTTCTTCCTTGAGCTGTCCCCATGTCGTCACTCTTGGTATCTCCCCGCAAAGAACCGAACCGTCAAAGGATCGGCCGCACTTGTCCCCGCAATGGTTAGGTCGAAGTCCGTCCTACCCATCTGCCTGTAGTTTACGGTAAAGGTGCCCGTCCCCACAATGGATGTCATAATAAAGTCAACAGGTATGAAGCCGAGGTTGTGGGGGATTTTGAGATTTGTGTCGTTCCGGCCAAAGGTCAGCGTGAAAAACTGAAAGTTACCCTTCAGAAGCTCAAATTGATCCAAAAAGTCCTTAACCCATTGCAGCGAACGGCGTGTCGCCGGGTCTTTGATGTCCTCAAGAGAGGGCTGCCGAAGCTGCTTCTGGCTCATGTGTTACCGCCAGTTTTCCCACGGTAGGGGGCCTGGGTGTCGGTAAGGGGCACGAAGTTGATGGTGTATCCAAGAAGGCAAATGCCATCGCCCTTAAAGAAGCCCTTCATGACCCACTTGTTGGTGGGGTTAGGGTTGGGAGATCCAGATACCGTGACTTGTGAGCCAGGAACCGTCCCACCACGGGAGACAATGACGAACTCCGAGACGTAATTGTCGGAGGCAAAGGTCATCCAGTAGTTATTAACCGCAAGGGGAAATAGGCGAGCGGCTGTTGCGGCGATAGGGGTAGAGTTAGCTGTGGCGTTGTTGCTGATGCGGATGCTGGTTGGGCTAATGATCTCCGTGATGAGGCTGCCAGACGGGATGCTAAGCCCGCCAGCTCCAAGAATACCCATCCCAACTGTGACCGGAGAGCTTGTGCTGACAATCGTGACAACATTCGAGCCGTTGACGGTGTTAACGCTCATTGTGATTTGAGGCATAGTCACGGTGCTGCCTGAAATGCTGGCGACGCCACGCAAGTCAGAGTTAGCGATGTTAGCGAACAAGTTCGTAAAGCGAAGCTGTTTAAACGAGCAGCGCAGCCCCCCGGCGGAGTTGAAGAAGCGTTTCACATCGTAGATGCCGAAGCGAGACTGCCAAAGCAAGGGGTTGCCGTAGGCTACGTCTGGGTCGCCCCATGTGAGCTGGTTGCGGTTGAAGATTTCAGCCAGATCTGAGAACTCCTGCTTGGAGTCGTTGTCAGAGCTGATTTGAAGAGTTGTGTTGAAGGCAGTGGGGTTGGCCACGTTGAAATCAACGACAGACTTGCCCTTGATAATCAGACTCTCAACCCACTTGCGGACGCCGGGCAATCCAAAGTCGATTGCGGCCATGCGCAGATCATAGATGATCGGATTCCTGTCCCAAAGGGTGGGATCCGATTCGGCGATGTCTATCCTGGGGTCCGTGAGCGTCCCCGTAGAGTGACTAAATGCGTAACCCAAGAGGTCGGCACGATAAAGAGTCTGGTTCATCACTGAAAAAGCAGTGGGGCGAAAGTTGTCGGCCAGGCCTTCATGGTGAACGTCGTCAGCATAGCCACTCGACCAGCTTGTGAACACGCCGTTTCGCATATCGAAACACATGATGCAGTTGTTGTCTCCATCACCCTCAGCCGTCACCTTTTCAACGGCCCAAAGGACACGCTCCTCCTCGGTATGGTTGATGCCGCAAATCCTCTTCTCTTTTAAAGCAGACCCCAAGAAGGTCTTATATTGAGCGTTGAAGCTATTGATGGCGTTGTCCGAGAGCTTTTCAATGTCATAGCCGTTTGTGCGGTAGAAACCGTCGCTTGCCGCGAAGTAGAGCCAGTCTAAAGTCTGGACGAGGGAAAGCTGGCCAATGCCGCCAATGTCGTCGCTGATCTTGATCGGGTTCATGCCTCCGCGACCAAGTAGATCAAAGAAGCCGTCGATGCGGTAGATGCCGTTACGGGTGAAGACCACGGGAATCGAGCGAACGCTGGACACGCCAACGATCTCTTCCTCAAGCTCAACAAAGAACTGGGCTGGCACAGAGTCAGGGTCGCCTTGTTTCGATTGAACCATCACGTTCTTAAGGTGTTCACCGCCATTGATGTCGATGAAGTTCGCGTAATAACCGAAGTTCGTCGTCATATGAACGAACTTCGCCACCGGAGGCTCGTCGTTCTCAGCCACGCCACCAGTGGTGTAGAGCTGAGTGTTGGTGGCGGCCCACGCGACTGTAATCGTAGGACTGTTGTTGAGAATTTCTCCGGCGTAGTAGAACACAGTGCCGTTGTTGTTGGTGCGGTAGGCCTCGATCTTAATGGTGGCCGTGTCGTAATTATCTCCCGTACCGTTGGTAAGGGCCAGCGCCGTCACCGTGATGGAGGTAGCTGGAGTTGCAGCAACCCGAGTGGCATACAATGGGGCGCTACGATCAACAAACGTCACGCCATCCACGACATAGGTGTACTTGTAGACAAAGGCATACAGGAAGCTAGACCCAGACCCGACCTCACCGTTGAAAACAGGAGCGCCACTGGGCTTAGGAAGCCCGGCTGTGCGCAAAAATAGGGTGTTGGCGTTCTCGTAAATTTTAATCGGGCGCTGATTAAGGGCGTCGTGAGTAATGAACGTGTGGTTGTTCCACTTGGAGAAGCAGAAGGCCACTTCGTCATCCAAAACAGGCTCGAAGGCCGAATCACCGCCTGGGCCGAGAAGCTCCTGGGTGGCGGCACCGTCTCCGAACTGTAGCGTAGAAACGACCTGACGGAAGTTGTAGCCAGCAAAGGGGACCATAAGCCCGATGCGCCTACTGCCGCCAGACGCCGCTACCCGACCAGTGGCACCAAAGCCCTCCAGCAGGCTGCCGGGGCGGTTCTGAAACTTCTTGTCTTGCGTGATAACGCCGTTGTCGCCGACCTGCCACTTGTTGGCAGGGGCGCCCATGTATTCATCAACTAATCCGCCAGAGAACTCGCTAACGTCGATACTTGCCATCGGTTAAAGCTCGTAGGCCACTAGCTTCAGGCGCGTAAATCTCACGGTCGGAGAAGTCCCGAACGTCCCCACGTTGGTCTGGACCTTGTATGTATATGTACCTGCGGCAACAGGGTCGAAATGCCCAAAGGCCGATCCAGGAATGGATTTGTCTGGATCTAACGTCAAGGAAAGCTCATCACTTGAGTAAGTAGTTTGAGAAATCGCCGAGGCGTCACGTAGAAAAATTATTTGGGCCGAAACATTCCCATTGGTTGCCTTGATCGCAAGGAAGGATGAGGAAACTGCGCCATCTGCTACCAGCATGAGGCGAACCGGGCGGCCTGTGGTGGTGATTGTCACGGTTAGGTTGGTAACGTCAACATTTGTGCCGCTGGCAGTGGAGAACGTACCGCTGGATGACGAAATCTGATAATTAGCCGTGCCAAGCTTGCCCTGCGTCACCGCACCGTCTGCGATAGTGGCCGTTGTCACCGCGCCGTCTGCGATCTTGGCCGTTGTCACGGCTCCGGCTCCGAGCTTTGCGTTCGTAACTCCCCCGGTGGCAAGCTCAGAGGTGCCGACGACCAGGGCGCCGACCCGTGAGACGGGCAGGCCCAGGCCATTGGAGTGGTCGTGGTTATCAACGGCTGTGAACGAGTTCTTGATCTTGTTGACGTAATCCACGTCCCCGCTGTTGGGGGGATTAATCGCTATAATGTTTGACTGGGCGTAAGCCACCCCAGAAACAAGGGATAGAGCCAGTAGTAGGTTTTTCATGCCTCTTAGACTGCCAGAGAGGCGGGTGTTTAGCCAGCCGCCTAGTTGACGGCTTTCTAGCGGAGAGTAGGCTCCGCGCCATGACGAACAAAGAATTGGCAGCATCGCTTATCAAGCAGGTGGTTGAAAAGGGCTGGCCCGACACCCACGCGCTGAAGTGGCTACAGGCGGAGATCACGAGGCAGCTTGACGCTAGGCAGTCTTCACTTCCCCCCGCACCTGCGCTAGGCTCAGACTATGTCAAAACGCTTAGCAATCATGGTCGGTCACAACAAAGCTTCCCAAGGGGCTGATGCGCTAGCCCCCATCAAGATGAGTGAGTACAAGTTTCACTCTGAGGTCATCGCGCCGCTGATGCTCACGCACGCAGCCTCGATTGGGCTTGAAGCCAAGGTCTTCCTTCGCAACGAGGGGATCATGACAGCTATGGCCAACGTGAACGCCTGGCTCAAGGGCCACCAAGGCGTTTGCATCGAGCTGCACTTCAACGCGTCAACTCCGACTGGCACAGGCACCGAGGTTCTCATCGACCTTGAGCAGCCTGAGAACCGTGCGTTCGGCAAGCTCGTCAATGACTCGATGATGAAGGTGCTTAAGCTCAAGCAGCGCCACGGCGACACCGAGGGGCTCAAGATCCTGAAGAAGGGCTACCGTGGCCATCGCAACGTCACCGGCATCACGGCCATCGGGTGCCTTGTCGAGCCGTTCTTTGGCTCTAACGCCGCCGATTGCGTCGCCATGTGGGAAAACAAAGAAGCCTACGCCAAATGTCTGGTGGACGCTGCCGCTCAGTTCCTAGGTGCCAAAGCCGCACCCGCGAAGGAGACACCTGTGTCTGAAATCAAAGTCCCCAAGGAAGTCGCCATGGCCTTTGCCAAACGCCAGGAGCTTGAGTCTACCTGTAACTGGATCTTCGAGGTGGACTACTCGATCAACTCCCGCAAGCCGCGCCTGTTCGTCTATGGCATCAAAGAGAAGAAGCTCTACAAATACAAGACGGCACACGGCGTTGGCGGAGATAACCGCACGCCTAACAACGGCGTCTGTCGCGAAGTATCGAACGCCAGCGGCTCACTGATGTCGTCCTTGGGCTACATCAAGACCGGCCCCAAATACCAATCTGATTCGGTTGGCACTGCGGTGCGCCTCAATGGCCTGAGCCCCACCAACTCCAAGAACCTCGCTCGCGGCGTTGTGCTGCACGGCGCAAGCTACGTCTACGACAACGAGGGCAACACTGACACAAGCGTGTGCGGTCGCAGCTACGGCTGCGTTGTAACCGACGACAAATACATCAACAAGACCGGCGGTGGCGAACTCATTGAGTGGCTGCGCGATGGCTCTATCGGCGTCACGCACTACGCTGGGAAGTTCGTCATTTGATTAAAGTCAGCGGCATCACATCCCAGTCGGATATGTCCGTGCGGGTGACGCTTGAACTGGACGCCAAAGAGCAGTGGCTTATCCAGAAGCTACGCAAGGCCTGGCACGAGGATAAGGAAGTGGAGCTGATCCTGGTGCCACCAATGCCCGAGCTAGCCCCACCACGCCCAGACTGAGACGTAGATACACACGAACACTACCCAGATGAAGAAGCAGGCCAATGCTTCTATCACGGCGCTACCAACTGTGACTCCAAGTGGGCGGCCTGAATCCGCAGCCCCTCGATGGCTCCCCGCATCTCTTGAGTGCAGCGTTTCTTGGCCTTGCGGCAGGCAATGTCCAAGGCGGTTCTGCGCCCGTTCCAGTCCTCAACGCTTTGGCAGATGGCCCCACCGCGCTCAGGGATCTTCTTCCCGGTCTTTTTGTCAATGCGCTCCGGTTGAGGCTCAAGGAACTCAATCGACTGCTCAAGGGTTAGGTGAGTCGTCTTGCGCGTGAGGCTCTCAGCGCAGTCCATGCCGTTAGACAGGAAGCTGGTGGCCGAGCAAGCTGCATCGTTGGTTAGTTCGACGCCCTTGCAGCCGTTAAGCAGCAGAGTCGTAACGAACAAGCTCAACAAAAGACTTAACGGCGTTCTCGTGGGCATTGGCGTACTCCTTGGAATCCGCGCCCTTGTTTTGGGCGATGATTTTAAGCGTCACGGCGGCTTTGTTAAACTCGCGCTCTTCGTTGGCGTTGCCAAACTTGATAGCCTTGATGTCCACCCACTCATGGGCCTCATCGAACAGACGATCAGAGAAGTAGGTCACGATAAGCGTAATGAACGCCCTCATCGGCTGCCATGCTAACCAAGGCACGGCTATAAAGAACTGCGCAAGGACCACGCGAACGGCTACGTCCCAGGCGAATTGTTTTACCAAATCGCCCAGGTCGACGGCCATATGGTTAAGCGACCTTTTCGGCCAGGGCGGCGCGAACGGCAGCTTCCATCTTGACAACGAGTTCGTCGTCCCAAGAGATGTCAGTCTTTTGTGCGAGTGCCTTCAGTTGACCAAAAACCAGCGCAAGGGCGGGTTCAATCAGGTCGGCCTCGATCTTGACCTTCATACCTTCGATCTTAATGTCCACAAATTTCGTATCTAGCAAGTCCATATTCGTTCCCCCTAGCGTTCAAGTTTACCTTCGATTTTGCGAATGTCTCCATGCATAATCGTCAATTTATCCATGATCTGGCGTTCCAGGAACCTCTGATCTGAGTTGATGGCGTCTAGCCGCTTGTCCTGGTCCTTGTCTTTAACGGCGATGGCCGACAGCTCCCACTTGAATTGGGCCTGCGTAACCTGAAACGTGGTCCAAATAGATACAGCCCCGATGAGGGTGTAGCCAAGCCATGTCAGGCTGCGGCCCACCCACGTCATGGGTTACACCACTGCGATTTGCCGAGAAGGCGGCGGGTGACCTCTTGAACGTCCTCGGCCTTGGACTTGGAATCGATGACGGATTGCTTGACGAGCATCTTGAATAGTCGGCACTGGTCGGCGTCGGCGTCGGCCTTGTCTTTATCGGCCTCGTCCTTGGCCACCTTCTCGGCGCGTTTGGCTTCGTCGATCTTAACGACCTTGCGCTTTTCAATGCGGCATTGCG
>Ga0209414_1000596_pt1 | contig 17399 bp, 12 predicted proteins | sample LakVidmifraction_4_FD_181154 | JGI IMG/M metagenome (GOLD analysis project Ga0209414, IMG submission 181154) | Hypersaline microbial communities from Lake Vida, Antarctica - Brine Hole Two &gt;0.2 micron (SPAdes) (version 2) | ecosystem: Environmental > Aquatic > Non-marine Saline and Alkaline >... | reverse complement strand
GAGTTTTAATAACTAAAAAATAAAAACAAAATATATGAAAAAATTAATTTTATTAGCAATTTTTGTAATTGGGGCTACGGCTGCAACCCAGGCACAAACCATTTCAGAAAACGCCCTTGGTTTAAGATTTGGTGGTGGTAATGGTTATGGAGCTGAAGTTTCTTACCAACGTGGATTGGGTGATAACAACAGACTGGAATTTGATTTGGGTTGGAGAAATGACAGTAATAATTACGATGCAATAAAACTTACCGGCTTATACCAATGGGTATGGAATATAGAATCCGGTTTTAACTGGTATGCAGGTCTTGGTGGTGGAGTTGGAAGTATAGATTCTAAAAATAGAGATAAATATTATGATGAAACCTTTATATTTCTAGCAGGAGATATAGGAATTGAATACAATTTTGATATTCCTTTATTGATCTCATTGGATTTTAGACCAGAATTAGGATTCCATAATAATGATAACGATAGAATAGACGATTTCTCACCAGACATCGCTCTTGGTCTTCGTTACCAGTTCTAGTAAATTAGAATAACTTTATTTTTAAAGCTGATTAAAAACGTAGTTTTTGATCAGCTTTTTATTTTTTCTGAAAGTGCCTTCTCATAAAGGGCTTCATATATAGGCACAATTTTAGAGCAATCAAAAATTTTAGCCCGGTTCCATGCGTTCATTTTGAATTGGAGCAATGTATCTTCATCTTCCAGAATAGAAATTCCGAAATTAGCCATTTCTTCCACATTTCCAAGATCGCTTAAATAACCGGAAAACCCGTGTATGTTCAATTCCGGGATGCCTCCACTGTTTGAGGAAATTACAGGAACACCGTTTGCCATTGCTTCCAGCGCGGCAAGCCCAAAGCTTTCTTTTTCTGAGGGAAGAAGGAAAAGATCTGAAAAACAAAGAATTTCATCTACTTCATTGCTTTGACCCAGAAAAACAACTTTTTCTTCAATCCCTAATTCCATCACCAAATTTTCAGCCATTTCTTTTTCAGGACCTTCTCCAACCATGATCAGTTTGGATTTCACCTTTTTCTGAATAGTATCAAAAATCCTGATCACATCTTCTATGCGCTTAACAGGCCTGAAATTGCTCACATGCGAGATTATTTTTTCATCCGGCTGCGCCATCAGGGAACGTTGGCAATCGGTATATTTCTTTTGATATTTTGTAATATCTATAAAATTGGGTACAACGTGAATTTCTTTTGTAATTTTAAAAGAACGCAGAGTGTCTTCTTTTAAACTTTGAGAAACGGAAGTTACTACATCGCTGTGATTGATGCTGAAGGTGACCGCAGGTTTATAAAAAGGATGATTCCCAACCAGGGTAATATCGGTACCATGAAGGGTTGTGACCATAGGAATAAAAATTCCTTCCTCCTCCAACATTTTTTTGGCCATATAACCAGCGTATGCGTGGGGAATAGCGTAATGAACATGTAAAACTTCGATTTTATAAAGTTTTACCATATTTACCAATTTACTGCTGAGCGCGAGTTCGTAGGGCTGATACAGGAACAGTGGATATTCTGGAACATTTACTTCGTGAAAATGCATATTCCCGGTTAATTGTTCCAGTTTCACGGGATGCTTGTAGGTTATAAAATGAATTTCATGTCCGCGTTTTGATAGCTCCATACCCAACTCGGTTGCAACTACTCCACTTCCCCCAAAGGTTGGGTAACACACTATGGCTATTTTCATATGTAGATTCTTATTGTTTTTTATAGGTCATATGTAATTCGCATATCTTCATCGGTGTTTGTATCGTGTTTCCGTTATGCTCATTTCATAAATTATTCTGTGTTTTTTGCCAAGGTTTTGATCCTCCTGGTTCAGAACAAGTTGGCTTTTTTAATTTAAATACTCTTATGGGCTAAAAATCTATAGATTCGTAAATAATGCTTTGAATTTTTGAACGGATATCCTCTCTTATCAATCTTCGGTTATCCACATCGGGATTGATCCTGTTGGATAAAAATACATAAACAATTTCTTCCTCAGGATCTGCCCAGGTAAAAGTTCCCGTAAACCCACTATGACCAAAACTTGACAATGATACACAGCCACAGGTAGGCCCGGCCGTACCGAGTTGAGGTTTGTCGAAACCCACTCCCCTCCTTACATTTTCTTCACAATAATAGCAGGTGTTGAATTTGTTCAATGTTTTTTGATCAAGATAACGTTTCCCTCCATAAGTTCCACTGTTTAAATACATCTGCATAATTTTGGCTACATCATTGGCATTACTGAACAATCCTGCATGTCCGCCAATTCCTCCTTGCATTGCCGCTCCCTGATCGTGAACATGACCGTGAACCAATTGCCTTCGCCATAATTGATCGTTTTCAGTGGGGACAATTTGTGCCAGTTTAAATTTTTCCATTGGCAAATAGGTGGTATAATTAGCGCCTAATGGTTTGTAAAAATGCTCCTGGGTGATATTTGCCAGGGAGGAACTATAATAATCTTCCAGAAAATATTTCATGATATAAAATGGCAGATCACTGTATTTATATCCAATAGTTCTTTCTAAATCACTATCTCTGATCCTACTCATAATAGAATCCCCTATATCGTTTCTTATATACATTTTCTCCGCTACCACGGTGCTAAATCCAACTGTAGAGGAATCCCGATAATATTTAATTGATGGGCGCTTGGTTGCTCTGTCAATTGTAGGTACATAAAACGGCAACCAGGGGGTTAACCTGGCATAATGCATTAACATATTCTGTAAACTGATGTCTGCTTTATTTGAATTGTTGAAGAATGGCATAATATCACCCAATTTTGATTTAAAATTCAAAGCCCCTTTTTCTTCCAGTTCCATAATTAACGGAAGGCTTGCCAATATTTTGGTGAGTGAAGCCAGATCATATAAGGAAGAATCGGTTACCGCAATTTCTTTTTCATAGGTATGAAACCCAGCATTGCGCTGATAGATCACCTTTCCCTTTCGGGCTACCAGCACCTGTAGCCCAGGAGTCATTTTTCCTTCTAAGGCAACATTTATTATCGAATCGATTTTTTTTAGTTTCTGTGAATTCATTCCCACCGATTCCGGAATTCCATAAGATAGCCTGTCTAAAACTTTTGTGTAATAGCCTGTGCCCACCGGGAAGTTGCTCCCAAGGCTTACCGGCAATCTTCCTTTTGCTTCCAGGGCACCAAAAATAATTTGCGCTGACTTTTCCTGGGCAACCGCAGAGTTTTGGTAACTTACTACTATTCCCTCCAGATCACTGCTGGATTTTAAATCCAGCAACGCATAAGGTCTTGTAAAAACATCCAGTATGGTTATATTGTTTCTCGCAATCTCCTGGATCCATGTGAGTTCGTCTTTACTGAATTTATAACTTGCCCATGGAGAAGCATTCGATTTGTGAAAACCCAGTATCACATAATTATACGCCTTCAGTTTTTCCAGCAAATCATCGAGTTTCGCAGCCTTCACCCAATCAACTTCGGTATATTTGGAAAGTTGTTTCAGAAAAGGGGCTCCATCAGCATCCCCAAAATTCACATAAGCTATTTTTTTGGTTTCCAAATCTTTGATAGGAAGTATCCCTTTGTTGTTTTTTATAACCGTAATTGAATTTTCAATTAATTTATCATAGAGCACAAGGTCACTGATGGTATTGAGATCCTCGACTAAATTGGATTTATCCACGGGTTTATAATTGTTTAACCCGGCCTTATATTTAGCATAAAGAATTTTTCTCACCGAAAAAGCTAAACGTTGTTCGGAAATTACTCCATACTTATAAGCCTCAATTATCACTTCCGAAGCTTTTGGAGTGTCATCTGAGCCCAGCAAAACATCATTTCCGGCAAGAAAAGCGGCCAATTCCATGTCCCCCGGATCCTTATAATTTGTGATGCCCTTCATTTTAAGGCCATCTGTAAAAATGAGTCCTTTAAAATCCAGTTTTTCCTTTAATATATCTGTTACGATCGTTTTAGATAAGGAAGAAGGCAGATCTTCTTGTTCCTCCAGGCTTGGAACATTCAGGTGAGCCACCATAACACTTGAAACCCCTTCCTGAATTAATTTTCTGAAAGGATAGAGCTCTATACTGTCAATTCTGGCTTTTGAAAAAGAGATGGTGGGTAGGGTTTTGTGGGAATCAGTATGGGTATCACCATGGCCGGGAAAATGTTTGGCATTAGCTAAAATTCCTTCACTTTGCATGCCCTTCATAAATGCCAGGGCTTTCTGGGTGACGTTAACTTTTTTCTCGCCATAGGAACGATTCCCAATAATTGGGTTATCCGAATTTGTATTGATATCTACAACCGGAGCAAAATTAATATGCACTCCTAATCGTTTGGAATTACGTGAAATAGCGGCTCCGGCTTCTTCAATAAGTTGAAGGTTTTGAATTGCGCCCAAAGTCATGTTCCAGGGCAGGGAAAAGGTGGAATCCAGCCTCATGGCCAATCCCCATTCGGCATCCATTCCTATTAATAAAGGAGTTTTGGAGAGGGCCTGATATTCGTTGTTTAATTTTGCCTGTTGCTGTGGCCCTCCCTTGGAAAATATAATTCCCCCAATATGTTGATCCCTGATAAGATCCTTTATTTTGTCAGTTTCCACAAGGGATTTGTTGGAAAAAATATCGACCATAAACAATTGGCCTACCTTTTCCTCCAAACTCATATTGTTGTACAAGCTATCTACCCAGATGCGCTGTTGAGCATAATCAGTAGATACTAGAGGATTTGATTCCTGGGCAAAAATATGAGGGGAAACCGCAAGCAAGAAAAATATAACTAAATAAAGCTGAAAAAACTTCATTTAGGGATTACTTTAAAAAACGGTTGTGCCAGCTTTCTGAAGCAGGAACTTCCCAATCTGAAAGATACTCTGCTTTAGTGTTTACCAAATTATTAAATACAATGGTATTTGGAGAAACCGCCTTTTCTTTTGCCATTTTTCTGAAGTCGATAAGATTCTTATAAGCAATGAATTCTCCCTGTTTATAACTCACATTCATTTTGTCTAACAATTCTACATTGTACTGTTTTTCAAGATGTTGAATAAAATGAACTGAAGCGTCTATTGAACAGCCACTTGCCATATTCAATTCCTGATCAAGGCCAAAAATTATAAAACGTTTGTATCGAATTTCGAATGAAGCTTTTAAATCGGATCCATGCACGGTCCATTGGGTAATAAAATCTTCTGATTGGGTTTTTATTTCCTGAAGTTCCTGATCTGAAAAAGACCGGTTGGCCTGATAGATCCAGACCCTGGATGAATCGGGTAAATTTTCGAAAGGTATTAGCATTTTTTTTGTGGATTTTATTTTTACAAAGCTACTTTAATATAGGCATAGCTTCAAAGATAGTACCAATTAATTAGGAAGTTTAACGTATTAAAATAAGTTCAACAAATTGCCGGTTTTTATAATTCTTCAGCGTTGGCAATCATCTCAGCCACATCCAAAACCTCAATTTTTCCATCCTGATCTTTCCCTTTAACTCCGTCTGTCATCATTGTCATACAAAATGGGCAACCCGAAGCTATAATTTCAGGCTCTACTTCTATTGCCTGTTCAGTGCGTTCAATATTCACTTCTTTATTTCCGGGTTCGGCCTCTTTAAACATTTGTCCGCCGCCGGCACCGCAACAAAGTCCTTCACTCTTGCATTTCCGCATCTCTAAAAGCTCTACTTCAAGTTTTCTTAATAAGTCCCTTGGAGCTTCATACTCGTTGTTTGCACGCCCTAAATAACAGGGATCGTGAAAGGTAATTCGTTTGCCTTTAAATTTACCGCCTTCAACTTTTAACCGGCCTTCATCCAACAAGGATTTCAGGAAGGTGGTGTGGTGCATCACCTCATAATTTCCACCCAATTCCGGATATTCATTTTTAATAGTATTAAAGCAATGAGGGCAGGCGGTAACTATTTTTTTGATTTCATAGGCATTTAGTACTTCAATATTGGTAACGGCCTGCATCTGGAAAAGAAATTCATTTCCTGCACGTTTGGCCGGATCCCCGGTACAACTTTCTTCGGTGCCCAGTACCGCGAAATCCACCTTGGCTTTTTGTAAAAGTCGGACAAAGGCCTTGGTGATTTTTTTTGCACGATCGTCAAAACTTCCCATACAGCCAACCCAAAATAAAACTTCAGGTTTTTTACCTTCTGCCATATATTCTGCCATTGTTGGAACTTTTACTACTTCTGCCATTTTATTTTTCTTTAAAAACTTGTGGTTTATTTTTTTTATAATACCAAAATTATAAACTTCACTTTTTATTAGATAGCTGTTCCCAGTGGACTGTCTATTCAATTAAAATTGAATTTTCAAAATCTCCCGTCTATAGGTATGGTATTCTCAAACTTAAATATTTCTAATTTTCTTCTGCCCAATTTAACCTATCCATCTGGTTATAAGGCCAGGGCGCTCCGTTGTTCTCAATATTGGTCATCGCTATGGCCAGATCTTTAGGCGCAGCGCTTTGCTCCATTACCAAATAACGTCGCATATCCACAATTATAGATAACGGATCTATTCCTACCGGACAAGCTTCCACACAGGCATTGCAAGTGGTACAAGCCCAAAGTTCTTCCCTTAGAATATAATCATCAAGCAATTGTTTCCCATCATCTTCAAACTTGCCTTTTTTATTGATGATCTCACCAACTTCTTCAAGACGGTCCCGCGTATCCATCATGATCTTACGCGGAGAAAGTTTTTTCCCGGTCTGATTTGCCGGGCACTCTGCTGTGCACCTTCCGCATTCAGTGCAGGTATAAGCATTTAACAACTGGTTTTGGTTAAGATCCATCACATCTGAAGCTCCAAATTTTTCAGGCACTTCGTTTTCCGCGCCTTCTGCCGGATCAGCATAAGGATTGGCATTGGGATCCATCATCAACTTTACCTCAGTGGTCACCGATTCCAAATTATCCAGTTTCCCTTTTGGGGTCAATTTCGCGTTATAGACATTCGGGAATGCCAGTAAAATATGTAAATGCTTGGAATAATATAAATAGTTTAAGAATATCAAAATTCCAATAATGTGCAGCCACCAGGAAGATCTTTCTATAATGATGAGACTTGCATTGCCAAAGCCTTCAAACCAGGGCAATAATACCTGGCTTATTGGAAAAGCTCCTGCAATTCCTCCTGCTTCCTGTGCATAATGGGCTGCTCCGTTAAGTTGTAATTGATGATCTGCAGCATTCATGACCAAAAACAAGGTCATCAGGACCATTTCAAAATATAAAATATTTAGTGCATCATTTTTAGGCCAGCCAGTCATTTCCTTATTCCAGAAGCGCGGAATTTGTAAAATCATTCTGCGAATCCAAAATACAACTACAGAAACCAAGACCAGGATTGCGAGAATTTCAAAGGAACCGATAAGAAAACTATAAATACCTCCTAAAAATGAAAGAATTCGGTGAGTACCGAAAATTCCGTCAATTATTATTTCAAGGACTTCAATATTTATTATAATAAATCCCAGATAAACAATGATATGCAAAGCCCCTGAGATTGGTTTCTTTACCATTTTGGATTGCCCGATAGCAATTCTCATCATTTGTGCAAAACGTTCCTTTGGGTGATCGTTTCGGTCTACCTTACGCCCAATTTTAATGTTTCGAATAATCCGGCGAATATTTCTGGTAAAAAAGGCAATTCCGGCAATGAGCACTAATAAAAAAACAATCTGTGTAATAAGTTGCATACTTTCTATTTTAAAGAATCCTTTGGAGCTTCATAGGATCCAGTCTTTTTTCCGAATACAGAGAAGTGAACATATCTTTTTGGATTTAATTTTATGTCTTTTAGGAGTTGTTCCATTTGTTTTGTAGCGCGATCAAGATTATCGTATACCTTGTCATCTGTCAACAGTTTTCCTGCAGTTCCTTGTCCGGAGCTCAAATTATTCGATATTTTTTCAAAATCGGCTATTACCTTTTCCAAATCATCGGTCATTCCCTTAATATTCACCTGGGCCAGTGTATCTGAGAATTTATTGAAATTTCCCGACATTTCATCAAGATTGGTAAAGGTTTGATTCAACTTGACCGAATTGCCTTCAACAATTCCATTTAAAGACTTTGCGGTAGCTTTAAAGGATTTTACCGTTTCCGCCAGATCATCAAATGAAGCGGCTATATTATTTCTGGTTTCCGGATTTAATACTTCATTAAATGACGTTAATAAGGAATCTGCATTTACAATTACCCTTTCAACTTTAACCTGCAAAGGGGTAAGTCGTTCATTTACCAACTCCATTATTCCTTCCTCAATATCACCAGGCAGGGTATCGCCAGCTTTGGCTATTATTTTTGAATTATAATCGGGAACAATGGCCAGGGATTTTCCGCCGATGAGTCCACCTCCATAAATTTGGGCAAGACTATTTTTGGAAAATTGAAAGTCGCTGTCAACGGAAAATGTTGCAATAAGCAACCCGGTACCATTTAAGAAATCTATTTTTTGGATTTGACCTACCTTAAGTCCATTGATTGTAACAGGTGAGGATTGTGACAAACCTTCCACATCGGAATAAATAGCGTAAAAAGTTCGACTTGAATCTAAGAGATTTTTACCTTTAAGAAAACTGTATCCAAATATTAGTATAACAATAGCGACAATCGCCAAAATGCCGGTTTTAACCTCTTTAGTATATTTCAATAGTGTTTATTTTAGAATATGAGCAAATTTAAATATAAAAATATTAAAACACCCCTATTTAGCCTGAGAATTTAACGCCTCATTAACGGTAATCTTCTTGCCTTCCTTAAATGCCACCAAATAACTTTCGGGATACCCTTTATTTTTTGCATTCTGGTGAAGCTTTTGTATCTGGGAATAACTGGAGGTTGCACCAAAGTAGTATTTATACCATTTCCCTTCCTTTTCCCTAAAAACAGGATTAAGACCTTTAAAATTTGAAGATTTCGGTTCTATTTTTCTGGAACTTGCTGAGAGTTGTACCTTAAAAGTTACATCTATAAAGGTATCATCAAATTCCTTTTCGAGAACAACTTTTACCGGATCATCTCCACCTAAATTATCAAGAACTGCAAGATTTATATTGTGACTGTAGTCCATTACCGCGTCTACAATGGCTCCCGCTATTTTTGATTGCCCTGTATTGCTGTTTAAAAATGGCCCTTCGCTGGAATTGGTAAGAAACCCGGTTTCTATTAAAACACTGGGCATATAGGTTTGATGGAGCACCAGAAATCCTGCTTGTTTTACACCCCTATCATTCCTGCTTAAATCGTTGGTGAATTTTTTTTGAACAAAATCTGCAAGAAGTATGCTTTGATCCAGGTATTCTTCCTGCATAATCATCATGCCTATATAGGATTCCGGAGAATTGGGATCAAATCCATCATAGGTGACATCATAATTCTCTTCCAGAAAAATTACAGAATTTTCCCGTTTAGCAACTTCAAAGTTGGATTGGTTTTTATGAAGACCCAACACAAAGGTCTCTGTGCCATAAGCTTGCGAACTATGTGCGTTGCAATGTACCGAAATAAAAAGATCGGCCTTGGCGTCATTGGCAATTTTAGCGCGCTGATCAAGCGGAATGAACACGTCTGTATCACGGGTATAAATGACTTTAATAATTGGATTTTTTTCCAATTCCTTCCCCACTTTTAAAACAATGCTCAAAGCGATATCTTTTTCATGATATCCTCCTCCCCGGTTTCCGGGATCTTTTCCGCCATGACCTGCATCCAGGACAACTATAAATTTAGATTTAACTTGTTCCGGTTTTAAAGGAGTTGAGGCGATTAATACAAATCCGGTAAATACTAATACGAGTGATTTAAGGAGGGATGTTTTCATAAATAATTTAACGATATATTAGGATAATTATTTTAATAGTTTATTTTTTTAAAATCCCAAAAGGAAGCTAAAAAAATATATGTAATTTTGACTATTCAATAAGCAAGCCATTATTGACAAAAATACCACTTATAGCATTGCGGACAAACTCAATTTATATTCTTTTTTCTTGTGTTATTTTGCTGTTGGCCCCTGAATTTTCTTTGGCTCAGGAAACTAAACCTTCAGGTGAAGTCCAAATTGAGGCTGAAAGGGACAGTATTGTACGCGTTGCAGATTCTCTCTCCCCTGCAACCAGAATTGTGGAAATGGACACTATAAAAATAGATTCAGTAAAAACCAAAACGCCTCTTTTATCTGATGTGATCACTTATCAGGCTGAAGATTATATGCGGATTAGCCGAAAGGAAAATCGGATGTATTTATTTGATCAGGCACAAATCACCTATGGGGATATGGTAATAACCGCAGGGTTGATCATTATGGACAATGAAAAAAATGAAGTCTACGCTTACGGAATCCCGGATTCTACAGGCGCTTATTCCCAACGTCCCATATTTACCCAGGCACAAAATACCGTTGAGCCGGATTCGCTCCGATTTAATTTCGATTCCAAAAAAGCCCTGATCTATAATTCAAGAACCGAAGAAGGGTCTTTTAAAGTGCTGGGTGAGATTACCAAGCGTGAAAACGATTCGGTATATTTTATGAAAAATGTGCGTTTTACTACTTCTGAAAATGCGGAAGATCCCGATTATTACTTTTATGCCCGAAAGATTAAATTTGTTCCCAAGAAAAAAATTGTCACCGGCCTGGTAAATATGTTCATTGCCGATGTGCCTACTCCCTTAGGCCTGCCTTTTGGATATTTTCCCCTTACCGAAGAACAAACCTCTGGTTTTATTATCCCATCCTTCGGGCAAACCAACCGAAGGGGTTATTTTTTACAAAATGGGGGTTATTACTTTGCAATGAGTGATTATGCCGATTTATTGGTTTTAGGAGATTATTATACCAACGGGAGTTATGGTATACGCATGGAATCAAATTATGCGCTTAGGTACCGTTTTCGTGGAAATTTCAATGTGAGGTATGAGAACCTTCTTGAGAGTGAACGTGGATTTCCGGATTTCTCCCAACGTTCTGTATATAACCTTCAATGGTCACATTCCCAAGATGCCAAGGCAAATCCAAATTCAAGATTTTCAGCATCAGTAAACCTTGGAAGCAGCGAATATTATCAGGCCTCTGTCAATCAGGCCAATTCTGCAAATTTCCTCAATAATTCCCTGAGTTCTTCGGTTTCGTATTCCAGAACCTTCCAGGGTGAGCCACAGGTCAATCTCAATGTGGTTGCTACTCATTCACAAAACACCAATACCAAGCAAATAAATATGACCCTGCCTACAGTGCAGGCAAGTATTTCCAGGATTTATCCGCTTGCGCCTAAGCTTGGCGCAAAAAAAGGATTGATACAAAATATCAACCTTCAATATAACTTTAGAGGAGAAAACAGGATTAATACCACCGATTCGTTGTTTTTTAAGCCTGAAATGTTCAGGGACGCCAATTTTGGAGCCCAGCATAGTATTCCTATTTCAACAAACTTCAAATTATTTAAGTTCTTAAGCGTTAGTTCCAGTGCTAACTACCAGGAAAATTGGGTTTTTAAAACCTTTAACCGTTCTTATGACCAAACTGCCAGCCAAGTTTTGATTGATACAGTGAGTGGATTTGACTCTTACCGCACCTATAATTTTAGCACCAGTGTAGGGACTACAGTCTATGGGTTGGTTAATTTTGGAAAAGAAAAGAAAATTCAGGCCATAAGGCATGTAATGAGACCTTCCATTAGTTATAATATCAATCCCGGCTTTAACCAATATTGGGATCAATATGAAATCGAGAATGAAGTTGACCCTTCTCTTAATAAATTGGTGGATTACTCAAGGTTTCAGGGTACATTGTTTGGTGCTCCGGGAAGGTTGTATGGAAGCTCTGTCGGGCTTTCCATCAGCAACACTCTGGAAGCAAAAGTAAGAGATAAAGACAGTACAGCCACAGAACCAAAAAACATTAAACTTTTAAACAACTTTAGCGTGAGTACCGCTTATAATCTTGCGGGAGACTCTTTGCGACTGGCACCTCTAAGTTTACGCGGAAGTATCCCTATCATTGAAAACAAACTGGATGTGAACCTGTCGGCCAACCTTGATGTTTATGCCCTGGATAACAATAACAGGCGTATTGACAAATTGAATATGGATAATGGCGGAAGCCTTTTCCGGCTTACTTCGGCCAATATGAGTTTCGGATATTCGTTTTCCAGCAAGGATTTTGAAAAAGGCGAAAAAGAAAGTCCCGATAAACTTGATAATGAAACCTTCCGTAACGGAGGCCGGCCTGATGATCTTTTTGGGAAGTCGGCAGACCTGGATGGAAAGTTCAATGAAGAAGAAGATGTTTTTGATAAAGATGAAAAGGCCGATAATCAATGGTATAATTACAAAATTCCATGGGATCTCCGCCTTGCTTATACAATGAACTATAACAATTCGGCCAGGCAAAGTGAGATTACCTCCCATTCTATTATGTTTTCCGGAGATATTGAATTTTCCCCAAAATGGGTAGTAGGTACCTCCTCAGGATTTGATATAAAAGCGAAGGGGTTCACTTATACCCAATTGAGGTTTCAGCGGGATCTGGACAGCTGGAGATTGAGTTTTAACTGGGTTCCATTTAGTCCGCGCGCATCCTGGTATTTCTTTATCGGAATAAAATCTTCGATGCTTAGCGATATTAAATATGATAAACGCCTTGAGCCGGATAAACAACTTTAATTTAAGTATTGAGAATATAGACAAGAGATTTAAGACTTTAAGATAATAATGTATCTTCGGGAAATAAGGCTTTGATAAATATTTGTGGCAAAATATAAGATTTAAGAAACAAGAGCCAAGACTAAAGAAGTAACGAATTAACAATTATAGAAATGAAAAAAATAATTAAAACAACGAACGCTCCAGCACCAATAGGACCTTACAATCAGGCTGTTTTAAGCGGAAATATGCTTTTTATCTCAGGGCAAATCGCCATAAACCCCAAAACCAGTGAGTTGGAAACCAAAAATTTAGAAGAGGAAACAAAGTTGGTAATGGAAAACCTGAAAGCAATTTTAACAGAAGCGGGAATGACTTTTGAAAATGTAGTAAAAACCTCAATTTTCATCAGTGATATGAATAATTTTGCAAAGATAAACCAAGTTTACGGCAATTATTTCAACGCCGATACCGCGCCAGCGAGAGAAACGGTAGAAGTTTCTAATTTGCCTAAATTCGTCAATGTTGAAATTAGTGCTATCGCGGTTAAATAGCCTTAATAAGCAAAGTTGCGGTTGCAGGATTTGTAGCCAATGGAATATTATGAACGTAGCATAAGCGCATCAATATAAATATATCGGGTTCGAGAGGATGTTAATCCAGTGCATCGGGATAGAAAAGTACTATATCTAACTTTCCCCGGGCTACACCACGAGATGCAATTTGGGCATCGTTCCCATTTGCACTGAAAGCAATTTTTCTCCTTGAGAACCTGCTGTTTCTGTTTTTGCACCCGTTATTCCTGTAACTACCAGTTTAATTTCTTTGGAATGCAGGATCTCCTGATTTTCCTTTAGAAACTGAACCATTTCGACTTTTTCCCTTGTGGGCGATAATAGCTATTGTTATTTTCCTAAGTTGATAAAATATCTGAGATCCTTAATAACTCCTTGTTGATGTTGTGTTTGCTTTGTAAGGCTTCTTCCAGACTGCAAGCTTGCACTTTATTATTTATAAAGCCAACCATTAAATCCTGCTGACCATCCAACAGTAATTCCACCGCCTTCACGCATAACCTGCTGGCTAATACCCTGTCAAAACAGGAAGGACTTCCCCCTCGCTGAATATGACCTAATACTGTAACCCTGGCATCGTAATCCGGTAAGTTTTTTGTCACATATTCAGCCAGTTCAAATACGTTTTTACCGATTTTATCACCTTCAGAAACCACTACTATACTGGATGTTTTTCCGGAACGACGACTTCTTTTCAAAGAATCCAATAAGCGTTCCAGTCCCAAATCTTCCTCTGGGATCAAAATTTCTTCAGCACCGGCACCAACTCCGCTGTTTAATGCAATAAATCCTGCATCCCTGCCCATTACCTCTACAAAGAACAATCGGTTATGGGAACTTGCCGTATCCCTTATTTTATCGATTGCTTCTACAACGGTATTCAAGGCTGTATCATATCCAATTGTAGCATTGGTACCGGAAATATCATTATCAATAGTTCCCGGGACTCCAATAATAGGAATATGATGTTCCTGGCTAAATATTTTACCCCCTCTAAAGGTTCCATCGCCTCCAATGAGGATCATCGCATCAACTTTAGCCCTTTTGAGGTTCTCGGCTGCCCTTTTCCTGCCTTCAACAGTAAAAAAATCTTTAGATCGGGCAGATTTTAAGATAGTTCCTCCTCTTGAGATAATATTTCGAACGCTCCGGGCATCCAGTTCAATATAATCTCCTTCTATCATTCCCTGAAACCCCCTATAAAATCCTACACATTGGGTATTATAATATGCACAGGTTCTTGCTACAGCACGAATTGCAGCATTCATTCCGGGAGAATCCCCTCCAGAGGTCATCACACCAATTCGATAATTTTTTTTTGTCATTTTTTTCTATTAAAGCTTAAATTTACAAAGTTTATTCAATACCGTTGTTGCCCAAAGTTTTATTAACCGAAATTTAATTCACAGTAAGTTAAGCCTATTGCTTGGGAAAGACAATATAATCCGGAGCCAGGGATTTAGCCGATTCTTCCTGCTCAATTTCTTCTTCAGATTTTATCATCTTCTTATTCAGGATTTTTCGAATAAGTTCTTTAAAGGTATCAAAATCTACAGAATATGAAAGTCCAAACCCTTGGGTAAATCCTATTTCTTCTCCTATATATTGAATGTTGTTTTCCCTGTTAAAAATTTTCGCCCTAAGGGAGCCATCCTCATTCAAAAGGAATTCAATTTCAAAATTGCCTACAATTACTGATTCTGTCATTCCTCCAACGGGTACCCCAACCTGACCATTGATGAGCACACGTTTGCTTATTTGAGTTGAAAGTGTTAACCCAAACCTATCCACCGTTGATTGATCTGGGGTGCGGTCTCCCTGGACATAGTTTACCCCAACCTGGAATTTTCCATCTTCGTCTGCAAAAATATCATTTACCAAACTGGAAGCCCGTTCAACCAAAGTCCCGGTAATTGCATTTTGACCAATAGCAAATTCACTGTAGAACATTCCTTGTGTAACCAGAAATAATGCCTGTAATTCCCTGCTTGCCCTGTCGTTCATCCTGTATTCCAGTTCAGATCGAACAACAGAACTCACATTTGGAAATTCTACCTCAAAGGTTATTTCCGGTTGGGCGATCTGACCTTGTAAAAGAATAATTACATCTACCGGTATTTTTCGGTTTATGGAAGGGTTTTCCAGCAAAATAGCGGGATTGGCGTTAACTTCGTAAACCGCACTTACATCCAGCTGTGCCTGTGACGGACTGCCTCCCCAGTTAATACTTCCTCCAGATTTTACCTTAAATACTTTTTGGACCAGACTTGCGTATTTAAAATTATAAACTCCTTCATATACCACAAAATCCCCCCACATATTGAACTTTCCATTGGTATTTATTTCTATTAGCAGGTTCCCTGCTCCTCTACCCCTCAAAGTACTTCCACTAGTTTGATCTACCACTATCTCAACTTCTGCATCATTGGTAATGTCCAAGTCAAAATTAAGTTCCAGGCCTTTTACTTCAATAGTTTCTATTATTTCTCCTGCCAATCTGGAAGCCTTTTCTTCCGGGGTTAAAAAATGTATATAGGAATTGTCTCCTACAGATTCTGCATCGCTCAACGGAATCTTAAAAATAGTACCCCTGGCCGTCGCGGCATTTACATTTATCACCAGTTCATCTGTCGGACCTTTAATACTTGCATTACCATCAATAAATGCAGTTCCGTAATACAGAGCATCTTCTTCTGCATCGGTATCTAAAACAAGAAGCCTGTCAGTGGTAATTTCCAGATCCAGGAACCATTGTTTAAAATTTTTATGAGAAATGGTCCCATCCAAAACACCTTTGGTCTTGAATTTTGTATCAATAATATCAATTTTGTTGAAATTAAACTGTTGTTCGGTTAAATCTACAACTGCCTGATCCTTAAAATCAAAATCTATATTCAAATAAGGAACCCTTAATCCTGCTTTATCCAAAAGTAGTTTTCCTGAAATATCGGGATTTTTGTAATTTCCACTCACTTTCGCATCTCCTGAAGCGAAACCCCGGATTTTATCTACAGCATCCTGCCCAAGTGGACTGAATGCACTCATATTAAAATTGCGAAGGGCCAAATTGAGATCTATAGTAGGTTCTCCTGGACCAACATTAATCCCCCCTGTGGCATTCAACGATTCAAAGCCGTTTTTCCTCAGGGTGGCATCTATATTGTAAAAAGTAAGATCCTGATTTCCATCTACATCTATTTCCAGCTTACCAAGCTGATTCTCGTTTATGGCCAGGCCATCAATAGTGAGAGAAGTATTGGGAAGGTAGGCGCCTTTTTCCTGTAATAAATGAAGTTTTCCGTTTAGAGTTCCCTCAAGGGCGAGGTTTTTAATTACAGGAGTGATCTTTTCTATATCCACTTCTTTAAATTCAATCCTGAAATCTTTGTAAGTGGAATCAATCATCTGACCACTCAAGCTTATCCTTTCATTTTGATGGCTTAATACCAGCGAATCTATCGCGACATTATTTAATTTTTTGTCGAAAACAATCTTGTTGTTCTTATTGTTATTTTCATTTAAATACCAGATATTTTCCTTGAATTTCACGTCTGAGCGCTGAATTCCTACAACAGATTTGTTCTGTTCGTTAATGGTATGAAAGAAGTTCAGGTTAAAAACATCGTTGTTGTTTTTACCACCCTGTAATTCAGACCTAATGAACAAGGTATCGCGCAAGGTAACATTGATAAGACTGAATTCAGAAAAATTATAATAATCGGTGGCAACACTATCAGCTTCAACAAAGGTGTTATAAATGGGGTTTGTATTATCTACCTGGATATTGACATCTTTCAGCATATTGCCGAAGGCTTCAATTTTAGGCGATTTGAAGGTTAATTTGAATTCCGATTCATCCGATTCTACCCTTCCCCGGATATAAGTATTGGGAGCCAACGTGACTTTCGGAAAAAACACATCGACAATCTTATTATAGATGTCAAAGTTAAATTCCATATACTGATCGTTGGTAATGATATTCGCCCTGTAATTGGTATAAATACTTCCTATGGAGTTTTCTATCAGGGCCACAACTTCCTTAACCTTAAAAAGACCCGAAACTTCTCCGTTAATAACATCAGGAGAATTCACTGCTATAGTTCGCACTTTTTCTTCATTAAAACTTGAAGTCACGCTTAGATCATCAAAATAATACAG
>Ga0209414_1000595_pt1 | contig 17421 bp, 16 predicted proteins | sample LakVidmifraction_4_FD_181154 | JGI IMG/M metagenome (GOLD analysis project Ga0209414, IMG submission 181154) | Hypersaline microbial communities from Lake Vida, Antarctica - Brine Hole Two &gt;0.2 micron (SPAdes) (version 2) | ecosystem: Environmental > Aquatic > Non-marine Saline and Alkaline >... | reverse complement strand
TAATTATAAAAAAGAGCTTGGGGAGGTGGATGGAGTTTCGGGTGCAACCGTACAATGGGAACAAGGAAAAGGAATTCCTATAGAAGTGACCCACGCCGATCCCAGTAAACAAGCATTAATGGATTTTAGGGACAGCATTGTGAACAACAAAAATCCGGAATCCGATATAATGTCTGGGGGTAAAACGGCTACTTGTGTTCAAATGGGATTGGACGCGATGTACAATAATGAAATTGTGAAATGGAAAAATGAATTTTCTGATTTTTATAGCTAAGATCGGAATGTAAAAATTGCTATTTATGAGTAAAAATAAGTACCTACATGACAACTTTATGTTAGAAAACAAATATGCGGAAGAGTTATACCATTCTTACGCTAAAGATCAACCTATTATTGATTATCATAACCATTTGTCCCCGGCAGATATCGCAACCGATCGTCAATTTGATAATATTACCCAGCTCTGGTTAAATAATGATCATTATAAATGGAGGGCAATGCGTTCCAATGGGATTGAGGAAAAGTATATTACTGGTAGCGCTAATAACCAGGAAAAATTTGAAGCTTGGGGGAAAACCGTACCACATACACTTCGTAACCCTTTGTATCATTGGACACATTTAGAGCTTGAACGTTATTTTGGTATTGATGAGTTGCTAAACGAAAGTACCGCAGCTCATATTTACAAAGATGTGAATGAGCAACTTCAACAAAAAGAAAATTCTTGCCGAGGGTTGCTTACACAAATGAATGTTAAAGCACTTTGCACTACAGAGGATCCAACGGACGATTTGAAACATCACCAAGAATTGCGCCAGAGCAATTTTGGAATAAAAGTAAGTACTGCCTTTCGTCCTGATAAATCAATTTTAATTGAGGCAAATGGATATACTGAATATTTAAAAAAATTAGGAGAGGTATCAGGGATGGAGATTAGAAGTTTTCAGGATTTAAAGAATGCACTGTCAAAACGCATCGAATATTTTCATGAAAATGGTTGCAGGCTTTGTGACCACAGCTTCAGTTCCATGCCGTTTACCAATTTTACTGAAGCTGAAGTCAATACTGTTTTTCAACATAAATTAGCGGGAAAACCAATTTCTTCGGAAGACATCGAAAAATTCAAAATATCGTTATTGTTGTTCTTAGGGGAAACTTATCATCGATTTGGTTGGGTACAACAATTCCATTTAGGCGCGCTAAGAAATAACAACGAACGAATGCTAGCAAAACTTGGTCCCGATACTGGTTGGGATTCGATCGGAGATTACAGGCAGGCCGAAAAACTTTCACATTTTCTGAATAGCTTGGATGGAAAAGACAAACTCACAAAAACTATTTTGTATAATATCAACCCTGCGGATAATGAGGTTTTTGCGACTATGATTGGGAACTTTAATGACGGCAACGTAAGAGGAAAGATACAATGGGGGTCCGGCTGGTGGTTTTTGGATCAGAAAGACGGAATGGAAAGGCAAATGAACACCCTTTCCAATATGGGACTTATTAGTTGCTTTATAGGAATGCTAACTGATTCCAGAAGTTACCTGTCATTCCCAAGACATGAATATTTCCGAAGAATTTTATGTAATCTCTTCGGGAAAGATATTGCTTCAGGAGAATTGCCTAAAGATATGGAGTTGATTGGTAATACCATTGCCAATATCTGCTATGGAAACGCTAATGAATACTTTGATTTTTAATGAGCATTTCGACAAAACATAGAAAGATTGTCACCTTTGGTGAAGTACTAATGCGGCTAAGTCCTGCTGAAAAACGTAAACTTACCCAAACTAATAGGATTGATTTCTATTTTGGTGGTACTGAGATGAACGTTGCTGCTTCGCTTTCATATTTCGGGGAACAAACCCAACAAATCACCAATGTTTCTGATGATTTGGTTGGTGATGCGGCTATTACAAAGATGCGACAGTTTGGGATCGATGTTTCTGCAGTGAACAAAGTGAACCATCCACTTGGCTTATATTTTCTGGAAGTAGGTGCGGGGATGCGGGCCAGTAAAATTGCTTATAATCGTTTCCACGGTAGTTTCTCCAAAATCACGCCCGAAAGTGTAAATTGGGAAGCCATTTTGGATGAAGCCAGCAATTTGCATTGGACGGGGATTTCCCCTGCAATTTCGGAAAATGCATATGAAACCCTGAAAATCGGTTTGTTAAAAGCCAAAGCAAAGGGAATTACCATCACTGCCGATCCGGCGTATCGTAGTAATCTTTGGAAATACGGTAAAGAAGGTTGCGAAGTACTGAAAGAACTGGTAAGTCTATCCACAATTTTTATTGGTGGGGTCAAGGAAATCAACGAAATCTTGAAAACGGATTTTGATTTTTCTGAAAATGGATTTATTGAAGCAAGTAAAGCTTTAATTGAAACTTGCCCTTCCATCGAAAAAGTATTTGATAAAGTTCGTACAGGATTAAGCGCCGGCTGGCAAAAAGTCTATGGTCGCGCTTGGACAGGTTTGGAATATATTGAAACCGATGAGTTAGAAGTTACTGATGTGGTCGACCGTATTGGAACTGGTGATGCTTATGCTGCGGGACTAATTTATGGGCTGATTCATTTTGATAATGAAAAGGCCTTGCGTTTTGCCAATGCGGCCTGCGCATTAAAGCATACTATTTTAGGAGACGTGAATCTTGTAAGTCCTCAAGAAATAGAAGAAGTGATGGCGGGAAACACCGGAGGACGTATAAAAAGATAAAAACAACATAAGCATTTATAACAGATGGCAACATATACAAGAATAGAAGTTGTACAACAAATGAAGAAAACAGGAATTGTTCCCGTATTTTATCATCAGGATATACCTACTTGCAAAGCAATTTTAAAAGCCTGCTTTGAGGGTGGTGCCCGTGTATTTGAATTTACCAACCGCGGAGATTTTGCTCATGAAGTTTTTGTGGAACTGGAGAAATTCACTAGAGAAAAACTACCAGGGATGATGCTGGGGGTTGGTTCAGTAATTGATCCGGGAACAACAGCACTTTATCTTCAGCTAGGAGCCAACTTTGTGGTTTCCCCACTAATCAATGCTGAAATGGCCAAAATTTGCAACCGTCGGAAAGTATCGTGGCTACCAGGCTGCGGATCGGTAACCGAAATTAATTATGCGGAGGAACTGGGAGCTGAAGTTGTTAAGATTTTTCCTGGATCTCAGGTGGGAGGGCCATCGTTTATAAAAGCGGTTAGGGGACCACTACCATGGTCGAGTATCATGCCTACGGGGGGGGTTTCTCCAACAAAAGAAAACCTAAAGGAATGGTTTACTGCCGGAGTTCACTGTGTTGGGATCGGATCAAAATTGTTTCATAAAAAAGAAGATGGAAGTTTTAATTACCAAAAAGTAGAAGAGCAGGTAAAAGAATCAATTAAAATTATAGAATCCTTACGAAAATGATAAACTTTAAAAAAAAATATCTGTTTTTCAGTTGTTCGTTGCTTTGCATATTGTTTTTAGCCTGCGAATCTGAAGATGAGAAAAAAGTGATCCGTTTGGGGCATGGACTGGATACATCACATTCTGTTCATAAAGCCATGCTTTACATGTCTCAGCGTTTAGAAGAGAAATCTAAAGGAACAATGACTATCGATATATATCCTAACCAGCAGTTAGGATCGGAGCGTGAAAGCCTGGAACTATTACAGATTGGAAGTTTGGGAATGACGAAGGTTTCAGCAGCAACGATGGAAAATTTTGCGGACGAATTTAAAGTTTTAAATCTTCCGTATATCTTCAGGGATGATGAACATCGTTTTAAGGTTTTAGAAGGAAGTATTGGAGAGAATTTATTGAAAAGTAGTCAGAGTAAGCGATTGTTAGGTTTAACATTTTATGACTCAGGAACAAGGAATTTTTATGCAGATAGGCCCATAAAATCACCAGCAGATTTAAAAGGTTTAAAATTAAGGGTGATGCCCAGCCAAACAGCGATCAATACTGTAGAATATTTAGGTGGTTCCCCTACACCAATAAGCTGGGGAGAATTATATACGGCTCTTCAACAGGGAATTGTTGATGGTGCAGAGAATAACCTGCCAAGCTATTACCTAAATAATCATTATGATGTATGTCCTTACTACACTATGGACGAACATACTGCTGTTCCAGACGAACTGATAATTAGTACTATTGTTTGGAATAAATTAAATCTTGAACAACAAAAATGGTTAAAGGAAGCTGCGGAAGAATCTTCTGTCTATCAAAAGAAATTATGGCAGGATTCTGAACAGGAAGCATTGGACGGAATGAAGGAGGCGGGTGTGACCATAATCCATCCTGATAAGGAAAAATTCAGAGAATTAGTGAAACCTATGTATGATGAATTTAAAAAGGATCCTGTAATGAAGAAAACCATAGAAGCAATACAAGCTGTACAATAACAATATGAAGAAAATATTAGATAAAATTTTAGGCGGTGTATTAGTCATTTTGATGGCGATAAATGTGATGGCTGTGTTATGGCAGGTATTCTCGAGATATATATTGCAAAATCCCAGCACGGGGACTGAAGAAATTGCAAGATTTCTACTTATTTGGATCGGATTACTTGGCGCAGCTTATGCTTCCGGGCAACAAGAACATTTGTCGATAAATATTTTACCTCCAAAACTTGAACCCGAAAACCGTATTAAACTGATGATATTCATCAATATATTGATTGTTGCTTTTTGTGTGACTGTTCTAGTTATCGGGGGTGGCAATCTGGTTTTAATGAATATCGAATTAGGTCAAAATTCGGCAGCTTTACATTTGCCAATATCGGTTGTTTATATGGTAATTCCACTAAGTGGAATTTTAATTATCATCTATAAACTAAATGAAATTTTCAACGCAAAAAAATATTTATTATGATTATAGAGATACTCATTCTGGTCATATCCTTTATAATTTTATTGAGTATTGGGGTTCCTGTTGCCTGGTCGATTGGTATTTCCTGTCTTGCTGCTCTTCTAGTTTCTGTCGATTCTCTGGCAACATTTACCACTGTGGCTCAGCGTATGGCCACTGGTCTGGATAGTTTTTCGTTGCTTGCCATTCCATTTTTTATTCTGGCGGGTCAAATTATGAATCAGGGGGGGATTGCCAAACGACTCATCAGCTTTGCTAAAGCTTTAATAGGCTCGCTTCCTGGAGGTCTTATATATGTAAATGTAATTGCGTCTATGCTTTTTGGAGCTATTTCAGGCTCTGCTGTGGCTGCGGCTTCTGCAATTGGTGGAATTTTAGGGCCACATATGGAACGTGAGAATTATTCCAAAGAGTTTGGAGCGGCCATCAACGTCACTAGCTCTACAACAGGGTTAATCATTCCACCATCTAATGTGCTTATTGTATATTCTTTGGCCAGTGGTGGCGTATCTATTGCTAGTTTATTCTTAGCTGGATATATTCCGGGAATTCTAATGGGATTAGCTTTAATGCTTATGGGTACAGTCTGGATAAGAAAAAAGAAATATCCAGCAGGAGAGCGCAGTACTCTTAAATTAATATCCTCTACATTCCTAGTAGCTCTGCCAAGTTTATTATTGTTGGTTATTGTAATAGGGGGAATAGTTTTAGGAGTTTTTACGGCTACAGAAGCTTCAGGAATTGCAGTGCTGTATACTCTTATTCTGGCTACAATCTATAAAGAAATTAATCTAAAGAAGTTATATAATATCTTTTTAAGTTCAATTGGTACAACAGCGATTGTATTATTGCTTATTGCAACTTCCATGAGTATGAGCTGGGTGATGTCTTTCGAAAATATTCCGCAGACGGTAAGTGAACTATTATTGGGATTAAGTGAAAATAAATATGTGATTCTGCTAATAATCAATTTGCTTTTACTCTTTGTAGGAACTTTCATGGACATAACTCCTGCAGTGTTAATTTTCACACCAATATTCCTACCTGTAGTCGAAAATTTGGGTGTTGATCCTGTGCACTTCGGGATGATCATGGTAATGAATCTTTGTGTGGGATTATGTACACCACCTGTAGGATCAGTATTGTTTATTGGAGTGGGAGTAGCCAAGACTTCGATTCAGAAAGTAATTAAGCCTCTATTACCTCTTTATGTAGTTATGTTTATTGTATTACTAATGATCACTTTTATACCAGGAATTAGCCTATGGCTACCAAAATTGTTTGAATAATTAACTAAAATATTAATAAAATGAAAACTATAGTTATTACAGGTGCGGGTGGAGTATTATGTAGCACCTTAGCTATCGCCCTAGCAAAGAAGGGGAACAAAATAGCATTATTGGATTTAAATTTGGAAAAGGCAGAAGAAATTGCCGAAACTATAATAAAGAATGGTGGCGAAGCTTTAGCTATAAAGGTAAATGTACTTGAAAAAGAAACCTTATTAACAGCTCGTAAAAAAGTAAAGGATATCTTTGGTCCTTGTGAGGTTCTTATTAATGGTGCAGGAGGAAATCATCCCAAAGCAACAACGGGGCATCAGTTTTTTGATCCTTCGAAAGAACAGAATGATAGTGTAAAGACATTTTTCGATTTAGATACTGAAGGTGTAAAATTTGTTTTTGAACTGAATTTCTTGGGAACTTTGTTGCCAACTCAGGTTTTTGCTGAAGATATGCTTACCACTGAAGGTGGAAATATCATCAATATTTCTTCTATGAATTCTTTTCAACCCCTAACCAAAATTCCGGCTTATAGCGGAGCAAAAGCTGCAATTTCAAATTTCACCCAGTGGCTTTCTGTCTATTTTTCAAAAGCTGGCATTCGAGTAAATGCCCTTGCACCAGGTTTTTTCTTAACAGAACAAAACAGGACTCTGCTTACTAACGAAGACGGTAGTCTTACCGAAAGAGGGGAAACTATTATTAAAAGAACACCCCTTAGCAAATTCGGTGAACCTGAGGATTTAATTTCTACTACATTTTGGTTATGTGATGAAGGTTCTAAGTTTATTACTGGGATCGTAGTGCCAATAGATGGCGGATTTAGCGCGTATAGCGGAATTTAAAAAAAATAAATTATGAAATTAGGATTAGAACAAACATGGCGTTGGTACGGGCCTAAAGATTACGTAAGTCTAGCTGATGTGAAACAAGCTGGAGCAACTGGCGTTGTAACAGCCTTGCATCATATTCCGAATGGAGAGGTCTGGCCCGAAGAAGAGATTTTAAAAAGAAAACAGGAAATCGAAGATAATGGACTTACATGGTCTGTAGTAGAGAGTGTTCCTATCCACGAGGATATAAAAACACAAACCGGGGATTTTAAAAAATATATTCAAAACTATAGAGAAACAATTAGAAACCTGGGAGCATGTGGTATTGATATTGTTTGCTACAATTTCATGCCGGTTTTAGACTGGACCAGGACAGATCTCGACTTTGAGATGAAAGATACTTCTACTGGTTTGCGCTTTGAAAAGAAAGCTTTTGTCGCATTTGAATTATTTCTATTAAAAAGAAAAGCAGCAGGGAATCGCTATTCTCAGCAGGAAATTCATGAAGCTAAGGAATATTTTGAAAATATTTCGGAAGAAGAAAAAGAAGAACTTGTAAATAACATTATCGCCGGTTTGCCCGGGGCCGAAGAAAATTATTCGCTTCAGGATTTCAATTCAATTTTGGATCGTTATAACGAAATTGATGAAAAGAAGCTAAGGAAACACTTAATCTATTTTTTAAAGCAAATTATTCCGGTCGCAGAAAAGGTGGAGGTTAACATGTGCATTCATCCGGATGATCCGCCGTTTTCGTTATTGGGCTTGCCACGAGTGGTAAGTACGGCGAAAGATGTTCAGTATTTATTCGAGGCGGTACCTGTACGAAATAACGGCCTAACATTTTGTACCGGATCTTTTGGCGTTCGGGAGGATAATAATTTGCCCGAAATGGTTAAACAATTTGCAGAGCGTATTCATTTTATTCATTTACGTAGTACGTTAAGAGATGCTGAAGGTAATTTTCATGAAGCAAATCATTTAGATGGTGATGTCGATATGTATGGAGTTATTAAAGCTTTGTTGGAAGAACAAAAACGAAGGATGGAAGAAGGCAGAAAAGATATTAGATTGCCAATGAGACCTGACCATGGCCATAAAATGCTTGATGATTTAAAGAAAAAGAGTAATCCAGGTTATTCTGCTATTGGTCGTTTAAGAGGTCTTGCCGAGTTACGAGGCGTGGAATATGCCATAGTCAGAGCATCTAAAAAGGTATGATAGAATTTATAAAAATCAATCTTTTTCTCTATGCTCCCTATCTTTTCAAAATACTTATTTCATTAGTATAAGGTAAAAAAATAGATTTATTACCTTATTAAGCTCTATCAAACTTTTTTCAATAGAAATAGCATCTTGCATTTTATTCAGGACTATAAGCTGATAACTGTAGTGAAAGTAGGATACTTATAAGTAAGGCTGCTTTTGTTGATAATAAATCAGTTTTTATATGAATAAAATAAAGAACAAACAAAAATTTGAAGCCATAGTAATCGGCACCGGGATAACCGGGGGCTGGGCTTCAAGTGTAAGCTTCCCTTAAAAGAGGAACTAATAAAAGCGATGTTCCTTACTCACTTTCAAATGAATCTCAATGATGAATAATAGAATAAAAAAAAACCTTTTTACTCTTCTAATAATTATTTTATGCTTTAGTTCAGTTGATGCCCAAATCTTAAGAGCAGCGAGTTACAACTTGAGGTATGACAATCCTGACGATTCATTGAATAACTGGAAGTACCGGAGAAATACGGTTGCTAAATTAATTCAGTTTCATGATTTTGATATTTTTGGTAGTCAGGAAGGTTTGCGCCATATGTTGGATCAATTATCGAATAGACTTCCTGATTATTCTTATATCGGAATCGGGCGGGATGACGGAAAACAAAAAGGGGAGCATTCAGCTATATTTTATAAGACTAAAATGTTTCAGCTTTTGGACAAGGGTAATTTTTGGCTTTCGGAAGACCCTTCGAAACCCAATGTGGGTTGGGATGCCGTTTTACCGAGAATTGTTTCTTGGGGAAAATTTAAAGAGAAAGAGACAGGTCTTGTATTCTTCTTTTTTAATGTTCACTTCGATCATGTCGGTATTATTGCCAGGAAAGAAAGCTCTAAGCTTATCTTAAGAAAAATAAAAGATATAGCTAAAAATAAACCAACTTTATTAACCGGGGATTTTAATGTAGATCAAAATAGTGCCAGCTTTAAGGTTTTAAATGGCTCTGAATTACTAACTGATGCTTATGACCTCGCCGATCTGAAATATGGTCCGGAAGGTAGTTTTAACGGTTTTAAGATAAACACACGTAGTGAAAGTCGGATAGACCATGTTTTTGTGACTGATGACTTTAAGGTTTTAAAGCACGGTATTTTAACTGATACCTATCATACCGATATGAAAAAACTTAAAAAGGAGAAAAATTCAGGAGCTCACCCCAAAGAGATTTTACTTTATGAAAATCAAGCGCGTCTAACTTCAGATCATTATCCAGTTTTAACTGTTTTAAAGATTAGAAATAAAGAAAAATAAAATGAAAAAAATAGGTTTATTAGTGCTTTTTTTCTAGGGCAAATACCTTATTCGGGGAGCTACTATGGAAAACCTACCAAGAAAAGCCGCATTTGTTGAAATAACAAAATTATAAAATCTTACCGCCTAACATGCAGATGAATATATTTCAAGACGAAAGAATAGTTTTTAACATTAGATGCTGGAGGAACAAATTTTGTTTTTTCAGCTTTAAAAGGGGGAGAACCTATAACTCCTTTAATAACATCCCCTTCCAATTCTACTGATTTAAAGAAATGTTTGGAAACGATTATTAATGGTTTTAAAGAAGTAGAAGAGTTATTACTTCCAGAGAAGGCAATTGCTATTAGTTTTGCTTTTCCCGGCCCTGCAGAGTACAAAAAGGGAATCATCATAAATCCTCCTAATTTTCCTTCTTTTAATGGGGGTGTTGCTTTAGGACCAATGTTGGAGGATTATTTTAATTTGCCTACTTACATTAACAACGATGGGGATCTTTTTACTTATGGCGAGGCTATTGGAGGTCTCCTGCCTGAAGTCAATAGGGGCTTTAAGGATTTCGAAATAGGAAAAGAATTTAAAAATCTCATTGGAGTTACAATAGGGACTGGTTTTGGTGCTGGAATTGTTATAAACAATCAAATTTGCGGCGGAGATAATTCGGCAGGAGGTGAAATTTGGTTAATGCGAAATTTACTTGAGCCAGAAATTATAGTTGAAGAAAGTGTCAGTGTTAGGGGAATTCAATATTATTATAAGGAGATATCTACAGAAAGTGCAGCATTAAGTCCAAGAGATATTTTTGAAATCGCTGTTGGGGGAAAAGAGGGAAACCGTGATGCAGCCGTGAAGGCCTATAATGAAGTAGCACAGGTGGCTGCGGAAGCAGTGGCTAATGCAATTACCATGATCGATGGTGCAGTGGTAATTGGGGGTGGTATAGCAGGTTCTTCAAGTTTATTGCTTCCACAAATTCTAAAGCACTTAAATGGTAATATTGAAAATAGAAAAAGGAAGAAATTTAATCGAATAGTTTCCAAAGCCTTTTCCTTTGAAGAAGAAAAAGCTAAACAAGAGTTTTATAACAGGGCTACTAGAAAAGTTAAAATTCCATTTTCTTTCCGGAAAATAGAATTTGTAGAGGATAAGAGGATACCTTTGGGTATTTCTCGTTTAGGAACGAATAATGCCACAATGTTGGGAGCTTATGCTGTAGCCTTAGCAAAAGCAGAGAAAGGTGTGCGCAAAAAAGAAAAAGTATAATCTTATAAATTTAGTTGAATGGCAGTGCAAATAAGAAAACAATCTAAGAAGTATGACGTATGCATAGTAGGCTCTGGTGCCGGCGGGGGCATGGCTGCCAAGTTATTGGCTGATGCAGGTTTTAAAATTGCCCTTTTGGAAGCAGGACCGGATTTTGATCCTGCCAATAGTGAACAGCGTACACAGCTTCGATCGCCTTGGGAATCTCCAAGAAGAGGAGCTTCTACAACCAGACCATTTGGCGATTTCGATATGGCTTATGGTGGCTGGGAATTAGAAGGAGAGCCTTATACCCAAAACCGGAATACTGAATTTGATTGGTTTAGATCAAGAATGTTAGGTGGAAGAACTAACCATTGGGGGCGTATTTCTCTTCGTTTCGGCCCCTTAGATTTCAAAAGAAAAGATTTTGATGGGAAAGGCGATAATTGGCCAATAGGTTACGAAGATGTGAAACCTTATTATGATAAGATTGATAAGTTAATTGGGGTTTTTGGTTCAAAGGAAAATATACGGAATGAACCTGATGGCTATTTTCTACCTCCGCCAAAACCAAGACTTCACGAATTATATATTAAAAAAGGAGCTAACAAAGCAGGTGTTCCCATGATTCCTTCACGATTATCCATTCTTACAAAACCTGTAAACAAGAAAAGAGGCGCTTGTTTTTTTTGCAGCCAATGTTCCCGATCCTGTATGGCCTACGCTGACTTTTCATCATCATCAGTATTGGTGAAACCGGCAATGGAAACCGGTAACGTAGACCTCTTCGTTAATGCGATGGTTAGAGAGGTATTAACTAATGGTGAAGGTGAAGTTACTGGTGTTTCTTATATCAATAAAGAAGATTTAAAAGATTACGAATTAAAAGCAAAGGTGGTCATTCTTGCAGCCAGCGCTTGTAGTTCGGCAAGACTTCTACTCAATTCTAAATCTGCTCAGCATCCTAATGGACTGGCAAATTCAAGCGGAGTAGTAGGTAAATACCTACACGATTCCACGGGATCTTCCCGCGGTGGCTTTATTCCAGATCTGGTAGATAGGGAGCGCTATAACGAAGATGGAGTAGGAGGAATGCATCTTTATACCCCATGGTGGCTTAACGATAATAAAAATCTCGGCTTTACCCGGGGGTATCATATTGAATATTGGGGAGGGATGAGTATGCCCGCCTACGGCTTTGGTTTCAACACTCAGGCTTTAAAGGAAATTACGGGTGATACATCCCGGAATGCCTATGGTACAGGTCTCAAAAATGATGTGAAAAAATTCTATGGTGCTACCTTTGGTATGGCGGGTCGTGGGGAAAGTATTCCACGCAAAGAAAATTATTGTGAAATAGATCCTAATACGATTGACAAATTCGGGATCCCGGTGTTGAAATTTAATTACAGCTGGTCTGATGAAGAAGTTAAGCAGGCAAAGCATATGCAGGATACTTTTGAGGAGGTAATACATAATATGGGAGCAGTTCCGTTAGGGGACAAACCCGGAAAAGAAACAAATTACGGACTCGAAAATCCAGGAAGGATTATTCACGAAGTCGGTACGACAAGAATGGGAGAAGATTCTCGATATTCCGTGGTCAATGAGTTTAATCAGGCCCACGATGTTCCAAATTTATTTGTAATGGATGGTGGTCCTTTTGTATCTCAGGCCGATAAAAATCCAACCTGGACCATTTTGGCCCTGGCTTGGCGCGCGACCGATTATTTGATAGAAGAACTAAAGAAAGGAAATATATAAAACTATAAGTTATGGATAGAAGGGAATCATTAAAAACTCTTGTAATGGGCGGTATGGCTTCCAGCCTTTTCTTGAGTAGTTGCGTTACAGATAAGGAATCACCGGTTGAAGAAGGTGATGTAATAGAGGAGAATGAAGGCTACGGAAGAACACCAGCAGAAGAAGAACGCGACGAGGAATTGCATTCAAAAACCTTTTTTTCGGAAGAAGAAATGGCTACCATAGCTATACTTTCTGATATTATTATTCCTGAAGATGATGATTCGGTTGCCGCTACTGAAACGGGAGTACCGGAATTTATTGAATTTATCGTAAAAGATATGCCAGAGCACCAAATCCCAATACGTGGAGGCTTAATGTGGCTAAAACGAGAAAGTAATAAGCGTTTTGATAAATCTTTTACTGAAATTTCAGAAGAAAATCAGCTGGAAATTATAGATCATATTGCCTATCCTAAAGATTTTGAGAAAGATTCTCCCGGGCCAATTTTTTTTAGAAATGTTAAAGATCTAGTCGTTACCGGATATTTTACAAGTGAACCGGGATTTAAATATCTCGATTATCGGGGGAATACCCCAAATGTTTGGGATGGGGTGCCAGCTCATATCCTAGAAAAACACGGAATGGAATACGATCAAGATTTTTTAAAAATAGCTATGGATCCGACTAACAGAAATGAAGTGATGAATTGGGACAATTATGAAGTTTAAAAAATATGTATCAAATAAGCATCTTTATAGAATACTAATTCTTGGGGTAAGAAGCTTTTAGTTCTCTTCCTCTGGGTATGGATCTAATTGAAAGTCCATAAATAGACTACCACTTCAAATGCTTCTTTTCTCCTGTACCTCCTTTTTCCAATTGCTTCTTTTCTATCATCAAAGGTTTTTCTTCTTTTGCTTTGACTTCGAATAGCGAGGACATCATTGCCGCGGTAGGTTTGGTCTGGAATTTTTCGATATTCTTTACAATCGCAATAAGGCCATTGAACCTTTTCTTGATAAGATTAGCTAAGACTGTTTTATGGGGACCCAGATTCTCATAGGGAGAAATATCGTTCTGTTCAAAAAAATCTAACATGTGCAATAAATACATGGATTGAGACAGGCTCATTTTTTTGCAATGACGCCTAAATTTCTTGGCCACCGACGACTTGATCTTCAAAGTCTCAAACTTCTCTTTTTTCCTATTCTGATCCATTTTTTAGTAATAAATTTGTCTGTTTTCAGGGGTTGTGAAAGGTTTTTAGTAAAAAAAGAGCTTTTATTCTCCTGAATGTTAAAATTAAATATTTTTAAAATACTGATTATCAACATATTAAGAGGGAGTTAAAATATGTAACGTGGCTCTGCCCGTTACCCTCTTGCTATTCCCTCCTTCATTTTAAATTTGTGTTTAGGACCAAAAAGTTGCATTGAATTCCATTACATTTTATCCACACTATTTTACGGGAATACTCTTCATTCTTGCCGACTAAAAAACAGCATGTTTAGCAGCCCTTATTTAAAACAGTTCCCGACTTTAATCTTCCTTTTTAAAACCATTTACTTATTATATCTGGAGCGTTTTCCTTTTGTTTTTGTGGAACAGTACTAAACGAGTGTGCCTTGAATAACGAGTTTTCCTTTTATTTTGCTTTACTTCCTATAGCGCCTTCGCCGTTACCTTTTGATGAATTTTTTATAAAGGAGTTTGGAAATGTTAGGCTTATAAAAAAGGGCAGCGTAGCAACCGGTTTATGCAGCCGTTCAGTTCCAAAGCCTTAACTTTTTCATCAAGAGCTAAGGGCGTGTAGGATGTTAAATGCATAATATTGAAATGCAGCCCGATCAAAATTAATTGCTCCATACGAATTAGGTTAAACTGCCAGCGGACGTAAGCCAAAAAGAATTTTTCTGTGGTATTCTTTTTAGTCTCCTTCGCTAAATTTATTTTCAAATGCCTGTAATCACACCGAGTTTTTTGGCTTGGGTTCAAGAATTTTCGACGAACCTCTTTTTCTTAAGATGTAGCTTTTGCGAAATCGTGGAAAATGTGGTGAGGACTCTTATTCATTCTAAAGATTATTCTTTACTACCTCCAACTCTCACCTTCCCACTTAATGATATTAAACATTTCTGGCAGTCGGTCACCAATATGGTCGCCATAACGTTTTGCAATTGCCGATGGGGTATCATTCGTAGTGACAAATGTTTTAAGTTTTCGCCGGTGTCTTTCAAAAAGCACCTTCTCGATTAACTCTTCCCGATTAAATGCCTTTTCTTCTTTCCCCAGGTCATCGATGTATAATTTTGCCCTAAAATTATCTTGTAAGACAAAGGTGCTGCTGGGATCTTTATGTGACTGATGATATTGGGTCACCATAGAAATAGCCGATATACGGGGGAACCAAAGCTGGGCAATATGGAATGTTTTAATGATTTCCTTTCCAACCTCATGTATGAGGTCAAAAAGCGTAGATTTTCCAACTCCGTAATCGCCATAAACCAGTAATCCCTTACTTAGACTTGCCTTATTTTTAATGATTCCGTGCTCATTAAAATTTTCCATTTGCAGGAAATAACGAAAAACACAGTAAACGATTTTTTCATTATGTTTTTCAATTTTAAAATCTATTTTTTGCAGTGCTACCTGTTTCAAAAACAAGTGCCAAAATAGTTGCTTATTAATCAGGGGCGCGGGTTTACTAAGCCTGATGACAGGTGGAGGGATTTTTATTGCCTTTTTTACCTTTACAACATTAATCATAGTTTTTTATTTTATCTCGGACCCGGAGATCCATTTGTTTTGTTTCTTTAATCTTCTTTCCCTGGGCGATAAGTTGACCTATTTTTTCCCGCAGTTTTTTAGTATCCAGAATAATTCCTTTCCAGAATTCATCTTCGCCGTCTAAAATGTCGTAGGCCAGTTGTAATTGCACTTCGTTTACCCCGTCTGTTGTCAGCATTTTTTGGATGGGTTCCACGCAATCTTTAAACCGGGCTTCTTTTGTTTTTTTCGATGGCGCGTCTTTTCGCTTTAAATTTTTTAAAAACAGCTTTTGAAATTTAAGGGCCCATTCGAAATAAACTTCTTGATCTTTTTTAATTTCAATTTTTTCAACTTCGAATAATGGCTTTTTGTTTAAAGTTTTATGGTTTATTGGTTTAAGGTTTACTTGTTTATCTATACTAGCAATGCCTCGATAGGTGCTTTGGATCTGCGGGGAACCTTGCTTCGTATAATGCCCAGACAGTGCTTTATCCAATGCCTGGGAAGGTGCTTTGGTAATTTTCACCAAAGCAATGATATTGGCGGTGTATTGATTTTTGCTTTTCTGGATCCATTGTATAAATCCCCACTCCACTAAATCCTGCAGGGCGCGGTAATAGGTTTTGTAATTTTTGATACCCAAAGCTTCCATGGCGAGATCGGTAGGCAAACCAAATTCTTTTTTCCACCCGAGCCGATTACATCGTTCTATGGCAAAAAAGAAAATAGCACTATGGACTGGCTTTATCTTAGAAGTATTGTCAAAGCTGAAATCAAACCAGGCCCTGGAAAGTTCATATCCATTCATAACAACGTAATTTTAGAAATTGGTTTAATGGATCAGGGGTGTAATTTCTATGAGTGACTGTTCAATTTCACTTCTTTTGTAGTATACTCGACGGCCCAGTCCATAACGTTTAAGCCTTCCGCTCTTGGTCCAGTGATGCACGGTAGAGAGGTCGACTTTCAACATTTGGGACACTTCTGAGCGGGTCAGGTATTCTTCCGGTTTTTTGACGGAAGTCTTTCTTAAGGGTTTCGATTTCTCCTTTAACGCCTAGTAAGATGTCATGTACTAATTGTTGTGGAGTGGTCTGGTGAAGCTGGATTACTTTTTTCATTGCATTAGGTTTATGAGTTACCATGCAAATCAATACAAAGATGTGACATACTATTGGCATACTATGCCGGGGGTATGCTATTAATTTAACAAAAAATTAAGATTAAGGTTTGTTTATCCATTGTTTTAAGTGGAATTCCATTTCCTCGAGCAGCGGTGTTAAATCTGTAGATCGTTTTTTTAAGGATTGAAGTTTCTCACGCTTGTCAAAAGGTAAATCCAACACCTGCTGAAAAAAAAGAAACACCTGTTTTTCTGAGACTCCATTTATCTTTTTGGCCTCGATCAGCGCTTTAACCAATTCGGCCAGTTCCAGGGGAGTACCCAGCCACTGGATATTGTTTTCTTGCCGAAATTTCTTCAACTCTTTGTGGTCTTGCAAGAATATATTTCTAGAAATTTTGCTTTTCACATTATCCCTGCTTTTATTCTTGTCCAGGGCTAGAATAGTTTCTTTAAAATCCAATGTATCCTGCGGTGAATATTCTGGTAGCGGATTGTAGGTGGTGAAAAATTCGGTAATTATCTTGTTTTTTTCAGGAATATGGGTCTCCCTTAATTTCTGGTGAAAAGCTCCAATAAATTGAAAACCTGGAAGTAAATCAGGTGAATTTTCAATGGGCAACCTGGGTAATTGCTTATCTACAGCTAGCACCCCGGTTAGTTGTTGGACAATAGTTTCAAATAATAAGAAATGGTATTTTTCTTTTGTTTTCAATGGCACCCCTTTGTAGTGCAGCGCTCTTTTGTAGGTAGTATCGAAATAGGCATTGACTTGGTGAGGAAGCTTTTCGTGATTATTTATAAAAATTAGGATATCGTAATATAAATCTCGCAAAAAGGCATCCACATCTATCTTAAAATCCCTACCGCGTGCTTTTTTAAAATAGAAATCGTAAAAGGAACTATTGATATCAATACCCAAAAACGCCTTCAATGTGCATGGCCTTAAAGCGGGTTGCTGCAATTGGTTGTATTCACGATTTTTAAGCTTCATAATTTTTAAAAAAGGGATTACT
>Ga0209414_1000594_pt1 | contig 17429 bp, 18 predicted proteins | sample LakVidmifraction_4_FD_181154 | JGI IMG/M metagenome (GOLD analysis project Ga0209414, IMG submission 181154) | Hypersaline microbial communities from Lake Vida, Antarctica - Brine Hole Two &gt;0.2 micron (SPAdes) (version 2) | ecosystem: Environmental > Aquatic > Non-marine Saline and Alkaline >... | reverse complement strand
CACTTAACAGATTATTCATTATTTATCTCCTCCTTTTATAATAGTATGGAATATGCTATTAATGTTATTATAGCCATTATAATCATATATACAACTGTTCCGCCTGACATAGTATTACCTCCTTATCTAGTTACCCAACTATCTCGTAATTTCTGAGTTGGTGTGCATTTCCAACATTCTGCACCATATGGTGGTAAACGTAAGACAACACCTTTATCAATAAAAGCATTCTCTCTAAACCATTGGTATATTCCCTCATTTTCTGAGTAGTTCTTAATTATGAGGGAATCTTCTGTTGTTTTTAAACCTTCTAATTGAATAGTTGCACAGGCTATAGGTTCTCCTATTTTAGATACTAGCTCTACTCTGATCCGTGGGTCATTAGGATTGTGTGTTACTGCTTTAATTATTTCTACAGTGTATTTGTTTCCAAATTTGCTTTCATATTCAAAGTGTTTATTCATTATTCATCTCCTCGTAAAACGCTAAACTATCTATTTTTTTGTGTGTACTCTGTAACATTCTAGAACCGTCATTCTCACAATGATTATACCAAACCACAACTTCATCTTCCCGAACTTCAATAGATTTTATTGTGTGGTATTTATCGTTATTTTTTATAAATACCTTTCCTTTTTTCTTGATACTTAACAAAATAACTGCTGATACTAGGGATATCCTTTTATATTCTTTAAACTTTTCAAACTCCACTCCAATTAGTCTTGATAGACCATGTGTATTATTGCAATGTCCGTTCATAAAATTTCCATTATCAACAATTTCAAATCTATGCCCAGGAGCATATCCGCCACCGTTTATAATTCTGATTTTGTCGCCTACTTTTACATGAAGTAAATCATATAAATCTTCATTTTTAATTAACATTATTTTCCTCCTTTAATTTAAAGTATTTTCTTAAACCTTCTAGTTCCTCTATAACTACATTTAAACTTTCAATATTATCAAACCCTATAAAACCATCGCAATCATCAGTAACTTCTTCAGCGGCATTATAATTTGTTTTTTCAGTGGAACCTATTTCTCTTTGTTTATTTTGATTCTTCAAACCTAAATAAACTATTTGATTTTTATAAAATCCAGTAATTCTTATATCGCCTTTACCAAACTTATAGATAATCTTACCATTAGATAAATTTTTAATCATATATTTTCTCCTTTTAATTTAAACTAGATTGACAATTTCGATGAGTACTGGCTCAGACCTTTGAAAAAAAAAAATCTTTGAGAGGATCAACCACCCCTCAGAGATCATTAGAAACTTGGGATTTCTTCTTCTGAATCTGAACTTGATGCTGGAGTATAGCTTGGTTGGAAATTAATGTTGCGATATGTGCCTGAACCTACTGTGTTATGAGATACCCAGATATCTACAGAGCCTTCAGATGCTAAGGTTAATAGTTCGTCTAAGCTAACTCCTGCAGGTGCGTCAAATTGTGTGTGAAGTTCGTTGGACATTATATTTAAGCTTGATTCAAATACTGCCTCAGTTAATTCTCTACCATTTTCAAACAAGAAGTGAAGCTTTAGGTAGTTTGCTTTACCTTCTTTACCTTCAACTTCTTCGTAGCCTTCTAAAGATACATTATACTTTCCGTCTTCTAATCTACCAAATACTTTTCTGTCTAATAACATGTTGTAGCCTCCTTGTAAATTTACATTAGAGGGTAGGTCATTCCTACCCAATTAACAACCACCAAGAACATTTCTTTTTTGGTTTATATTGGTTTTATATTGGTTTTAAGTGTAAGGGAGAGTGTGTTCGGTATAAGAATAGATACATTCAGTCTAGAGTTTGGTTTATGGTTTTTATTTTTAGTGTAAAATAAATACACTTTTGTTGTATTTGTTTTGGATCACTTTTGTTGTATTTGTTTTGGATGTCGAAGTATTAATCGTGTTGCATATGCAACGTAAATATAAGACCCTCTATTTAGTGATACAGTGAAAGAATATTATTTTTAATATTTTTTTTTTTTTTTTTTTTTTTTTTTTTTTTTTTTTTTTATATTATATATTATATAGTATACAGAGGTAAGGTAAGATTCCCCACACATACTGTGGGTAAGAACATACTGCGTATATTCAAGCCAAAATAAAGAGAGAAATAAATACACTAAAATCAACCAGGAAGAATATTTCTTTTTTGGTTTGGGTTTTGATTTTATGTGTGCAGTAGAGTTTATTCGCACGGGTTTTGGGAATAAAGTATAGTGGACATATTGCGACAGGAGGGAGCACAATCTTGAGTCTTGCGGAGGAGTTGCGATAGATTATATTCTATGTATTAGGAGGCAGTCACCTACCTCCAATTATATTACAGTACTTCTCTGAGTTCTTCTAGTAGTGATTTCAATTTCAGATACTTCTCCCACTCAGGTATAGTTTCATAGTTCACATACTTTTTGATCTCATACTTCTTAAAGTATGCCTCAAGGTGTCTTATATTTCTTAACACCTTAGTTTCTTTGTCTTCTATAGTTTCTTGCATTGCCATTATTTCATCTGGTATCTTAAACATGTTTATCTCCTTAATAATATGGAGACTACCTTGTTGTAGCCTCCTTAAATTCCTAATGCCTATTAGTATCTATTCATAAAGTCTGTGTAGCTTGCAATCTCATCATTTGTTTCATGATTAATTACCACAGTCTCTGGATCTTCACTGAAGTCTTCTGATATTGTATCGTTATATCCTACTGACTCAGCTTCTGAGTATTCTCTAGAAGTACTAGCTTCTAATTCTTCATACTCACCAAACATTCTTAATGCTTGGAGTCTATCTTTAGGATACATCTCTTTAATTGCATCCTTCAGTTCTAACATCTTAGCTTTTACTTCCTCTACATCTACACGTTCTTCTAATAACTTATTATCTCTTAAGAATGTGTAAGTAGATATATTAACTTCTCTAACTGCTGACACTGTGCTGAAATATAATCTAGTGCCATACTTATCATTGAGTGCTAATCTCTCACTCATGTCTAAGTTCTGATACTTACTCATAAGTGTTGAGTAAACTTCCACTACCTTAGGATCCTCCACAATTGCTGATCCACAATCTTGAGTGATATTGTAGATTAGGTCCTTAACTATTTCATTGTAATCATAGTTTAGAAGATCCCAGTTTGTTTCAGAACCTTCTTCATCTTTGTGGAAGCTATACTTTGCAAGCACAGTTCCTTGTGTATCTTTCATAATCACTAACGCATCTGTTCCCATTAGTGCTTTAATAAACTGTGATGTCTGTCTATTAGAGTATCTGTTGATATTCACAGAGCTACTAGCCTCATAAACTAGATCGTCTGGGTCTATCACTACTAAGAAATATCTAGAATTATTATTGTATATATTCCAGTATATTACCTTATTGTAGATCGCTTCAGAGATATACTCTCTATTGATCTTTTTTACATTGTCTCTGTGCTCCTGGTTGTGATACAGTACATGTTTGCAATGTCCACATGCTTTACTACCTGTGATACGTTCCACAGCTCCCCAGTGCATTTTGATAGCTTTGTAGTCGGCTGTGTTTAACAGGTGACTGAGTTCTTTTAATACTTGCATTAACTCCAAGTATCTTTCTTTCATGATGTCATAAGGCTTGTGATTAACCTTGTAACCTTTCTTTAATTTGACATCGTTTCTTATTGCTCTGTTCTCGAACTCTGTTATTACTGTTACATAATTCATAGTCATGTCGCCATCTCCTTGTCGTGCAATTTTGCCCGTTTTAATTGTCATTTGTTTTCCTCCTCTCTATTATTTTGGGGGGTGGGTTTTAAAGTCCCCTGATAAAGGGGTTCTTGCTACGATATATATTATATAAAAGTTTTGTTGTTGTTATTTATTAGTAAATCATGTTTGTTTTAAACAATCTTTGTTTTGAGTCAGGTTTGTTTTGAAACTAAATAGATGGGGGTCTACTTTGAATTTACAATATTAACGTATTATGCTACAATTACTACAGGAGGTAATAAAATGAAAATGACAATCAAACAAACTCAACAAAATGGATTCACACTAAAAACTCAAGCTCCAATGTCTTTAGACGAATCAATGGAAATGATAATGACAGCAGCATTAGCTATCATGAATGACTTCGCAAGTAAAGTACCAGACAACGACACTGGTGATAGACTAAAGGTGAAGGAAGCACTGTATGACAACTTTAATGAAGCGGCTTCTACAGTCCTCTCACAGTTTATGCCAGACAAGGAACTACGTCCTGACCTGACAGAAGAAGCTATCAAGAATATGGAAAATGAAATTATGCGTGGCATCATTGATAAGAGTAAGGAAATGGAAATGGAAAAGGAAATGGAAAAGAAGAATAAGAAATGATTACTCATGACTTCACCCGTTGCCCCAGATGTCAGTCACACACAAAGAGATCCAAGGCATTTAACGGAAATGAGTCTGAGTTTTGGTACAGTTGCACGAAGTGTTCAACATATATTAATTCCTACATTCCACAGGATCACCAAAGAGCGTTTCATACAGATTCCCACAGATACAAAGGAAACTTTGGCGGCTATGGAACTGGTAAAACACTCACGAGTCGGCAAGAATTGTACAAGCATGTCTTAATCTCACCAAATACAAATGTACTGATAGGAGCGAAAGTAGTTTCACAGTATGAACAAACAATAAAACGTGATATTGAGAAAGACATTCCTGAAGATTTTGTTGCTGGAAGTAGTGCTCAAAAGTCCTACATTGATTTAGTCAATGGTGCTAGGATTATGTTTAGACCGCTCCGTGATCCTGATAAACTTAGATCCTATAACTTAGGAATGTTCATTATCGTGGAGGCGTCTGAAACACCAGCTGAGGCGTACCACCAATTAAAGACCAGACTTAGAAATCTTAACTCAGCTATTCCTGAAAAAGATGAGTTTGGTAAAATAATATATGAAGATCGTAATGGTGTACCAATACCGAAGATTGCCTATGACTGGCGAAAAGGAATTATAGAATCAAATCCTGACTCGGGATATATCAGAAATGATGTCCTCTTAGTTAGTGATAAAATCAATAAACACGGTAATATCTTGGATGATTATAATGTGATACCAGATGCAAAAGACCGATATACGTCTTCACATGTATCTTCTACAGATGTTAACGCATATCTACCACCAAGCTTTATAGAAGAAATAACCAAGAATAAACCGAATTGGTGGACCGCAAGATTTGTACTATCATCTTTTAGCTATTCTGAAGGACTGGTGTACCCATCTACAGCCAATGCGATTATTCCCAAAGTAGATATACCTAAGAATTTCCGTAGAATATTAGCGGCAGATTACGGATTGAATGATGATTTCGTTTATATCTTAGGAGCAGTTGATGAAAAAGAAGGTGTTGTCTACATCTATGATGAGTATGTTACTAATAACCGTAACGTAGAACATCTGGCTAAAGCCTTTGATGAATTTACAGACCATGTTCCTACAGGGATGTGGGTATCACCACCAATCATGGATCCAAAATCTGGGGCTAAACGTGACTATGAGAAGAAAACATTGTACTCACACTTTGAGGACTTTGGTATATTCTTTAAACCAGGGCACGTTTCCTTAGACGCCAGGATTATTAGAACTAATACTTACATTGAATCAGGACGATTAAAGATTATGTCCAACTGTACCTATCTAATAAAGCAAATGGAGAATTATAAGTTTCCTAAGAAGCAGTTAGGTACCAGTTCAAAAGCAGACAATAAACCAATAGACAAAGATAACCATGCGATTAACCCTGTTGAATGGATATGTATGGAATTACCTGCAGATCCTAGCAAGTTAATTGGGGGACACTACGGACCTAGCTACTCACTTGCAGAAAATAAAGCAGATCGGGAATCATATTACGCTAATCCTTTAGCATCTCCGTTAAATGCACCCGATACTAAGAGTACTATGTTTGATTTTACGAAAGGAAGGTTATAATGTACGGATTTTTTAGTATCTTAGCGATATGTGCAACATTGTTGTATATCATTGCAAAATTAGAGCCAACATTTAATATCATCCACCATTATCACAATCATGCGGAGAAATCTCCAATGATTAAGGTACATTCAGAGGATGATGACAGCAATGAGACAGAAATGTTTGATGATGCACTTAAGAAAGTACAAGAATCTATTAATATAGTTAATGGACAGTTAGGAGGAGAAGATGAGCGTTGAATTACCCGAAGGAATAGAACTGAAAGATTTGAAAGATCTATTTGATGAAGCAGTCACTGAACATAAGGGAGCTCACGACAAAGCTCGGATACTTGATGGAACTGATAAAGGATATATGTGGGATGTGATAGGTGCTACGTTTCCTGATTACCAGATCTTACCAAATACGAATCACGTCGCCTATGTTAAGAATAATCTTTTAGCAAACATATATACTGTAGGCAGAGCCGCAAGTCTTACACCAACTGCCGCAGGCGATAAAGACCTGACTACGCATCTCAACATAGCAATTGAGAGGTCGTGGACCAGAGGTATGATAGGCTACGCACAAATGTTAGCGGGAGAAAGAGCCGCTTTATTAAACAAAGGCATCACAAAAGTAGACTGGGATAATACAGCTACTGGAGGTGAGGGTGATAACTTTTATAAAGGTGAACCCGTTGTTAAAAATATAGACCCACTTAAATTTGTTAGAGACCCGTGGGCAGATGATTTAGATTCTGCTGAAAGTGCATTCACTTGGGATAAGATGCATAAGAATGTTATTCTCAGAGATAAAGATTATAAAGATATCTTTCAGACATATTTAGACGGTAAATCTAAAACAACAGGTGGTAGTACTACAGAAGATTCAGTTGACCCAACAACAGATTTAGAAAACGCAAAACCAAAATCTAAGAAATATTATAAGGTTATAGAATCTTATGTGTTTGATGCAGAAGGAAAATTGTGGGAAATACACTCCGTAGATTTTTTAGAGGTGTTGTATGTTAAAGAGAGAAAACCTGCAGTGTTACCTTTTGTAGAACTATACTGTAACGTAACAAGTAATGACATCTTTGGAACTAGTGAACCTGCTAGAATCTATTCAAACTCAGTTGCAATTAATCTGACAAATTCTTTTGGATTGACTGCAGCGTATAAAAACCAACGTCCACCAAAGTATGTAAATGGAAATTCAGGCTTAGATGTAAGAGCGTTTAAGAAGCATGGTAATGATGCAGACCATACTTTTATTGTAAACGGTGATTCTACTAAAGCAGTTCACTACCACGAGTTTCCAGAATTATCAGCACAAGCTTTGTCAATTGTCCAAGGTTTATCCATGGATATACAAACAATTACTGGGGTGGATGGAAGATACACAGGCAGAGATACAGGTTCGATTTCCACTACAGGTGGCATGAATGATATGCTTAATCAGGTATCACTTATAGACCAACCTAAAATAGCCAACTATGAAAAATACTCCAAGAGATTAACCCAACTAATTCTGATGAATCTTTTAGAATTCGGTCAGAAACGGAAGTATTTTACTAAGAAAGAGAATAGCACTGAATATGAAACTATCGAGGTTGACTTCCCCGACATAGACTCTGACACGTTATTCAGCTATGAACTCAATGTGTCTGCTGTACTACCTAAGTCTAAAGAACGTATTGCACAGATGGCTAATGTTCTTATGGAGAAACAAATGCAATATGCACAATCAGGACAGCAGGGTGTAGATTTAATCACACCTGAAGAATGGTTGATGTTCCAAGACTTACCAAACAAAGAATATATGTTAGAAAGAATGGGAATACAACGATCACAAGATTACATCGACCAAGTGTCTCAGACTGTATTCGCCTACGCAGGTCTCACCGAGAAGGGTATGGATCCTGCAGAAGCAATGGTTGCAACAGCTGACCTATTACAGAATAAAGGAAAAGTTGAGCAAGACGCACAAACACAAGCACCACAAATGCAAGAAGCCCAAGCAATGGAGGGCATGTTTAATAACCAGGGTTAACCCCCTGGTTTTTTATTGACAATAAATATAATATAGTGATATACTACATGTAGAGGGTCCGCACCCCTTAAGTGTGTGTATATAGTATGTAAAATTCCTATACTACATGTTAGCCGCATAGTAATATAGCGTAAAGGAGAGGCAAAGATGAATGGAAATAAAAAAGATGTAGCTGTTAGTGATGTCTCAGAACTTGACACTCTATTAGACGGGTTAGATAATGATGAAGAAACAAAAGTAACCCCAGGTACTGTAGACGTTGAGGATGACGAGTCTAAAACTCCAGAGCCTAAACCTAAATTATCAGATGAAGATGAAGATGAAGATGATAATGAAGATTTAGATACAGATGATGAAGATTTAGATGATGACGAAACTGACAAGCCAAAAAAGAAAAAAGAAGAAGAAGAAGATGAAGAATCTAAAGTTGTTAAAAATCAGCCAAAGGATAATCACGCCTTTGCCGCAATGCGTAAAGAGAATAGTAAATTAAAAGAAGCTATTGATAATCTCGCAAGAGGCTTAGGGATAGATCCTAAAGATGACACTTCACTAGACCAGCTATCCGACTTAGCTGTTAAAGGTATTGCAAAACGTGAGGGCAAAACAAAAGAGGAAGTAATTGCCGACTCCAAGGCACAGCGTGAACTGAGTGCATACCGACAACGAGATATACAAACCCATGCTAAAAGTTCTTTAGAAAAAATAAAAGAAGAATTCGGCGTCGATCAGAAACGATTAGCAAGTTTTGTAGGGAAACTTACATCTCAAGGGTATGACTTATTATCTCAGAAAGCAGACTGGGAAGGCATGTACAAGAACATGTATTTTGATGAGATTGTGCAGAAACAAGTTGACTCTGCAGTAGAAGAAGCACTAAAGAGAGACAAAGCGGCTGATAACAATAGTGGTAAATCTAAAAAGAAACGTGGTAAGTTGAGTAACTCTAAGACAGAGGTAAGTAGTATGTCAGAGTTAAATAAGCTTTTGGATGAAATAGGATAAATTATGACACACGAAAGGGGATATATTAATGAATTTAAATGCATTAGTAGATATTAATAGTATTGTTGGGCACTTAAACCAATCAGAAGTTAACTTAACAAATCCAGAGATTTTTTATGACAAGCAATTGTTAGATACAATCAGACTGGACGAAGATCAGTACAAGTATTTCAGATATGCAAAAGAACAACCGATTCAAAACAAAGCTGATAAGTTATCAGTTCGTAGATGGGCACCATTATATGCTCATACAGTTCCTTTAGCTGAAGGTATTCCACCTAAGAGCGACAAGGGTTCAGTAGAGAAGTTTGAATTACAAGCGTATGAATATGGTAGATATATGGAGTTCACTGATGCAGTTGACTTTAAAGCAGTTGACCCAATCATTGCACATTATGTACAACAATATTCAATCGTTGCAGTTGAAACTTTAGACTTACTTGCAAGAGAAGCTTTGAGATTAAATGCTCAAAAACGTTTTGCGGGTGGAGCGGCAGATATAGAAGCTATGAGAATAGCAACAGGAGCACCATCTATGTTAGATTTAAGATTAACTGTTCTTGCTTTAAAACGATCTTTAATTAAACCTAGATCAAATGGTAATTACCATGTAATCACATCTCCTGAATTTACATTCGATATGATTGATGATGCGACAGTTGTTAAGTATATGACTCTTAATCAAGACACAATGGGATTATACAAGGGCGGATCATTAGTGCCAATGTTCGGATTAGAATTCTATGAGACTTTAGCGTCAATTATGACCGGAGAATATATCAGTGCGACTTCTAAAAAGTCTATCATTGCATATAAACTTTATGAAGTCGCAGATGACGGTACAGCTTGGATAGGTACTAGAGATGCTGATGATTATGTTTATAGAACATTTGATGAAGATGATGTAGAGTATGCACAAGTGTCAGGTTATATGTTAGATGAGCGTACTGGTGAAGAAGCTTCTTATATTCCAGAACAGAATGTATGGACATTACCAGACGGTTGGTCTGAATTAGAGATTCACCACACAATGATTTTAGGTGATGGAGCATTAATCAGAACTGGTTTAACAGGCGAAGGACAAGCAAAGACGTATGTTAAAGGTGTAGGTTCTGCAGGTGTATTAGATCCAGTGGATCAAAGACAATCAATCGGTTTCAGAATCAAATCTGTAGGGTTTGGTACTGTTAGACCTGAGGCAATTGTTGATTACTTATGTATTCCTACACAATCAAATATTTAATAGTAGGAGGTAACTAATGGCAAAATCAAAAGAGAAAGTTGAATGTCAATACTGTGGAAAAATGTATTCTCCACAAGGTTTAGGAAGTCACGAAGCCGCTTGCAGTGACAATCCAGAGAATGCAGAACCAACTGAGACACCAAAGAAAAAAGAAGTTAAGGACGATATTAGATTAGGTTACGGTAATGTAGCTGACAAACCATTGAAATACCAGGTAATGCACGCACAGAAACGTAAGCGTGAATTGGCTCAATATTATAAAACTCAAGAAAAAATTGAGGTTAATATATCGCCAATGTACAAACCTTATTTTGGAAAATCAATGGCAATCAGTTTGAACGGTATACCTATCTATGTTCCGTGCGATAACCAACGTTATAAGATTCCTAAATCCTACGCAATGGAAGTTGCGGCAAGGATAGCTAGAGTTGATGCACAAATCAACAGACAGACTAGGATGGCTAACGTTAGTAAAAACTTCGACGGTGGACAATTGGGCAGTTTGGATTTAATTCAGAAAGTATAGTAATAATGGCGAGGGGATATTCCCTCGTCTTTTTATTAGGAGGTATTATGAATTTAAATGATCTTGTAAATAGAGTGAATAGGAAACTATCAGGAGAACTGTTATCTTACTATGAATTAAAAGATTATCTTGATGATACCATTGATGACATAAACCAAAGATTAGGATCAGCCTATCCAGTATTTTCAGATTTAGATTCTTCAGTATCAGCATATGACCTCTTTCCAGACGCATGGATTAGAAAATGTGTGGTGGTTGGAGCGGCGTGGTATTTCTTTATTGCAGATGAAGAAGGAATGCTTACTGCAGAAGCGTACCAATTACTTTATGAAAGAAATTTATTTGAAATGCAGAGAGATTTCTTAAGCCAAGTGCCTGAAGAATATGTGAAAGGCTATGTGGATCCTGATACTTTAGTAGATGATGAAACTGCACCTGACCCTACTTTTGGAACTTTGGGCAAGGACTCTGATACGGGGGCGATTGTTAATGGCAGTACTTGGAAGTTATAAAACATATCAAAGACAACGGAGAGTTGTTGATGTTGAAGAATCTTTCTTCGGCGGGATGTTATTTAGAAATACTCCTATAGAAGAAGGAAATTGTAGAGTATTAACCAACTACGATATTTTAGGAGTTGGCTCATCTCTCAGACCTAGAAAAGGTTTTGTTACTTCAGTAACTTTAGATTTAGCTACAGCAAATCAAGATTACATTATACACCACAATAATAAATGTTTAATAGATGATATAGATAATGATGATGCAATATTAATGGAATACTTATTAATAGGGATTCCAACTGCTAATAATGATGGTATTACTTTTGACACATCTAAGCTAATACTCAGGGATTTACAATCAGGCGTAATACACGAAGCTACTTTATCCTCAGACAATGAAGCAGGAGCTACAGTTAATTATGATAGTAGATATAGTATGCAATCTGTTCATGACGCACAAATATTAAATCCAAGTCCTGAAGGAATATTTTCTAATGTAGAAGATAATGCTTATATAGTATATAAAGATGGGACAGAAAATGGCATAGGTAGAATTAGAGTATCCTTGTCAGGTGGGTCATATGAGTATTATCTTGAAAGAGTAACACCTAGAATACTCAGCCCTCATGAGGCAGTAAATTATGGGTACAATATGCTAGAAGATGAACCTTATGTATTTGAAAATAGCGTGAGTGCCACAGGAAGACTACAGTTATTAGGTGTTTTACCCTATAGTTTTGGTGGACAATTAAAATTTAATGCTAATGTAGGCGAAGATATTACCTTTAAATTAATATATAAGTACCCATCAAGTGCAGGAAGTTACAAAGTTCAATGGGAAGTTCAAGATGTAGAGGCACTTAGTGGCGTGCAAGTAATACAAGATGTAGCAGACTCAGACACAATCACAGCAGGAGACCCCATAGAACATACTTTCGCTGCTCCGTACAAACAGTTTTCTGTAATTGTTAAAGTGTATGATAGTGTGGATACTTCAGCTCCACTTAGAAGTATTGTTCTAGCTAATTATTATTTAGCAGATAATAGTGGGACCAGTAATAAAAATATTGATGTGAAGAATTATGATTTAGGAACAGCAACAGGTATGGCAGATTTCATGCATAAGTCAGTTTTATGGGGTGTTAATGGTGCGGGCAACACACTGTTCTTTAGTGATATAAATGACCCAAGTTATTTTCCATACCCACATGGCATAGAGCCTATGAGTGAATATATTGTTAAAGCGATTCCATTATTAGATACTCTTTTAGTATTTACTGAAACTAGAATATATCAACTTGAACCTGATTATATGACAGGTGGATTTAATACTAAAGTTATACAGGAGGATCTGAACATAAGCATGAGTGACGCAGAAACTATATTAGTCATAAAGAATATGGTTTATTTCAGAAGTGACGACCAATACTTTATGGTTGTACCGAGTGGTAACTTTGCGGGGCAATTACAATTAGCTCCAATATCTACTCAGGTATCTAGTTTGTTATATAACTTCTCAAGTAATGTTAAAGAGATCTTTGAGGAAATATATGCCCCAGATGTTAACTTTGATGAAGAATGGGCTTTAAACCTCATGGATAACTACACTTACTTAGATGGTAGTGCAGTTAAGAATATCTATAAATATAAGTTTACTTATGGAGGAAACATCAGATACTTTGAATTTGTATTAGCTTATGACACTATGCTTAGAGTTTGGAATACTTATTTAGTAGAAACTAATAAAAATAAAATGCCGCCTTTTAGAAAAGTAGTTACTTCAGATAATGATTATTATAATTTATATCCTAGAACAGATGGAAATCTTGGGATACAGTTTATTGTTAGAGATGATTTAAGTCCTAAAGATCAGATAAATTTAGAGGGGGATCAAGTTAGAGTGCTACACAATTACCCTTATCTAGACACTGGGCTTAGAAAACAAAATAACTTATATAAGAAAAGATATCGTGAATTTGTATTCACTGTTAATAATATGATGGGTGTTGAACTGTCATTTCATAATGAATTTCATTTAGATGGTATTCAAAGAACTAGTTTCTTTAATTATCATACTGAATTAATAGAAGATCCTAATGATCCTGCTTATGGACAGTTAGTAGTGATTAAGGAATATCAAGATCCAGATCTTCTCCCACCAGGCTTTAATGAAGCAACGACTCCAATACCAGGTAAAACTATATTAGGCAGTTGGAAATTAGCGTATGGTGCTTTTCCTAACTTGAAAGTTGTTAGAATTAGATTAAAGATTAGCGGTAAAGGCTACTCAGGCAGAATTAAATTATTAGCACAAGATGAATCTATGTTTCAAATGATGGATTTTGGTTGGGTATATAGAATGATGAATGCGAGGTGATGTAGATGGCTCTTAGAGATGACTTAAAATTATGGATAGCCAGACATGTTTGGATGACAATATCCGAAATGCCTGGGGATATTGTCCCTGCAGAACGTTGGAACGAATTATTCAATTTATTAATTATACAAGGAGACAATACCGCAGACACACTTAGAGATACTTTAGATTTATTATACGCCACAATTCTTAGTGAGAATGATGCATCTCCACACATAAATATTGAGGACATGGTTTTTGGAAAAGGTACTTTGAAAGAGATCTTTACTTCTATTAGACAATATATAGATGTTAGAACTGGCGCACAACCTAATGTAGTATTTTATTTAGGTGATGAACCACCCGAAGATCCAACAGGTATTGATGTTTATTTGGATACTTCTAAAGAAATACTGTAGGTGTCCTCATGACTGTATATAATATTAACACAAAAGATGAGAATGGAAATTGGGATCCTAAAAAACATTGGACTAAAACTTTAAAAGACAGTGGTGGGTGGGCAGAGAGAGTTGCCTCCTATTGGGACCCAGATTTAGAAGAATGGGTTTTGTTTGATAGATTAGAAACCGCTGTTGTAGATATCAGAACGAAAGTTGGATTAGGCGATATAGCAATCGCACCTAGAAGATATAACAATCCACCACAAGGTAGACCTGATAGTCTATATGAGATTCATGTAGATAACGGGGTAGTTAAAACATCTATTAGAGAATTTCCTGATGTTGATGAATTAGGTTGGGTAGACCAATTTGAATTAGGAAATGGAACAGATGTTGAAATAACGTTTGATGGAGAATGGATATTGTATGAAGGTATATGGCGATTAGTCACAGATGAAGTACCTTTTATATTTTGGGTAACGGATACTGGGAAGCTAATGTCACAGTTGTGGAATGATGCTTCAACTTTAGCAGAGTTAGCAACAGGTGTTGATACTGTATCAGCTATCAGAGGTTGGAAAAACTTTGATTTAGAAGTAGATCAAGGAATGGTTCTTGCATATGTTAAAACAGATGGAACGGTTTGGTATAGAAGTTATTCTCAACAATTAGATGACACAGTAATATGGGAAACTGAAAGAGAAATAACAGATTTTACTGGAACAGCTAAAAATGTTTCTTTAGCTTTAGGGCTTGATTATAGATTTATTGTAGTCATCGAAAATACAATAGGTGATATTTACTGGTTGGTTACTGAACGTAAATGGGCAGGTATGGCAATTCAGCCACACTACATTAGTTCAGCAATAACTGATATAACCTTAGAAGTTATACAGATCACTTATTATGATTCATATGAGAATGAAAACATTACAACTGGCATATCTGATATCACTATTGACATATTATTTGGTTCTCCTTATAATTCTTTTGTTAATTTAGAGAACATTGCAGATGAATTTGATGATTGGGGAAGAATAATAAATATAGAAGTTGAACACGAACTATTCAGCACACCTACAATAGTTATTTATGATATTGTGGGTAGTCAAGAATTACCAGTAGGTAATATAACAATGACTGACAGTACTCATATAACTGTGGAAATTGGAATAGCATCTGAAATAGGAATGAATAATTCAGAAGATGTCACAGTAACTTTATCAAATACATTAAATGAAGCAGGATATTCTTTTGATACTTTTAATGAAACATTCACACCAATTAATTTAGTACCAATTGCAATCCCACTACCAATAGTTGAGGAGGTGTGGAATGAGTAAAGGTGACGGTGAAAAAATAACTATTAAGTTTGATAGAAAGCTTACAAATAGTATTGATTCTTTTAGTGCACCAACACAACCATTAATAAGCGGTGTAACTACAAGTACAGCTTCTGGTTCTTCAAGTACTATTGACGTCCCAACAGAAGCAAAGGCTGGCGACCTATTACTTTTATTTTTTACTAAAGATGACAATGATCCCATAAGTATTGTAGATGGATGGGTGAGACTTTACAGTGGGACATATGGTTACAAGCATACTATAGTGGATAAAACTATTTATAATGGTGTGGATACGCAGATAACACTAACGCATGATAGTGAAGCAACTTCATCAATAATGGTTTGCATACCCGCAGGAGACGAAGTGGTTATATCTGGTCAGGAAGCAAACACCAGCACTCCTTCACCACCAACATTGACTTCTGGTTTTGTTACTGGAATGGAAACTTTGTGGATAGCATTTGCGGGGTGTGATTATAGAAATATTACAGGATTTCCTAGTAATTTTACAGACAATAATATTGCTTCAAATTATTATGCTGGAATAGGAATAGCAACGTTAAATTCTATAAATCCATCTGAATCACCAAGTAATTTTACAATATCAGGTACAGATGGGGTAAGTGCAGGAACGTTGGCAATATCTGTTAAGTCTAAAGAGGACTTGTTTAATGCTTCACTTAAAGCAGGACTCATAATAACGGGCGAAGAATATGAACACATCAATGGACCCTTAATAGATAAGAATTATGAAATAGGGTCATCTAGTTTACACCCAAGTTATCCAATTGGTGACCATTTATTAATTGAAGTTGCACCATTTAATAGATTTAGAAATGTTGAAGGAAATTTAACAGTCACATATGATGCTTCTTTAGGCAGTCTTATGGGGCGTGGAGGATTACTTGAAAATTTTGAAGCAAGTTTTTTACCTTTAGATTTAATACCTAAACTTAATCCTCATCAAAGTGAAAATATAGTTGCTGGAATAACAGATATTAATTTAACTGTTACAGAAGTAATTTATACAGATTCATTTTTAGAGGAAAATATAGTTTCTAGTATTGCAGATATAAATATTGTTGTTACTAAAGTCGGAGCTAGTCCATTATAATAGAGAGGTGATTTATATGGAAGTAAAACAAAAAATAAATATACACAACAGGTTTGATGTTGAAGTCAGAGATGTTGATGGAAATTTAAAACAAGAAGCAACGGGCTATAATATAGTTTTGGATTCAATGTATAACAGATTATGTGGGGGTAATTCTTATTTTGATTATATTCATTTTGGTACAGGCACAGGCACACCTGTTGCGAGTGGAACAAGCCTATTCACACACTTAGGAACTAAAATTGGTGTTAATGAAGAACAAGTAAAGGCAATACCAAATTCAAGTTGGAAGCAAAAAATTGTACTTGCTCCCGAAGAATATGTTGGTGATACTATTACAGAAGTTGGAATTGCTTATGGTTCATCTTCTAGTTATTTAGTAACTCATGCTATGTTAAAAGATTCAGAAGGAAACCCTATCAGTATTACAAAAACATCTACTGATGTTATTACAATTTACGCAACAATATTCGTTACGTTTGATACATCGATTCCCGAATTAACTTATACAGGAATGCCTAATGGTAATGAATTAGTTAATTATTTAATAGGGGGTTCATCAGCACCAACAGGTTCTTTTGGTTTAAATGAATGTGTAGCACCGTACGTAAGATTAGGTTCAACAAGCTATGCTTCATGGACATCAGATGTTGCAAATAAGAAAAGAAAAACTGATGTTAAACGATTTGATATTAATACAGGTAATGGAAATGTGTTAGCAATTGACTTTGGCGATATGTTTGCTTTAGAATTACCTGCAACAGGTATATTTAGTGGACAACCTTATGTAGATGTACCTATTGGTACTGGTGATGGGGCAGAAACTGTATTTGAAATTCCATCTTATAATATTCAGAGTGGTATGTTAGATATAAAAATAGATGGTATAGCTACAACAGCGTTCACAAGTTTGATTGAAACAGGTGGGG
>Ga0209414_1000593_pt1 | contig 17431 bp, 14 predicted proteins | sample LakVidmifraction_4_FD_181154 | JGI IMG/M metagenome (GOLD analysis project Ga0209414, IMG submission 181154) | Hypersaline microbial communities from Lake Vida, Antarctica - Brine Hole Two &gt;0.2 micron (SPAdes) (version 2) | ecosystem: Environmental > Aquatic > Non-marine Saline and Alkaline >... | reverse complement strand
AAAAAGGCCAGTGCCCAACCCGATGGGGATGAGCAGGTAGTAGCCGAAGATGGCTCCACCGAACCAGATCAGGGCAAACAAAGGCCCTATGATGGCTCCTATTCCCATAGCCATCGGGGATACCCAGATGGAGAAGGCCGGGAACAGGGCAGTTCCTTTGAAGATGGTAAGCAGGGCAGGGATCTTCCCAAAGCCATCACGCAGGGCCGTGAAGATTACTGATCCTCCCATGGAGGCAAAGAGCGTCTTTGCCCCATGACCACCCTTTACGCTTGCCTGCAGTGTATTGTAGGAAGCCTGTCCCATGGGGTAGGGAAGCTGTTCCTCTTCTATGAGCTTCTTGCGGAAGATTGCAGAAAAGAGGGTGCCCAGTATGGCACCAACGACCGCCAGTACAATGAGTCGTAAGGTGGAGAATGAGGCATTGGGGTCTATCATCCAGAGTCCAGGGAGGGTAAAGGCCAGACCTCCTGCAACCATGGCGCCACTACTCATGATGGTGTGCGTGACGTTGATCTCCTGCAAGGAGGAGTTCTTCACCTTGCTCAGGGCCGCCATGCTGACCACGGTGACAAATATGGTAGGCCATGGGAGGGCCCCCATGCGAAGAGCCACATACATGGAGCTGGCTGTTATTACCACAAGGCCCAAAAGACCTACGATCAATCCTCTTAGGGTTAGGTGTCTGTTCATGGTTTTTTACACTTCCTTCGGTTTTGTATAGTATCTAGGTTTGGTGAAAAAGGCCAGTATCCTTACTCTGCATTACACCAGTATAGCATAAGAATATTGTTAGGTAGGCCTAACCCAATGGCTAGAATTAATTTGTTTTATATGATATATTTGTTTTAATTAGGGGGAGGAGAAACCTTCCTCAAGGAGTATTGTACATGAAAAAAAGAACATTTCTGATCGTTTTCACTCTCTTGATTTTGATTTTAGTACCGGTATCATCGGCATCCCTAAGAACTTCGAGCGCTTCTTATAGCAGGTTTGCGCTTGGTCTTAACCTAGGGACCAACACAGGTCTTGGTTTCCAAGTTAGGGCAAACCGGGACTTCGATATAATCGGAAACCTGGGTCTCAATAACTTCGGCGTTAAGCATCTTGCGTTTGATGTGGCTGCCAACTACAAAATCGGTGAATTTAATATCGACAGGGCAGATTTTGATGTTACCATGGGTCTTGGTGCAAATGTAGGCATTCCTCTAGACAATGACCATGGAGTTAACTTTTCCGTGCTTGTCCCGTTTGGCATTGTCTATCACTTTACAGAAGTGCCCATTGATATGTACGTCAGGCTCGCTCCTGGAGTGAGAATCTTCAATGAAGGCGAGATTGATATTAGTGTAGGCTTCAGTGGATTCATTGGGGCCCTCTGGAGATTTGACTGATCACCTAGAGATTAGTTCAGTACGTAGATTTGCCGCTCTGCCACTTGCTTGGTGGGGCGGCAATTTTATGTTCTTATTATACAGGCTCTTCTTCTGCCCCTACGTGGGTGGTTATATGTTGTTTTTAGCGTGTTATTGACCAGATGAAAAATATATGAACAGGGTTGCTCGCAATCCTGTCCATACCTATATGAGAAGCATGTCTAATGGTTTTTTTGTTCCAGCATACACTTTTCCATCTCAAAACCTTTTTATTCAGTGAGGGCCATCAATGTCTTGGAGATGGTGTCTGTGGCTTCCTTGTATGTATAGAACTGACTGCCCGCAAGGCTTTTCTGTACGCTGGACTGGACGATGCCCAGCCTTTTGGCAATTTCAGTTTGCGTGTCATTATACTGTTGCAGGGTTGCTACGACCTGTCTCTGGCGTTCAGTCCAGCTAGCTTGCAGTGCCCAGGTAAGCTTGAGTATGGTGTTTAGCACTAGGGAGAGGTTTTCCTGACCCTCTATGCTGATGAGGATATTGGTCTTTGCCTCTGCCTTTTTGTTTTCCAGCACCTGAACCTCTTCAATGGTTTGTCTGGCAAGATGGAAGGCTGTGCCGTCAGAACCAAGCGAGGTATCGGCTTGGAGCTCTATGCTGATGGTTCCTACCCCGACGCCAAAGCGGAACAAGGTGGGATACATCTCCCTTTGGATCTGGTTGATTATCCTCATCGCGGCTGTTCCTACATGCAGGACTCCTTGAAACTCATCTCCAAGGGTAGTGATGAATTGTGAGGCAATAGCATACTGATAGGCTGTGTTGATCTCTTCAAGGACTGTCCTCAGGTGTTTTTGTACGCCTTTACGGTCCTCGATAGTTCTGGATCCTTTCATATCGGCGATGATGGCTATGTATAGACGTTTGTTCATAAAACTCTTCCTTTGTGTCTATTAGGAATTATTATACACCTGTTCTATTGATAAGCAAAGCAATACTCGGAAAAATACATGAATATGGATGAATATATGAATAAAGAGAAATTATTCATATATAAATGAATAATAATCTATTATGCACTTGCCTAGGCATACCTCTATACAGCTTTAACTGTAGGTGTTCTTGCTAATTCCCTTTCCATACTGTTCATTATCAGAGTAATAAAGAAGGGCCCTTTGTACACAAACCTGATAGTGAGCAAATGGGCATTAGGGAAATATGGTATAAGTCTTGATAGTCACCAGGAGAGCATTGTGTTGAGCTATAAGGTAAAAGTAGTATAGTATTTTTGAAAGGAAATGTTATTGTTATCGAACGAACCTAAAATAATATCATATAAGAGTCGAAAGCTCCTTGCTTGTGGAATATGCTACATAGGAATACCCAAATGCTTGGAAACAGAATAACCTTCTTGAGATTAGAGAGGATTTGCATCAAGCACGAAACAGAGGCAGAGATACAGATGAAGAAATACCTATGTGGTGTTGATGTGGGAGGGACCAAACTCTCGACAGGACTGTTTGAAGAGGATGGATTCTTCATCCCAGAAACCACCATTCAAAGAGCCTGTTATAGGGCTTTAGCCTGAATGCTGTGCATTTCCCTTAAATATCTTAGCCCGCACTTCTTGGTCCTAAGGTCCTCCTTGCCATTCCATAAAGGCTTCATATTCTCCGAACCTTAAATAGGTTGGAAGTCATTGCCAAGCTTTTTTTCTCAAGTCAACGAGCTGAAATTACCCTGCCCAAAAGTGCAAATACATTGGTGCTAAGACTAAAAAAAAGAACTGTAGTGCTTTCAATGCACTGCAGTTCTTTTTTTTAGATGTGAAAGAGCCTATGGGGTTTTCGTTGTCTTGAACTCCCTGATGGGGCTTTGGTACCTCTCAAGGATTTGGGTCTCCACCAGGATGCCGGTGTCGAGGTAATCGATGCTCAGGACCTGACCGGAACGCCGTATGTGTGCGATAAGGTCGTAGCGGGACTCTGGGATGAGGTAGTACGAGATGGGACAGAGCGAATGCAGAGTTTCCCCTATCTGGTTGAGCAGGTCATCAAGGCCTTCACCCTTCAGCACAGAGGTCTCGACAGTCGGGCTGTACATGCTTTTCAGCCTTGCAACAGCAAAATCATCATGGATGGCATCCATCTTGTTTATCATGACTATGGCTGGCTTGTCCGTGCAACCCAACTCTTCCAACACGCTTACCGTTGTGGTGTAGCTTCCTAGCATATCAGGGTGTGAGGCATCACAGACGATGATCAGGAAGTCTGCATATTTGGCCTCTTCCAGGGTGCTTTTGAAAGAATCCACAAGATTGTGGGGGAGGTCACTGACAAAACCGACGGTATCGGAGAGGAGGACTTCCACCCCTCCGGGGAGCTTCACAGAGCGCGTTGTCGGGTCGAGGGTGGCAAAAAGCTTGTTTTCCACCAGTACACCTGCCTGGGTAAGGGCATTGAGCAACGACGACTTGCCACTGTTGGTGTAGCCGACGATGGCTCCGAGGGGGACGTTGCCGTTCTGCCTTTGGGACCGCTGGACCGAGCGTTGCTGCTGGACCTTCTTCAGCTGTTCCTTCAGGATGGTTATCTTTTCCTTGATCTGCCTTCGGTCAAGTTCAAGCTGCTGTTCCCCGCTGCCTTTGTTTCCTTTCACTCCACCATGCTGGCGTGAAAGCCCTACCCACATCCTGGTAAGACGGGGAAGGGAGTATTCAAGCCTTGCAAGCTCGACTTGCAGGCTTGCTTCCTTGGTGGCTGCCCTGTCGGCAAAGATCTGCAGGATTACCTCATCACGGTCGATGACACAGCACTCCCACTCCTTTTCGAGGTTTCTCTGCACCCTTGGGCTGATGCCCTGGTCAAAGATGACAAGGTCGCTTTCATGGGTGTCTATGAGGCCTTTGATCTCAGCGACCTTGCCACTTCCAATAAGGGTGGCGCTGTTATGGTCGCGTAAGGGTATCATGATGGTGTACACCGTAAGGGGACCCATGGTGCTTACCAGAGCCTGGAGCTCTTCGCCACGGTGCTTTGCATGCACCTTGTCCTCGGTTGCGGGAACAAGGACAAGTAAGATAGCCCTTTGTCGTTCTATCTCTATGTCGTGTATTTGTTTTCCCTTGACAGTGGGATCATCTTTTTCAGTGATTGTATCGATTTCCATTGAGGACAACTATAGGGCTGGTGACCAGAGAAGTCAATATATGCTACACTGTCGCTCCTAGCTCCACTGAGCATATATGAGGTTAATGTATGGGTTTGAATTGCGGTATTGTTGGCTTGCCCAACGTCGGTAAATCGACAATTTTCTCCGCTTTGACGGCAGCACCTGCCGAAGTTGCGAACTATCCTTTTTGTACTATCGATCCCAATGTGGGAATCGTTAGCGTCCCTGATGCACGTCTGGATAAGATTGTTGAACTGATCCCGACCGAACGGGTCATTCCGACAACCTTTGAGTTTGTCGATATAGCCGGTCTTGTAGCCGGTGCTTCCAAAGGTGAAGGCCTGGGCAACAGGTTCCTTGCTTCCATTCGGGAAGTGGGTGTCATCGCGCATGTGGTCCGTTGTTTTGAAGATGGCGATATCGTCCATGTCAACAACAAGATCGATCCTGCTAGTGATATTGAGACTATCAACATTGAACTTGCCCTCGCTGACCTGGAGACGGTAAGCACCCGTTATAACAAACAGGCTAAGCAGGGTAGGTTGGGCAAGGAAGCACAGAAGGAGAGTGAGAAGACTCTCCCTTTGCTGGGAAAGGTGAAGGAGTGTCTTGAACTGGGCAACCCTGCACGAAGCCTGGCCCTTGGAGAGGAAGATCTTGCCGTACTGCATGATCTGCATCTCATCACCCTCAAGCCTGTCATCTATGTCTGTAACGTGGATGAGGATGGCATCTCTGAGGAAAACAAGTTTGTGAAGGTCGTACGGGCCATCGCCGAGAAAGAGGGGTCGGATCTCATTGTCATCTGTGGCAAGATTGAGTCTGAGATCGCAGCCTTGGAAACAGAAGAGGACAAGAAGGAGTTCCTGGAGGCTGTAGGCCTTGAGGAGTCATCGCTAAACGGTCTTGTCCGTCTTGCTTATCATACTCTTGGAATGCGTACTTTCTTTACCGCTGGATCTGATGAGAACCGTGCCTGGACCTTCCGTGCAGGCTATAAGGCCCCTCAGGCTGCCGGGGTGATCCACACTGACTTTGAGAAAGGCTTCATCAAGGCGGAGGTCTATAACTGTGAGGACCTTTTCTTCTACAAGACCGAGCTGAAGGTCAAGACTGCAGGAAAGCTTCGCATTGAAGGCAAGGAGTACCTCGTCAAGGACGGGGACATCATGCACTTCAGATTTAATGTATAAAGACCTGAAATGCTGATAGAATGTGCTCCAAGCTCCTAGAAATGCCAAGCTAACAGAGCGCTAGCAAATACTCAAGACGACACCAAACCTGTCAGATATCGATGAATGGGGCTGCCTACTAGTAGGCAGCCCCATTCATCGATATCTGACTATGTATTGTTACTGGGAAAGAATTGCTTTCAGTCTTTCTGGCGTTATATAGCGTGCCTCATAGGCAATGTTATACCGTTCGAGCTGTTTTGAGAAAGAACGCATATGATTCTCAGACCCTTTCACTAGGTTTGTATAGACGGCTATCGAAGCGGGATCATCCGTCACTAGGAGATAGTTTTCCAAATCATAGATATCAAGGTCCTCTATGATCGCCCCGACAATAAGGGCATCCTGGGGTGATTTTGATCCAAGAGCGACCAATGATGCATATAACGCAGCCAGATCGGGATTTTGAAACTCTCCGGGTTTTGAGCCTATGACAGGGTCGACAAGCCCTTGGGCCTCGATCAGGGAGGCGACTCTGTCCATGTGCTTCTGTTCAGCCTTTGCAATATTGGAGAACGTCTTGATGCCCCACACGTCATACAAGGCCAGATAGACATCACGGGCAAGCTTTTCCTCTTCCCTCATGTACAGGATCCCTTCGGAATCGGAAGAAACTTCGGCCCCTGTGGATACTGTTGTCGGAAGGTTCTGCACTTCACTGCTGGGTTGTGCCGCCAGCATGGCCAAGGCAACGGTGCCCATTACAGCCGCTATCACTATAAACTTATGAAACTTTTTCATGGTATGCTCCTTATATATGGCCAGCCTTTTGGCTGGCCATGCACTCATTCCTCTATGGTTACCTTGACCCTCTCATGCCAGCACCCTGGGAAGCATTGCCGCGATTCCCAGAACCCAGGCGGCTTCCCTCCAGTGGAGCTTCTCCGGTCAAAGGGCACGTCCCATCAAGGTCTGCCCCAATTGCTCGGTTGCCATACATACCGAACCCACGGTCTTCATTAACCAGACGGTTGCCTATAAACATCTCTTCTCCGGTCACCAGGCAAGTCTGGGAATCGACAGTTGCCCTTCCCAAGCCCATGTTCTGAGTGTTCGAGGTATTGGTTGCCTGGCGATTTCCATAGGAAGCTGCCGAAACGGTAGCTACTGCTACGACTATCAGGATCAATGCGATTGCAAACTTTTTGTTCTTCATGTTCATGTTGTCCACCTTTGAGCCAATCGGCTCTTGTTTCTTTGTTCTGGCCTAACAATAGTTCAGCCAGGTGGAAGAAGACTGAACATACGATAAAGATTGGGTAAAGCCTCATGTATTTTATAGTGGTTTCAATTTTTTCAATACTAGGAATTGGAATGCGAAATAATTGAGTAACCCAAAAGAGTTTCACGTTCAGTTTCTCACGGAACTGTACGTGAAACTCGCAATTCATGTTGATACAAAAAAAGAAGGTCCAAAAGAATACAAATGAATACAAGTAAATGCACTAAACAGCAGGTATCTGCCATGAAGTGCCAGTTTTATCTGTACCAAGTTCTCTTGTGTGGCTTTTGATCAATCTAATGAATCTGACAGTCCCAAAACCCTTTTTCTCCTACCAGCTCACCGCAAAGGTGATGGGTTCTGCTAGGAGCAGGAAGTCGATCAGGGGGAAGCTGAATTCATATATGCTTGTTGCCACCTTCTTTCCGTTGGTGAAGCTCGTGATGGGCTTTGGTGTGGCAATCCTCAGCGTTATGGTGGACTTCTCTATTGCAGGGGGGCCCTCTTCTCCGAGCATGAAGCTGATCATCTCCAGATAGTCGCTTTCACTCAAGCCCTGGTTGTATACAGGACCGAAGGCCTCGAAGTTCTCATCAGCAAGGAAAGGTATGACCGGAACAAGCTGGTCATAGTTGTCCATTGAGAGATTGAAGGTGAGGGTGTTGTTGGTTTGCTTGAGCAGGCTCTGGTCGTTGCCGGCCCCTAGGTCGGCGAACAGCTTGTCCAAGTCCATGAAGTTGAACTGCCCTTCGTAGGCATTGCCTGAGAGCTTGTGGATGTTGACGTTGTTGGTGGTGGTGCTATACCGCAACGCCCTGTCGAAGTCTGTGATGGCCTTGTCCATCAGGGAGGTTTCCTGGTCTTCAGGGACGAACTCGCTGAAATCCTCAAGCACCGCGATGAAGAAGTCTTCGACGGTGAAGTCGAACTTTGAGCTGTTGTTGGTGCTGCCTGTGAAAGAGAGCTGTTCAGTCACAACACATGAACTTGCCAGGACAAGCATCAAGAGAATCAGGGTGAAAAGCAGCATAGGTATCTGTGTATGTTTTATCAACTGGTTATCCTTCTTGCATTAATGTATGTGATTTTCCCTCTGCTAGCAAGGGAGGTAGCTACAGTTTTTGGTCAACAAAGCCAATTGAGCCATCATCATGCTCGACAATGCCTAGCGTTTGACGTTTTTGGTTGGGGTGTTTTGCAACGAACTTCTCTATGTGCATGGTATCGAGCTTGGCGAGGTCATCCAGTTCATAGCCTATTGTGATAATGGGGTTCTCCCCAGTTTCCCGCAGGAAGGCAACCCCTTGGTGGAGCTCCATGAAGGAGAGTATCGGCCCCTGATACTTCTGCCGCTTGAGTTTTTTCAGCAGGTCGCGGACAAACTGTTCCTGCAGTTCATAGATGTCCATCTCCATGGGATTGAGGTTGCGGTTCGCTTTGAGAAAATCCGTATAGGTTGCAAAATAGGAGAACATGGTGCTCGGCGTGCACTGAGCCGCCTCACAGAGGGTGTGCATCCACATGCTCGCTTCGCCTTTTGTGTAGAGGAGGTCACAGGCATCCTTCAGCTTGAGGGCTTTGGCTATGTCCTTTTCTGGATAGGTTGGGGTGGTGATGACCGTGTAGGGCGAATCCTTCTCGTTCACGATGCCAAGTTTCTCTGCATCGTCGGCAAGCTTGGTCCCCGGTAGGAGCGAGAGGGCGAAGATGTCTATGTTGCTGGGCTTGCACGCTACTGTGTAGTCAAGACTGCCACAGAAGATGGCGAAGGAGTCCTGAGGCAGGCCGATGATGAGGTCGAGCCCAAATACGATTCCCCTCTCGTTGAGCAGGGCAATCTTTTCTTGGAACAGAGCAGGGTCAAAGCGTCTGTCGATGGCTTTGAGCACGTCTGCATTGGAACTCTGCAACCCTATCTGTAGCGAACAGTTGAGCTCTGCAAAGAGGTCGGCGAGTTCGGCATCGAGAAGCTCCGCCCTCAATTCGAAGATGAAGTGGATGTCCTGTGCTTTCTCTACCAAGAGCGAGAGCATCTGGACAGTTCTCTTCTTGTCCATGTTGAAGGTGGGGTCGAGGATGAAAACCTCCTCCACCTGGTTGGCAAGCAGATACTCCAGCTCTTCGTCGATGCGCTCGTACGTGAAGTGCCTCACAGAGCGTATGCCTTTGGATTCAAAGCAGAATGCACAGCTGAAAGGGCAGCCTCGAGTCATTTCCCAGAGGATTGAGGAGCCAGGCTTTACAAAGGCAGCCCCTGAGCCTGAAAGCAATACAGAGTCCAGGACGCTCAGGTCCTGGGGGAAGGCGTAGGTGAGCTCTTTTCCCTTGGTCAGGATGCCCTGCCCTTGGGGCTCCTTGCCTTCAAGGAGGAGCGAGAGGGCTACTGTGGTGCTCTGTTCCCCCTCCCCAAGGGTAAGGAAATCATAGAGGTCGAGGTCGAAGCTATGGGGATTGGCTGTAACTTCGGTGCCGCCGGCAAACAAGGTCACATCTGGTACCAATTTTTTCAGATGTTTGGCGTACTGGTCAAACCAGGCTCTGTTCCAGAGGTAGACCGAACATCCTATGTGGGTAGCTCTGCTCTGTGCACTCATCTCTGCCGCCTTGATAGGGTCGTCTTCGAGGGTGTATGCACCCAGGGTGCACAGGTGGTGTTTGAGGGTGGGGTGGTGTTCTATTGCTGTCTGGATGGAGAGGGCTCCAAGGGGGAAACTGAGGTTTCCCTCTTCAAGACAGCACGATATGATCTGGATTTTCATGAGTCGATAGTACTGGCTCTGCTATTCTCTTGCAAGCATATGGCAGTAATGATAGAGTTTAAACGGAGTATGTATGAAACGTCTCATAGGAGTGATGGTTTCTTTTTGTGTTCTCCTAGTTTCTCTTTCTGCAATGGAAGCCCGACTTGTGGAGGCTTTTCCTAACCAGGTGGAAATCTCTTGGGATGCAGTCAAAGGGGCTGTTTGGTATGATCTGTATCTTGATAATCAGCCGATGAAACGGGTAAAGGCTCCGACCCTTAGCCAACGTTTGGGCTCTAACGAGGAGAGTTTGCGGTCAAACAGGGAGTATCAGGCTATCGTGGCGGCTCGTACTGCCAAGAATGAGACCTTAGCTGCCACACAGATCCCCGTAAGGACAACCAGCTGGGCCGGCCATTATTATTGGGTTAACCTCACTTCGGATGACAACGGGGGAAAGTGCAAGAACCTGCACATGGAAGTGCGTGATAGTTCAGGGGAGCTTGAGATGTATGGGTACTTCTCAGATGTGTCAGACAAAGCTGTGAAGATCTTCCCCCTGATGCCCATTTCTGAGGAGTATCCCCAGTTTGAATATCAGGGAGATGGGGAAGTGGAATTTGCCTATCGCAGCAATGCTTCGGCTTTCAACACTACAAACTTCGAACCCAAGAGTTGGAAGATTGTGGAGCTGGAGAGGAAAAATGCTTCTCTGAGGACAAAAATTTCTACAAAAGTAGGAATATTTTCTTTCAAGACTGAATCGCTCTTAGTTCTTGAAGTTTCGGAGTCTGGGGAAAAAAGGGTATTATTTCATAATACCGGTGATGGATTGGCTTCAAGTGGTATTTTTAAGTCTCCCAACCCAGGGGAGAAAGGTGTCTTTGTTTTTGTGGAAAAGGGGAGTTTGGCAGACATTCCCAAGAAATAATGCGTTGACAAAACCATTGAGTGGCATTATATAGTGATAAGCTATAAGGTTTCGAGGCATTGAGGAGTGCACTGCATGGATGATTCTAAAGTTCTCATCATCGTCGAATCGCCAACTAAGGCGAAGACGATATCAAAATTTCTTCCTTCGACATGTACAGTCGTTGCTAGTAAGGGCCATATCCGGGATCTTCCCGCAAAGCACATGGCCATTGATGTGGAAAACGACTTTGCAATTGAGTATAAGGTGGTCGAAGGCAAAGAGTCTTTGATCAAAGATCTGAAAAAAAGTCTCAAGGGTGCCGACAGACTGCTGCTGGCAACTGATGAGGACCGTGAAGGGGAGAGCATCTCCTGGCACCTGTTGGAGGTGCTGAAGCCTAAGATTCCCTACCAGAGAATGGTGTTCCACGAGATCACCAAAAGTGCCATCCAGAAGGCCCTTTCCAGCGGTAGGGACCTGAATGATAATCTGGTGCATGCCCAGGAGGGAAGGCGGGTGGTCGACCGTCTCTACGGATACACCCTTTCTCCTACACTGTGGAAAAAACTTGCCAACAAGAAACTCTCCGCCGGTCGTGTACAGTCTGTTGGACTGCGTCTGACGGTGGAGCGTGAACGACAGAGGATTGCATTCTCCCAAAGCACCTACTTTGATGCGAAGGTAGAGTTGCTTGCCTTTTCAAAGCAAAGTTATGAGGCAAAGCTGACCTCCTACCAGGACAAAAGTCTTGCAGGGGGAAAAGATTTTGACTCGGTGACAGGAGCCTACAAGGGCAGTGACAAGAAACTGCTGTTGGATAGGAACAAGGTTGATCAGATACTTGCTGACCTTGAAGATGCTGCCTATGAGGTAACCGACATCCAACGCAAGCCCTTTGTTACCAGGCCGAGCATTCCTTTCACCACCAGTACCCTGCAGCAGGATGCTATCAAGAAGCTGCATATCAGCGCTTCGGACACGATGCGCATTGCACAGAAACTCTATGAAAACGGGTTCATCACCTACATGCGTACCGACAGTCCCTCCCTCAGCCAGGAAGGAACCCAGGCTGCACGCACCCAGGTCGAGAAACTCTACGGCAATGATTACCTCTCTCCCTCTGAGCGATACTTCAAGGCAAAGAAGGACTCGGGTGCACAGGAAGCGCATGAAGCCATCCGCCCCTCCGGCGATAGTTTCATCATTCCTTCGGATACCAATCTGAGTGGAAAGGATCGCGCCCTGTATGAGTTGATCTGGAAGCGCACCCTCGCATCCCAGATGGCCGATGCCCAAAAAGCAACAACCAGTGTGAGCATCAAGGCAAATGATGCCATGTTCACCGCCACCGGGACGCAGATAGTGTTTCCCGGCTTCCTACGGGCGTATGTAGAGGGTTCTGATGACCCTGATGCTGCCCTGGAAGATAAGGAGACCTTGCTGCCTCCTCTCTCTGTTGGGGAAGTCTGTCCGTTGGTCTCCCTGGAGAGCCTTGAGCACCAGACCAAGCCACCGGCACGCTATACCGAGGCTTCACTTGTTCAGGAGCTGGAGAAGCGAGGCATCGGGCGTCCTTCGACGTATGCGACAATCCTGAAGACTCTCATGGACCGCAAGTATGTGGTCAAGGAGGGCTCTGCCTTGGCTCCTACGTTTACCGGCTTTGGCGTCTGTCAGTTTCTTGAAAACAATTTCTCGCAGTTTGTCGATTATGACTTTACCTCCAATATGGAGAATGCCCTTGACCAGATCGCCGATGGCGAACTGGACAAGAGCACCTTCCTAAAGGATTTCTACCTTGGGGAGAGCGGGCTAGAGAACCAGAACAAGGTGCAGATGGAAAAGGACAACAAGGTTGAATCCAAGACGTTGGTCCTGCCCCATATCAGTGTTGATAACCCCATCTTCATCGGCCCTTATGGTCCCTATGTTCAGGGCGCAGAGGTCGATGGAAAAGCTCAGTATATCTCGCTGCCTCTTACTTGGCTTCCAGGGACCATTACCGATGAGGAGGTACAAGCTCTTATTGCAAAAGGCAAGGTAAAGATAGAACCGGAAGAGTTGGGTATGGGTGTGGTAAAAGGAGAACCTGTACAGCTTATGACCGGAAGGTTTGGACCGTACTGGCAGGAAGGCAGCGGCAAGGAAGCAAAGAGGGCAAGCATCCCCAAGTGGATCAGCGAAGGTGGTCAGGAGCATGATCTTGTCACCGCCAACAAGTACCTCTCCCTGCCTAGGATCTTGGGCAAGGATAAGGATGGCAATGACATTGTCGCTGCCAAGGGCAAGTTCGGGCCTTTCCTCGAGTGCAATGGTGAGTACCGCAACCTGAACAAGAGAGATCATGACGAGCAGATGTTCACGGTCACGTTTGAAGAGGCGAAAGCCTTGTTTGCAGAAGAGAAGCCGGCAGCTGGGAAAAAAGGTGCAGGACGGGCAAAAAGTTCTGTTTCAGTAGTCAGACAGCTTGGTGATTTCGGCAAGGAGACCGTTGCTTTGGCAAGCGGTCGATATGGCTTCTACTTGAAGGTTGGTAAGGGCAATGTGCCTCTTCCTGCCAAGTACAAGAAGGATGAGGCGCTCATTGAGGCCCTTACCCTGGAAGAGGCCATAGAAGTAATTCGCGCAAAACGCGAGAAGGATAAGAAATAAGCGATGGCTAAACTTTTGAGAAAGAGCCCTCCCCAGCGAAAAAAGGAGACAACCACATCCGGCAATGCCGTAGAAGTGCTTGGCTCTGAGTTTCGCATGCAAAAGGATAAGGTGCTCAGTACTCTCAGGAGCGTAGGAATTAATCTTGAAGCCTCCAGCACTGCAGAAGAGATGGACCTCTACCGTGAGGTGATCGCTTGTAAGGTTGGGGACTTCTCCCGGTTCAAAAGTGGGAATGAGCCATATTTGGCTATGTTGGACGAACAACTACGCGCCTTTGATGAAATTTATGTGGATACTGCGCCCATTATCCAGGAGGATTGGTTTTTGCATTTTGTTTCCAATGCAGAACTGATCCTTAAGCGGCGCAAGAAAAAACTGCTTGTCCTAGAGAAAACCATGGAAGAGCTCCATGGCCTCAAGGACAATCCCGAAAAGGACAAGAAGGTCAGGGTCCGCTCTACCATTCGGCCCGACCTGCTTAGGATCCTTGCCCGTAAGGGTGTCGTACGTATTGGTGATACTGGAAGCACCGGAATAGCTGATGACCATCTGGTGAATGTGTTTGCCGGTATTGGCAGCAGCAAGAGTTTGATGCTCATCACCCAAGACCGTGAGCTGAGTGAACGAATAGTCGCCCTTGCAAATAAGCTTGAACAGGAACCCGACAGGCTTCCCAAGCTTCCTTGGTGGAAGAAATTGTTCGGCTCCGCTGAAGACCGCGCACCTGTTTCCCATAGGATGGTTGTCTGCAAGCTGGTTGAAGAGGGCAAGCTCATGCGTTGTTATGTCTGCCCTGAGTGTAACGAAAGCTACTATGACGAGCTGGTTGACTGTGAAGGGTTTGTGCTCTGTAGCCGCTGCTATATCGACTTGAAAGAAAAAGAAGCAAAGCAGGTAGCTGCCAATGAGATGAAGCGTGAGCTTGAGCTGAAGAAGGAAGAGTCCAGACAGAAGCGTCTTCGTGAAGAGGCTTTGGCTAAAGAGCAGAAAAAACCTGTGTATACCGTTGCCAAGGCACTCGAGCGTAGGAGAAAGAAGTTCTGGCTGGTCTTCAGTCTTGTATTGGTCATCGTGATTCTGCTGGCTATTCAGATTTACATTTTTGCAGTGTAGCTAGGCTTGCAAGACTGAATAGGTAAGCAAGACGCTGAAAGACAGAATGGCTACTGAGTTTAGGTACTACTGAACTGAAGAATCTAAGAACGGATGAATGAAAGAATATAAAGAACAAAAATGAATGGAAACACAAAGAACCGCTGCCCTAGGGTAGCGGTTCTTTGTTGGTGGACAGAATGCAAGACAGAAATCCTGGTTATTCTGTCTTATTTGATCTTCAACAGCTTTGCATTGATGGCCACTATGATGGTACTTAAGGACATCAGGGCTGCCCCTAGGGCTGGGCTGATGACGATTCCCTGGTTGTAGAGGACTCCTGCTGCCAAGGGTAGGGCAACGACGTTGTAGGCTGTTGCCCAGATAAGGTTCTGTACAATCTTGGAATAGGTTGCCTTAGCCAGCTTGAGCAGGTTCACTATGTCCAAGGGATCGCTCTTTACCAGGATTATATCTGCTGTCTCGATGGCCACGTCGGTTCCTGCCCCGATGGCAATACCGAGGTCTGATGTGGCAAGGGCTGGGGCATCATTGCAGTTCATTCCACGCCCCAGTGTTGAAGAGTTTGTCGCCATAGAGGAATAGAACTGTCGATAGGGCGAACAAGAGATAGTTGGAGCCTGGGAAGGTCCAGTCCACGCCCATAAATGAGTGGATCATGGGCGAGAGAGCTAATATGGGGATGGTGAGTATCAGGGTAATGAAGAACCTTCGTTTGAAATCCTGAACCATCATGGCATGATGATCATGCTCTTAGTGCTCGTGATGCTCTTTATTCAGTTGTTCTGATTTGGTTGAGTCTTGTTGGTTTTTGTTCATACTAGTCTCCTCTTGGCAGAAAGAGGAGGAGTAATTGGATATAGGAATCAGTGTTGTCGCAAGTGCTCTAGTACTTTTAGCTCTCTGTGCTCCAACTCCTTCTTTCTTATAGTATAGTGGAATAATGGGGTAAAAGGCAAATGGGTGGGGTGCGTAGGTTGGATATTGGTGTAAGCAGTGGTTTTGGTTGAATAAAGAACAACCCTCACAAGATTTCTCTTGCGAGGGTTGTTGCTGCCCCGAGGGCGATTCGAACGCCCGACCCCTTCCTTAGGAGGGAAGTGCTCTATCCAGCTGAGCTATCAGAGCGGATGTGTTCCGATAATAACGGAAACAAGGAGGGTGTTCAAGGGGATGAGAGAAATTTTCTGTACTGCCTTTTCCCCTTTTTTACAGTTTTTCTGATAGGTACTCGAATTATCCTTTTGATCGCGTGACGACCGCTCAGCTCACGTATTCAAACCGCACTTACAATGCAAAAAACAGGTGTTCGAACCAATCTATAGAAAATGGCCGGATAATCCTTTATGATAGATGAGTTAGCAAACATATAGGAGGAAAGTAGATTCTTTCCCCCTTTTTTGTTCAATCAGAACAATGCTTGCTGACCTACGGTGATCGCCCAGCAAAATGTTTGAATGGTACCGATCTTTCCTATTTTGCAACTGCCTTACCGGTGTTTTATCTACTATGGAGGATTAGCAATGAAGAAAGCGAATGAACAAAGAGACCGTATCCGACTCGAAAGCCTTGCGCACAACGCGATGCTTGAACATGGGATGGTCCCTGGATTCTCAAAAGAAGTCCTAGCTGAGCTTGTAAAAATTAAGGAGCCTGTAACTGAATTTAAAGAAGCAGGACTGGTTGATATGCGCTCTGTGCTCTGGTGTTCCCTTGATAACGATGATTCACGTGATCTTGACCAGCTTGCTGCAGCCGAGGCTCTGGGAAACGGTAAGGTTAAAATTCTGATAGCAATAGCCGATGTCGATGCCGTCGTCAAGAAAGACTCAGCAATTGATCAGCATGCGCAACAGAATACTACTTCGGTGTACACCGCCACAACAGTATTTTCCATGCTTCCAGAAAAACTCTCAACGGATATCACTTCACTCAATTTTGCATGCGACCGCCTGGCTGTGGTCGTCGAACTTGAAATCGGTGATGATGGTTCTGTCTTGAATTCAGCGTTCTACAGAGCGATAGTGCGTAACAAAGCGAGGCTATCGTACAACAGCGTGGCCGCATGGTTAGATAAAAAAGGACCTATGCCAAAGGAAATGGCGGCAGTCAAAGGCATGGAAGAAAGTATGCGTCTCCAAGACGCCACAGCTAAAAAAATGAAACTTCTTCGACATCTGCATGGAGCTCTGGTTCTTGAGACTATCGAGGCACAACCCGTCTTCTCCGGTGACAAGTTGGTGGATCTCATACCTGACAACCCCAACCGTGCAAAAGAAATGATAGAAGACTTCATGATAGCGGCAAACAGTACGACGGCGAAATATCTTGCGTCCAAGAACTATGTATCAATCAGACGCATAGTAAGTAAACCTAAACGATGGGACCGTATCGTAGCGTTAGTGAAAGAACATGGCACAACTCTTCCTTCACAACCCGATTCGATAGCACTTGAGAAATTCCTAGTGTCATCGAAAAAGGCAGACCCTTCCAGGTTTCCCGATGTCTCTCTCAGTGTCATAAAGCTTCTGGGCTCTGGAGACTATGTAGTGCAGATCCCTGGCAAGACGAGTGAAGGCCATTTTGGGCTTGCCGTAAAGAGCTACACCCACTCGACGGCCCCGAATCGTCGGTATCCGGACTTGATGACCCAACGTATTTTGAAGGCAGCCATTGCAGGCAATCCTTCCCCTTATTCTGTTGAAGAGTTGAGAGAGCTTGCCTCCCAATGCAATACAGCAGAAAATTCAGCGAAGAAAGTGGAAAGGCAGATGGTTAAATCGGCTGCAGCGATTCTCCTTGAAAAGAGAATTGGAGAACAGTTCGATGCTATCGTTACGGGAGCTGCTGATAAAGGTACATGGGTACGTATCATGAATCCCCCACTCGAGGGTCGGTTGTACAAAGGCTATAAGGGCTTGGATGTTGGAGACTCGCTTCGGGTGCAACTGACAAGTATCAATGTCGAACGTGGGTATATCGATTTTAAGCGAGTGAATTGATAGATC
>Ga0209414_1000590_pt1 | contig 17481 bp, 19 predicted proteins | sample LakVidmifraction_4_FD_181154 | JGI IMG/M metagenome (GOLD analysis project Ga0209414, IMG submission 181154) | Hypersaline microbial communities from Lake Vida, Antarctica - Brine Hole Two &gt;0.2 micron (SPAdes) (version 2) | ecosystem: Environmental > Aquatic > Non-marine Saline and Alkaline >... | reverse complement strand
CACACATACTTCATCTTTATCATATCCTAATTTCTCAATGGCCTTAATAATCTGATGTAATATTATACCATGACCACATCCAGGACACCAAATATGTCCTAATTTATCAGTTCTTAAATACTTTTTAACAACCTGATTCATTATAAAACCTCCTTTAAAGTATTAATAATTTCTTCAGGAGTAATGAATTCTCCATTGCCTTTTCCACAAAATAGTAATTTTGAGTTATTTTTTATTACTCGTTCTGTTTCTAAAACCATTTGGCCTAAATTCATTTCGGCAACTGTTATACTTTTAGCTTTTTTACTTAATTCCAAAACACGTTCTTCTGGAAATGGCCAAACTGTTTTTAATCTAAACAAGCCTACTTTCACATTTTCTTCTCTAAGTTGTTCAACTGCAGAGCGCACGGATCTTGAAGTTGAACCATAAGAAATAATAATATGCTCTGCATCATCAATCATAAATTCTTCATAATCAATAATATCATCTAAGTTATGACTTATCTTATTCATTAAACGATCCATTAAACGCTTAGCATTGTCTGTATCATTACTTGGAAAACCTGTTTCGTCATGGGCAAGGCCTGTCACGTGAAAACGATAGCCTTCGCCATAAGAAGCCATATCTGGTACAAAACTATTATTTTTAATTTCATATGGTAAATAATTTTCTTTACTTGTTGGTTTCTTTCGATCATATATATCTAAAGTTTCCTTTTCAGGAATAACAATTTTTTCTCTCATATGTCCAATAACCTCGTCTGTCATAAACATAACTGGTGTTCTATATTTTTCTGCTAAGTTAAAAGCTCTAATCATCATATAATAAGACTCTTGAACAGAATTTGGTGTTAATGCTATAACTGGATGATCCCCATGTGTTCCCCATTTTGCTTGCATCATATCGCCTTGAGAAGGAGATGTTGGTAAACCTGTTGAAGGGCCACCACGTTGAACGTTAACAATAACTAATGGTACTTCTGCCATCATTGCAAAGCCAATATTTTCTTGTTTTAAAGAAAAACCCGGTCCACTTGTAGCGGTCATAGCTTTCGAGCCCGCTAAAGATGCACCTATTACAGCAGCAATACCCGCAATTTCATCTTCCATTTGTATAAATTTACCGCCTACTTTTGGTAATTCAACCGCAGATACTTCCGCTAATTCAGTTGAAGGTGTAATTGGATACCCACCAAAAAACATCATACCAGCGTCTAAAGCACCTAGAACACAAGCTTTATTGCCTTGGATAAATTGAACATTATTTTTCATCAGTATCACCCTCTAAATATATTGCAAAATCAGGACATCTTAATTCACATTGACCACATTTGATACAATCTTCTGGTCGTGCAATAACAATTTTATTATCTTCGTCTAACTCTAAAACATTCTTGGGACATAAATTCACACAGATCATACAACCCTTACACCAATCTGGTATTACTTTTAAGACTAAATTGTCACGATTCATTATTATTTCCTCCTTATTAACTTTAACAATGTAATAATACCATATAACAAGGTCTTTGCAACAAATATTTCACAATATGAAATGATGCAATTATAATTGCATACAACTATACTTTTTATCACTTAACTTATAATATTTTATTTAAAATTTAGTTTCACAAAGGTTAAATCATCGGGTAAATACTGATGATTAATAAATTCATTTTGTAGTTTTTCTAAGGTATTAATTTTATTTTCTCTAAGATAAGTTTTTAACTTTAATTCAGCTACATCGTAATCACGACTCATAAGATCCAGTATCCCATCAGAATAAACAATTAGACTAGAAATATTAGATAATTCTATGGTATCGGGTTCATAATCATTTTCAATTACACCTAACATACTACTGTTATGAGACAATAGTATTTCTTCACCCTTATCTTTACTAAAACACAAACCAGACGGATGACCAGCATTGATGTACTTTAGACTCATAGACTCTAAATCAATTTCGATAAAAATTCCAGTAGCATATTTGAAGTGATCACCTCTTGCGTTGAAATTGTATAAAAATTTATTAATTTGATTTACAAGAGTGCTTAACCTTTGATTGGAATCATGTTGTAGCAGTATTGAATAAATGCTCATGACTATTAACGCTGAACTTAAATCATGTCCAGTAACATCTACTAGAGAAAGAAGATATTTGTTGTCAGACATTTTGTCTAATCTTACAAAGTCCCCACCAAGCTCTTGAGAATATTTCAAAATAAAGTCATAATGCATTCTATTATCTAAAACTTTGGATTCGCATATTTTTTCCATGATATTTTTAGCTAAGGATATGTTTATTTTAGCTTTATTTTCTAAAAACTTTTGTTTATTAATATTATTAGAGATTTTTATAAATTTCTTTTTATTTTCATTTTCAATGATAATTGGTGTAATAATGGCCTCTTCATAAATTAAGTCACCATTTTTTGAAAGGTTAATGAAATCTCCTTCCCAGGTTTGATTATTATTAATAGTTTCCCATAAGTCTTCATATATTTGATCTGGATGTTGGTCAGATTTAATTACTCGGGGATTTTCACCTATGACTTCATCATAAGTGTAGCCGCTGGATTCAATGAATGATTTATTGACATATTCTATATTACCATCATTATCTGTAATCACAATAACATTTGTTGTTTTATCTAAAATTTCATTAAACATATTGTTTTGAATTTGAGATTTAATATTCGTGTGAACATAGCTGTATATTCTTCTGATTTCAGCATCGATAAAATCATTATATATAATGTTATCAATCCCCATATTATATAGAGATTTAAATAAATCTGAGTTGAATTTATGCGCTATAAATGTTATATATTTATAGTTATCACGAATGTCATCAATTGAAAAGTATTCAAAAAAATTCAAATCTACAAAAATAATATCTCCTACTTTTGGCAGTTTAGAGGAATTGACTTCTATAATTTTCACTTTCAAGGCGTCATCAAAGGAAATATTGTTAAATCTTCTAATGAAGTCTTTAGGAATTTTATAAAATACAATTTTTAACTGGTAATCTTTGGTCATCAAGTTATTATAGTGTTCTATCATGTCTTCCTTTCTTAGCGATTTAGTTTGATTGATTACATGTTATCATTAATAAATATATATTTAAAATAAAAAAAAAACGATAAGATGAAAACCTTATCGTCTTGTATAAATTAATTAATATTCATATATTACTCTTACTCTAGCATTAATAGTAATGTCTCCAGATTGAATTGGTGTTTCTACAGAATCGTAAGCAACTTTTGATTCCATCATTAATTCTGGTGATCTTGTAATACCAATATTTGATGTTAATTCAAAAACTGATTTAGGATTTCCAGGTGTTACATTAAATGTAGACATGATCGAATTCGCTTTATCATTTGCACTCTTCATTGCTAACTTTAATGCTTGATTATAATATTCAGAATCATCTTTAATAGAAAATTGAATGCTATTAATAGTGTTAGCGCCTGCATTAGACGATATATCTATAATTTTTCCAACAGTTGAAAGATCATTTATTGTTATTTTAAGTGTATTAGAAACAACATAATACTCTTCTCTTTCATCGTCCTTAAGATAATTATAATTTTTGTTAATACTATAATTTAATGTCTTTAAATGTTCATCTGTTAAGCCTTCAGATTTTAAAGCTTGTATAATTTTATCCATTTTCACTTTGTTTGACTTCTGAGCTACAGATGGATCATCATTTTCAGTATTTACACCTATGTTAATATAAGCTACATCTGGTTCTACTTCAATGTTTGCATTGCCATAAACCTCAACTGTAGACATTTCATTTTCTGTTGTGTCTGCAAATACTTTTGGAGCCAATAGATCTTTACTGTCAATAATAAAAACACCTGATAAAACAACTAATACTAATAAAACGCTTAATATTTTTTTCATTTTTTTATTCTCCTTTTATATACTATACTAATAATTAACAATAATAAACCTAATATAATTATTATTGGTGAGTAAGCTACAAGGTTTATGAAAGATTTTTCTAAAAATGAGCTGATCCTATTAATAGTATTCATTAAACCTTCTTTTGACTTTTGGAAAATATTCTTATCAATTGCCTGTATTTTTACTTCAATTGCTTCTACTTCATTTAAAGAAATATTTATTGTTGAGTATTTACTGAGGCGATCCCAGTTTTTAATATTACCTTCAAGACCATCTAATTGACCTCTTATACGTGTTAATTCTCTTTCAATTTGTAAAGTTTCCTCAACTGTGGCACTTTTCTTTAATAAATCTCTTAAGCGTTCTTGAGTAATTTCTAAGTTCTCAATGCTTGAAACAGTATCTCGATACTCATTCGTAATGTCATTGCTATTGGCGTTAGAACTGCTTAATCGACCTAATGTTTCAGCATATGTCATAAATTCTTCGAAATATTCACTAGCAATTTTTACTTGTATAGAACCATTTCTATATTCCTTACCTGAAGAATCAACGTATTGTATATTTGAATGTTGGTTACTAATATAACCATCATAACTTGAGACTCTATTGATTATTAAATCAGTAGTTGCATCTAAATTCAATATATCTAAACCTAAGTTACCATTTTTAATAATAACTCTTCCCTTTTGGTATGCATCAGAAGTTTCTGATTCTGTATAAGTGTCTTCCCGTTCTTCTGCTGGTGCTTCAATAGACCTTTCCTCAGTTGATTCAGTAAAGGTAAGAGGGGCTTCTCCATCTCTTCCAAAGGATTTTTCACTTACAGCCATATCCATTGAAGTATTTTTAAAAGATTGCGCCATATCGTTATCAGACTTACTCCCCAAACCAAAGGGTAAGTTATTGATTAATACAACGGATAGTATTAAAACAGCCGCTATAGAAAGGTATTTTTTGTTTTTTCTAATGAATTTGAAAATATTAGAAGATTCTTTGTCTTCATTGCCTTCATTGCCTTCATTTTTCTTGTTTGTCTCTTTTAATTTTCCATGTAATCTTAGTTGAAAGCCATTTGGTAAATCTTCCAAGGCTGTTGAAAGCAGTGTTTCTTTTATTAATTGTTCTTCTTTATATATGTCTTGGCATTCAGCGCATTTTTCAAGATGTTTCAGTACATTCTTCTCCACATCTTTATCTAATTCATGATCTACTAAATCTGTAATATATTTTCTTACTTCTTCACACTTCATATTTGCCTCCCTTCATTGATTAGACGTTCATCTGAGCAAATAGTTCCATTCCGTTAACAATTTTTCTTAATTTTTTTCTACCTCTGTTAATTCTTGATCGCACAGTCCCGAGTGGAATCTCTAAAATATCAGATATTTCCTGATATGAATAATCCTTCATATCACACAGTATAATTACATCTTTATAGGTTGGAGCTAACTGATTGATTGCTTTTTGAAGATTTTTACCTAATTCAGTATTTTCAGTATTTTTTAAAGGTTCATAGGATTCATCTTCAAGGGCATCAATATAATTATTGTCATTGTCTAAACTTAAATTACCCTGGTCATTTTTAGTTTTACGTAGCTCATCTTTGCATGTATTGATGACTATTCTGTACAACCAAGTTGAAAATTTTGAGTTCTTATTAAAATTCTTTAAATACTTGAAAGCTTTAATAAGGGCCTCCTGAGTAACGTCTTCTGCATCTACTGGATCTTTTAGATATTTTAACGCAACATTATAAGCAAATTTTTGGTGTTTTTTAATAAGTTCTTCAAAACTTTGTATATCTCCATTGATTGCTTTGTCAATTAAATTTAATTCATTATCAGACACATCTACACTCCTTTCATTGTTACTTCTAACAATTAGACGAAAATAATACTTAGAAAGTTTCATTTATTTTATTATAACATAAAAAAGCCCTAATACACTACTAATGTATTAAGACTTATAAGTTCGTTCAATTTTATTTTCTATTTAATAATTCTTCTCTTAAGTCTTCGTAGCCGGGTTTTCCTAATAATGCAAACATATTCTTTTTATAGGCTTCAACCCCAGGTTGATTAAAGGGATTAACCCCTAGTAAATAACCACTAATGCCACAGGCTTTCTCAAAGAAATAGATTAATTTTCCAAAATAAAATTCATTTAATTCTGGAACATTTACAACTAAGTTCGGTACATTACCATCTATATGTGCCATTTTTGTGCCTTCAAAGGCCTTTTTATTTGCAAAGTTAAAGGTCTTACCTGAAATATAATTTAGGCCATCGAGATTTGCTTCAACAAATGGTATTTCAATATCTTCTTCAAAGGATTCAATATTGATGATTGTTTCAAAGATATTTCTTCTACCATCTTGAATGTATTGACCCATTGAGTGTAAATCAGTTGAGAAGTGTACGGATGCTGGGAAAATACCTTTTCCATCTTTTCCTTCACTTTCGCCAAATAACTGCTTCCACCATTCACCAACAAAAGCTAAAGAGGGTTCATAATCTACTAATATTTCAGTTGTTTTGCCTTTATTATAGAGAGCATTTCTTACCATAGCATACTGATAACAAGGATTTTCTTCTATTGTTAGTTGAGAATAGTCCTTCATACCTGATTTTGCACCAGCCATTAAATCATCAATATTTAAACCTGAAACAGCAATGGGCAAAAGTCCTACAGGTGTTAATACTGAAAAACGCCCGCCAACATCATCTGGAATAACAAATGTTTCATAGCCCTCTTCAGTTGCTAATGTCTTAAGGGCACCTCTTGATTCATCTGTTGTTGCAAAAATTCTATCTTTTGCGTCTTCTTTACCATATTTTGATTCTAATAAGTCTTTAAATACTCTAAAGGCAATTGCTGTTTCAGTTGTAGTACCCGACTTTGAAATGACATTAACACTAAAGTCTTTATCTTTAACTAAATCAACAAGATGTTTTAAATATCTCCCTGAGACATTGTTACCAGCAAAATAAATTTGTGGTGTTTTTCTTTCTTGATCACTTAAGTCATTATAAAATGAATTTGTTAAGGCTTCAATAACAGCTTTTGAGCCTAAATAAGAGCCACCAATACCTACAACTAATAAAACGTCTGAGTTTTTCTGTATTTTTTTAGCTGCTAATTTAACACGTTTAAACTCTTCTTGATCGTATCCACTTGGTAAACCTAACCACCCTAAAAAGTCATTTCCTAAACCGTCTTTGTTATGTAACATACCATGGGCTTTTTTGGTAAAATCCGTTAATCCTTCAATCTCTTCATTAGAAACAAATCCGTCTGAGTAATCAAATGTTATATCTTTCATTTTCTCCTCCTAAATCATACATTCTCTGACATCTAAATAATTCTTATCCACTCAACAACTTACCATAAAATAACATTAATAATCTATTATTAAAAAATAATGCTATAAATCAACATTTTTTCCTTTATTCTAGATGTTTATCGGATTAGTTGCTCCAACTAAACACCTTTGAAAGAAAGTTTTTCAATTCCTTTGTTTGGGGATGGTCTATAATACACACATCTCCATGTTCTACTAATTTGCCTTCATGTATAAAAACGATATAATCCGCAACTTTTTTTACAAAACCAATCTCATGGGTCACGATAATAAAATCCTTTTTTTCATTTTTCAGTTTTAGTATTGCATCTAGTACTTCATAGGTTAAAACAGGATCCAAAGAACTCGTCGGTTCATCAAATAATAAAACATCTGGATTGATAGCTAACGCTCTCACAAGAGCCACACGTTGAGACTGACCACCACTTAATTGGTCTGGTTTTTTTCCCATGTGTTCAATTAATCCAAATTGCTCTAATAGTAATTTAGCAGTATTTACGGCTTCTTCTTTTTTAATTTTATGAACTTTTTCTAAAATAATAGTAATGTTATCTAAAACGTTTAAATGAAGAAATAAATTGTGACTTTGAAAGACAAAACCACATTTTTTATGAAGTAATTCTTCATTTTCCTTTACATTAATATTATTTAATGAGATTTCTCCTTCAGTAATTGGCTCAAATCCTCCGATCATTCGAAGTAATGTTGATTTACCACCACCACTAGGTCCAATCATGCCAATAATATGATGGTCTTCAATATCTAAATTTATATCCTCTAAAATTAATTTGTCGCCAAATTTCTTTTTCAAATTTTCAAGTTTTAGTATCATGAACTCACCTGCAACTTTCTTTCCATATATTTTATAGACAGTGAAATGGGTATGGTTATAATTAAGTAACCAATGGCTAAAACAACATACCCTTCAATATATGCAAAGGTGTTTGCATTAACGCCCATAATCGTATTAAAGAACTCATTAACAGCCATATAAGACAATAAGGCTGTACTCTTCACTAATAGGGCTAACTGCCCTGTAAGGGGGGGTAAGATGCTTTTAACGACTTGTGGTAATATAATGTATCGATAGGTTTGAAATTCATTAAAGCCGAAAACCTTTGCTGCTTTCCACTGGCCATCTGGAATACTTTCGATACCACCTCTGTATATTTCAGAGATATAAGCTGAATTATAAGCCGTTAATATGATGATGGCTGATACGAATTTATTATCAACATTAAATGCAGTACCTACTATGTAGTATAAAAATACAACAAGTACTAATAATGGTGTACCAAACATCAACTCATTAAAGACCTTTGAAATATATTTTAAACATGTAAGTGAACTTTTTTTCATAAAAAATAAAATGAGACCAATTATTAAACTAAAAAATAAAGAAACAAAACTTAATAAGAGTGTCATTGTCCACCCTTTTATAATAACAGGATAATACCTGCTAGTACTTGACCAATCATATGTATAACCAAATCTATAATTTATAAAAAGTACTAATAATAGATAAAATAATATTGTAATGCCAATATGTAAATATTTTGATTGTTCTTTCATAAACACTCCTTGTATATACTAAATTAAAGGCCCTTCATAATGAAGAGCCTTCATATTAAATTTTAAAAGAAAAAATCTAGTTCATAGGATTTAAATTCTTCAATTTTATCTTTTAAATGTTTCTCACGAATGTCATCATATGTTCCATCTTCTTTTGCTTCTTTAAGAAAATTATTAATTTCTTCTCGTAATTCATCTTGATCTTTTTGCATTGCCACACCCCACCCTTGTGTATTTGGTAAAGGTTCTAAAATTGCTCTAGTTGTATCTGGATAGTTTTCATGATGTCTAATAATAGACAATGGGTCATAAATAAAAACATCTCCTTTGCCTTGAGCAACTTCTAATACAGCAGTTGCTTCTTCATCCACATTTACAGTAGTTGCATCCGGCGCATTGTCCTGTGCCCATAACGCTCCAATGGTTCCAGTTTTAGATACAATAGTAACTTCTGGATCATTTAAGTCTTTGTATGACTTTACTTTTGAATCTTTATAAACTAATAACATTAATTGACTTGTCGTATAAGGATCTGAAAAATCAACTTTTTCAGCTCTTTTTGGTGTTATAGTCATAGAAGATATAATTACATCAATCTCACCACTCATCAATGAGGGTATAAGACTTGGATATGGTGTATCTGAAATTTCAACATCCATGTCTAAGTAGTCACCTAGTGCATAGGCCAAATCAACACTTGCACCTATTGGTTCACCGTTTTCATCCTTCGTTTCAAAAGGGGGATACTTTAATTCCATACCAACAACCAACTTTTCTTTATCTAAAATGTTATCCGATTCACTCGTACTGCATCCTGCAATTACAAGTATTACTACTATAAGTAATATAAATAAATAATTATTTTTCATAATATGTTCCTTTCTCTATTAAACTTGTCTTGTATTGATACCAAAGAAATCTGTAATTAATCAAAAAATGTAAAAAAAACAAAAGTTATCAGAATCTATTTTAATATCGGTTGTCATTATACCATAATAGTAAGTGTAAAAAAAATATTTCTATTTTATTGAAATTATCATTTTTTTATGTTAAAATCAATTTAGTGCTCGCCGAAGTGGCGGAATTGGCAGACGCGTCGGACTCAAAATCCGATGCCCTTAAAAGCGTATGGGTTCGAGTCCCATCTTCGGCACCATTTGAAACTCCAACGTTTGTTGGGGTTTTTTTATTACGTAAATTTATTTGAAAATCAACCAAAATAGGCAATACGATGCCAAAACGATCCAAAATATAATTTATAAAATAATAATAACTCAAAAAACTATTATCCCTAATAATTCTATGAGTTATTATTGTACTCTATTATTTGATTATTTATCATTGTGACAATCATTCTAGCACATAGTGTTAACAAAATTATAAATGTTTTTGATGTTAGATGGGTTGAGTGTTGCGCGTGGACAAATTAAATAAATTTAAATTGTCTAACTCTTATCTGTCCAATTAAGTATAACCAATACATCTTTTCATAAAGATATTTACGAAGCGGAATTTTCAATTAATGGATCATACATCATTAAAGCATGATTCTCAAATAAGAATTGATTATCTTTAACAATTCCTTCTAAATTAATAACTTTTCTCCTAACTTCATTATGTCTAATATAACGTCCCCAACTGGTGTGATTTATTTCATGATAACTTTCATATATTTCGTAATTAAAATATTTAGATTCGTTTGAATGTATATTGATAACTAGGAAATCATTTTTAATACTTAAATCCAATTGATATGTTTCTTCAGTTTTATTAATAAATTGTAGATCTCTATAATTATAAACACAAGTGGCTCCACTACCAAAAGGTAGTTTTCGATTTGAGTCAGGAAAAACGTCAAATCCATGTCGATATCGTTCTAGTAACGTCAGAGGTGTATGTAAAATTGCCCAAAATAGCAAGTTTGATAATTGACATAATCCTCCTCCAATTCCAGTTTTAACTTTCCCTTGTTCTAAGACCATTCCTTCTTTGTATCCTTTTCCTTTAGTCGGTTTTCCTATACATTTCCAATAAGAGAAAACCTCCCCTGGTTTAATCAATAAACCGTCTATTTTTTTAATTGCAATTTTTAAATTTTGAAGCTTATTATATTGTAAATACATATCAACATCTTTTAATTCTCTAAGTATTGGTGTTTGATGGGTATGTATTTTATGTTCTAAATTTTTATCATCAAAATTATTAGAAAATTGAGACGCATTTTTAATCCATTTAAAATATCTTTTAATAGTATATAAATTTTTGCCTATAAAAATTCTTAAATTACTACGGTAAATTGGTTTTAAATGTTTGTAATCTGATTTCATAATTTTCCTTTCCAACTTATCAAATTGAAGCAACAAGTCTTTTTTATGATATAATTATTTTCTTAAGTTAAAATTTAACCAATTCAAGTTCAAAATGCTTTAAAAATCACTGATTAATGATTGAATCTCATTAATTTCGCGTTTATAACCATCAATAAACACGCTGGCATCTATGTTGTATGCAACACTATCAAATCCTTTAGCAAAGGCATCCTTTGTCGCTTGAGCACTACCAGTATAAATAATTGCAAATTTATTCGCTTCTTTACAAGCAGATAATATACGGTCGATGGCTTTAAGAAATTTTGGATGATCAAATTGAACAGGAACACCTAAGGAAATCGACAAATCAAAAGGCCCAACAAATATTCCATCAATACCATCAAGATGGACCACTTTTTCGATAATTTCAAGGGCATCTACAGTTTCACATTGTGGCATAACTAGAATTTCATCGTTACATTTTCCCATGAATTCTTCAATATCAACACTAATATCTTCATTGTATCCATAATTATTAGAGCGTACTCCTGCAAAGCCTCTGTTCCCAACCGGTGTATATTTTGCAAGTGAAACAACCTTTTTAAAATCTTCTATCGTATTTAGCATAGGAACGATAATGCCTTTGGCCCCTTGATCCAAACAACGCTGAATCTCTTTATGATCTGCATTGGCAACACGTACAAAGGGTGTCATATTAGCATGTTCTGCACCGCGTATCAAATTAATCATGTTTTCAGTATCGTAAGGTCCATGTTCAGTATCAATAATGACGTAATCAAGGCCAACCTCACCCATACACTCCACATGGCTTTGAGTTGCCATAACTAAAAATGTTCCTAACGGTTTTTCATTATTTAGCATTTTTTTTTTAACTTTATTCATTCTATCACCCCTTAAATTGTATGAACCCATTTTTACAGTTTTGATTTGAAAAATGTGCCTAAAGCCTTCATAGCTTCTTCTATAACATGCTCTTCTTTTCCAGCAAATGATAAACGCAGATACTGACTACCCTTGTTATTTTCTTCAACAAAGAAGTCGCTTCCAATACTATAAGTGATTTTTACCTCTTCATTGGCTACAGGCAATAATTTTCGCCCATCAAGTTTTTCAGGTAACTCTACCCAAATATAAAAACCACCATCGGGTGATGTATGTTTTGTGCCTTCTGGAAAATAAAGATCAATTGCTTTTGCCATTACGTCTCTTCTTGATTTATAGATAGTACAAATGTTTTTTAAATGTGATGGGTAATGACCTTTATTAAAAAATTCTGCACAAATTGTTTGTGTTAAACCATTTGTACATGTATCTGTAGCAAGCTTCATTTCTACTAGCTCCTGCATTATCTCTGAATCTGCAACAAGATATCCAAGTCTCGCACCTGGGGAAAATATTTTTGAAAAACTATTCGCATATATAATATTTTTGCTATTCGTGTATGCTTTAATCGCTTTAACTTTCTCCCCACTGTAGCGAATTTCGCTGTAAGGATCATCTTCTAAAATGATAACATCATAAGTTTCTGCTAGGCGAGCCAACTGCTTTCTTTTTTTAATTGACATAGAAATTCCAGTGGGATTATGAAATGTAGGCATTGTATAAATAATTTTTGGATGATATTTTTTGATTTTAGCTTCAAGCACCTTAATATTCAGACCATCTTTATCCATTGGACATGATTGTAATTCTACCTCAAAACTATCAAAGACCATTTTTGCGTGAATGAAAGTTGGTGCTTCTACAAGGACTACGTCCCCAGAATTAAGGTATAATTTACCGACGAGAAACAACCCCTGAATGCCCCCGGCTGTAATCATAATTTCATCGATTTCTGCGGATATTCCATTAGGCGATAATAAATTTTTCTGTACTGCTTTTCTTAATGATGGCAGGCCAATAGTCGGACCATAGGAAAATGCTTGGACTGCCTTTTCCTCATTCTTTAACACAGATTGCGTTATTTCTTGGATTACTTTCAACGGATAAGCTTCTATTGCAGGTGCACCACCACCAAAGGATATAAGCTCTTTATTCGTTAAAGATTCCATAATTTGGTGCATAGAATGAATAGTGTATTCCATAGATTCACGTCTTTTGGCAAATTGAACCATTTTTTTCCTACCTTTCAATCTCCAATTCATAATGTTTCATTCCAACTAATGAACACTATTTAATTAGTTCATTTATAGTTTTTCTAACATAAAAATCATATGCATGTATTGTTCTTCATCATCTTTAGGTATTAAATAACCATTTGAAATCGGATCAAAACCAGAATATTCAACATTGTTTGTTATTTGAACGCCGGCTTCTTCAAAGGAAAAATTTTCAAAACCATTTCCCAATTTTTTAAGAAAGTTGCTTTTATATAAATTAATAAAATTCATATCATTTTGCGCTGCAACAAAGGACATCGTTGCAATCGCAAAATGATTGCGATACCCCTCAAGCCATCCGTCAATTGAATCATTTACTTCTACTTCTATTTTAACTGATGTGACCACATCATTTGATAATGTAACATTATATCTAGGAAGCTTAGTATTTAAAGAATAAATAATATTATCATTTGAACTTGAAGAAACAATCCATTCTCCATTTTTATTTAATGTTTTACCGTAATCAATCTTATTATACTTCATGAAATCATTACAGTTTTCATAGTATTCTGCTGACGTTAACTCTCCTCTATTGATGGGCATCTGAGCCTGTAACTCAATGGCTACACCAAGCAATAGCACTAAAATATTGACAATGATTATACCGGCAATACGAATTTTTTTCTTGTCTTTTAATCTATAATTAATGCCTTCATCCCATTCAAGCAAACAATTATTTTGACATGTATCATAACTTTTATATAATCGATAGAAATTATAAAGGGGAATACTGTATCCTGCACCTATTCCAAATACACCCAAAGTCCTATATAATGCATTCTCATATGTTATCTTGTCACCATTAATATCAGATAAGGTAAAACCAAAAATCCATTTCCCAATAGTCGTTCCAAATTTTGATAATAACATTGGCTCTAATAATAAAACAATCAACCATGGTACCAGCAAATTGATAAAGGTGAATGGTATACTACTTTCTGCTTGTCAGCGAAAAACAAAACGGCATAACATGATCCATGGCAATCCATAAATCGTCAAATCCAGCATCCTAGCAAAATATCGTCTCCAAGGATAAGGTGCTTTTATCTCTATTGGATCAACATTTGCCTCTTTAGTAGTCTTTTCTCTACTGTCAATAGACTCATTTTCTATAATATTTTCATTATCTATCATCTTGATCTACCTCACTTTAATTTCATATATCAAAGGAATTGGCTTATTTTTCCCAATGTGGCTAAGGGATATTCTATTATGACGATTATAGTATTTCACCATTAGTTAAAGTTATTTTATCATATATTATTAATGATTTAAATATAATAATCAAAATTCAAAATCCGAAGTTATCAAAAACCTATGTATTGGATTGTTATCTTCGAGACTAGTTGAAACTTTATTATTTGTAGTTTTCTTCATAGTTTCCAATTGTTTTGCGTATTTGATTAAAATTTGTGCAAACTTAAATCAAAAAAGTAATAACTCAAAAAACTATTATTAATGATTTTGTGAGTTATTACTATCACTATAGCATTTGATTGTTTATCCTTAAGACAGTTATTCTAACAGAAAGTGTTTATTTAATGATTGATGTTCGAGGTGTACGTGGGCCAAGTGTTACACGTAGAGATATTAATTTAGTCTTTAGTATCAAACTCTTATTTGACCAATTAAGTATAATCGATCAACTCCTTCATTTAATTATGCCTAATTAGATTTTTTATTCCCCTTATTATCATAACAATAGCGCCAATAATTGCCCCTACATACATAGCTAATTCATATCCTTGTAAACCAATACGATCATAGATGTCAAAACCGCCTAAAAAAGTTCCGCCTACAACTAATCCTATAAATCCTCCACCTAAAGTGCCAACTATCAAATCTGAAAAGCTTCTTAAGATTCCTGATAACAGTTTTTTTGTCATTAACATCAACTCCTTTTTGATCAAATTAGCTCTATCATTTCGTAGTTTTTACGACAACTATTCTAACACGTAAGGCTCACTTTTTTAATTTTAAAAATTCATTAAAACTATTTATTATATACCCAATTATGAAAAAATTAAGCAACAAAAAAATGAACTTTTTATGAAAACCGATTCATTCTTATGTTATTTTTAATTTTAAAATTTATAAAAAAAGGAGCCGTGAAAATTCATGATTTCCTTTTCACAGTTCCCAATATTTAGAATTTCACTCACTATTGACTACAAGATTTATACTATATTAGGTTTTTCTCCAAGTACTGTTGACAAAAACTCTGTCGCTTTTATAGAAGACATACACTGCATTATAATATTGTCTTCTGATTTTTCAAGATAAATAATATCTAAGGGGCCTGCTTGAAGCATAAGAAAATTGGATTGATATAAGTTATCCTCTTTTAGTTGCCCAATGATTATCTCAACAATATTTTCTATTATTAAGAAATTACCAGCAAACAATAAGCCTTCTCCAATAGGAAAATAAGAATTATCTTTTACTTTTAGTAGTCCTTTTTTAATTAATGATGAAAGTATCTCTTCTATCTGATCCATGGTAAATTCTTCAAAACCAGAATTAAGGACAAATAGATGATAAGATAGATTCTGTGAGTTTGTACGAATATTATTGACTGATTCCAGTAATTGTTCTTTATTTAAACCTTGATAAACAAAGATCTCTTCATCTGCATAAGCTCTAAAAACATCTTTTCTGTATAAGTCAGTAATTACAGAAAAAACAAAAACATCCTTAGCACGAGCTTCTAAAGATAAGTGGATTGTCAACACTTTTTTAGACAACTTTCTTAAGGTTAGAAATTTTATAAATAGTTGGTGGTAAATACCCTAATGATGAATGCAATCTTTTATTGTTGTACCATTGATGATGCCCGCATTCTTAGCTTTAATGATTTCTGAATTATTTGTATCTGAAAACGTATTTTGTCCACTTGAAATACTGCTACCACCAAACTGATCATAAAGCTTCATGACTAATTCGGCAAATTCTTCTCTAGTGGCATAGGATTTATAATCGTTGTTCATCATTTTTGTTGTTTGAAGCTCAGCATTTATGGATTGATTGATCTCTTCAACTGCCCAAGTTTATGCAGTACTTGTTTCGCTATCACTTGCTTGACCAGTGTTATAGGATAAATCTAGTAAATAGCGCATTAGATGATCATCACCAATGATATTAACCCTGTATGTGATCCTAGTTTCAACTTCAAAAGTATCATTCATTTCCTTTCTATAATGGCTTCCCTTGACTTGTTACACTTATTATATATCTAAAAAAGTATTGTCAGTCATAATGTTGTCATATGACAGGACTCATCTGATTTCGAAATATTTGAAGAAAACTTAAAATTAATGTCGTATTTTTTAATACTGTATTTCTATTTTGTAAAAATTATATTTTATTTTATGAGTATTTGAAGTTTCTTTGGATATAAGTATAGTATAGAAGAAAATGAAAGGACTTAAGATAAAATGAAAAATTATTTTAATTTTGATAATAGTTATATTGATTTGCCAAACAACTTATATAGTCTTCAAAAACCAACAAAAGTTAATGCACCTAAGATGACTATTTTTAATAGGACCTTAGCTAAAAAATTAGTACTTAATCAGAAAAAATCTTATGATATACAATGGACACGTTATTTATCTGGAAACGAACTACCAGAAGGCAGTCAACCGATAGCTCAAGCTTATGCAGGTCATCAATATGGAAATTTTACAATGTTAGGTGATGGCCGCGCCATTCTTCTAGGTGAGCATTTAACACCTGATTTAAAAAGATATGATATTCAACTAAAAGGCGCAGGCCTGACACCTTATTCAAGAAGTGGTGATGGTCGTGGGACATTAACCTCTATGTTAAGAGAATATCTTATTAGTGAATCTATGTATGCCTTAGGTATACCCACTACTAGAAGTCTTGCTGTTGTAAGTACTGGGGAAGCTGTTAGAAGAAATGAAAATTTAAAAGGTGCTATTTTAACACGGGTTTCTAAAGGACACATTCGTATTGGTACCTTCCAATATGCCTCCGCCCAAGGCAAAAAAACATTAAAAACTCTGACGGATTATACCATTAAGCGTTTTTATCCTACTCTTATGACCCAAGAGAATAAATATTTAGAATTTTTTAAAAAAGTTATAAAAAAACAAAGTTTACTCGTT
>Ga0209414_1000589_pt1 | contig 17491 bp, 15 predicted proteins | sample LakVidmifraction_4_FD_181154 | JGI IMG/M metagenome (GOLD analysis project Ga0209414, IMG submission 181154) | Hypersaline microbial communities from Lake Vida, Antarctica - Brine Hole Two &gt;0.2 micron (SPAdes) (version 2) | ecosystem: Environmental > Aquatic > Non-marine Saline and Alkaline >... | reverse complement strand
TAGCTGAGGTAGGGCTATGTGATATATACATGTAAGCTTAATTATCATTGTCGAGATGATGACGGATTTCTTATTTGGTAATAGAGTAAGAATACGCATTACCTGCTTTTGCAGTGGAGTTTTACGGTTCTCAATTGACAAAAACCGTAGTTAAAAATAATTAAGGTTAGGCTTACATCCACTACCCTAAAGGGATAGTGGTTTTACGCCCAAACCAATAAAGGAATGATTTAATGAATATATTGACAATTAGCGAACTTTCTAAAAGTTATAATGAAAAAGTTTTATTTAAGAATATATCGTTAGCTATAAATGAAGGGGAGAAAATTGGCCTTCTCGGCTCAAACGGCTCTGGAAAATCAACACTTTTAAAAATTATTAAAGGATTGGTGGCAGGTGACCAGGGTAGCGTTACTATTGTAAAGAATAAAAGAATCGCGTTTCTATCTCAAAATCCTGATTTTAATAAAAATTTGAGTGTTATTGATCAGATTTTTCAAGGAGAAACCCCTGTTATGCAAGTCGTCAAAAACTATGAAAACATTGTTCAAGCATTGGAAGATCAACCGAATAATGAAAGATTACAAGAAAAATTCTTAGAACTAACCAATCAAATGGATCGACTAGACGCTTGGGAAATTGAATCCCAAGTGAAGACCGTCCTAACAAAGTTAGGCATTCACAATTTTCATCAAAAAATGAATGCTTTGTCTGGTGGTCTGAGAAAACGTGTTTTTCTAGCCCAAAGTTTACTAACACATGCGGACTTATTGATCTTGGATGAACCGACAAACCATATGGACAATGAAGTCATTAGTTGGCTGGAAAGATATTTAGTAAATAACAAACAGGCCTTGCTTATGGTTACCCATGACCGGTATTTTTTAGACCGAGTTGTTAATAAAATAGTCGAAATCGACCATAATAACCTGTATACTTTTAATGGCCATTACTCAAATTATTTGGAGAAAAAGTCAGAAATTGAGGCCAGACGTGATGCCTTAGCTGAAAAGAGACAAAATCTTTATAAATCAGAATTGAAATGGATTCGAGCTGGTGTTCAAGGCAGAGGGACAAAACAAAAAGCAAGAGTTGACCGTTTTGACTCTTTAGAAGAGAGAATTTCTGATGAGGGTTCAAAGGGTAATCTGACAATTGAAGTTGGATACACACGATTAGGAAAAAAAGTCATTCATATTGACAACTTATATAAAAGTTATGATGATTTAAAATTAATTAAAAATTTTAGCACAATCATTTCAAATCAAGAAAGAATCGGTATCATTGGGGCGAATGCTATTGGAAAATCAACTCTATTAAAGATTATTTTGAACCCTGAGTTAGCAGACCGTGGCACTGTAGATATTGGTAGTACAGTAAAATTCGGATATTTTTCCCAAGGTTTTGAAAAAATGGATGATGATCTAAGAGTTATTGAATATATTAAAAATGTAGCTGAATATGTAGAAACAAAAGACGGCAGACAAATTAGTGCCGGCGAGATGCTTGAAAACTTTATGTTCCCAAGTGATTTACAATGGTCTTTAATAGAAAAACTTTCTGGAGGCGAAAAGAGAAGATTGTATCTTTTAAAAACATTGATGCTATCACCGAATGTACTGATGTTAGATGAACCAACAAATGACTTAGATATTGATACTTTAAACATTTTAGAAGATTACCTTAAACACTTTAAAGGCACTGTTATTAGTGTATCTCATGACCGTTATTTTTTAGATAAAACCTGTCAACAACTCCTTTGCTTTCAAGGGGAAGGCAAAATTTTTAAGTATGTCGGAAATTATTCAGATTATGAAACTTACATGGAAGAGCGTGCTTTGGAAAAAAGAATCAATCAAGAAGATGAGAAAAAAACAAATAAAAAAACAGATCCACACGCAAACCAAAATAAAAAAAATAAAAAAATCAAACTAACGTACCATGAAAAAAAGGAATTTATAACAATAGAAGCAGATTTAATTGCTCTAGAAGAAAAATTAGATTCAGTAATAAATGCTATTAGCCATCAGACAAGTGATTTTGTTAAATTACAAACCTTAACTGATGAAAAAAATACTTTAGAAGAAGAACTCTTATTAAAAATGGAACGATTTGAATATTTAAACGAAAAAGAAGAAAAAAGTAGAACTTAAGGATAGGTGAATATTTATGGCTTATAATGGCGTACTATTAAATGCTCTTTCAATAGAATTAAAAGAAAAACTCGTCGGTGGACGAATTAACAAAATTTATCAACCCAGTGATAAGGAACTGACTTTCACGATTAGAAATCACGGAAAAAACCAAACATTATTTTTATCAGCACACAGTAACTATGCTCATGTAAATATTATTGACTCAAAACTTGATAACCCAACAAAACCACCAAATTTTTGCATGCTCATGCGTAAACATCTTCAAAATGGCTTCATTACGAAAATTGAACAAAAAGGTCTAGAAAGAATTTTAGTTATTCATATTGATTCTTCTGATGAATTAGGATATGTTTCAACTAAACGTTTAATAGTTGAAATTATGGGAAAACATTCAAATATTATTTTAATTAATGATGAAAATATTATATACGATAGTATCAAACGCATATCCCCTTATATGAGTCAAGTACGTCAAATTATGCCGAATCAACCCTTCAAATTTCTTGTGTATGAAAAAGAAAATTTGGTTAATTTAACTGAAGAGAATTTCTATAGGCGTTTAGAAAATAACCCTGACCAGAAAACCTCACGTTATATTTTTATGACATACGAAGGATTTGGTCCTAATTTAGCTAAAGAAATTTGTAATCGATGTGATATTAGCTTTAGACGAAAAAACAAATTATTAACAAAAGCAGAACACTCTAAATTATTTCAAGCATTAAATGAAATAAAAACAATAATTGTTAATAAAAAGTATATTCCATATTTAATACTCAATGAAAATACAGGTGACCTCGTCGACTTATCACCGATTTATTTATCAACCTATACAGGGAAAGAATATTCCCAATTTAAAATGGATAGCTTTTCATCCCTTATTGATCGTTATTACAGTGAAAAAATTTCTAAAAATGCTATTAAACAGAAATCAAGTAATCTCACCACGATTTTAAATAAGAGAATCCATAGCCTTACTAAGAAACTTTTGAAATTAAAAGAAGAATTAAAAGTTGCCCAAACGGCAGATGACTATCAATTAAAAGGTGAACTATTAACCGCTAATATTTATAAAATAAAACGTGGTATGAAATCTATTAAAGTAGAAAACTACTATAATAACAATGAACTTATTGAAATTGAATTAAAAGAAAACAAATCACCTTCTGAGAACGCCCAATTATATTTCAAGAGATATAATAAATTACAACATGCTCAGGTGGAAGTAAAAAAACAATCTGAACAAAGTAAAGAAGAATTAGACTATTGTGAAGCAATTATGAACTCAATTGAAATTGCTGAAGATACTGAATCTATTGATGAAATAAAAGAAGAATTAATAGAAGCGGGTTATATTAATAAAAAATCTAAACAGAAGAAAAAGAAGAAACAAATGAAAGATTACCTAAAGAAATATATATCTTCTGATGGTTTTACGATCTATGCCGGTAAAAACAACAAACAAAACGATTATCTAACTTTAAAATTAGCCAATAATGATGATATTTGGTTCCATACAAAAGATCTGCCAGGCACCCATGTCATTATTGTTAAGGCGGGAAGAAAGATTCCTCAGTTAACATTAGATGAAGCGGCTATTATCTCTGCATATAATTCTAAAGGAAAAATGTCATCAAATGTACCTGTAGATTATACTGAAGTTAAAAATGTTTCAAAACCTTCAGGTGCTAAACCCGGAAAAGTCATATACGTTAATAACCAAACACTCTATGTTACACCTAAAATCAAAACTGTAACGAAACTTCAAAACAATACAAAAAAAGATGCTTAATACTTAAAAAGGGATGAATCATTTTAAATGATTCATCCCTTTTTAATTTTATTTAATTTTAACTTGCTATTTTATATATATGGCAACTTCATCAATTTTGTCAATTTCATCTACTCTCACTTTTATAACTTCGTTTCGACTCGTTGGCACATTTTTCCCGATATAATCTGGTCTAATAGGTAATTCACGGTGTCCTCTATCAACTAAAACAGCTAATTGGATAGATTTTGGTCGACCACGATCTATAAGGGCGTCCATTGCTGCTCTTACTGTTCGCCCTGTATAAATAACATCATCTACTAAAATAACTTTTTTATCATTTATATCAATTGTATCAATTGATTCTTGATCAACAATAGGATCTTTGCCCACCTGGGATAAGTCATCTCTATACATTGTTATATCAATACTTGATACAGGTACCTTAAGGGACTCAATTTTAGAAATTTTTTGAGCAATGCGTTTAGAAATTGGAACACCTCTTGTTACGATTCCTATTATTATTAAATCTTTAACACCTTTGTTTCTTTCAATAATTTCATGAGCTAATCGTGTTAATGATCGATCAATTGCCTTATCATCTAAGATGCTTGCTTTAAAACGCATAAAACCTCCTTACTGTACCATTTTAACTTTTTTTAGTATTGCCTGAAAGTACTCTGGTAATTCTGATTCAAATTCAACATACTCCTCAGTTGTTGGATGTATGAATCCTAAAGTTTTTGCATGTAACAACTGTCCATCCCATTTCACTTTTTCTTTGTTACGACCATAAAATGGATCCCCTAGTATTTGATGGTTAATATAAGACATATGTACCCTAATTTGATGGGTTCTTCCTGTCTCTAACTGAAGTTCTATTAAAGAATATTTTGCATAGCGTTCAATTACTTTAAAATGCGTTACAGCTTCTCTTCCACCAGCAACAACAGCCATCTTCAATCTGTTTTTCTTATCTCTACCAATAGGTGCTTTTATTGTACCACTAGATTGAGTGATGGCACCATGAACAATGGCATAATATTTTCGTGTCGTTGTATGCTCACGTAATTGATCTGATAAGAAATTATGAGCGTAATCATTTTTTGCAACCATTAATAAGCCTGAAGTATCTTTATCAATTCTGTGAACGATTCCAGGTCTTTTAACACCATTAATAGAAGAAAGTTTGTCTGTATGATACATCAATGCATTGACTAAAGTCCCACCCCAATTACCTGGTGCTGGATGAACAACCATACCTTGCTCTTTATTAACAATGATAAGATCATCATCTTCATAAATAAAGTCTAAAGGTATATTCTCAGCTTTGATATTCAGCTCTTTTGCCGGTGGTATTTCAATAACAATAACATCACCAGTCTTTACTTTATCTTTTTTATTACTGACAACACGCCCATTAACATAAACACTATTTTCATCAATCAATTTTTGAACATAAGCTCTTGAAATTTCTTCTGATAGATTTCCAATTGCTTTATCTATTCTCGATTTATTAAATTTTTCCGTTATAGCCATTTCAATTTTTTCCATAAAAGTCTCCTTAATACACAACTAAATATTATTATATACGTTTTTTTGCTTTTTATCAAGAAATAGAAGAATTCATTTACACTATTGAAAAAGTACCCTACTTTAATAGGACACATTTTTCTAAATTATAAGCTTTCTGCTTTTTTTATAACGCTTTTAAATAAATAAATAAAAGCATCTATTTCTTTAAAGGTCACATTTAATGCGGGTACCAATCTGATTGTATTCATACCAGCATTTACAATTAATAGCTTTTCTTCAAGGGCTAGATTAACAATAATTTTCGAATCAATTTCAAAATCAATACCAATCATGAGTCCTTTTCCTTTCACTTTAGTAATAATTGGTGATTTTTCCATCATTTCATTTAACTTATCCATTAAATATTTACCTTTTTCAACAACACTTTCTAGAAACTTATCATCAGAAATTTCATCTACGACTACATTTGAAACGGCAGTAACAAATGGATTGCCACCGAATGTACACCCATGATCTCCATAAGTTAAAACATCTGCTTTTTCATTAGAAATAAATGCACCAATAGGGACACCACCCCCTAGTCCTTTGGCCAATGCAATGACATCGGGAATCACATCAAAGCCTTTATAAGCGAAAAACTTACCTGTTCGTCCTATGCCTGCTTGTACTTCATCAAAAATTAATAAGGCATCCTTTGCTAAGGTCTTCTCTCGAATGAGTTTTATAAAGGCCTCATCAGCTGGATTAATACCGCCTTCCCCTTGAATCGGTTCAATGATCACAGCACAAACATCCTCATCGAATTTATCTAAAAAATCAACTGTATCATTAAATTTAACTTTCTCTACCTTTGGCATTAATGGCTTAAAACTTTTTTTGTATTTCTCATTACTGGTAACAGACAAAGCACCTAACGTTCTTCCATGAAAAGCATTGTCAAAATAAAGCATTTTATTTTTTCCTTTTTTCTGACCATATTTTCTTGCAATTTTTAATGCGCCTTCAATTGCTTCGCTTCCAGAATTACAAAAGAAAACGGATTGATGATCCGATAGTTCGATTAGTTTTTTCGCTAAATTAATCTGGTTGTCATCAAAGTAAAGATTTGAAATGTGTATTAATTTCTCGCTCTGATCTTTAATAGTCTTAACTATTTTTTCATTTGAATGGCCTAAACAATTCACAGCAATGCCTGCGACAAAGTCTAAGTACTGATCACCATTTTTTTCGTATAAATAAACCCCTTTTCCTTTTACAAAATTTAAATCAAATCTCTTATATGTCTTCATTAAAGTCATAATTTTCCCCTTTCAATAGTGTGCCCACGCCTGAGTCCGTAAAAATCTCTAATAATACAGCGTGGTCTAGTCTGCCATCAATAATATGTGCAGCTTTGACCCCTTGTTCAACTGCATTAATACAGGATTTTAATTTTGGTAACATGCCCCCGTTAATAATTCCATTATTGACCAGTGCTTTCCCCTCTTCTAGGCTAAGATAAGAAATGAAAGATTTCTTATCATCAAAATCTCTATACACCCCTTCTACATCACTTATCAAGAATAGTTTCTCAGCATCTAGTGCAACGGCTACTTCACTTGCAACATCATCCGCATTAATATTGTAGGTTCTGCCATTGTCATCATAGCCAATCGGAGCAATAATTGGTAAATAATACTGATCGATTAGCATATGTAAAAAAGATGCATTGATATCAATTATATCCCCTACATTGCCTATATCTACATGTTCATCAACAATTTTTTGTTTGGCTTTTATTAATCCAGCATCTTTTCCTGTAAGACCTACGGCATTGATCCCCTTATTAACAAAATTTAAAGTTAATGTTTTATTAATATTGCCTGAAAGTACCATTTCAACTTCTGCCATGGCTTCGTTATTTGTAATACGATACCCTTTATGAAATTCACCTTTAATCCCTTTTTCATCTAAGCGTTTTGATATATCCTTGCCGCCACCGTGAATCATTACAATTTTCATATTTAAGTGTTTTAATAAAATAATATCATTAATAAACAATTGCCTTTTATCTTCATCATTAATCATACTGCCACCAAATTTAAAAACAAAAATTTTATTTCTAAATTTTTCCATATAGGGTAAAGCCTCTAGTATATTTTTTACTTTTTGTGTGTTTTTTTTCATATCCACCTCCATATTTTACATAATTATACACACTTTCCTATATAAATACAATAAAAATAGGTTTTTCTTGTATTATAATTACTTTTACTGTATAATTATCCGAAATATAAAGGAGGAATTTAATGAAAAAAATTGGAATTTTTGGTACCACTGGATATGCCGGATTACAGTTAATCAATCTATTAACTAAGCATCGATTCGTTGAAATTGCCTTTGCTGCTTCTAATCGGTACGCAAATAAAAAATTATCTTCTATTTATAGGCAATTTCAAGGTGAATTAGATATAACTCTTGTTTCAACTGAAGAGGCTTTTGAAAGAATTTCTACTGTTGATTTAGTTTTTTTAGCATTGCCCCATACTATTAGTATGACCCTTGTGAGACAAATCATAGAAATTAATGAATCTATTAAAATTATTGATTTATCAGGTGATTTTCGTTTTAATGATGATGAACTCTATGAAAAACACTACAAAACAGAACACATTCTAAAAGAAGAACTTAAGAATTTTACTTATGGCTTACCAGAAATATATCGTGAAAAAATAAAAAATAGTAAGTATATTGCTAATCCTGGCTGTTATCCAACAAGTGCAATATTACCCCTTTATCCATTATTAAAAGAAGAAATCATCAGTAAAAAAAACATTATAATTGATTCTAAGTCCGGCTTAAGTGGTACCGGTCGGAAGGAAAACATTAATTTTCTTTTCACAGAGTCTACAAATAATGTTTACGCTTATAAGACTGCTAAACACAGGCATCAGCCAGAAATAGAAGATAATTTATTTAATGCGGATATATTATTTAGTCCCCATATAGTCCCCTCCATTAGAGGTATTTTTTCAACGATCTACTGTCATCTAAAAAATAATGTATCCTCTAAAGAGATTAATGAAGTATTTAAGACGTATTATGGTAATGAAAAATTTATCCGATTAAATGACCAAATTCCTCAGGTTAATCAAGTGCAACGAACGAATTATTGTGATATTGGTTACACATTAGATCATGACCATCAAAGGCTGATTTTATATTCGTGTATTGACAATTTAATGAAAGGCGCCGCATCACAAAGTATCCAAAATATGAATATATTATTTGGATTTGAAGAAAAGGAAAGTATTGACTGTAATTTATTTTATTTATAATTTTAAAAAGGAGATAAAAATGATTAATAACACTTTATTAAAGATAGACGGTTTTAAAGGTAATGGTATTCACTCAAAAATTAAAGTTAAAGATTTAGACTTAGGGATAATTTATTCTGATGTTCCCTGTACAACAGCTGGTGTCTTTACTCAAAATACATCCTGCGCTGCACCTGTAAAAGTTTCGAAGAAAAATATTAAAAATCAAATCAAGGCTATTATTATAAACTCTGGTAACGCCAATGCCTGTACTGGTCTTCAAGGCATGAAAGACGCAGAAAAAATATGTGTCCTTACAGCTAAAGGTTTGAATATTAATGCTGATGAAGTCCTTATTGCCTCTACTGGCATTATTGGAAAACCACTGCCAATGGACACTATTGAAAATGGCATAAAAAACATTATGCAAGACATTAGTTATGAAAATTTTGATCTATTACCAGAAGCTATTAAAACAACGGATTTATATGAAAAAAAATGTTCTACTCAATTAATTATTGATGACTGTGATATTAAAATAAATGGTATGGCTAAAGGTTCTGGTATGATTCATCCCAATATGGCAACTACTTTGGCTTTTATAACGACTAATGTAACTATTGAAAAAAGTATACTCCAAGAGTTGTTAAGTGACATTTGTGATTTAACTTTCAATATGATTTCAGTTGATGGGGATACTTCAACTAATGACAGTTTAATCCTATTATCAAACAATTCAGCTCATAATAAAATCATTAATTCAAAAGATAGCCCTGGCTATAAAACATTTAAAAAATCCCTTCACAACGTTATTGAAACCTTAGCTATTAAAGTTGTTAAAGATGGAGAAGGTGCAACAAAAATAATCACTGCTTATGTCATTGACTCCAGTAGTTTAGAAGATGCCAAAAAACAAGCAAAATCTGTTGTGACATCAAATCTAGTTAAAGCAGCATTTTTTGGTGAAGATATTAATTGGGGACGGATTCTTTGCGCTTTAGGTTACGCTGGTACAGACTTTAATCCAGATCAAGTCTCCTTAAAATTTAAAAGTCAAAAGAAAGAAATAGTCATTCTTAAAAACGGAATTCCCTATGACTATGATCAAACTATCGGTGATGAGATTCTGTCTAAAGATAAAATCGATATTATAATTTCTATGAACACAGGAGATTTTAGTGCTAAAGCCTGGGGATGCGACTTATCCTATGATTATGTAAAAATAAATGCCTGCTATGAAGATGCAAATTAACCTATTACCTACCTTCTATAAAAAGACACTCAAAAATTTAAATACGTGTCTTTTTTCTTTCAAATGAATTACTTGTTGCTTTTTTTTTTAATCCTCGGTAAAATGAACTATAGATGAAGGAGTTTAAAATGATAGATTTATTTATACAATTAGTTTACCGTGTAGGATTTATAATTATGATAGCTTTTGTTTTTTCAAAATCAAGTATCTCAAAAAATATTATTAGTGATGGGCACTTGACCTTTAATAAAAAAATAACTTTAGGCATATTTTTTGCTATTTTAAGTATTATTGGTACTTATACAGGCATTGCCTTTGATGGTGCCATTGTAAACACACGTGTTATTGGTGCAGCTGTTGGGGGCCTTATTGGTGGTCCTATTACAGGCCTTATTGCCGGTGGTCTTGCAGGAATCCATCGCTATCTTATTGATATTAATGGCTTTACTGCTACCAGCTGTGCTATCTCAACAACCCTTGAAGGTTTACTCGCTGGTTTTCTCTCTGCTAAATTCTATAAAACACAAGACAGAGTGACTTTTGCTGTTGCCCTTGGAATCGTAGCAGAAGTCCTTCAAATGGTGATCATTTTAATTGTTGCCAAACCTTTTTCGGAGGCATTACACTTGGTTTCAATTATTGCCTTTCCTATGATTTTCATGAATTCCATTGGCATCGGAATTTTTATTAATATTATAGAAAACATCAGAAAAGTAAGTGAACTAGAAGGTGCCTTTCGTTCCTATCAAACCTTGCTTATAGCAGATAAAACCTTAGGAGATCTAAGATCTAATTTAGATCAAGACTCTGCGAAAAATATTGCTGAAACAATTTTTAATGCCACTGATTTTGATGCCATTTCTATAACAAATAATCGAATTATTTTAGCCCATGTTGGTATTGGAGAAAATTTTTATAAAGTTGGTCAAAATTTAGAGGAAGACTTTATTAAAAGTTGTTTTAAAGAAAATAGTGGTATTCAAATTAGTAACACCTTAACTTCTAAAGATAAGGATTCTCCCTTTGAAAAATCAATAGTTGTGCCTTTATCCGTTAGTGGGGAAGTCATTGGCACATTAAAACTCTACAAAGGGGAAAAATCTATAACCACTAAATCTGATATTGAACTGGCAAAAGGTTTAGGAAATATATTCTCTACTCAACTTGAATTATCAAAATTAGATTATCAGAAAAATTTACGTATAAAAGCAGAACTTCATGCATTGCAGGCGCAAATTAATCCACATTTTTTATTTAATGCAATTAACACGATTGTTTCTCTTACACGTACAAACCAGGACAAAGCGCGGGAAATTCTCATTTATTTAAGTGATTATTTCAGACACAATATGAATAATGAAAAGGATTTGATTACTTTAGAGAAAGAATTGGACCATGTTAAAGCTTATTATAAGATTGAAAAAGCGCGATTTGGCGATAAATTAATATCCTCTTTTAATAATAACACGACGGGTACGATTTATCTACCACCTCTCATCATACAACCGATTATAGAGAATTCTATTAAACATGGTATTTTAAAAAAAATAAATGGTGGAAAAATTGATTTAACAATTAATACAAAAAATGACCAACTTTTTATCGAAATTACAGACAATGGGGTTGGAATGTCTACAGACTTACTTAAAGAAGTTTCTGAGTTTACTTCCAATACAGTGGGCATCAATAATGTTCAAAAGAGACTTAAAACAATTTTTCACGAAAAAGCTTCTCTAAATATAGAAAGCGAAAAAAATCGTGGCACAAGGGTTTTAATCAATTTACCACTAGTCACTACCTTTGATAATATAGGAGGTTATAATGGTTAAATGTATTATTGTTGATGACGAAAAACCAGCAAGAGACGAAATTAAGCATCACCTAAATAAGACCACACATTATACTGTTTTAGATGCCTTTGAAAATGGTATCGCTGCATTAAACTTTCTTAGAGAAAATCCAGTTGATATTATTTTTCTAGACATAAATATGCCTGGATTAGATGGTATTCAAACAGCAAAAAAAATTATCAATAGTCCTTTAGAGACTATACCTTATATAGTTTTTATTACGGCTTATGATGAGTACGCTGTTAAGGCCTTTGAGTTACATGCTATTGACTATATATTAAAACCAATTAACGACCTTCGATTTAATAAGTGTATTCAACGTATCAATAGAGAAATGAGTCATCAAAAGTCTCAAAAGAAAAAAATTAGAGCTTTATCTCCTAACAATTCAAAAGATGATATTATTAGTTTGAGTAAAGATGGTTCTGTTATCCCTATTAGAATTAATCAAATTAAATTAATATATATTGAAGACCGTACCCTTGTTGTCGAAACAACAAAAGGAAAATTTTTACTCAATACATCAATGAATGACTTTAGTGATAATCTGTGTGACAGCAAGTTTTTTCGTGCACATCGCTCATATATTATTAATATTAATTTCATCGAAAAAATTATTCCATGGTTTAATTCGACTTACAAAGTCAAAATATGTGGCATTGATTTAGATATTCCTATTAGTCGATACAAAACAAATGACTTTAGAAGAATAATGTCAATCCTCTAATTTTACTATTCAAGCATTATCTTTTACCATTCAGTATAAAATATAACAAAAAAACCTCTTTTCGCGTATACTTTTATTAAAGGTATCACGGAAGGGGGTTTTTTATGTCAAACTATAAAGAACAATTAACAAAAAAATTAGAACGCTATTATAATATTAAAGAAGAGGTTTCCATTAATTCCCACACTTTTGATTTAATGGCAACTTATAATCAAAAAAATGCAAAATACTTAATGCTAAAGGAATTAGAGTACTGTGCTTTTAATAACAATGAATACATTTTGTATAAGAAAGTCAATAATGAAGCAATTAATTTCAGTTCATTTATGGACATTCTAAAAAATAAGCTTCAGGAAATCGTTTCTATAGAAAAAAATCATATGTCTAGTTTGATTACCTTTATCATTGAAAAATCATTTCCATTAGACGATGAAACAATTCGAACAATTGAAAAGTTTAAATTCCACAAAAGTTTCAGATTTGGCTTAGATGGTTGGGTAAATGCACAACTCATTGTAATTGATCCAGAAAAAAACAAAGGCTATACGAATGTCTTTGCAAAAAAAGAGTTGGAAAAATACCTGTCATAAGTTAGCCATTAATTTATATATTTAAAAAGGAGGAACTATGAACGCAATTTTTCTAGTATTATTTTCAGTTATTTCATTTATCATTGCTTATGCAACATATGGTCGATACCTTGCTAAAAAATGGGGCATTGATCCATCAAGAGAAACACCAGCGCATCGATTGAATGACGGTGTTGATTATGTGCCGGCAAAGGCGCCTGTATTATTAGGGCATCACTTTTCATCAATTGCAGGTGCTGCGCCAATAATTGGTCCTATTGCTGCTGCTATCTTTGGATGGCTTCCAGTAATGTTATGGATTGTTATTGGCTCAATATTCCTAGGTGGGGTTCACGACATGGGCTCACTTTTAGCCTCTGTTAGACATGGTGGCAAATCCATCGGTGAAGTCATTGGTGAGAACATTGGTCAAAAAGGGAAAAAATTATTTTCAATTTTTGCTTGGTTAACATTAATCTTAGTCATTGCTGCTTTTGCAAATGTTGTAGCAAATACTTTTGCTTCAACACCAGAAGCCGCCACAGCTTCTATCTTATTTATTGGATTAGCTGTTGCCTTTGGTATTTTAGTTTATAGACGTGGTGCCTCATTATTAGTGGGTACAATTATCGGTGTGGCACTTCTAGTTCTATCAATTTATATTGGCTTAAAATTCCCATTATTATTATCTAAAAATGTATGGATGGTTTTGTTACTAAGTTATATATTTGTTGCGAGTGTAACACCCGTGTGGATTCTATTACAGCCACGTGATTATTTAAACTCATTTTTATTATACGGCATGTTAATTGGTGGATTTATTGGTGTTTTAATTATGGGGCCAAAAATTCAAGCACCTGCTGTCACAGGATTTGTTGTTAACGGAAATTATTTGTTTCCAATGCTATTTGTAACAGTCGCCTGTGGTGCTGTATCGGGTTTTCACTCATTAGTAGGTTCTGGTACTACTTCTAAACAAATTGACACTGAAAAAGATATTCAGTTGATTGGCTATGGTTCTATGCTTATTGAAGGTGTATTAGCTACATTAGCAATTATTACTGCAACATATATTGGTGCGGATAAATTAGGAAATCTATTAGCTAATGGTGGTCCAATAAACGTTTTTGCTGAAGGTATTGGAACATTTATGACTTCTTTTGGTCTACCCTTTGCTACAGGAAAAAGTTTTACTGCTTTGGCCATTAGTGCTTTTGCCTTAACCACACTGGATACTGCAACACGACTGGCACGGTTTATTTTCCAAGAAATGGTTGTTAGTGATGAAAAAGAGTCTATACTAACCAACCGATTTGTATCAACTGGTATAACAGTTGTAATCGCTGGCGCTTTAGCCTTTAGAGGTTGGTTAGCCATTTGGCCATTATTTGGTTCAGCTAATCAATTGTTAGCAGCTATTGCATTATTAACGATTACAATTTGGATGAAAAACAATAATAAAGAATACAGAATGGCTCTTTATCCAATGTTTTTTTTATTTGCAGTGACATTATCAGCATTAGTATTATTAATAATAAATAATTTAACAAATTATGTGTTATTATCCTTTGGTATTGCATTATTAGTTTTATCTTTAATACTAATAGTACATGCAAAAAAAGCTTTTACTTCAGGTAAACCTTTGGACTAAAAAGAATACTAACTGCATTTATTGAAACTCTATAGAACATCATTCACTTGATGCATCTATAGAGTTTTTATTATATAATGATAAATGAAAGGAGGTATCTATGAGTAAAATTCACAACTTCTTTAACAATTTAGGTCTTTTTTTTGAAGGCGCCCTTGATTTAAAAGGAAAATCTGTCGGTATGTTACAAAGTGATATTCATAACACAGATGATGAATTTTTAATTCTTTGTTTTGCTGATCTTTTGGGTATTGATATTCCAACAAGTTATTATGCCCTTGAATTGTTACCTTATTTAGAAGATGAGTTAGAAGGCTGGCAAGTACGTATGATTGAATCAAAATCTGTTTGGGAGAAAAAAGGTGGTCAATTAGATATGGATCCTTAAAGGAGGCTTAAATATAAATGAATAAAATAATTTTTTTCGGTGGTAAAGGTGGTGTTGGTAAAACAAGTTGTTCTTCTGCTTTTGCTTTTAGTCATGCAAATCAAGGTAAGAAAGTTTTACTGGTTTCAACAGATCCGGCCCACTCAATATCGGATTTATTCAATAAAAATATTGGTGATCAAATAACTAAGTTAGATGATAATTTATATGGTTATGAAATTGACGCTCAAAAAGAAAGCGAGAAATATATTTCTTCTATTCGTAACAACCTTTCAAAAATAGTTAGTCCTGTTATTTTAGAAGAATTAAAGAAACAATTAGATGCTGCAAGTGTCTCTCCTGGGTCTCATGAATCTGCTCTTTTTGATAAAATGACTCAATTAATCAACGAAGAAAGTAAAAATTATGACTTAATCATATTTGATACAGCACCCACAGGGCATACTGTACGGCTACTCTCTTTACCTGAAGTCCTTGGTGCTTGGATTAACAGTCTTATGAAAAAACGTCGTAAATCATTAAAACTAAAGAAGATGGTTCATAATGTATCTAAAGGCACCAATGATCCTAGTGAAGATCCAATATTAGATATTTTAATGAAAAGAAAAGAAACAATGGAACAGGCAAGAAAAATAATGGTTGATGACAAACAATTGTCTTTTATGTTTGTATTAAATGCAGAAAAATTACCCATTGAAGAAACAAAAAAAGCAATTGCCGTTTTAAAGAAATATGATATTCCTATAAATCATTTGATTGTTAATAAAATTTTGCCAGAAAATCCTACTGATGACTTTTGGAAAACTAAAAAAGCCCAAGAAAAAGAAAACCTTAAAAAGATCTATGCTATGAAAATTAATAAAGTTTACGAAATTCCTTTATTTAAATTTGATATGGATGAAGTAACAATTAAAGAAATGGCAAAATACTTTTAATTCATGTATAATAATGAGTGTCGATAGAAACATAATAATTCAAATAAAGGAGCAACTATGCTATTTCCAGTGGACTACGATAAAATTAATCCGGATCAATATATAATGATAGACGTAAGAAGCCCAAGGGAATTTAATGATGAAACTATTCCCGGTGCTATTAATATACCGATTTTTACTAATGAAGAACGGGAAGCTGTTGGTAGAACCTATAAAATAGACCCACGAGATCAGGCAAAAAAACTAGGGGTTTCAATTGTTTCAAAAAAGTTGCCTGATTTATATGATCAATTAGTTGATCTCAAGTTTTCTACAAAGAAAAATGTTTTACTTTTTTGTGATAATGGTGGTATGAGAAGCACTTCTTTAGCATTATTAATGCATAGTATTGGTGTTAATATTAATTACTTAAAAGGTGGTTATAAAGGTTATAGAAAATTTATTCGAGAGAAACTCCCCTTACTGAATGAAAAGGTAACTTATATTGTTATTCATGGAAAGACTGGCAGCGGCAAAACAATTATACTTAAAAAACTTAAGGCTTTAGGACTAGATGTCCTCGATCTTGAAGGCGCTGCAAATCACAGAGGTTCTTTACTCGGTGGTGTTGGCTTAGGTAAGTGTAATACCACGAAGCAATTTGAATCAAATATCTATGAAACACTCAAGAATCGTCAGTCAAATTTCATTTTTATTGAGGCTGAAAGCAAAAAAATTGGAAAAGTATATGTTCCTAATTTTATACACTCAAAAATGAAAAAAGGATACCATTTATATATTGAGACATCTCTAGAGCTTCGAGGGGAACTATTAGTAGATGAATATATAACAAGTGATAATTCTGCTAATGAATTAATCAATGGTGTTGAATATATGAAGAAACATATGGATGATCACGAAGCAAAACTTATTATTGAAAATCTCAAAAACAAAAAATTCCAAAGTGTTGCTAAAGATCTTATGAAAAATTATTATGACCCTATGTATCTTCATCAATCAAGTAAATATGATTACTTAGAACGCTTTAATGTAAAAGATTTTACTAAAACAGCAGAAGAAATAAAAAACTTATACCATAAAAAAATTGAGTCTATTGAATAAGGCTCAATTTTTTTATAAATTTGTGGTAGAACCCCCCCCTTTTTCAGGGGAGTGGATGAATACCATTTGTGTTTTATCACACATAAAATACTTTTACTAAATTTACTACTTAAATTTTGACATATACACGCATGTTATGTCTTCTTTTCAGAGTAAGTTCTCTTCGCCAATGTTATAAAAGGTTTTAATGCACACATCACTTTCCCTACCATCAGGAATGTTTAAACATATGCCCTAGTGTTTAAGACTTGAGAAGCAT
>Ga0209414_1000588_pt1 | contig 17496 bp, 13 predicted proteins | sample LakVidmifraction_4_FD_181154 | JGI IMG/M metagenome (GOLD analysis project Ga0209414, IMG submission 181154) | Hypersaline microbial communities from Lake Vida, Antarctica - Brine Hole Two &gt;0.2 micron (SPAdes) (version 2) | ecosystem: Environmental > Aquatic > Non-marine Saline and Alkaline >... | reverse complement strand
GATTTGCTTGTACTGCGCTGGGGCATTAATGACCCCGGTTGGTTAAAGAATGGAACCGCCCCCCCCCTAAACGCAGGGCAAGACTACCCTAATCGCAGAGATTTAGGGGATTTTATAACAAGCCTGCGAACCGGTCTTACGACTATTCGAGCGTCTCGTGGCATTGGCTCTTTATCTATTATTCTGATGTCTCCTAATGCAACCAATGACACGCCAAACGCCAGGGATGCCTTATGGTATGAAGTAATTGCGGAAGCTATTAAGGTAGCCGCAAGAGACTTCCAATGTACTTACATTGACACTTATGCAATGTTTCGGGACTCCATAGACGCAGCCGGTATTTGGATGGATGACCCATTCGGAGATGGTCGAGGCATCCACCCTTTAAACGTAATGAATACGTGGATTGTATCGGCAATTTGTGACGCTGTTTACCCAAGCAACTTACAAGACAAAATTGGCTTAACCGGTATGACTAACATCGGGGGAGTGGACGAGCTCGGCACTGGGGCAGACCTTCCTGCTACTTATAAAAAAGGCATGGAAATACGGCGGGCGGGCGGGCCCGATGGCATGGGTAGCGGCTGGCCCGTCGATGGCACTACAGTTACTTTCAGATCATCTGACGAAACTCTACTGCAAGTATTGTATCCGTTTTTAAATGCGGATCGCGGTTCGTTTTATTTCCGCTTTGGTCGGTCTGTGGTTTTATCTGGTCAAGCGGCCGATTGGTCGGGATGGACACTTTCGGGCAGTGTGGAAACAAATGTTTCTCCTGCGGCTGGTTATACGTTGCCTGCTTCAGGTCAGAGCCGCGCGGTAAAACAAGGTGAAGTTGTTATTCTTGAGGGCTACATAACAAAGACTTCAACGGCAGAGATACCGGCGAACACAACAGTAGGCATATTGCCGGTAGGCTACCGTCCAATATCAGAAGCAGTGTATTTTAACTGTGTGTTTTGGGACTGGTCGAACTTTTCAACAGGGCTGGCTCGTGTCCAACCAGACGGTGTTGTTGCTATTGCACAGGCTACTGGTTTTTCTGTTTCTAGGATTTATTTGTCGGGTAACTTTTCAACACTCGCTTAAAATCTAAAGCCATAGGAATATAACATGATTTACGCCCAACACTTTACACAGGAAGAGTTCCGAGACTAGGCCGAAGGCATGAGCCAGCGCCTAGTCACAATGCTAGGCGTAACAATAACTATAAAGGATAAAATATGATTGGAATACTATTTACAGCACTTAAAGAAATTTTCCTAAGCTTACTTGCTAAGGTTGCTTTCAAGGCAGTAGGAGAACGCTTCGCTACCCGTCTTGTAGTATATGGCTTAGATAAGCTTAAGAACTATTCAGATAATGATGTAGTAGATGAAACTATTGATGATATCGTTATAGCTCTAACAGGTAAACGACTAAAAGTTATTGATGAGCTAGTCTCGAAAGGATAGTAATGATAGACGAAGCCCAAAAGATAGATAGGGTTGAGACAGCTGTTATAGCCCTACAGAAGGATGTAGCTATTATCTCAGTATCTTTGACTCGCGTAGCTAAAGCTATTGAATTACTAGCAGATATGCGAATCGAAGTAGAACTCTTGAAACAGAGAGTTGACACTAGCAATACTATCTATCTGGAAAGCCTCAATAATGTTGCCACTAAACTAGAGACAACTGAACGTGAGATTTACCTTCTATCAACTACATCAGCTAGAAATACACTAATTACTGAATCAATTACTAAGCTAACTTGGATTGCTATTACCTCTATCGTAGGGTATGTAGTCTGGGTACTTGGTCATCTCAGTAAGCCTTAATATAAGCCCCCTCACGCTCACTAATTACCAACCAGCTATGGTTACGCAGGTAGTTAGGAGATATCACCGTGGAGGGCACTCTATGCTCGTCTAATAGCACCACTGAGTATCAAATGGAGATACCCTATAGTATGTCTATTTTGTATTTACTAATATAAAGGAATAGCTAATGTTACCAAATAAAAATAATGAATCTACCCATGGGATTACACTAACGGATGTAGATACACTCTGTCCAGTAGCTAACCAGTTTAGCGAAGGTGTATATGCCCGTACCATCTTTATGCCCAAGGGGGCAATGGTAGTAGGTAAAAAACATAAGACCCGCCACTTCAACTTTATAATGACAGGAGAAGCTTGGTTGTGGATGGATGGACATAAAACCTATATCAAAGCGCCTTATCTCCTAGAGAGCTTTGAGGGGGTACGTAAGGTACTTCACATCGTAGAGGATATGCACTGGACAACTATCCACCCAACTGACTCTACTGACATTGATGGCATCGTAGAAGAAATAACTGAAGAAGAAGATGAGGTAGCAGTAATCGCAGACCTCAATGAACTTATAAGACTAACAGGAGAATGATATGACAATGGCTTGGGTAGCAGTAGGCACGGCAGTAGTAGGTACATATAGTTCGATGAAGAACAATGAGGCAATTGCTGATGCATCATACGCACAACAGGTATCAAACAATAAGTACACAGCTCAAGCTAGTGGGATTACACAATCTAATCTAAAACAGCTAGGGATTGGTGTCAATGAAGAACTTGGTATGGCACTAACTAAACTAGCTTACCAAGATAACCGTCAGCAAAGTGGAGCAGCTATAAAGCGTTCTGAGACGAATATATATGGTAATCTAGCTCTCCGTAAGGAAGCTGTAATGGATACTAAAGCAGCTCTCTCAAAGGATACAATGATGCAACAAGCTGAGGCTAAGATGGTTGAGGTACAAGACAAGATGAGAAGTGCTAAATATGATACTGAAGCAAGGTATGCTGGGGCACAGTCTAACTATAACAACTCAATGAGTCAGCAGAAGTCTACATTAGATATTGCTATTAGCGCAGGGACTACCTATATGAGTGCTGGTGGTAAAATACCTAGGGGTGGTAGTGAGACAGCAAGCTTTGACAGTATCAACGCATCAAACGCATCATTCAGTACCTTTGGAGGTAAATAACAATGGCAGAGAATAACTTATTCGGTTTCTCAGCACCTCAGAGTGTTGTACAACCAACAACCCCTAATATACAAGTAGCACCTAACCAACAAGGGTCTAAAGCATTTGCTAGTCTAGCTAAGTTAGGCTCAGTAGTCAATACTAGAATGCAAGCACAATCTAAAGAGCAGGATAGAGTTGCTCAGAATGCTGAGTATGTAGATACAAATAATACCGTAATTGCTATGTACTCTGAGAAGAAGAAGGCTACAATTGAGGCTGGTAATGACCTAGGTAAACTAGAGGGACTACATAATAATTATGTTAGTGGCCTCCAGGAACTTAAGGGTAATATCTCCCTTGATAATCAAGCTAAGATGGCACGTATCTTCTCTGGATTAGAAACAGGTGAAGTTAATACTTATACTAAACAACGTAATGATATCCAAGTAACTAACTTTGGTGATAACTTACAGAGTGTAGCTACTACCTTTATGGCACACTCAGGTGACCCTAAGCTACAGAAACAGATTATGGAAGACCAGCAAGAGGAAGCTTCAGGACTAGGGATTACTCGTAAGCAGTTTGGTTCTGACTTCTCTGATGCTATTATGAATAACTATAAAGCTTCAGCTGACTTAGAGGGGGCTATCAACAACCACGATTATTCACAGATTAAAGCTTTAGATGCTACTATCAATATGATGGAGAAGCTTGACCCTAAGAATACAGAGAGCCTTGCAGATGCTCGAAGCTTTTATGAGAGTACTAAGAACAAAGTAGATTCAGTTGTACGTAGTGACGCATTAATGGCTATCCAAGTGCAGGATGGTTTCAAGTTCGCACAGATTATGCAGCTAGGGATGGATGAAGGAGTCTACAGCCAAGAACAAGTAAACCTACTGAAGCAGAAGTTTACCCAAAAGCAATTATCAGGTACTCGTAGAGGTAAGGAAATATCCCAGAATCGGTACAAGGATAACCCAAACGTTGACCTATCCACTGTTACAGATAGTACTCAGCATGGGGAGTTAAAAAGACTGCTTGAAGAGGACGTTGTACCTGCTTATTTCAGCGATAAACAAACTTCTTTTGAGTTTTTACAGTACCACTCTATTAATAATAAGGAAGTACTACAGCCTCTATTCCAAGATGCCTATAGTCAACGGATATCTGAGATGACTGCAATAGCAGCTGGGAAAGCTATTACTCCAGAGGAGCGTGCGCAACGAGCCCAGGACTTAGTTATGGCTACTGAGCAACTAAATGCTCTAAAGGAGAAGCAGTTCGGCTTACAAGTAAGTAAGGAGTCTTCTCTCAAAGAGTCTTTAATCAAAGCAGTTACTGTATCTGGTGATGTCGATAAGTTACCTCAGTATCTTGAAGCTATCAGAGAAGGTGGTTATGATATTACTCTTATCTCTAAATCGAACAGAGCTGTTGCTAATATGGAAGATACTATGACAACTAGAGACTTCAATGAAGCTCGTAAGCAAGTATCTGCTCTTGTAGCTGCTGGACAACCTTTAGAGGAAGCAGTAGATGCTATTAAGGGGCAATACGAGTATAATGATATTGATGACAAAGCTGGTTCAAAGGTGTCCAATGCAGTTATTACTAGCTTAGATGGTGCAGGAGTACCTTCTGTAAACTATAAGTATCTATCTGCTGTACTACAAGACCCAACTACATTTACTGGAGAAGGTAAAGAAGCACTAGATGCTAAAGTTGCTAGGGCATATGATGGCACAGAGGTTAAGGTTGATATTCGTAATGGTAGTATGTTCCTATCAAATGCTGAAGGAACTATAGAGCAAATAGTAATGCCTAAAGAGCAACTGGCTCTACTAGGTAAGGATATGAATGCTTTAGGGCAGGACGAAGATTCTAATAGAAGCTCAGGGATAAACGCACTAGTTAGTAAGGTATCTGCATCAATTAGTAATGGCCTTGGTAGACTATCTGATGAATTTGGACGGACTGCTACTGGATTAGGTAAGTTAGGCTCACCAGCAGTATTTATGAAAGATGTGATGACTAATACTGCTAAGGATGTATCTAAGTTATACGGAGATGCTTTCGAGCGTCAAAATAAACTACTATTTAATATTGTTACTGGTAATGGTGACCCATCTGAGTTACTAAAGACTGAGTTAGATATTGAATTAAAAAAATCTGGAACCTTCCTTAAGGAATTCTTCAGCTCAACTGATGAGGACAAGCAAGCTTTAGATAAGATGATAACTAGTCTTAAAGAAGCACGTGATATCTTTATTCTGGGGGGAGAGGAAAGCCTTAGTGAAGGCATTGGTTCGTTAATGCCAGAAGCACTTAGATTATTAACTGAAAGTAATAAAGGAGATAAAATGGATACAAAACCTAGTGTACAAGCAATACCTACTACAACTAACACCCCCTCTACTCAACAGATATTATCACCGCAAACTGTAACAGATACTCGTAATAGTACAAGCGGTGGAGGTAACTTCACAAGTAAGTACCCTAATGAGGCAGGAAGTAAATCTCATCCTATTGCTAATAAGCATCTACGTACATCAAAGTATGTTCACTACGGTGCTAAAGCTATAGCAGAAGTAGAAAAACGAGAAGGCTCACTAGACGCTATTGGTAAAAGAGTAGTAGAACTAGAAGGCTTCGTTGATGGATTCTATGAGGATTCAGAAGGAAACTTAACAGCAGGTGTAGGGCAAACAGGTGTATGGACTAACACTACCTTTAAGGAATCTCTACAGAACCATGTAGAAAAGACTAAGGCGTTCATTCCTGACTACGACCTATTACCTCCTTACTTACAAGCTGAATTAGTACAAGCTACTTACCGAGGAGACTTAGGATTCTCTACTGATACTAGAGGCCTTATCAATAGAGGAGCATACGCTGCTGCTGCTGATGAATTCTTAGATAATAAGAATTACCTAGACCCTGAAACAAGTGATGGTATTAAGAGACGAATGGAAGCTGTATCTTATGCACTACGTAGATACCAAGCTGAATAGAGACATAACATAAAGGATATATATGCCACTAAACGAATACAGTAATTACGATATGAAAACAATGGAGGCTGGGTCAGTTAATCCAGTCCCAGAGGAGGAGTTTGGACAGTCAGATACAGCAGCACTCGCTCAAACACTTAACTCGACTTATGCAAGTATAAAGAAGTGGGATATATATAAACAAGAACATGACGTATCACAGTTCGAGGGGAAACCCTTTAACTATGAAACCTTTGATGCTTCCTTGGAAGGTCGTGGTCTTTCCCCTACTGTTATGCATGAAGCTAAGATAAGTCACCTAACCTCTTGGCAAGATGCTGAGTCCAGAGTGGCTTGGCTGGTTGACCAGGAAACTAAAGAGCGTCAGGTACAAGAGAACTTCTCAACAGCTGGTATGATTGCTGCTGGTATCCCTCTTGTACTTGCTGACCCTCTAGATGCTTTAGCTTTATCCCCTATTCTTGCAGGGGCTATAAAAGCTAAGAAGGTAATGAACCTATCATCAAGAGCAGGGAAGATAGCAGGGCATGCTCTCACAGGCGCAGCAGTCTCTGCTGGTTCAATGATGACCTACGAGGTTACAACTGGTATCTATAAAGATGACTCGTTGATTGAGAGTGCTGTAGTAGGCTTAGCTATCGGTGGTATTCTTGGGCCGTTTATGTCTAAAGCTCCTATGCAGGAAACCTTGACTACTTCTAAGGACTTTGATGGTAGAATATTGAGTGATACAGAAGTTAATATTGAGAAGCGAGCTACTGCTGATGTTGAACTTCAGAATATTAATAACTTTACAGACGAAGTTAAACAAATCAAAGAAGAGCTAAAAGGTACTGAAGGAGAGTTTAAGACTCTCTTTAAGACTGACAAGGAAGCTGCTACTGCTAAGGCTGCTAAGGCTAAACAAGAAAAGCTAGATATTTATAATCTGAAGCAACGTGCTGTTGAGGCAGCTAGTAAAGGTGTTAAGACTGCTAGAGATAAACTACAACCAGTTACCGATACTGTCGCTGCTAATGTTAAGGCTATTAAAGAGTTACAAAGTTCATCACGTAAAGTAGTTAAGGACATTGAGTCTCAGAAGATATTACAGAAAGATGCTCCTAAGCTAGAAGCTAGTATTGTTAAACTACGTAAGGAAATCTATCAGCTTAAAGAGAAGTCAGATACAAAGTCTGTAGCCTCGTTAGCTAAGGCAGGTGCAGAACTAGCTAAGATTAGAAAAGCACTTGCTACTAACACAGCTAAGATAAAAGACTTACAAGCTAGTATCAGTAAAGTAGATAGTGACCCAGTAAGTCGTATCAATATACTTAAGGAACAGAATAAACCTTTAGTTAAGCAATTAAAAGATATGACCGCTACTCTCAATAAGAGGTTAGCTACTGTAAAGGCTGCTAAGGGAGATAGGTCTAGTGCAAAAGCTGATAAGGAAGAAGCAAAGCTCCGTGTTAAGAATGAGGAGGTATTACGTAGCCCTGAGACTGCTTCTCTTGAAGAGAAACTAGTGGCTTATGGAGTAGACCTCTCTAATGACGGTTTACGTGCTCTAGCATCTAAGAAAGGATTACTTGAAGCTGATATTGCTAAGATGGAAGCTGGTGACTTTAAGACTAAGGCGGTGTATGGTGTAGCAACTGAGAAGCGTAACTTTATACAGAAGCTAAGTGATGAGCTAGATGAGATAGGTAAGATACCAGACTTCAGAAAGTCAGTTGTTTGGAAGAGGGTACACCCAGCATTACAGAAGATACTTATTTCTCCTGTATCTAAACTACTAAATAGTAAGAATGATGAAGTTTCTGGTTTAGCTACTCTCCTTGCTACTGGCACACTTTCACAAGGTGTAGCTAGAACGTATAATGCTTTGAATGTCCGTAAGCTGATGGATATTAGACGTGACCGTATGATTAATGGTATAGTAAACTCATATCGTGAGGCTAAACAGGCAGGTTACAAGGGGAATATGACTGCTTTTGAATTAGAAGTATCCAATAATGCCCATAAGGTAACTGGTCAGATGCAACGTGATATGTCTACTAATATACCACCTACAGTAGTAGGTAAGGATAGAGAAGCTATTGTATTTGAGAGAGCATCATCAGTAGAACGACAAGTCTTCTCAGATAATGAGTGGATAACTAAGGCTTCTGATGACTTCTTAGATTACTATGAGTATGTGCATGCTAAAGGTAAGACTCTTGAGATGCCCTCTTTTGTAGGCTCTATTGGTAAGGCCTACATCAACCGTGTATATAGTAGAGATAAGATAATTAAGATGGGAGGTGTTGAAGTAGCTATCAATAAGTTAGTTAAGATGCAAGAAGATTTTGCTATTGCAACGAGCTCAGAGCTTACCCCTACTACTCGACTTGAGTTTGAAGCTAAGGCTAGGACTGCTATGGAAGGTACTCTTGACCATACGATGAGAGTACGTCAGGTAACTGCTGAACTAGGTGTTCCTGTACAGTCTACTACTACCTCACTTAAGCAACGAAGCATTGACGCATTTGATGATGATTTAAGTGAGTTACTAGAAGATAACCTTGCTGATATTTCCCACATGTATGCTTTGCAGACTCATGGTCGTATAGCACTTAAAGAAAAGATAGGTGTTGATACTGACCAGCAGATGGGAGACTTAATTAATAACCTTAAGGGTGCAACTGCGGATGAAGTAGATAACCTCAGAGTACTTGTTGAGACTATTAAAGGCACTAGAGAGATGTCATCTAATCCATTTGACCCTTTTACTAGAGCTGTTAAGGCTATCAGTTCTTACTCTAGTGTAATGCATACTATGGGCTTTATGATTCCTACTATTACTGAGGTATCCTCTATTGCTAAGGAGTTTGGATGGTCTAAGACTATTTCAGACCTAATAGGTAGACCTAAAGATGTCTATGATGCTTACCGTAATGGTACGCCAAGCGAGAAGAACTCTATATTACTTATGATTTCTTACGGTAACGCTTACTTCGGTAAAGCTGTAGCTCGTCAGGACAATGCTGCTGATATGGTTAATATAGATAAAACTCAGGAGTTTATGGATGGGCTAGTACATAAGGAAGCTATCTTTGGCGGGTTATTACCTCTTACTGATATGCTCCGTATGACAACTGCCTCATTAACTGTTGACTTCATGGCTGGACTCTCTGTTGCTAGTAAGATTAGTAAAGCAGATATGGCTAGACTTAATGATATGGGCTTTGATGCTAAGGACTTAGAACGAATCCGTACAACCTTAAAGGTAGCCCCGGATGGAACTATTGGTAACCTTGATAGAAAGACATGGGGACAGTTAGATGAAGATATTACTCTAGCAGTTCTGACTACTGTTGAGCGTACTATCTTACATCCAGATGGCGCTACCTTACCTAAGTTTATGACTAATATGGATGCTGGGCAGTTTGTCCCTCGTATTATGATGAAGTTTATGAGATTCCCTATAGATTCTTATGAGCGACTACTACTACGTGGCATCCAACAAGCTGATGCTAAACAAGCACTAGCTATGGCAGGTAATATTGGAATGTGGGCAGCTATCCTATCTATGAAGGATGCAGTTAAGGATGAAGAAGACCAGCATTACTCAGGTGATGAAGGTACTAACAAGTTGATGATGGATTCTTTCATGTACAACTCTGTAACTGGCGGCGCATTCGCAATAGCTAACACAACCTCTGGTTTAATTACTGGACAACAAATGTTTAGTGATTACTCATTTAGTATGGGTGGTGCTCCTATCTATGACCTTAAAAAGTTACAGAGTGGAGACCCTGCGTTTTCTGCACTAGGTGGAAAAGTAAACATAGGACAAGCAGCGGCTGATGCCTTACGTACTATAGGCATCCTAGAAGAACTTAATAAGGAAGTAGAATGACAACTAAAACCAAAGCTTCACTTGACCAGTTAAATAATCTCCATGGTGCAGTTGCTGAACAACTAGCAGCTAATATCGGAGACCCTAAGATGTTAGCCCATGCTATCAAGTTCCTAAAGGATAATGATATCACAGCTGACATTGTAGAGTCTGAGTCAATGATGACCTTAACTGATTCAATTAAACGTATTGCCCAGGAATCTAAGGATACCTCTGGGTTTAGTGTAGAGCAAATGCTCTTACAAGCTCATTAGAGCATCATAGAGAGGTCTTTACCAGCTACCCTGCCCATCCATATACCTGAGAGGGTGTTAAGGGCGTGGTGGCTATCTAAAGACATCTTATTAAAGGAGATAATATGACCGAACAGGAAATACAAGCAAGTATTACAGACTTTAAGGTTTTCTTAAAGCATACTTGGCAACACTTACGACTACCTAGTCCTACTCGTATGCAGTATATGATTGCTGACTATCTACAGGAAGGACATAAGCGTTCACAGTTAGAAGCATTACGTGGTATAGGTAAGACTTGGATTACAGGAGCCTATGTAGCCTGGCGTTTACTGCGCGACCCTAACGAGAAGATACTTATCGTATCCCAGTCAGGGGCTCACTCCGATAACATCTCCATCTTCATCCGTAGTTTGATTGATACAATGGAGATACTAGCTCATCTACAGCCTAGGCCTGACCAACGTGGTTCAGTTGTAGCCTTTGATGTTAACGGTTGTGGTATATCCGTACAGCCTTCAGTTAAGGCTTTGGGTATTACCTCTCAGTTACAAGGTAACCGTGCAAGCTTACTGATATCAGATGATGTCGAGGGTGCACAGAATAGCGCTACTGAGAAGCGTAGACAAGACTTACTGAAGCAGATAGCTGAATATGAAGCAATCCTCCAGACTACAGACAACGCACAGATACTTGTACTAGGTACCCCTCAAACTTCTGAGTCTATTTACAACCGACTACGTGACAAAGGATACGTTACCCGTGTGTACCCTGCACGTTACCCAGAGGATGTTAATAACTATGCAGGGTGTCTTGCAGATTATATTATAGAAGACCTAGCTAACAACCCCCTACTAGTCAATACCCCACTTGATAGCAGGTTTACTGAAGAAGACCTCTACCAAAGAGAATTAAGTTATGGTCGTAGTGGTTTTAAACTTCAGTTTATGCTCGATACTAACTTGAGTGATGCTGAGAAGTATCCTCTAAAGACTCGAGATTTGATCGTCACGGACATATCTCCTTCACAAGCCCCTACTAGACTACTCTGGAGTTCTATGGGCATACAGGCCATCTCAGAGCTTCCTAATGTAGGGTTTACAGGCGATACTCTGCAACGTCCTTCGTTACAGGAGGAGTTCAGTCATTATGAAGGCTCTGTACTCGCTATTGACCCTAGTGGTCGTGGTAAGGATGAGATGGGGTGGGCAGTTGTAAACCACCTCCACGGTACTGTCTTTATTCCAGGGTTTGGTGGCCTCCAAGGAGGGTACGAAGAAGATAACCTAATGAAACTAGCTGAGATAGCTAAGGAGTACTCTGTTAATAAGATAGTTATTGAGAGTAACTTTGGTGACGGGATGTTCAGTTCATTACTAAGTCCTGTGCTTAATGCTATTTACCCTTGTGCTATTGAAGAGATACGTAACCATATCCAGAAGGAACGTAGGATTATAGATACCCTTGAGCCTTTAATGAACCAACATAGATTGGTAATTGATTACTCTGCTATCCAGAAAGACATTGAGTTTGGCTTAAGAGAGCCTAAGAACTTATATTACTCATTGATGTACCAGATGACCCACCTTACCCAGGATAGAGGCTCGTTGGTACATGACGATAGACTAGATACCATTACCCTAGGTATCCAGTACTGGAATGAGTATGGTATTCTTAAGCAGGATAGTGAGTTAGCTCTTGGTCAGTACAAGAAGAAACAGACTCTTGATGAACTGAAGAGACGAGGTAATATATTCCGTAGTCAGCAGCTAGGTAATAGTAAGTCTAAGAGTAGCTCTTTGAGTCGCTTAAAGGCCTTCGGTTAGTTACTGATAATCTCTATATTTTAGTACTAAAAGTGGTGGTTGTAGTGGTAGTCTACAGCCCGCTGTGAGTCTCACTTTCAATGAAACGCCCCTAGTAGGTAGAAAGAAATAAAGAAAAACTTTAAGCTTACCTAACAGTAAACTAACAGTAAACCTTTAAGCTTAGCTACTAGGTTATTTAGTCACCGATGGGATACTTAAAGTAGTTGCTTGGTTTAACATCGAGTCTACTTTAAGCCTACGTTTAGTTTCATATCGACTCTTTAATCTAGGTTTGATATGGATGCTAAACGATACTATTAGTCTAACCACCTCAACTACCACCTACCAACTCTAATCTATTCACTATCAGCTACAAGTAACTACAGTGACCCTCCCGTACTACCACCAAGAAACCATAAAAATACTTAAAAAATGTCAGTGGGTATCATATAAAGACTCGCGCGAGAAAGCCCCCATACCCCCTTCGACAATCCACACGCACACCTCATGCGCCCACGTTCCTTTTCTTTAAAGCCTCCTCAAGCCTCCTCCTTCCAACACCAAGTACCCTTCAAGCCTCCTTCAAGTACCATGTAACCTACCTAAAGTTATCCACAACATCCTTCAAGCCTACCTAAAGTTATCCACAGCCAGCACCAAGCCTACCTAAAGTTATCCACAGAGTTATCCACAGGCTATATCATGTGTCTTCTTAGCGCGAATTAGCGCGAATTAACGCACCAATACAGTGCAATGCACCAACATGAAGCACACTACAGCTATCCTCTGCCTCTTACCGCGAACTAAACACTACATATAGTACCACTAAGCTACACACACCACTACATATAGTACCACTAAGCTACCTTCGCCTCTTACCACGAACTATTGGCACACTTACTGCTACACACGCCCGCGTTCCTTTTCTTTAAAAGCTCCCTCAAATAAACTTAACTAAATACTTGACAATATCCTAATAGTTGATATACTGGCCACAACAAGCAAGCAACCAACCGATGCTTATGCTCTTTAACAATTAGTCTAGTATTTCTTTAATCTACCCATTGACAGTCTATTAGTTAACAGGTAGACTGGTTGCAAGTCAGGAAGAAAGTTAAACAGTCAATGATAAAGACGTTAAAACACTCGTAACTCTCCTCCTCCTTCTTTATGTATACAGCCAAACGGCTAAAAAATAAAGATTGACAATAACCAAACGTTATGAGATACTAGGCACAAGTTAAACAACAAGAGAGAGACATACCATGAATACAGAACAGATTAAGGCGGTAGAAAAAAGAATACGCCAGTTACGTTATAATGATGTTAGCTGTGACGATATGCTAGGTCAGCTTGATGAAATACTATTCACGTATATATTCAGCTAAAGTAATTTAATATTAACACTTGACAAACTTCAGGTGTTAATGGTAAGATACTTTTAACATCTTAAACAAGCTCTTTAACAATTTGGAATCAATCGGCCGAAAGTGGACACTAAAGACTACTCCCCAATGCTTCTCATTGCCTTAATCGGTAAGCTGAGTATACTATGACCGCTGTAATAGGTGTGACTAGATAAAGGTAGTAGGAACAGTTCTCAGTAACGTATATCGTTATGTCAGGTAGTAAAGCAGATTGATAACCCAATACACAATTCGTATAGTATACACAATGGAGATTTTGCTGAATAAAAGGCATATCTGACCACTATTATATAGAGTTGATAGAATAAAGTTTATTGCCTCCTTTAAGGCTTCAAAAGCTACCTTGATTAATGAGGTGGGGGAGGTAATAGCCATTTATTTTAATGATACAATTACAACCACTAAGCGGCTCAGTTTTTGAGGCGCAAACTAAAGAGAGAGATACTAAAATGACTAAACTAATCCTAGGTACAACTGATATCACTACTGCAATTAATTCTATTACTAACCGTGGTAAAAAACTAGATGCTGACATTCAATTATGTGCGTTATCTGTAATCAACCACGTAGAACTACATGGTGATCCTAGTCTAATGAATGCGATGGTTGTAGCTATGCCAAAAGGTAGCCGTGTGAATGCCCTTAATGAGTTCCTAGAGACCTTTGGACGTGTAACATTCAACCCAACTACTAAGGTATTCGAATATTCTAAAGATGGTGTAACCGATCTTGATGGAGCTGAAACTACTGTATGGACGGAATTCAAACCAGAACCAGCTTATAAAGGTCTCGATCTTAGGGCGTCTATCCTAGTATTGATTAAGAAGGCTGAGGAACGTAAAACATCAACTAATAAAGAAGATAAAGTTCCCGCTGAATTACTTACAGCACTTGAAGCATTGGTATCATAATGACTACTAAAAAATATCCTAACTTATTACAGGTTGTTATCCTAACTGTAGCTGTTCAAGCTATTGGGGTAATATTATTGTTAGGCTTCTTTGACTTAAACTAAAGGCTTAGTAAAATGCTAACCATTCGTAAAGCTGGCTATAGACTATGGTACATATTATATAACGGCCGATATGTAGATAATACACCAACTCGTAAAGAGGCTTCCAAGGTGGTAGCCAAACTTAAGCGAAGCGGTCTAATATTTAACTAAGGAGGGCATCTTATGCCATCTACAAATAAGCACGAGATAATAGATAAAGACTTTAAAGATTTTTTAATAGAACATGATGCCTATGAGAATTACATAGTAAACAAAAACGATAGCTGTACAGGTATGTCCTTACTAGATGCTTTTCATTGGGACAGTTCTACTGAAGGGAATGACTACTGGTATTCATTACATGCCCTATGGACGGGCCTTCTACAGCCTAATGATACTACTCCTTCAGTTCCTACTGATGACTTAGTTAGCTACCCTGTCCCTTCTAATGAAAAAGACCGTACACCTTTTGCTACTTATATTTATGAGTTATCACAACGATTAGGGCATGATGGTTTTACTCTATTACAGAGTGAACGCTATGAAGTCACAGAATCAGCAATGGCGTATCATCAAGACTATGTAGGTAAGGAACTAACTAATTCATCCGATTATGAAGTTAGCTGTCTACGTAACCTTCCCAGTGGCTGGAATAATCTTACTCGTATTATTTTAGATGATATTAAGGTGGCTAATGTTCATTATGACCTACGCTATGTAACACCTTTTATTAAAATACTTGGTACTAACGCTAAACTAAACTTTGATGAGGGTACAATACAGATAGGCAAGGAGAATCCACAGCAACTAACTATCAAGGCATTTGGACGTAAGTTTGGTTTTGTGAAATGGTCGTCCTGGTCTAAGATTGCTGAAAGAATCAAGCATGAGCTTACAGTAGCTAGTAGAATCAAGTACTTTACTGACTATGAGTCACTTAGTGCATACTATAGGAATTCTGATTGTAGTGGGGATAGTTGTATGAGATATGACTTCGATGAATTACCGCTACATCCTTGTGCTGTATATGCTCATGATATTGAGGCGTATAATATGAAGGGTGGTAGTAATATCCATAAATATGTATCCTCTGGTATAAAACTAGCTGTTCTCTTTGACGAAGATGGAGTACCTGAGGCTAGGTGCATGATCAATACTGATGCAAAGGTAAGGGGTAAGGCATTTGGAAGCGGTGCGAGTACCTTAACGAAGGTCTTAGGCTATTCTGAAGGGATGGAAGGATCCATTAATATCATTGAGACAGTTGATAATAACTTTTTGATGCCTTATGTTGATGGAGTTGATGTAGTTGATGAGGATACTGGTAAACTTGGTGAGGGTACGTTAAGTTGTGATAATACTCGTGGCCTTACTAATGTGGGTGTCTGGTCAATATATGAAGAGGAGTATCTTAATGAAGATGATGCTGTATGGTCACGCTACCTAGATAGTTATATAAGCGAATCAGAGGCTACCCATACCGTTGAGGATGACTTTATACCTTTCGAACACTGCGAATTGTTACATACTGCTAATGGTGACTCCTTTATTGAAGGTAACCGTGATTATTTATACCTAGGATGTATTGATGAATGGGTATATGAAGACGATGCTGAAGAGCTACTATTTGAATATATAGCTGGTAATGCTAACCTTAGCGAATTAATTGACTTTTCGGAGACGTTATAATGGATAATAAACCAACCTTACTGGATGAAGACCTATACCTTGAGATGCTTGCAATGCCTCGTGGTACTAAAGACCTTCAGGAACTATTTATACGTACCTACTTAAATGACACTAGGTTTAAGAGGGACGACTACGGTAATCTCTATCTGAATATCGTTAACGACGCATACGTCCTTAGTAAAGGGCCTGACACTGCCTTTATGTGTCATATCGATACTGTACACCAACCTAGCCTAACAGAAGTACCTGTATATGCTCAACAAGGCATAGCTTACACAGATAATACTGTAAATTGTCTAGGTGCTGACTGTACCACTGGTATCTTTATTTTGCTAACTATGATAGAGAATCAAGTGCCTGGTCTATATTGCTTCTTTTTAGATGAGGAAGTAGGTGGGCTAGGTAGCCAGTGGGCAGCAGAGAACCTAAACTGGGGAGAGTATAACCATGCTATTTCCTTTGACCGCTTCGGTACACAGAGTATTATTACCCACCAGATGAACGAACGTACGGCTAGTGATGAGTTTGCTGATGAGTTAGCAGAAAGATTCTTTGCGGAAGGGCTTGATTATGAGGGAGATGCTTCTGGTGTCTTTACCGATTCCTACTCATTCGAGGGTGTAATCCATAACCGTACCAATCTAAGTGTAGGTTACTACAATCAGCACACCAATAGTGAGATTCAGGACTTAAATTTCTTACTCGAATTATGTAATGCTGTATGTACTATTTCCTGGGCTAATTTACCACTAGGGAATATTGAGCCTTACTGTGAATCTGACTCCCCTGACTTCTACCACGATGATTATTTTGGTACTGGTTTTCCACTTGTAGATGACTTATTAGACTTACTAAACTATCATGCTGATGAACCTATAGTAGATGATATTGAACGTGGCTTAGAGTTTCTCCTACAGAAGTACTCTAATTTAGATGAAGATGATCCATTTTATATAGGTAAAAATTAGGAGAACTAAATGACTGACTTAAAACAGACTATTGACTTTAAACGTAATGGAATAGAATACCTAGTCGAGTATGAATATGACCTTGAGGGTATTTCCCTCGTAACTGTAAATGATATCGAGTGGGACGACTTAACTGACTACTTTATTGATGTTGTAATTGAATGGATTCAGGAAGAACTTACTTCAATTGAAGAAGATGATGGTCAGGACTATGCTGACTACGTATACCACACTAATAAGGAGGATTGCTAATGATTAGCGCAAGAGAGTCAATGAAAAAAGAACTATACCAAGCTCAAGCCCATCTAACTAGGGTACAGACAGCCTTGGCAAGATTACCAGAAGAGTTTGATTACCCGCTTTGCTTTGAGTCAAAGCTAACAGGAATCGTAGTCAAATTCATTGAGTTACACAATGCAGTAGTTATTGCTAATGATTATGGAGATGGTACGCCTTACAAAATAACCGGCCGCCCTGAAAGTTTTATTGAGC
>Ga0209414_1000586_pt1 | contig 17531 bp, 17 predicted proteins | sample LakVidmifraction_4_FD_181154 | JGI IMG/M metagenome (GOLD analysis project Ga0209414, IMG submission 181154) | Hypersaline microbial communities from Lake Vida, Antarctica - Brine Hole Two &gt;0.2 micron (SPAdes) (version 2) | ecosystem: Environmental > Aquatic > Non-marine Saline and Alkaline >... | reverse complement strand
TAGCGCTCGCGTAATGTGGTGACACCCGCCGTAATCGCCCGCCTCCAGATCCACCGATTGATTTTCGTAGGCGCTGAAGTCCTGCACGCTATGCGCGATATAGATCGTCGCGCCCCCGTCGCACGCGGTAATCTTCCACACGTCCGGCGGGTCAAGGCTCGGATCAACGGCTTCCTGTCCGCATTGAATCGCGATAAAGGCAACGCCAATCGCAAGAGTTCCGGCAAGTGCTATTTTTCCAATCACGGCTTTTTCCTCTAGGACTTCGATGACAGATAAACTAGCGTCCATTCTACCAAGTGACGGCCACGACTCGGCCACCACATCCGTATCGAGCCTCACTTTTCGCATATAGCCGATAAATACATCATCCGGCGAGTAGGCAGCGGGCAACGCCGAGGCCAGCGTTAAGGTATCCACCCCCGCATCCCGCGACGCCGACGCCACCACGCGGCCGTGGATCGTCCCGTCCGCTAGCCGCACGCCCACGGTTTGCCCGACGTATTCGGCCACCGGCGCAGCGGCCCGCAGGCTGATCGTCGTGGCCGTCATCGCCACCGCGTCAAGCTCGAAGTCCGGCATCAATAGCCAGAACGGATGCGCCCGACCCCCGCGTGATTCGCAGAACGTCAGCCAGTCCCACGCGGCCGGGCGGGAAGTAAACTCCACGCCGATATCCAGCGTGGCGGCCGGGGCCGAGCCGCGAATGTCCGGCCATGTCGATAAGCCCAGACGCGACACGCTGCCCGGGCGCGTCCAGCCGTTCGTGCCCAGCCGCACCCGCCGACACGTCACGTCCATCACCGGCAGGCCGTCGTAAATCGTCGCGCCCGATGGCACCGATCCAATCGCTGCCCGGCCGGGCAACGCCTGCGCCCCGCCAACCTCCAGCAGCGATAAGTCCGCCGTCGCCTGATCGTGAAAGTCAAAGCCCAGCGGCCCGTCGGTCAAGACCTCGCACTCGGCCAGCGGCGCAACCAGGGCGGGCGCGGAAATCGCCACGGCCAGCGGAGCGGTGAACGTCAGCCCGCCGCTACCGATGGCCGATACCGTCGCCGCCGCGAACGTCGGGGCCGCGCCACGGTGCATCGGCCGCTGCCACACGGCCACGCGACCACTGACAAAGAAGCGGCGATAATCCGTCTCGCAAGTGATCGAAGTCGCCCCGGACAGCACATCGCCCTGCACCTTGCTTTGGTCCGCAAAGATCGGCCAGACGAAACGCTGATTCAACTGGCTGTAAACCAGCGACCGCAGCCAGCCGCTATCCACCGCGTCAAACGCCTCGGCGCGGAGACGCAGACGGCGGAACGGACGATCTCGCAAGGCCCGCCGCGTCTCCGCACCGGTGAAGCCCGACGACACCTGAGTTTCGTAAACCGTGTCCACTTCTGCCGACGGCCGCTCCGACGCCGCCAGCGCAAAGAGAACGTCCGGCAAGCGAAGCTCATTCGCCTTGCCGCCGGATACAAAATCGGAGGGGGTTAAAACGCTCATCGTCTACGCTGCCCCGCCCGGCGCGTCGATGCGTTCAGCGGGCTGCCCACGGTGTTGATTCTGCGGCCCAGCGACTTATCAAACTCACCCTGAGCGATCCGGCGATCAATCTCGGACGAATCCAGCACCACCACCCGCGACGTTCCCCCGCCCCCGGAATCGCCCCGGATGCTAAGCGAACCGTCGCGGCCACGCTGCACCGGGAACACGCCCTCCTCGCCGGACTCGCCCACGCGAACCGAACCGCCTGAGGCCATCGGGAACGTCATCGGCCGGCGGACCAGCATCCCCCCCGACGCCATCGGGAACACGCCGCCGGTCGCGGCCGGGGTCGCCGTGCTGCCCGTGCCGGACGTGGCGAACGCGCTGATGATCGAACCGATAAAGCTGTTCTCGTCCGAACCCGAGCTAGTCAAAGCCCGCTTGAACGGCTCAATCAAAGCGTATTGCAATAATACATCGGCCAGTTGATTCGCCAGCTTGAGCGCCGCGTCCCCCGCGTTATCAAAGTCGGTCACCAGGTCGCCGAGGAAGTCGCCGGTGATGTTGGCGAATTTCTCGGCGGCGGCTTCGACTTCTTGCCGTTGCCGGATCAGATCAAGCTCCTTTTCAAGTGCGTTGACTCGCTTCTGCCCGTTCTCGATCCCCAACTGATCCGCTTCCTGCCGCAGCGGGATGATGGTCCGCTGCACGTCCCGATCCTCTTTGCGAAGATCCAAAAGCTGCAATTCAAGCTCCGCGCTCTGGGCGAGCGTATCAAGCCGACCCTCAAACGAATCAATCGCTTTACGCTGCTCGATGGCTTCTTTTAGCTCGTCCTCCAGCTCGATGCGACGATTAAACGCGATGTTGATCGTCTCGATCTGATCGGCCAGCTGATCTTCGGGAATCCCGGCGTCTGCCGCTTCTTTGCGCAGATTATTCAGCGTTTCCTGAAGGGTCGCTCTTTCTTTCAGCAAGGCAACTTCACGCTGCGCCGTTTCGACCGAATCGCCGTTACGGATGGATTCAAGCTGGAATTGAGTTTGATTCTGCCCTCTTAAAAACTTGTCAACCGTAGGCGTCACCGTCTCGGAAATCGCCCGGTCAATCCTGATCTGGCTGATCGTGGTCAGCCGATCTTCGATCAATTCAATCTCGTGGGCCACCCGCGCGACCTGTGTATCAAAATCAACCCCGCCAAACACATCGGCAAAGCTCACGCTCGGCACATCCGCCAGCGTGTCATTGATTTTCTGGACCTGATCCTGAAGATCAATCGCAGCCGACTTGCCCACCAGCAACTCGTCTTCAAGGTTACGGGCTTCTTTGGCCGTCGTCCCGGCGCTGATCTCGCCCCGCGACGCCGGCAGCACTTCATTTTTCAACGTCTTGCCGAATAGGTTAAGCTGCGCCTGCACGTCGCTGGTGACGTTATTCGCCCCGGGTAGCGAATTGCTCCACTTGTTTATTGCGTCAAGCAAATCCTTAAATGGCTTATCTATATCTTGAATCAGTTGTCTTGCATCTTCAATCGAAGCATCGCCGCCGTTCAAATTCATCGCGCCCGCTACGCCGGATTCAAATTTGCTGCGGACAAAACCTGCTGCCGAGCGGTCGAAAGCCCTGATCTGCCCCACCAGACCCGCGCCCGCGCCCGCGAGGTTGGCCCCGCCCTTCAACAGCGCCGCGATGCTTTCGGTCAAGGGGATTACCCGGTTGATCTCGCCGCCAAGTTGCAAGAGCGACGCACCCAGTACCCGCGTCGCCTCGCCGATGGTCAGGTTGAGTGACTTGTTTTCTTCAATCAAACGCGGGGTTTCCAGCCGCAGCGCCGCGAGAATCTCCCCGGTTCGCAGTTCGCCGGATTCACCCAGCTTCAGCAGGTCGCCGGTGTCCAAGTCGTCAAACTTATCGCTGAGCCGCGATAACCCATCGGCGATCGCTTGCGCCAGACGCGGGTTCTGTTCCAGCACCGACCGCAGTTCCTGGCCGCGAAGCTCGCCCGACGAAAGAGCCTGGCTAAGCTGCACCACGGATGCACTCGCCGACCCCGGCGGCCCGCCGCTGATCCGCGATGCCGCACTGACCGCCTCGGTGACCCGTAGGACCGTCTGCTGGGATAGAGCGTACCGCTCGGCCCCGCGGGCCACGCCCTGATAGGTTTCCAGCACCGACGACAATGCCTGCCGGTTACGCTTGGTCACCTCGAACAGTTCGCGGGTAACGTTCACCGCTTCTTTTTGCGAATCCACGAATAGCCGCACCCGCCGCTCAACGCCGATGGTCTTTTCGCCGCCCACCGCCGTGAGAATACCGACCGCAGCCACCGCGCCAAGCCCCGCCGCAGCGCCCGCGCCTAATCCGCCAAAGCCGCGTGCGCCGCGTAAGCCGCGTGCGTCCTGAGCCAGCCCCCGGATGTTGCCCCGCGCGGCATGCGCCGCCGTGTCTACCGCGAAAAGGGAAGTAGCGAATCGCCCGCCCGCCCGCGTCCCCTCTCGCATCCGATTCGATGAGTCTCTAACCGACTGGCCGAACCGGTTGTTCGTGATGTTCCGCTGCGAACGGTCGATCAAAACCAACTGATCCCGGTACGCTCGGAATTGCCGCGCCTCGTTCTGAATACCCACCGCTCCCACGCCCGACAAACCGCCCGCACCGGTGGCAAAGCCCCGGCGCTGGACACGTTGCAGCCGCTCAATCTCACGGGCCGCGTTCGCCGCCGACGCCGCTAGCTGGGTTTGCACCGCGATGGCCGCACGGCCCCCGCTGGTGGTGTAAATCAGTCTGGTAATTTCATCGGCCAAGATTCACACCCTTCCCGCGAAACGTGTAGCGGGCTGCGTCTCCGGCCCGCTCTACAAAACGGCCACGCGCGGACTGCGGCGAACGTCCGCCGCGGTTCAGATCCGCGACGTACTTCACGTTGTTGGTTAGGTAAAAAGTCCCGTCGATTTTTGTCCGGCGAGACAGAACGCCACGCACCCGGCGGACCACCGCGCGGACTAAAGCTCGCTCGGCAAACTTCCCGGAGGCTAAGTTTTCGGCGGCGGTCCCGTGGGCAAATTCGGGGACCGGTCGAACCGCCCCGACATCCACCGGGGCAAGACTGCTCGGAAGATAGTTGTACCGTGCCCGGCCGGTATCGACCGGCGTCCCGCTGGCCACCGTCTCGGCCGACGCCTCAATCGCTCGGCCGGTCTGGGCCAGCATCTTTGCTTCCATCGTCCGGGCGTCCAGACGCAGTTTGTTCGCCAAACCACTCGCTGAGCTGTGAACCGCCATTGTCTTTGTCCTTGTCGGGTTCGTCTCGGTTCATCCGCAAATACTCCCCGTCAACGGCACTAACGACCCGCCACACGTGGGCCGAGTTGGATCGGTCCATATCCATCACCTCGCACCACCGCATCACCGCATCCCACGGTATCGGCCCGACGCCCATCCCGATCTGGCGGCAGGTGGTGCATTCGGAAAAGCATCGGTGATAGAGTTCGTAGCATCGTTTCAGCAGCGGACGATTTTTCATCCAGTGGGGCTTGTCTTCACCGGCAAGGTCGTATTTCTTCTCAAGCGTTTCGGCGTTCTCCGGGTCGGGGTGCTGATTCCACCACCGCAGAACGTCGATCAGTTTTTTGCGGCGTCTTCTTCATGCTCGTAGGAAAAGAAATTGTCCGGCTTGGCTAAACGGCGTACCGTCGAAAGCAATCCCGGCATCTTTTCCAGCATGGCGACTTTGTACGCGGGAGTGCAGGGGATCGGCTTACCCTTTGAGTCCGTCGCGTCCCAATCGACAAGCAGCGCCTCGGCCGTCACCTTCACGTCTACGCGCTGGTCAATCGCTGCGTCGGATTCCTTCGCCTTTTTCATCGAAGCAACCAAATCGGCCGCTTCGATCATCACCCGGCCGTAGTCCCGGTTCATGTAATGATCGGCCGGGGCGACGGTGAGCTTCACCCCCCGGATCGTTTCGGTAATCGTATTCGGCGCGGTAAAGGCTTGTTCAAGGCTATTCATGGTTTCTCGCTTTAGGCGGTTTGCACGGTCGCATCGACCGCGTAGTGAAGTTGAAGCTGGGCAGTGTACCCGTTCGACTCATCAATATAACCGCTAAACGGCAGGGACAACGAAGCCGAGCTATTTCGCCCCTGAGCGTTCGGCTGCCCGCCGGTGTATTCCGCGTTGGGCAGGTCGATCAGCATCCCGTAGGCATCCTCCGACCGCAGCGCGTAAGTGATCGCCAGTGGATCAGATTCGATCAGCAGGTTGTACCGCTCGGGCGCGTCAAGATAAGTTTCGATGTTGCCCGACGGGTCGAAGTCGCCGTAGCGAAGCCCGATCCCCGCGTCGTACTCAAACCCGCCCTTCGGCTCGGCCTGATGGCTAAGGGTGGTCTGCATACTCGTCACCGCGTCGGCGGCGTTGAAACGAACCCCATCCTCCAAAAGAAGATCGACGTTCTGGCCGGTCTGAAAGCTCTTGCTCGGGATCGCAGGAACCGTGACCGCGCCGGTAAGCCGGGTCACCGTGGCGTTGCCCGGTTTCTCGATGCCGATGAAGTCAAACGAACCGGTGAAGATCTGTGCGTTCTGAGTATTCTGCCCGCTCCACTGCGACGTATTGAAATACAAGCCTTCCCAGTAGGCGTACCAGATCGTGCCGTCGTCCTGAATCGCGCGAATCTCAACGGCGTAAGGCACCTTTCGGCGTCCGTCACGGATCGTATCACCGAACCAAATGTACCCGGTGTAATTATCAAGGAACGTGCCGCCGGCAAACCCAGCGGGCACGATATCCAGCGATGCCGTGATGCCGCTCACGGACTGAACGCGGCACCAGCCGACCCCGCCGAGCTTGAACCAGTCGCCCTCGCCGAGATAGTTACTCCAGGTCAAGCCGGTAGCCTCCAGCGTTGCGGGCGTGCCGCCCGATGCCGCCGTGTCGGTCAGTGATAACTTGGCGATAGCCTTGCCCGCCACGTGGACCGCAGCGGATACCGGGGGCGACGACTCGTCGATCAGACCCGGCAGGGTTACCCCGGCCGCGTCTCCCGCCGTAGCGAGAAACACGCCGTTGTTGGCGTCGTTGTCAAATCCCAGCGTTCGCACCAGGTCCTCGGCCGCGAACGCCGTGCCGCTTGTCACGGCCACAACACCGGTTGAGACGCCGGTGACGTTATCCACGCCGCCCCGATTGGTGCGGAAGTTCTGACGCTTGCGCCAAGTGTTCGCCATGACCCCCTCGGCGGTCTGGGCGGCAAACTGATTAAATTCCAGTTCAAAGTTCCATCCGCCGCCGGGCCGCTGGCCAAGCTGCGTCGGATTGCTCCGCCCGCGTGAATTGGTGGACGTGCCGCAGATCTTCTCGCTTTGCTGCGTCTGCCGGTTCGGGGTGAGCGTCGGGCCGGTGTGGCAAATGTTCTGGAACCGGGGGTTATCCGGGATTTTGAACCCGCCGTCCCCGTTGTCCACCATTTGAACGATGCCGATTGCAATTGTGCTGGTGTCTGCCATGTTTGGTTCTCGCTTTAGCCGTGGTCTTCGTAATCAAAAGTCAGAATAAATGAGTGCTGGTATCGCCCGTCGTTGTTGCCGGCCTCGGTCACATAACCGCGATCAACAGAAACGCCGCGTGGCGGATCGCGGAACGCCTCCACCAACGCTTCGCCGACCATATCGCCTTGCCGCTCGCCCACGCCTAGCGGGGTGAAAATATCAATCACCATCTGTTTACCGAAACGATGCTTATTGTCGCCGGTCATCCCCATCGACACCTGCCCACCGCCGAGCGGTCCGAACCCGCCCACGCCGTAATACGGCCCGTCGGGGTCGCCGCTAGAGTTCGGCCAGTAAAGCGTCGGGGTCACGTCAACGCCGATCCCCGGCCAGTCAAAGCCGTTCCACGCATCGGCCGCATGATCCCGCGCTGCTTGTTTTGCTTGAGCCAGGGTCACGAATCACCCCCGCGATAAACGGCGGCGTACATAAACGGCGGGTTGCCCGGCTCGCGGGCGGGCTTGGACTCAATCACTCGGCAGATTCGGCCGTTGAGTGTGAACCGATCGGCGGCGGTCAACTCAAAACCGGCTAAGCCCTCAGCGCCATCGTCGGCTAGGGCCAGCACATAAACCAGCCCCTCGGAACTGGCGAGCATATCGGCCCCGAATTGATCCTCGGATGCGGCGGACAACTGATCCTCGGCAATCTTCGCGGTGCGGGTGGTTTCGACAATCGGGGCGGGAACGCCTACGGCAACATCCGCGCCATTGGATCGGCGGAACGTTACGGTTTCGACGCGGCCGAAGTCGTCGATCAACTCACGGGCGGTCTGGGCCGACTCAACAAAGAACGCGGTATCGGTCATCGCCACACCTCGCGTCCGCATTCAACCAGCGGCAGCACGGCAACCATGCCGCGCCCGCCGATGGCACTTTGGCACCCGGCCAAAATTCCGTCGATGATCGGGAACCGGCGGTAAAGCCCGCTCGCCCCCGCCTCGCTGCGCTTGGTTCGGGCGTAGGTGACGGACTTGCTCAGGCTCCCGACGCTCTTGCTTTCGCTGACCACCTGCCCCGTGTCCGTCTCGGACGATTCGGGCTCCAACACCAGCGACCCCGCCAGCGCATAGGACGAAAGCAACGCATGAGCGAGCTTCACTTTGCCGATTAGACAATCCTCCCGGATCCGATACCGCGCGTCCAGGTAATCCTTCGCCCGGATCGCTGCGGATTCTTTCAGCCGGGTGTCGGTTTCGACTTCCCACGCCGTTTCGTGCCGCGTGTCAACCAACTCCGTATCCAACTCCGCCAGCGAGTTGTACGAATTACCGTCGCCCTCGGGGATGGTGCGGATGGTCAGCGGCATAAACGATCACTTCTTTTTCGCTTTGGTGTCGGCCTGCACCGAGCCGGTATCTTGCGATTCGTCGGTCGGCTTTTCGTACTTCGGGGCTGCGCCCTGATCTTCGGGGGATTCGCTTAGGCCCTCGATCGTGCTAACGACTCGACCCTCCCAAATAACCGAACCGCCTGACTTGATGACTTTTTCGGCATCGCTTTTAGAGATTTTCTGATCGCTCATGGTTCAAATCCTTTTAGATAACGAGGTAAGCGGAGTAGGACCGCAATTTCTTTCGGGGGAAGCCGCGGGCAACCGCCCACAACGAAAGATTAGCGGGGTTCAGGCTGCCCTCGGCGTAAGCCACCGGCCCACGCCGGGCGGCACCAAAGCCACCGAGGATCTGACCGTTGCCGTTGGTTTCCTGAAGCATCTGGCCGACAATCGTTTCGGTAACCACCGCGTTGGCGAAGTCCATCGCGCCCGCGTTGTTATCGTTGGCGGTAGAAGTCAGAATCACGTGGGTCGTCGGAACAAAGTTGGTCGCAACTTCCGCCCCCGCGTTGGTTTCGGTCCAATATTTTTCGTCGTAAATCTCAATCGACATCCCGAGGATTCGACCAGCCAGGACATTCATCATGGCGGTGTCGCTGGTCGGGAAGTTGCCCGCCGACGGCAGAACCAGCTGGCTGTAAAGCGTAGCCTTATCGCGGAACTCGGCGGTTGCGATCATCTCGCGGAACGCCACGCTGGTCATGGTGAGCCGGTCAAAGCCCACGCCGTATTTCTCGCGTGCGGTCGATTGTAGCGTTTGGATATCGCTGATCGGGGTGGCCGTGGCCGAATCAGACCACGGGGTGCCCGCGGTGACCTTCAGGTCGCTAGGGGTGTTGAACCCCACGTCGAATTGCTGGCCGTTGTGGTCGTAGGTCAGCGAGTCCAGCGCTGAGCCGATAATCATCCGCTCCATCGTCATCCGAACGCCGAGCAAAAGCCCGTCCAGAATCTGAACCCGGCGATTGCGAAGTAGGCCCTGATCGTCGGTCGTCCCCGCGGACTGCGATAGACGCGACAACAGGTTAAGCATGGCCTGATTCATCGCATAGCCGCGCTTGATGTTCGGCAGCTTGGTTAGCTCCAGACGGATTTCCTGACCGCCGTAGACCCGTGCGGTCGCGTCATCCGGCAGGATGTCGGCGGCAATCACGTTCTCGCTGACAAACGCCATGATTTCCTCGTCCATCGCATCCACGGATGGGGTGCGATTGAGGAATCGAAGCGTTGCGGGAAGCTCTCGCTTATCCCGCAGGTCGTCCATGACCGACTGAAGCCGAAATTGATTAAGGGCAGAAAGAGTGCTCATTGAATTAGTCCTTTACCGGAGTTACGCGGGGCAATGCCGCCAGTGTGTTTGCAAGGGTGGGCTGGATGTAGCCGTCAACGGTGGTTCCGGCCGCGAGCCGACCGGTGTAAACCCGGCCGCCTTCGATTGCGCCGGCCTGCTCGCTGCCCGGATCGCTGAAGAACAGTGTCCGGTCAACCAGATAGACATCGCCGAGGGTCAGCGTTTGGCGTCCATCGACAGCGCCGGTATCGGCGGGTCCGTACTTACCGCTGGCGGTAATTTTGGCGAGAATGGTTCCGTAGCGGAGAACCTTTTCGCCTGACTTGACCGTTGAGCCATCGGAAAGCGTAGTCTCGGTAGACTTCGCATCGACGGTTGACCAGTCAATGGTGAGGCCGCCTGATTTCCATTCGGGCTTGCCGTCGGCGCTGATGCCGGTGTGCCGCCCCGTGTTACCGATTTCTGTTCGTCCAAAGCTGCTCATGGTTTTATTCCGGGATAGAGGTTGCGTTGATGATTACTTGCCGCTTTTTCCGATGTAGCCGTCCACGTCGGAAGAATCTTCTTCACGCTCGGCGGATCGCTGCGTTTTGGCTTTTTCGTTGGAGAGAGTCACAACGCCGTCTCCTTTTTGCTGGCTCGTCAGTGAATCCATCGCCGCCGCATCGTTATGTTTGTCCATCAGGCCGAACACGTCCTCGATCAGGTTCGGGCCGCGGCCCTCATTGCTGAACCGGAGGAAGTCGTCGTTGCCCTGAAGCTTTTCAAACATGGCACTGGCAAGGGCGCGGGTGCATTTACCGTGCGATACCGCTTTATCGGCGGCGGCCTGCCCGGTGCGGATGCCTGCGCCACGGTCGCCGTTGGAAAGCGCCAGAGAATCCGGCTTGTCAGCCTCGGCCTTGAGCCGGTCGCGCTCGGCGATCAGGTCTTGCACCGCTTTGTTTTGGTTGGAGAACGCCAGCGAGACTTGCTCGACCGCGTTATCGGCGGTCAGTTCGTCTTTGATGCCGGTGGACTCGGCGAGTTTCTTTAGGTCAATGCTCATGGTTTGTTCCTGGTGCGTAAGTAAGGTGTGGCCGGGATTAGACGCGGCGATGGCCTCGAACCGGCCGAGGCCGCTCACGACGGGCCGGGTGGTCAAGACGGTGTGGTCAATGGCGTAGGGGTAGGCTTTGCTATCGCTGCCGATACGATCTTTTCTTGCCCCGATGCTCACGTTCATCCGCGCGGCGGCCGCGATGGCGTCGTGGCCGACCGCCTCGAACCGCCCGCGTAGCCGGTCGCCGACCCGCGAAACACTCAGCAGGTTGCCCCGGCTCATTTCACTGGGGGTGGGCGTCTTGCCGTCCGTGGTCGGATGCTCCGCGTCGAGCAGGTAAGACTCGTGCCCGGCCGCGATGTAGGCGTTGGTCGAATTCGCAATCGCGGAAAGGGACTGGTCGTCGATGGTGTAGGTGGTGCCGTCCTCGGCCCGGAACTCGCCGATGCGGAGCAGGTCCTTATCGTAGAGCTGGCGCGGCACGTCGCTATCGCGCGTGTACTGGTCGCCGGAGAGCGATAACTCGCCGGGCAGGTAAACCGCAATGTTCTCGGGAAGATTCACTACCCTATCAATACGGGATAAAAGCGGGTAACGCTATAGCCTTACCGTGGTTATCGTGCGTGTGGGCGCGTAGGGTGGCCGCTAGGCGCATTAAAAAGCCCACGGGTTTAATCGTGGGCTTGCGAGATTCGTCGAGCCATAAGCCTTAGCGGAGGGCGGGCGTTTTCGCCTTTTTCCGCTCAGAGGTAAGGTGAGATACGTCTATAACGCGTTGCCTTTTCCGCGGGGGCTCGGGGCAATCTCCATCGAGTCCCCTTAAAACATCGGAATTTCTTAACTTTCTCATGCCCTCAGCTTCTACCTGCCTCACCCTTTCTCTTGTCACCTTGAAGATTCTCCCGCATTCTTCGTAAGTATAGGGAATCCTGCCGGCATCCCCTATGCCAGTCCTCATCTTAATGACTTCCCTTTCCGTAGAAGTTAAGTCGCTTAAAGATCCAAACAAACGATCTGATGTTTCTTTGTCACTCAACAAGTCTAAGGGATTCAATTCGATTGTCTTTTGGCTCGTGGTGTCGGAGCCAATCATCGCCAGCTCAATATCTACGATCCTGTCGAACGATGACTGCAATGCTTCGCCAAGCAAAGACTCGTCCACAACTTGATTTAATTCTATTTCTAAAGCACCGGCCACGCGGGCGGCCACCTCCAATGTGTGGGGATATGTGTAATCAAATCTCTCAATTTCGCCAATCGTACCTACGTTTGAATCAACAATCGAAGCTAATTGCTTTTGGGTGAGGCCCTTCTTTTCCCGCGCCCGAAGCATGACTTCGTTGCGCAGTCTCATTGTCGCCCTGACTTTCATAATGGGTTGACTCCATTGCTACCGCCCACACGTTGTCAAACACCGGGAGAGGTGAACGTGGGGGCGGTAGCGTATTAGGTTCTTAGGGGGAACCGGTGTTTGACGCGATCATTTTACCAGAACACCGCAAATCCGTCAACGCTTTTTCGGCGTCACGTTCGACATTACCAGCGCCTCATGCACCTGCACCGGATTGCACCGCCAGACCGCGCCGAGCTTCACGCCGGGTATCTTTTTCTCACGCAGCATCCGCCGCACGGTTTCATCACTCACGCCGTAGCGGGCCGCGATCTGTTCGGGCGTCGCGTCGTCACGTTGTTTATTGCTGATCACGTCGTCGCCTCCGCAATTCGTCAAGGGTCAGGGGCTTCAGGTCGGGTCCGATCAGGTCGGGCAATTCGATATCTCCGCTGCGGAATAATTCGCCCACGGTCGGACCGAGAATCTCATCCTGCCGGGCCGGCGACTGGCGGCGCAGCCACTCCGCGCCGGTGGGGATGTTGGGCGGGGCCTGGCCTTGCTTAAGCGCCCAGACACGACTCCTACAACTCGGGTGCAAAGGCGGTACGTCGATCAGCTTCATCGGCAGGACGTAGACCCGGCCCGCCCGCGCCAAGCAGATCCGCGACGTTCGCCCGTCGAGCACCGAAACGTGTATCGCCCGGTCAAGCACCACCGGCGGCGTGGCAACGGTTACCGCCGGCGGTACGTTTCCCGACGTGGGCGGCGTGGTGGTCCCGCCCGCTCCCGGTCGATACACGTCGGCCAGCCTTAGCCGTGTTCGGTTGACCGTGTGCGCCGTCTGCGCCCGCACGATCCCCTCAATGGATCGCCGCAGCCGCTGCGCCTCGCCGTCGCGCCCGCCGCCGGCCACGGTTCCCGACCATCGGCTGGCCACGTCCGCCGCGCCGCCGCCCGAAAGGATCACCGCGTCGAGTTGCAGCAGGGCCAGCGCCACCGCCGAGGCCAGGGCCGCGGATATCTTGTCGTTCAGCGTTCCGGACTGGTCGGGCGAGCCGAGCACGTCGGCCGCCAGCGAATCCGGCGGCGGCTGGTCGGGCAGCCCCATGATTCTGTTTTGTTCCTCCCACTCGAACGCGGCCAGCTCCGCGAACTCTCGCCGCGCGTCGGCCATGATCTCACCGTAGCCGTCGGCCAGCAGCGATCCGATGCGGTCGCGGTATCCCATGCGATCCGAACCGCCCAGCGTCGCGGCGTCGAGCACGCCCTGCACGTCGGTAATCACCGGGCGGAGCTTGCCGATCAATAGCAATAGCAGCAGCGCCGCCCATTGCTCGGTGTCCACCTCGTGGTCGGTTTGCTGGTCTACCTGCTCAGGTGTCATTGTTGGCCCCCATAAAGTCCATCGTGTCCACGGTCATGCCCCCGGCGGGATTGCTCATGGCAAACGACTTAGGCATGCTCGCCATCTTCTCCCGCTGCTTCGCATCCGCCTCGGCCGCCTGCTCGTCCAGCGTATCGGCAATGTCCAGAACTCCCTCCACCTTCGGCACGTGCGCCTCGCTCAGCATCGCGTCGATGTCCACGATCCGCGACAATTTCCGCATCGCCTCGGGCGATTTGAGAATGCTCGCCGTCAACTCACGCAGCCACGCCGACTCGTCGCTGCCGAGCTGCGGCGCGGTCAGCTTGGTCGACTCGGCCCGCTCCGCGCCAAAGTTAAACGCGATCAGCTTCGGGATCAGGTGGTGATTCAGCAGGTTAACCAGGTCGTTTAGCGTGTGCTGCGCGATGCTCACGGCTACGTCAGCGTGCGATTCCGCGTCCGCCCGCGTGCCGCTGGTCCCCTCGGCAATGGCTCGCTCGGGCAGCAGCCAGCCGCGGATCATGTCCTTGTTGTGCTCCTGCAGCTTGGCCAGCATGTCCGCGATATGGCCGGGCGAAGTTTCGTGAAACTGGATGTCCCAGCTCAACATCTTCATCACGTCCACGCCGGCCTCGGCCAGCCGGATCAGCGTCGCGGAGTAGGGCGACGTCTCGTTGAGCGCGTCCAGCATGATCGGCTTGCTCACGCCGTGGGCCTGGCCCAGCGACTGAATCACCGCAGCCGCCATCTTCGCCGGGTCTACCTCCTTGCCGTTTTCATCCATCGCGGCAAACGGCGGATAGGTCACGTCGGCCACGATCCCGCTGACCTTGTCGGTCAGCACGTCCATCTTGGCCAGCGTTTTTTTCCAGTGGTGGTAAGCGTGCTCCCGGACGTTCTCCATCCGCGATCGGCCGTACCAGTTGCCGTCCTCGCCGTCGTAGGTGTAAATTAGCGCCTTTCCGGGCGCGAGCACGACCGGCTCGCCCGATAACCCGCCGTTGCGAATGCCCGCGAACTGCCCGGTTTTCTGAACCAATACCTCGGTGTGGTCCACCGCTAGCGGCTTGAGTTTTTCGAGCAGCCATGCCGGGCGCGAGTCGTACTTTCCGACCCCGTACACCGCCTCGAACGGCTTCCATCCGTAGTCGAGGGCGGTCACCGCGTCGTTGACGAACCCCTGCCATAGCGGGCCAATTTGCGATTCGACGAACGCGGTGATTTCGTCGTCGTCGCCGTCGTACCCGACCTCGGCGGCGATCACTGGCGCGAACGCGGCCGCGCGGGCAATGGCGAGCGTCGGGCAGGCCCGCATCTCGCGGTAGGTCGCGTAGGACTGGACCGGGCAGGGCAGGCCGCAGACCTCATTGCTGCGGTAGACCTGTCCAAAACCGCCGAGCCCGGCCCCGCGTGACTGGTCGGAGGTTTGCTCACCCGCCTTGCGGGACCGGCGCGACGTGTCGGATGCTTGGGGCAGGGTCAGGGGCCGGGGCTTTTTCCGGCCGAATAGGTTGTCGATGAACATTTTAATTTCCTTTGCCCATGATGAATCGGCCCGTGGGTAGGCCGGAGATTGAGAATTTATGACCAAACTCATGCACCGCCAGGGCGAGCGCGCAGACGCCGTCGTCGTGTAATCCGGCCGGGGCGGAATACACGACCCCCGTCCGCGAATACTCATACTCGAACAGCTCAAGCTCGGCCCGCAGCCAACCATCGGGCAGCGTCACCTTACCCGACTGGATCGCCACGGCCAGCCCCTCCATCAGCACTTGCTTGCTGGCCGACGTGAATTTGTAGCCGTGCATGTTGCGGTATTGCACGGATAGCTGGTCCAGAATCGGATCGCCCACGCCGGTTGAGTCGATAGACGTTGGGACTTTCCCCACCGTTGACTCGATCCGGCGGATCGTGTCGGGCCACGGGAGCGCCTGCCATCGGTCCAGGTGGCATACGTCACCCGCCGCGTCGAGGCCACAGACCACAGTCCAGTCCGTGCTTTTCGCTAGGTCCACGCCGAACGCCACCGGCGGCAATTCGCTCATCGGCCCGATGCACGCCGCGATATGCTGGATGCCGAACGGGTTGCCCTCGTCGTCGCCCGGCTCGCAGTAATACAGCTCGCGGAATACCGCCTCGGGTAGCGCTCCGCGCGCGTCGTCAATCTCTGCCTGCTGAAGTACCCCGGCACGCACCGCATCGGCGGCGGTGATCTTGTGGTATGCGTAGCCGTCTGATCCCTGCTCCGCCTTCCGCGCCAGCCGATAACCCCAGTTGCCCCGGCCCTTGACGTTGCCGATCATCCGGACCGGCCCGCGCGTCGCGGTCAGCGTCGAGCGAATCGCGTGCCATGACTCCTCGCGGCAGCGGGTGAACTCGTCAATCACGGCCGAGTAAACATCCTCGCCGTACAGGTTGTCGGGCTTCTCGCCCGATTTAAACCACCACGCCGCCCCGTTGCGGAACGTGAGCCTCATATCGGTGTCGTTATGCTCGCATAGGCCGTGAAACATCCGCTTAGCGCGGCGGTAGGCAATCGCGGCCTGCGGGTAGACAGGGGCGATCCACCAGTGGCTGTGGCCGGGGCTGCTTTGCAATACTTGGTGGAACTGCCAGGCGATCGCCGATACGGTTTTTCCTGCCTTGGTGCTTGCCTCAATTATCGAATATCTCGCGTCGTTGAAAAACGCAAGGCGCTGCAAACGATACAGCTTTGGCATCGTCACTTCTATACTATCGTCAGTCGCGCTAGCCACCATCGGTATCGCTCCCCGCGTCGAGGTCGCTCGGGAACACCACGGTGTACGTCTGAATCTTCTCGCCGCCGCTGGTCACGTCCTGCCGCGCCGGGGCGTCCAGGCCCAGCAGCTTACGCCGCGACTCGGATAGGCGAATCATCGCGTTGATGCTCTGCGGGTCGCCCATTTTGTAGGCGTCCGAGTTGGCGACCCGAACGATAGCGTCGTCCAGCCGCTCAAGCTCAATGGCAAACGCGGCCTCGGCCGATTCCTTCGAGTCGATGGCGACCTTCGCCATTTCGGCGGTGACGTCGCGGTGCGCGGTTTTCGGATCGACGCCGAGCGCCTCGCCGATTCGGCGGTAGGACAGCCCGCGGATGCGCAGCTCAAGCGCCTTTCCGGCCCGGATCGCGGCCTTCTCGGTGCCTCCGGTTTTCCCTCTTAGGTTAGGCATGGGGTGCGTTCTCCAAAAGCTCTGCTTTCTTGCCCGTCAGCTTTTCCCACCGCTGGATGACGATATCGCAATACTGAGGAGATATTTCGATTCCGTGACACTTGCGGCCGAGCTGCTCCGCGGCGATTAGTGTACTGCCCGAGCCGAGGAAGGGGTCATAGATTGTGTCGCCTTTATCGGAGTAGGCTTTGAGGAAGAACGACGGTAGGCCAACGGGGAACGCGGCCGCATGGCCGAGAGCTTCGTGAGTACCCGCGAACGTCGGTAAGCGGTTGCCGGGGTAAGCCAGCCCCCGCTCGATGTTATCGCCGAACCACTTAAAGCCCACCTCGCCTTGGTGATCTGTCATATTGATCTGCCCCTGATGCTCAGCCCACGAGGTACTGCCCGCCCCCTTCCCGCGAGCCTTGGGGACAGAGCTACTTTCGTGCCTCACTGCATTGGGTCGCATCTTCCACTCGCCTGTCGCAAATTGATAGATCGGTTCAAATTGATTCTTGAATCTCCGCGTTACGCCCTTAGGGATACCCGACCTCTCCCAGCAAAACTCGGTGGCAAAATGCCACCCCCATTCACGGGAATGAGCGATAACTAGATCGAACACATAAAGCTCATTGTCAAGATCTGTCGCGCTTGGCTTTATATTGACAAACCAGCTTCCATCTTCCGCAAGGTTCGCCTTGACGTTCTCCGCGATAGGCCGAAACCACTCCACATACTCGGCAGGAGGGATCGGCTTAAACCCGCTGTTTTCATCGTACTTCCTGCGATCGGCATACGGCGGCGAGGTAAACGCAACGTTGATCTCCTCCCCCCCCATCAACCGCGAAACATCATCAGCCTTCGTCGAGTCGCCGCATAAAAGCCGGTGCTTACCCAGCGCCCACACGTCGCCGGGCTGCGTGATCGGATCGTCGGGAGGTTCGGGCACGTCGTCCTCAACC
>Ga0209414_1000585_pt1 | contig 17572 bp, 9 predicted proteins | sample LakVidmifraction_4_FD_181154 | JGI IMG/M metagenome (GOLD analysis project Ga0209414, IMG submission 181154) | Hypersaline microbial communities from Lake Vida, Antarctica - Brine Hole Two &gt;0.2 micron (SPAdes) (version 2) | ecosystem: Environmental > Aquatic > Non-marine Saline and Alkaline >... | reverse complement strand
CTTTCATATCATTGGTTAACAAAGGTGTTGGCCAAATGGCCGTAAATCCCATTTGATCTATATAATCCAAATGGTTGATAATTCCTTTTATATCACCACCATGTCTGCCATAATCATCCTTTCTGTTCATGGTTTTTTCATTCATGCTTTTTACTATGTCATTTGTAACATCGCCATTTGCAAAACGATCTGGCGTAATTAAATAAATAACGTCGGCACTGTTAAATCCTTCTTTTAATTTTGAATCTTTATTTCGTTCCTTTAATTCATATTCAACAGAAAAATTATTGCGCTTTCCCTTTTTTGAAAAGTTGATGTTAAATTTCCCTGAAACTGCTTTGGACAAATCTAAATTCAGAAACAAATAATTTTTGTTTTCCGTTTTCTTGATGTCCAAAATCTGTATATTTTTATTATCCACAGAAGGCATAAATTGAGATATGTCTTGCCCGTAAATCAATAATTCAAGTTGATTATTCTCCATACCAATCCACCAAGATGGAGGTTCAATTCTATCTATTTTTTGGGCATATAACGAACTGCCTAAAATTAAAAGTATTATGGAAATAAGATTTTTCATATTTGTTATTTAAGTATTATATGATAACCAATTTTTTAGACGGGATTAAAATTTCTTCGGAATTAATTCTGATTTTTAGGTCATTTTCTGATTCATTAAAGAATTTACATTCAGTCTGGCTTTTATATACCTTGATAATATTTTCCCTGAAATTTATGGTAAATGAATACGATTTCCATTCTTTAGGTATTTGCGGATTGAATGATAAAACACCATCTTCCCAAACGCGCATTCCTCCAAAACCTTGCACAATGGACATCCAGGTTCCTGCCATGCTGGTAATGTGACAACCTTCATGAACTTCGTGATTGTAATCATCTAAATCCAAGCGTGAAGTTCTAACATATTGCTCATAGGCTTTTGGCATTCTGTCTATAGAAGCTGCCAAAATTGAATGTACACAAGGCGACAATGAAGATTCATGAACCGTTAAAGGTTCGTAAAAATCGAAATGACGTTCCAAATCTTCTTTACTGAATTTGTTTTCAAAAAAGAACATCCCTTGCAAAACATCGGCTTGTTTGATATAACAAGAGCGCAAAATGCGATCCCAAGACCATTTTTGGTTGATTGGGCGTTGTGATTTTGACAGCTCAGCAACCGGAATTAATTCCTTGTCTAAAAATCCATCTTGTTGAAGAAAAACATTGTGTTCCAAACTAAAAGGAAAATACATATTATCAGAAACCTGCAACCATTCTTTGGTTTCTTCATCAGTTAATTTAGTTTTATCCATTACACGTTTAAAATCATCCGGATAATTTCCCTTCACTTTATTTATACATTCAACAGCATATTGAATACACCATTTTGCCAAATAATTGGTGTAAAAATTATTGTTTACGTTGTTTTCATATTCATTTGGTCCGGTAACGCCTAAAATAACATATTGATTTTTTGCTTCAGAAAAATTAGCGCGCTGATGCCAAAAACGGGCAACGGCAATGATTACTTCTAGTCCAAATTTTGGGACATATTCAAAATCCTGGGTATAATTTACATAATTATAAATTCCGTAAATCATAGCGCCGTTTCTATGGATTTCTTCAAAGGTAATTTCCCATTCGTTATGGCACTCTTCTCCATTCATCGTGACCATTGGATATAACGCGGCACCATTTTTAAATCCTAATTTTTTTGCATTTTCGATAGCTTTATCCAATTGATTGTAGCGATACAACAATAAATTTTTTGCCACACTGGCATCTTTTGTTGCCATATAAAAAGGGATGCAATAAGCTTCCGTATCCCAATAAGTGCTTCCTCCGTATTTTTCACCGGTGAAGCCTTTCGGACCAATATTTAATCGGGCATCGGTTCCCAAATAGGTTTGGTTCAATTGAAAAATATTAAATCTGATGCCTTGTTGCGCTTTCACGTCTCCTTCAATTATAATATCAGCTGTGTGCCAAATTGCTGACCAAGATTGTTTTTGACTTTCCAAAAGTTGCAAAAAACCCAATTCATGAGCTTTTTTAACATTGTTAAAAGCCGCTTCTATTAAATCATCTTTAGCATAATTTAAGGAGCTTACGCAACTTCCATACTTATAAATTGTTATGGTATCACCTTTAGAAACCGGTAACTTGTAACTATAATGCAAAGATTTTTCTTGAACCTCAGTTTGTTGTTCTACCTCAACTTTTTTATCATTTAAAGCAAAAGAAACTTCCATAGCAGTTGCTACATGAAATTCCGTCTTTAATGTTTTTGATAGGATACATCCATTATTATGGCCGTTAACAATTTTTAATATTTTCCAAAAATACTCATCGTAATTAGAATCTTCATTCACAATACCAGCATCTAAATAAGGAGAAAAAGTGATTTCTCCTGAAAAATTTATTGCTTTTACGCCGTACTCAATTGCACCTATTTCATTGTATTCCAGACTTATAAAACGTTTCGTTGCTATTTCAATTTCCTCACCCGTTTTAAGAATTGCATGGAAAGAACGATAAAGCAAGCCTTCTTTCATATTTAATTCCCTTCTGAAATTTGAAACTTCACAGGTATTTAAATCCAGTTCCGTATTATTTATTTGTATCTTAATGCCAATCCAGTTTGGGGCATTCAGCACTTTGGCAAAATACTCTGGATAGCCATTTTTCCACCAGCCAACTCTTGTTTTATCGGGATAATATATACCGCCTATATAACTTCCCTGAAAAGTTTTACCAGAATATGTTTCCTCAAAATTGGCGCGTTGGCCCATAGAACCATTTCCAATACTGAACAAACTTTCTGAAGCTTCTACATTTTCTGGGTTAAAGTCTTCTTCAATAATTGACCATTCATCAGGCTTAATATAATTCTTATTCATTTTTTTAATTCATTAGATTTTTTAAAAAATCGGGTGTGATGGCGGTCATATCTTTAAAAACATAATCTGCTTCATTTAAAACCTTTGCATCTCCAATTCCTATACTTATCATTTTTGCGGCATTTGCCGCCTGAACTCCTGCAATGGCATCTTCTACAACCACACAGTTTTCGGGTTTCATATTTAATTTTTTAGCACCTATTAAAAATACTTCTGGATCGGGTTTTGCTTTAGTAACATCATTTCCGTCAACAATGGCGGTAAATCTGCTTAAAAGCCCTACTTTTTCAAGAATTAATGGTGCGTTTTTACTTGCCGAACCCAGGGCGTATTTTATTTCATTTACCTCTAAAAAATTTAACAAGTTATTTACACCCGGTAAAATTTCATCGGCAGTCATTTTATAGACATACTCCAAATATTCTTTGTTTTTTTGAAGTAAAAGCGCTTGTTTTTTTTCTTCAGGCAATTCCACATTTCCAATTGACAACAAAATCTCGAGCGATTTAACCCTGCTTACTCCTTTTAACAATTCGTTTTGCGCTTCGGTAAAATCGAAACCCAAAGCGTTCGCTAAATTTCTCCAGGCTAAATAATGGTACTTTGCGGTATCCACTATTACGCCATCTAAATCAAATATAAATGCAATCTCTTTTTTCATCTGTTTAAATTTTATTTTTTAGCGGTAACAGCTGCTGCCTGCCTGCCGGCAGGCAGGTTCGCCAAGAATCATTCCTTTGTATGTCAAAATTTGTGATGCTCGTTTCATTTAACTTTTTATTAATACAACATCATCAACATCTTTTACTCTCACCACCAATAACGCTGCAATTAAAAACGAAACACCACTCATTACCAAAGCATAAATGGCATCACCCCCATAAAAATATTTTACAAGCGGACCACCGATTAATGCATTTATAATTTGAGGAATTACAATAAAGAAATTAAAAATCCCCATATAAACGCCCATTTTTTTAGGTGGAATTGACCCTGCCAAAATAGCATAAGGCATCGCTAAAATACTTGCCCAGGCAATTCCTACGCCAAGCATAGAAAGAATTAACCAATTTTCATCGGGCATAAAATAAACTGAAATCAATCCAATACCACCAACAACCAATGAAAAGGCATGCGTTCTTTTTCTTCCAATTTTTTTGGCAATAGCCGGTAAAAAGAAAGCGTAAACAGCTGAAACCGCATTGTAAACACCAAATAAAATACCCACCCAGTCACCTGCAATATTATAAGCAAGGCTGTTCGAATCATCTAATGCCAATCCGTAAATATGATGCGCAATTGCAGGCGTTGCAAACACCCACATCCCAAATAAACCGAACCATGAGAAAAACTGAACCGAGCTTAATTGTCTCATCGTTAAAGGCATTTTCTTAAAATCGGAAAATATATTCAACAAACTCGATTTTTCTTCAACTTCAGATTCTTCATGTTTTGAATCCACTGGAAATTGAGCAACTTCTTCAGGCGAGTATTCTTTCGTGGTAAATACGGTGACTAAAATACTAACGACCAAAACCGCCGCACCAATAATAAAGGAGAGTATTAAATTTGTCGGCACTTCACCCGGTTCAGCTTCATTTAAAACGCCAAACCAATTTGTTAAAACATAAGGTAACCATGAACCTATAACTGCTCCAATACCAATTAAAATTGTTTGAACACTAAATCCGAGCGTTCTTTGATCTGAAGGCAAAATATCGGCAACCAAAGCCCTAAAAGGTTCCATGGCCACGTTAAATGATGCATCCATAATCATCAACATCCCCGCACCTACCCATAAAGAAGGCATGATGGCAATAAACATATCGGCATTTGGCATTAAAACCAACCCAACTGATGCCAATAGGGCACCTGCTAAAAAATAAGGACGTCTTCTTCCAAGTTTGGTCCAGGTTCTATCGCTGTAATACCCTATTATAGGTTGAACTATTAAACCTGTTAAAGGAGCAACAATCCAAAACCAGGACAATTCATGAACATCGGCTCCAAAATTTTGCAATATTCTACTGGCATTCGCATTTTGCAGCGCAAAACCCATTTGAATTCCCAAGAAACCAAAACTCATGTTCCAGATATCCCAGAAACTTAGTTTCCGTTTTTCCATAATGTAAGTGTTAAAAATAATAATACAAGCTAAAGCCTAAAAGTTTTAGTTGTTATTTTTGTGTGAAGTGTGAAAATAGTACGTGTAAAATCTCTTTTACAAGGCGAATATATAAATTATTTTTTAACTTTTAATTTTTTTAACGCTAAGATTTAAGCTAAAATATTACAAATCGAGTACTCTAACCTTTGCGTTCAATGAAATTTTTTTTGAAATAAATAAATTTAAATAAGAAATATTGTTAAAACCTTATAAATATTCTTAATTCCCTGATAAGGTGGATTTTCTAATTTTTAGATTTGTAGAAATAACTTCTTTTTGAAATACAGCAGGTGCTGTATTCTCAATTCTATTGATTAACAATTCGGCAGCTTGTTTGCCCATTAAAAACCCGTGTTGCTCAACGCAAGTTAATGGCGGATTTGTAAATTCTGAAATCAATCCGCTGGTAAAACCTATAATGGCAATGTCTTTAGGGATATTCAGTCCTTTTTCTTTCGCTATTTTTAAAGCTATTGCCGCATATATTTCGTTAACGGCCAAAATGGCGTCCGGCGGATTTGCAACATTGATGGCCTTTTCAATTTGTTCATATAAATCTTTTTCATCGTCTATTTTATAAATCAAACTTTCATCCACTTTAATTCCTTGGCTTGTAAGCGCTTTTAAATACCCTTCTCTGCGCAATGAGCCCACCGATATAAAATCATGAGTTGTTATTAATGCTATTCGTTTTGAACCTATTTCTATTAAATGGTTTGTTGCTTTAAAGGCTCCACCAATATCATCAATAATCACTTTATCACATTGAATCTCATCATTAATTCTATCAAATAACACCAACGGAAAATCATCAGATATAAGGGCATCAAAATGTTTAAAATTCTGGTTTTGTTGTGTTTCCCGTGCCATAGAAACTATTAAACCATCTACACTACCATTAGTTAATACACTCATATTTGAAACTTCCTTTTCGTAAGATTCATTTGACAGGCATACCATTACATTGTATCCTTTTTCCGTGGCATATTTTTCAATACCATTGATTACCGTTGAAAAAAAGTGATGAACAATTTCGGGAATAATAACGCCTATTACAGAAGTTTTTTGGTTGCGAAGCTGTAAGGCCAAATTGTTTGGCTTGTAGTGATAATAATCCGCGAAAGCCTTAATTCTTCCTCTTGTTTCTTCGCTAATTTCATGGCTGTCTTTTAATGCTTTTGAAACCGTTGAAATGGATACTCCAAACTCTTTTGCAATCTTTTTTAGGGTAATTCTTGGTTTCATTTATGTATTATTTTAGTTGAAATATTGAAAGTTGAAAGTTAAAAACTTTCAATTCTAAATTTCATAATTCAACCAGTAATTTTTATTAAAAAGTATCTTAAAAAATAGTTAGAATCTACTTTCTCCACAAATATAAACCTAATCTACGAATCTATTTAATATTTTAGGCAAACATCCCATGTATTTCAAGCTATAATGATAAGAAAAATACCAATATTTGAACTTTCCAACAAAAATCACCCAAAAAACATAGGCAAACTCTAACGTTTGCGTAAAAAAGTTATAAACACGAAAACGTTTGCGTAATTTAAAAAGTGATAATTATCACCGTTAAATAATTGTTAAATGGCTAGCTTCACAAAGTGAAATGTAATAAATAGTACAAATTTTTAAAACAAACTTAATTATTAATTAACTTAAAATAGATGAAAAATTTTAAATTTTATTTGTTTAATGTCATGCTTCTTTTACCTGTACTGATGTTTGCGCAGCAAACCGTTAAAGGAAAAGTTACAGAAGCAACGGGTGGTACAGCACTTCCTGGAGTTGGCGTTATTATTAAAGGAACTACTATAGGTACCGCAACAGATTTTGACGGAAACTTTACTTTAGAGAATGTTAAGGTAGGAGACGTTTTAGTATTCTCTTATATTGGATTCACTACACAATCAGTTACTGTAGATAACAATCCAACTATTAATGTTGCTTTATCAGAAAGTGCTGAAACCTTAGATGAACTTGTGATTATTGGTTATGGAACCGCAAGAAAACAAGATTTAACAGGAGCCGTTAATATGGTGAAATCAGAAGATTTTAATGATGGTCGTATTGTTTCTGCTCAAGAATTAATTCAAGGTAAAGTTGCCGGTGTACAAATCACTTCAGATGGTGGTGCTCCCGGCGAAAAACAAAATATCAGAATTCGTGGTACTGGCTCTTTATCGCTTTCATCCAATCCATTAATTGTAATTGATGGAGTCCCTATGAATGATGGTGGAGTTGGAGGATCAAGAAACGTTCTAAACTCAATAAACCCTAGTGATATTGAGACTATGACTGTTTTAAAAGATGCATCTTCAACTGCAATTTTTGGTTCTAGAGCTGCCAATGGTGTAATCATGATTACCACTAAAAAAGGGAAAGCTGGTCAAGATATTAAAGTAAACTTTAATACGAGTATGTCAATATCAAATGTAGATAATTATGTAGACGTTTTATCTGCTAAACAATTTACCAATTTAATTAATTCAATTGGCAGCGTTGATGAAATTGCAAGATTAGGAGCTAGTAACACCAATTGGCAAAAAGAAATTTATACATCAGCTGGAAGCACAAATTCTGATTTAAGTATTTCAGGCAGTGCTAAAAATATTCCTTATCGTTTTTCAGTAGGATATTCAGATACTGACGGGGTATTAAAAACTGATAATTTTAAAAGAACCACAGCTAAATTAACGTTAACACCTAGTTTTCTTGATGACTATTTAAAAGTTGATTTAAATGCAAATGGTTCTTATGTTGAAAATACTTTTGCGAACAGAGATGCAATTGGATCTTCCGCAGGATATGACCCGACACAATCGATTTATGATGCGAATTCAAAATACGGTGGTTATTCCACTTGGATTAATCCAACAACTGGTAACAGATTCAATTTAGCTCCAACAAACCCGCTAGCATTGCTAGCGTTTAAAGATGATACTTCAGAAGTTCGTCGTTTTATTGGAAATGCGAAGGTAGATTATAAATTACATTTTTTTCCAGATGTTACAGCGGTTGTAAATGTAGGTATTGATGTTCAAGACAGTAATGGCAGAAAATTAATAGATCCAAGAATGCCTGCTTCAAGTAGTGATTTTGATGGTTCTAAAGAAGCGTACTCCAACCATGCAGAGAACAAATTATTAGATTTTTATTTAAATTATACAAAAGATATAAATGAAGATCACAATGTAGGATTTATGGCAGGTTACTCTTACCAAAAATTCACATTTAATGATAATTCAAGACTTAATGAGTTTTTTACAGATCCTACTTTAAACACTGATAAACCAACTGTTAATAAAAGCAGAAATGTTTTAACTTCATTTTTTGGAAGAGCAAATTATGGTTTTAAAGATAAATATTTAGTTACAGCCACTTTAAGAGCTGATGCTTCATCTAAATTGAATCCAAATGACCGTTGGGGTTACTTTCCTTCTGTAGCTTTAGCTTGGAACATTAGTAATGAAGGCTTTTTACAAGATTCAGAAGTAATTAATGATCTTAAATTTCGTTTAGGATATGGTGAAGTTGGAAATGTTAATGGTTTAAACGATTATCAATTTCTTACTCGTTATACAGGTAGTGTGAATGGCGCTTCTTATCAGTTTGGGGATTCATTTTATCAAACTTACAGACCTGAACCTATTAATGAAAACCTTAAATGGGAAATCGGTAATACGATAAACGTTGGTATAGATTATAGCTTATTTACAAACCGAGTTTATGGATCTATAGATGCTTATATTAAAAAAACAAAAGATTTAATTGCTTCAAGTGCTGTCGATCCATTTACAAACTTTGGTAACCGTGTAGATGCCAATATAGGTGATATGGAAAACAAAGGTATAGAATTTGCCATAAATGTGGTACCTGTTAGAACAGAGGACATTAACTGGACTATTAACTATAACCTTTCATACAATAAAAATGAAGTAACAAGAATGCCAGACATACAAAATGTAGGAGGAATCTCTGGAGGTGTTAACAATACTGTTCAAAGACATGAAGAAGGGTATGCTCCTTATGCATTTTATGTGTACGAACAGGTTTATGACGCGAACCAAAAACCCGTTGAAGGTGTTTATGTAGATAGAAATAATGATAATGTTATAAATGAATCTGACCGTTACTTTTACAAAGATCCTTTTGCCGAAGTAGTTATGGGATTAACCACCAATTTTAATTATAAAAATTGGGATTTAAGTATTGCTACAAGAGCAAGTTTGGGTAACTATGTTTATGATAACATCGCCTCCTCTTTAACTTACGAAAATAGGGCTACTGAATTTGATATTTTAAGCAACTTAAGTTCTGATTATTTAAATTCAGGATTTAAATATTTAAGTGCTGCGAATTTATTAAGTGATTACTATGTGAAAAATGGTTCTTTCTTTAAAGTTGATAACATTACTTTAGGATATACTTTTCCAAAACAAAACGCAAAAAATATTGGTATACGCCTATTTACTTCAGCACAAAATGTGTTGACAATTACTAACTATAAAGGATTAGACCCTGAAATTCAAGGAGGTATTGATAATAATTTTTATCCAAGACCTCAAACCTTCTTATTAGGTATGAAAATTGATTTTTAATAAAAACTTAAGAATAATGACAAAATATATAAAATTAACCGTAATAAGCATTATAACATCTGTCCTTTTATTTGCTTGTACAGATGACTTGGATCAAACTCCAATTGATCCAGATAGCTTTACTCAATTAGATGTTTTTAAAACTCCTGTTGAAGCTAAAGGTGCTTTAGCTAAGTTGTATTCTGCCTTAGCTGTAACTGGACAACAAGGACCTGCAGGGATGCCTGATATTATTGGAACTGATGAAGGCTTCTCTCAATATTCAAGGATGCTTTTTAATTTACAAGAACTTACAACAGATAATGCTGTAATTGGCTGGGGTGATCCTGGTTTACCAGATTTACATGCAATGAACTGGACGTCAAGCAACAGTTTTGTTGAAGGTATGTATTATCGTTTAGCACAAGAAGTTTCTTTCTCCAATTCATTTATAACAAATGCTGAAGCTTTAGCATCAGATCCTGAAGTTCAATCATATATTGCAGAAGCACGTTTTTTAAGAGCTTATGCATACTATAACTTGATGGATTTATTTGCTAACGTTCCTTTAGTTACTTCAATTCAAACTGAATTACCGTTACAAAGCAATCGTGAAGAGATCTTTAACTTTATTGAAAGTGAATTACAAGCAATCGAATCTGATCTTAAGGCCAGTAAATCAAACGAATATGGAAGAGTTGATGAAACAGCTGCACAAGCTTTGTTATCTCGGTTATATTTAAATGCTGAAGTTTTTATTGGTCAGGATAGATTTACTGATTGTATTACCTACTCAAATAAAGTTATCAATTCAGCATACAGCATTAATACTAGTGACGGAAATGGGAATGGATCTGCTTATGACGAGTTATTTTTAGCTGATAATAATTCTAACGGAGCACAAAATGAATTTATTTTCGTCTTAAATTTTGATGGTGTCAATTCCCAAACTTGGGGTGGCGCTACCTTTTTAATTCATGCTGCTGTTGGTGGTTCTATGAACCCTACAGATTTTGGTATAAACGGAGGCTGGGGAGGCTTAAGAACAACCAAAGCGTTAGTTTCCAAATTTGAAGCATCATCAACAAATGGAGACGGAGAACCTATTGCATGGGCAGATAAACGTGCAATGTTCTATGTGGATGGGCAAAACTATGAAATCAACACTCTTGCAAATACCTTTACAGACGGTTATGCTGTTACTAAGTTTAAAAATGTTGATATTCATGGAGTAGCTGGAAGTGACCCTAACGGTGACCATCCTGATACAGACGTGCCTGTAATACGCCTTGCAGAAATTTTCTTAAATTATGCTGAAGCAGTAAAACAAGGAGGTGCTGGTGGATCAGAAGGAGAAGCTGTAGCTTTAATTAACCAATTGCGAAATAGAGCCTATGGTAACAATAATGGAAATATTACATCTTCAGATTTAACATTAGCCTTTATTTTAGATGAAAGATCTAGAGAATTATATTGGGAAGGTTTGAGAAGAACTGATTTAATTCGTTTTAATCAATTCACAACGAGTACTTATGTATGGCCTTTTAAAGGAGGCGTTAGTGATGGTGTTAGTGTTTCTGATTTCAGAAATCTATATCCTATTCCTGCAAATGTGATCTCTGTTAATCCAAATTTGGTTCAAAACACCGGGTATTAATTTAACACTATAAAAACATGAAAAATTATATAAATAAAATCTTAATACTATTCGTTGCCGCCATTTTCACGGTAGCTTGCGATAAAGATTATGATTATACCATTCTAAATTCAACTGCCGACCTAGCGATAAACACATCAGCTACAGCAGTTGAATTGACAAAAGATAATATTGGAACTGATATTTTCACTATTTCTTGGACGGAACCTGAATATGGATTCAACAATGAAAATCCTAACTACAAAATTTTATTCGATCTTGCTGCTGGTGATTTTTCAGAAGCCAAAACGGTTGTTACAACTACCGAATTATCAAAAACTTTTGAAGTTCTGGAACTAAATAAAATGTTGTTAAATTTAGGACTTGAAGCTGGTACAGCATCTGAAATACAGATTAAAGTAATTGCTTCTATTGGTCAAAACAACATTGAATCTGTTGTAAAAACAGTTACTGTTACACCATTTGCAAATGTATTGGATTTATCATCTCCTTGGAGTATCGTAGGATCTGCTATTACTGGCGACGATACAGGATGGGGAATGGACTTGCCTTTTTACACAACTAAAGAAGACAATGTTTTTGCAGCATATGTAACGTTCTTCGATGGTCAATTCAAAATCAGAAAAGATAGGGATTGGGCTGAAGCTTATGGGAACGACGGCAATAATATTGATGTAACAGCTGGTTCTTACAAAGTAACATTTAATTACAATACAAAAACATATACCATAGTCCCATTTTCTTGGGGTATTGTAGGTAGTGCAACTCCAATTGGTTGGCCAGGAGATACCACACCACCAGATGCTAAATTAACTTATGATCAATTTTCAGATACTTGGAAAGTAATTATTAAGCTATCCGATGGAGAAATAAAATTCCGACAAAATAATAAGTGGGATTTAGCTTATGGGTACAATGGTACTGAAGGAATTTTAGGTGGTGATAATATTCCGGTTACTGCAGGTAACTATATTGTATCTGTTGATTTTAATAAATTAGAATACTCATTAGAACCAATAGCTCATATTTGGGGAATTGTAGGTGATGCAACTCCAATTGGTTGGCCTGGTGACGGGAAACCAGCAGATGCTAAATTAACTCTTGATTTTAGCACTACTGATGTTTGGGTAATTAGAGGAATAAAGTTAACAACTGGTAATATTAAATTCCGTGCAGATGATGATTGGGGAGTAAATTATGGCTACTCTGGTGTTGAAGGAATTTTAGGTGGTGATGATATTCCTGTTACTGAAGGAACTTATGATGTTTTTCTGAATTTAAGTGAGCTTACTTATGAGTTAATAAAACTTTAATAGCGTGCTTATTTAATAAATAATTTTAAAAATCTGCATAGAATATTCTATGCAGATTTTTTATTAATCATATAAGTAACTGGGAGTCTTCAATTAACATCCTCTTTAACAAATTAAAAAGCCTTTATGTTTTAAATTAATTTCATCTCTATGAAAAAACTATTACTCATATTATCAATATTAATTACTTGTTACAGTTATTCTCAGGTACAAAATGTAACGTTTGAAACATCTCCATCAGCATTTAATGAGACTGATCCTATTACTATCACCGTTTCAAATTTAGATCCTCAATCCACTTGGGGAGTATCTGACATATATTTATGGGCCTGGTCTTTTGATTTAAATAATCTTAACTCAATGGATTCACCAACAAACGGAACTTGGGTTAGTTCTAATGAAGTTCAAAAATTCACTAATAATGGCAACGGTACTTACTCTTTTACATTCACGCCAACCGCTTTATACAATAGAACCAACATTGGCAGCATTGGTTTTTTAGTAAAGGCAAAAGACGGTACCGGCGATAAAAAATCACAAGATAAAATCGTTCAGGTAGGTGCTTTTCAATTGAGCCTTACAGCCCCAACAAAAAATATTACATTATTAAACCCTGGAGAATCATTGTCAATAACCGCAACCACTACGCTTCCCTCAAATTTTGTTCTAAAAGCAAACGGTGCAATAATTGATAATACTTCAACAAATACAACCTCATACAATTTTACGGATACTAATATTACCGTAAACACAAATTACAATTTAGAAGCCACCTATAATGGCGAAACTAAAACTGAAAATTTTCAAGCCGTTATATCCATTGTAGAAAAAGCCGTACCTGCTGGGATGAAAGATGGCATAAATATAGACCCAATTGATGCGACAAAAGCGACACTTGTTTTATATGCTCCTTTAAAAGAAGTTGTACATTTAATCGGCGATTTTAACAATTGGCAAGTAGATAATAACTATTTACTAAATAAGGACAGCGCTTTAGATCGTTTTTGGATTGAACTTACAGGATTAACTCCACAAACCAATCATATGTATCAGTATTTAATTGATGGTACTATACGAATTGCAGATCCTTATTCGACTACTATTTTAGCTGAATCTAACGACCAATATATAAATTCAACCACTTATCCTAATTTACCAAGTTATCCAAACGGTAAAACCAACCACGCCGTTACTTTATTAAGAACTGGTGATACGCCTTATAATTGGCAAATAACCAACTTCCAACAACCTGAAAAAGCTAATTTAGTTATTTATGAATTGCTTATAAGAGATTTTGATGCATTGCATAGCTTTGATGCTGTTAAATCCAGATTGGACTATTTACAAAATTTAGGTATTAATGCTATTGAATTGATGCCTGTAAGCGAATTTGACGGAAATGAATCTTGGGGATATAATCCTTCATTTCATATGGCTCTTGATAAATATTATGGAAATCCAACATCTTTTAAACAATTTATAGATGAATGTCACAATAGGGGAATTGCAGTTATTTTAGATGTTGTTTATAATCATGCAACTGGTCAAAATCCGTTTTATAGAATGTGGAATACTGATAATGGTGGTTATGGCGGACAAGCAAGTGCTGATAGTCCATTTTTTAATCAGGTAGCTACACATACCTACAGTGTTTTTAACGATTTTAACCACAGTAAACAAGCCACTAAAGATTATGTAAAACGAACTACTCAATACTGGATAGATGAATATAAAATTGATGGATTTAGATGGGATTTAACTAAGGGTTTTACTCAAAATTGTACTTCAACTGATGAAGCGTGTACAGGCTCTTACCAGCAAGACAGAGTGGATGTTTTAAAGACATATGCAGATTACCAATGGGCAGTTGATCCAAATTTTTATATGATTTTTGAACACTTAGGCACAGTTGCAGAAGAAACTGAATGGTCAAATTATGGCATTATGCTTTGGAAAAATATGAACAGCAACTACAATCAAAATACCATGGGGTTTGCAACTGACTCTGATATATCAGGTATTTCATACAAATCCAGAAGTTGGGACAGTCCTAATCTAATTGGCTATATGGAAAGTCATGATGAAGAACGTTTGATGTATAAAAACCTTCAATTTGGGAACAGCAATGCCACCTACAATGTTAGAAATTTAAACACTGCTTTGTCCCGACAGGAACTGGCCGGAATGTTCTTTTTCACCATTCCCGGTCCAAAAATGATTTGGCAGTTTGGGGAGCTTGGTTATGATTTTTCCATTAATACCTGTTCAGATGGCACCATAAGCAATGATTGCAGATTGTCAAATAAACTAATTCATTGGGACTATATTGACAATGCCAACAGAAAACAGGTTTACAACACCTGGGCAACGATGATTGCTTTTAAGAAAAAATACCCTGATGTTTTTAATACGACTGATTTTACTTTAAATGTGGCCACATTAACAAAATCTATCCTGTTAAAAAATACATCTTTTGATGTTGCCATCGTTGGAAATTTTGATATCACCTCTAAAACAGTAACTGCTACTTTTTCCAAAACAGGAATTTGGTATGAATATTTTACAGGTGAAGAAAAAAATATTACCAATACTTCAACGGCAATTACGCTGAACCCCGGAGAGTATAAAATGTATTCTACCGTAAAATTACTCGATCCAAGGGGCGGAACAGTTTCAGACGACAGTGATGGAGACGGCGTTGCCGACACCGCAGATTTATGTCCAAACACCCCAACTGGAACCGATGTAAACAGCACAGGTTGTCCATTATTTACCTTACCTAACAATAATTTTACAGTTGAAGTAACCAGCGAAACCTGTCCGGATAAAAATAATGGTAAAATTTCAATTTCAGCAACGGCAACGCATAACTATATTGCAATAATTAGCGGAATCCAAACCGATGGTATAACACCTATTACGATAACAGATAAAAATTTTACAAATACAAATAGTTTACTTCTTGACAAATTAACTCCGGGAATCTACACTATTTGTATTTCAGTTTCTGGAGAAACATACAAGCAATGTTTTGAAGTAAAAGTGATTGCGGGAGAGGTAATTTTAGCCGAAGCAAATTTGACTTCTAACAAAGCCTCTATTGAAATAAAAAAAGGAACTGCTCCATATACTATTTATGTAAATGGAAAGGAAGCATTTAAAACATATTTGCAGGTATTTAATGTAAATGTAAAACACGGAGATTTGCTTGAGGTTAAAACAGCCAAATCTTGTGAAGGCGTGTTTTCAAAAAATATTGAATCATTTAGTGAAATTATAGCCTATCCCAATCCAACCCAAGGTCCATTTGAAATTGCAATTCCAACTTCAAAAACAGAGGTAGTTATTGAATTGTACACTATAAACTCACAATTAATTTCAATAAAAACATATCCTGTTTTTTATGGAAAAGTACTGTTAAATCTCGAAAATAAACCAACGGGATTGTACATCGCAAAAGTGCTTTTAGACCAACCTGTTTCTATAAAAATTATCAAACAATAACAAATGAAAAATTTATTATATATCGCAGTATTAAGTATAAGTTTAATTTCTTGCGGAGGCGGTGGTGGAGATACACCACCAACAGTAATAAACAAGGCACCAACAACCCCAACACTGGTGTATCCAACAAATAATTTGTTGTGTATAGGCAACGTGTTGAATTTTCAATGGAACGCTTCTACTGATCCTGATGGAGATCCCATTACTTATCAAATACAGGTAGCAAAAGATAATTTATTTTCCCAAATTGCGCATACGGTAACTTCAACAACTGCCAGCAAATCAATTTCTTTGGAAAAAGGAATTGCCTATTATTGGAGGGTAAAAGCTACAGACAGTAAAAGTGAGGCAAGTGATTATTCGGCAACATTTAGTTTTTATACAGAAGGTGACGGCATTACAAATCATTTACCGTTTTCACCGATTTTGGCAGGTCCTACCTTAAATGAAGTTGTTCATGGCGCTCCAAAAACAACCGCACTTTCATGGACGGCAAGCGATGTAGATACTGCAGATACTTTAACGTATGATGTGTATTTTGGAACTACAAATCCACCAACTGTAAAAGTTACTGGCTATACAACTAAAACGTACGATGTAACACTTGCGGCTTCAACTCCCTATTATTGGAAAGTGGTTGTGAATGATGGCAAAGGCGGTCAAACTATTGGACAAGTTTGGAATTTTACTACGGATTAATAATAATAATCGTTTACCATGTTTTTTAGTATATAAAAATGCAATGAATTTATTATCGTTTTAACAAACAAAATTCTGGCGTAAATATAAAGGCATAAAAAAGCTTCCATTTTTGGAAGCTTTTAATTTTGGTAAGCAAAGAGAAATTAACTTGTTTTTGAAATAAAAAACCTCCTCAAACTTGACGTTAGAGGAGGAAAATTGCTATGAAAAAGATGTAGGCTAGAATGCCTACAGGACAAATGTAATTAAAGTTACATTGCAAAAATATGACAACTGTCATTTAAGCGTACTTTTTTTTAAAGCATAAAAAAATCCTAGTATTTCTAGTAGAATTTACTTTGGTGGGTAATGAGGAATTAACTTATTTTGAAATAAAAAACCTCCTCAAACTTGGGGTTAGAGGAGGAAAATTGCTATGAAAAAGATGTAGGCTAGCATGCCTACAGTACAAATGTAAATAAAGTTACCTTGTAAAAATATGACAACTGTCATTTAAGAGTAATATTTTTTAAAGTATAAAAAAATCCCGCTATTTCTAGTGGGATTTTTACTTTAGCGGGCAATGAGGGATTCGAAGCCCCTAAGTTATTTCACTCCTCTTTCGTGCATCTTTTCAACAATAAAAGAAGCAACATCTTCCGGGTAAGTTCCTCTACCAAAACCAGCATCGTAACCAAGTTCCAGCGCTAATTTATTACCAATTCTTGGTCCACCTGCACAAACTACCATTTTAGATCGTAAAC
>Ga0209414_1000584_pt1 | contig 17576 bp, 23 predicted proteins | sample LakVidmifraction_4_FD_181154 | JGI IMG/M metagenome (GOLD analysis project Ga0209414, IMG submission 181154) | Hypersaline microbial communities from Lake Vida, Antarctica - Brine Hole Two &gt;0.2 micron (SPAdes) (version 2) | ecosystem: Environmental > Aquatic > Non-marine Saline and Alkaline >... | reverse complement strand
CCCTTGTAACACTTATAGATACTTCCTGAATAACCATTAAAAGAGATATAATCTCCCTCTTGTATAAAAGAGGTTATACCTGAATTCATTCGCCAAGCATCTCCATCAAGGTACCCTCCTGACCAGCCAGCAAGAATCTTATAGAGTGTTTCCTTTTTTATAGTTATTTTTAATATAACCCAGTTGTCTGGTGTGTACATAATATCTCCTAAGCATATCTAAGTGGTTCTGGTTCAGGTGGGGTTATTGTTGGAGGTTTAGGCTGGGTCAATAAATACGCTCTTAAATTATCTCTTGCCTGTAATTGTACAGCATCAATATTTGAATCAATTGGTAGATATATCTCACAACCACTATGAGTAGTGCCCATAACATAGACTTTCTTAGTGTTAAGGGGTACATTAATAAAAGGATCTATCATGATAACTCCTTTGAATTAGAAACCCGTTACTGGCCCCAGCACGGGTAGAACACTGGCATTCAGGTAGAGGTATACCTTGGCCTATCACCCGGGGACTTCTCCCAGATGTATATCAATAAAAAACCCCTAGCCGCAGCCAGGGGTTATATTCGGGTGTCTCTTGATTATTCCAATTCTCCTGAAACCCTTGCGGGCGGATGGACACTCGCTCCCGATTGTGTCCCTTTAATATTAATGAGGCTGCTAGCTTCTTACTGCCCCGTCACAAAATACCCGTGCTAGCTTGAGGATATACCTATCCACTTTTTTGCTCAGTATATCAATCAGAAGACCATGTATAACCGCCATAACATAGTATTGTGGATGATGAATTCAATATTCCGAAATGGGTCCAGCTCGGAATAACACTGGCAACTTCACTCGTTATTAACCTGACAAAACCAGACAGGTGAGTGACACCCTTATGTTAAGGAAGCTTTCATAGTCTCATATGATTCTTCACTTAACACAATTTCTTTACCATCAATAATGATAGTATATGTTTTAGGTAGCCAGGAATCTATATCATATAGATCCTCTAAAGTGGTTAGGCGTAGTTCGGCAAACTCACTCCAGTTCATAGGACAAGATCCCTTATGTAATGTATGGTCGCGCCAATTTAAGGTGACATTGTTTGTATAGGAGTCTATGCCGCTATGAGCGTCCATCCTACAACCTAGTTGAGTTAGACGTTCTACAATAGCTCTCTGAAGCTCAGGACGCGCTCGGGTATCGAATTTTAAACCTATTTTATCAAAAATCATTTTATATTAATCCTTATTACATTTTGAGTTGCGTTCAAGGTACTCTACTGGACAGGCTCTACGACCCACTTCACCATATTCTTTATGGAAGTGGATAGATTGCATATCTCTCATAGAGATGTAAGCGGCATTACCAAAGTGCCAAGCATCTTTAGGCGCCAGAGTGCGAAACTGCTCAATAGAGGCTCCAGGATATTCCTTCAAGAATCTATGATGTTTGTGTCCTAGATAACAGTAGCGGAATAAAGTCTCTCCCCACATTTTCGGCTTATGAGCAGCCATAGCTAGAGGCATAGATTGAGGGGAAGTAGAGTGTCCATGATGGACACCAATCATGACTTTGCCCCACTGGTAATACCAGAAACGAGAAGGGGACTTAATAACAGTGACCCTTGGCTCATCTCTATACCACGCGCGGAGCGTGGCTCCTAAAGCTTGGCTAGTATGCTCATCATGGTTACCAATTGCATTATGTACTGTCACGTGTGGGTACTTAGTTAAGGCTCGATCAATACATTTAACCATGATCCAGAAACCTATCTCTTGTACCCTTGCCCAGCGTCCGTCTACGTCTACAGGTGTACCACTTGTAGTAGTACCCGCACTGTTGTCAGCGTGAAAGAAATCACCCAAGTTAATAAGTACAAATTCTTCAGCTTCAGGTGATACATCTACCAGATGTTCAATCGCACCAATCATTAGTCTCTCAGCTATCTCACAATCAAAGTCAGCTTCTGCCTCCTTAGCCCATGAGTACATACCTACATGTGGATCACCCATAGGTACCACTACTGCCATATCTTTAGCTTTAGCACTAATGTCCGGTATTGGCTTGGGCTTAGCCATTCCATCAACTCGGGAGCAAATAGATTCAAATAATTCCTCCATCCGTTCAACAAGTTCTTCCTTATCTCTAGAAGATTTCAGCCATTTAATTTTAGTATTGCCGTCAGCATCTACAAGTTCAGAGACACCATCAAGAAAGAAGCCCGGCGGAACTGGCTTTGTTAAACCTGAAGTAGGGGCAAACCCTCTTTTAGCAGCATTCATCCTAGCCCGAGCAAGGGTTTCGTTTATAGTAGATACTCCCTTGCCTAATAGCTGTGCAGCTTTGCGAGTAGTGCCTTCTTTAATAATTGCATCAATATATTTCTTCTGTGTGTTAGAAGCATAGGGGATGAGCCCCTTTAATTCAATAATATTCAGCATATATTGTTATAACTCCTTGTAAGATCCTCTATATTACTTGAAAATTATCTTAGGGTCTTGTTTAATTAATCCTGATATAACCTTAATTGCATTAAGTACTGTCTCTTTTTGACCATATTTATTAGTAGATTTACAGAGAGTTTTACCGTTGCCCGCTATCAGTTTAAATTTCCAGATAACTCCTTTTTGATATACAACATAGTGGCATGTATTCATTAATTAACCTTAATGTATTGTTTCTGTGTCTTCGGATTGGCCTAAACTAAGCAGTAATACTCTAATAGTTCCGCAAATATAATGCATTCTCAATCCTAAATCTCTTTCAGTTAGGGTTCTAGTAAAGCCATCAATGTCGGCTATCTGATCCATAATTATGGGCAGAAAACCCTCATATTCCGGGTCCAAGTAGGAGCCCAGAAAATGCTGCTCAAAAGAATCCACAGCCGATATGACTGTAGCATTAAACATTGGTGCCATTAATAAGTCTATCTTTATTGGGAAGGATAACTCAGGTCCTCTAAATAATTCAGGATCAAGATGTGTCCAATCATATTTAGATAACTTGTTCTCAATTATCTTCAGTTGAGTCATCAGGCTCTTCCAAGTTCATGGCAGTATCCAGAATTTGCATGTAATCGACATGTTGCTGATACATAGTTTGATTAACTTTAACAATAGCCAAAGTATTTTCCATAGATATTCTCAAGGCTTCAGCTAGTCTACCAGAGTGTGTCACTAAATTAGTAATAGCCAGTTCACAAGTTTCTACTTTAAGGATAAGTTCATCATTCGTCATAATCATTCTCCATCTTAATAAGTCTAGCCACCGTATAGATGGCTAGACCTACAAAAAAGACAGCAGCCCCGATATAGGCTACTATCCAGGCAACTAGTGCCCCAAGCACCAGTAGTATTGCTTTAATGTAATGCATATGGTGCTCCAGCTAGTGTTAGGGGAAATCTAGTTCTAAGGCTTGTTGGTCCTCTACAGGTTCATCTAGTTCCGGTACTTCTTCAGATTCGGTACCTTCTACAAACTCAATGGCTGCAGAAGTACCATTACCGGCACGACCAACCTTAAAATCAATACTAGGTACTTGTCCTTGAGGGATAGAGAATCCCTTATTGACTACATACTCAGTCACAGCGTCACGTAACTCCGTATCATTTAGAGTGATATTCATCATTTTTCCTTATATTAGTTAAACAATCCCCACAAACTCGTTGTCGTCTAGTATCTACTAGCTGTTGTTGGGAATGTATTTCTTCAGTTTTGCTTACACAAGAACATCTTACCCTATACCAATGGTGCTCTTGACCCAATATCTTTAATTTGTCTGGTCTAATTGCACTATGGCCAAGGTAGCTAATTACATTAAACTCGCCTGCAGTATCGCCTACCTTAAATTTAGGTTGAGGCTCATTGCTAAGTGATCTACGAAATCTACTAATTCTGGGTTTACGTCTTTGCAGGGCCATTTTCATCTCCATATTTTAGGGTCAAGTAATGGGCTATCATTAGGGCATCTGAGCGCCCGTCTTTCAGTCCACCCTTAGGCCCATATATGTCTGCTCCGGGGTAAAGTTCTAATGCCCTGGCTGCAGTAGTCATTTTACGTATTTTGCCCCTCTTGATGGCTTTAAGTCTTTCAGGGTAGATAAAAGATATCCCACAAGCTTTTTGCCACACTTTGGGCTGTACATATTCAACTTGGTTAGACCAAGAATGTATGAGAGCCTCTATAAGACCTAAATTACGACCAAATTGGAAGTTACTTTTAGCACTCATACCACCCATACTATGTACATCTTCGATGGCTACTATAGTGGGTATATGTTGTGTGCTTAACCAGTTTAGAATTGCACCAATAGAATCAAATAAATTCTTGCTTTGAGGGGTGCTATGAAACTTGATTTCTTTAGTACAAGAATCCAGGGAGCACAAGGCTCCACTGGCTCCTGGATCTACTCCAATGACTACCATTAATCGTCAGCAAACATATCTTCTATTGTACCAGCAGTTGCTGCAGCAGTAGCTACAGAAGCAGCCTCTACACCAGCACCAAGGGCAACAGGCTTATATTTGTCCAACATATAATCAGTATCAAAGTCATCCTTCCACTTTGTTTTCCATGCAGTATCTGGATCCTCAGCAAGTTTTTCTGCTACGGTATGTCCATCTGTGTGGAGAAATTTAGTGGCCTCATTAAACACACGTTCATCAGCAGAGGGCACATAATCATTACCTACCTTAACCCGCTTATTTTCTCGTTTCCTAACAATTGCAACCTGTACTTCTTGGCCAATCATTTCGGTTATAGCGGCTACCTTAGTAGGTAGTTCCTTCTTAGCTTCGTAGTTATAGATAGCAACTACTTTCTCTTCAGGGGTAAGCTGGGAGATCTTCTTACCTGTAGTAATAACAGATAACTGGTTCATAGATTCCATACCTGGAAGCAAACGAACTGTACCATTTTTAGCAGTATAAGTATTTTTCTGACCTTTGGCTTTACCTGAGGTTACATAGAATACTTCTTGGTGGGTACGTTTACCATCTACTTCTTTGAAGCGGGCAGTAACATTCATAGCCCCCCCTTTAGATTCACCAAAATAGGCCATATCTACAACCATAGGGTATATGTCTGTATCCAGATTAAAGTCCCCACCTGGGACAAAATCTTCGTTTTGTTCAACACCTTCTTCAATGTTTAGTAAGTCAAGCTGCATAAATATCTCCTGTTGCAGTAAAAATTAGTTGGATAATTCCAACGGGTAAATTAAGACACATCATAATAATGATGAAGTTTATCAAGTACGTTTTGTAAATCATTATCAATAAATATTTCTGAGGTAGACCACATTCCAAGTGGTCCACGAATACGTTCATTTATAGTCTTCTTGGTTAATCTGGTTTGATATACATATTTAAAACCAAGACTTTCTTCTTCTTCAGTAATATTAAGTAAGGGGGAATCCTGGTCTTCAAGTTCTTTCAGGATAACTTTCTTGGCCGTAATAACATTATTAAACCAAGACTCAATACCCTGATTCATTAAAGATCCTTTAACCTTAACCATAGTCTCCATAACCATTTCCCCTTCATTAAGGACATCACTGGTATGGGCTAGGAAAATTACATTCAAACGTGAAGAAGCTACTTGGGTTTGCATAAGATTCTTTAAATACTGAGCATAGTCTCCCCAAGCTTTCATACCATTTGTAGCAGTTAGTACATGCTGGGATTCATATTGATCCATTAAGTAAGTAAGACTATCTATGATAATTGTATGGTATTTCTCCAGTCCCTCAATTTTTTGGAAGATTCCCGGTACTTGAAGGGGATTAGTTACAGTAATAACTTTAAATTTGGCAGCAAAGGGTAGTTCCTTACCTGCTTCACAAGCAAGATACACTACCCCTTCGGGGTCTTTTAAATTACGTAGACTAGCAGTCTTACCTGCAGCAGATTTACCGCCAATTAAGACGAGATTTTTATTTGACATTAAGATTTCCTTTTAAGGTGGTATTGCTTATTAGCTGAGGCAATCACAGTTTGATGTACTTCAGTTTCATCCAGAGGTTTAGCTAGTTTTCGGTTAAGATCCATAATTTTCAAATTAATTGAATTGAGGTCATCCCCTGTATCGATTAAGGCATAAGCATATTTAAGCAATTGATGGTTACGATTACCATTTGCGGTGTTATTAATAAACCACCTCTCTAAGTTAGAAAGATTAGTCTGACCAGCAAGCAAGGATTGGTGCTCATCAGCTTTCTTAGTCTTAGGAATGAATTGTAATGCATCTAACAATTGTCCGTCATTATACCAGTGTTTTCCGTTATTTGTCAACCACTTACGGCTTCTTTGAGCAGTTTGACGATCAACATCAAAGGGCAACCAATCATAGATATTATTCATAAATTCCTTAAAGTCATCCCCATCCAAAGATAGGGTATGGCTTATTGGGAGAATAACTCGGAATCGTTGATCAGTTTCAGTGTGTCGTTTAGTAGTATGGAGCAGATACTTAAAATCTTTTAGCAGTAACTTAGCTGTATCGATGCTGACACTGTTCTCTACATCTAGGCAAACCAGGTTGAATCCCTCAATAATATGGGCTTCATCCCTATAAGCATCTCTTACTCCATGAGTGATCCAATGATAGTTATCCTTAATGATAAGATTATGCATCTTTTCAAAAGGTTTTTTGTAGGTGGTGTAGCCCGTGGTTATATCCTGACTCGCAGAAAATACGATTTCTTTAAGATTAGTATTAGGTAGTGTCTTACCTGACAATAGTTCAATACCATCAATCATATCTCTACGAATAATAATATTATTTTTATAGCCATAAGCAGTAGCTAGATTAACCATCTCACGTTTAAACTGTTCGGAGCCTTTATAAAAAGGCAAGTCTTCCACCAGATCTGAGTGGGTCATCTCACGTTCTGTTCCTGACAAATATTTAGCTAACTTAATATGTGGTCTATCTCGTTTCATCATCATGGAGAAAGCTACACCAGACATTTCAGCCATAGCAATAGCATTTTCTAAATGATCCATGCCTACATATGTGGCTTTATCAATAAAAGCATATGCTCCAGCCAATTTAGCAACTTTGAAATATCTATGAGCAAGCTCGGCTTTAGCTATCTCCTCAAATTCAGTCATCTCATCAGCATTTGTTTGACACCATAGCTTATATTCAAATAAGGCCATGCTCACATCTTTCTGCATTTTAAGAGTTTGGCCAAACTGTACAGGATCAGCAAGCTGAGCCATTTGGTCCGATAAGCCAGCCAAGAAACTCTTAGAGGCTGTATCATTATAGATGTCGTAAATATCTTGGGCAGTTTGACCTACCTTAGTATGTCTACGTCTGCAGAAAGCAAAGTAACACCTGCGTCCATAACCTACTTCAAGGAAGTCATAAAACTCATCTTCAGTTTTGGAGCCATTCAATAATTTAGTTGGAGTACCAAATAACATCATATTAGTTGGGGTAGTCCCAAATAGGTCTTCGGATCTAATACTCTCTCTGGTGTTTTTAATTAGTTTCTGCTTAACTTTACCCATATCATAAAGTTCTAGGAAGGTAGTTAATATCTCAGCATTGCCTAATAGATTGGAACCCATTTCATCCATTTCAAAGTTCATTGAGCCAGCACTTGCCAATAGGAGCTTAACCCGCATTTGTTTAACGGCAGCGGAAGTTCCTGAGTCAAAGCTAAACAGTAATTCACCTTGCTCTTCAAACTCCATTTGAGCCCTAGTAACTTCTTCAGCTTCGTCACTTTGGTTCTTACGTGCTCGCTTAATGCCAATTCTATTTAAATTGCGTTCAGCTATTTGTGGGAAAGTCTCCTCTAAAAATTTAGTGCGGAATCTTCCAATCACATCCTCTTCAATAATCCCAATTGAGTGGCCCTTACCGGCACCCGATGGCGCCATGTTAATGGCATACATATTAACCGGGATTGTCTGTGACTGTGCAAACTGGACATTACATCTCATCATAGAGGCTACCTTACAATAATAGTAAGATACCATCAGTCTAAAGAACTGAGGATCCTCATTCTGTGTCTTATCCATTAAGTGTTCTACCAGTCTCTCCATACCAGGATTGAAGGGCAAGTTTGAGTAATCTTTCATCCATATCTCCTTAGATTACGAGTAAGCCTGCTTGTTGTAGTCTTTCAGCTTGCTTACATATTGGTCGAGCTGGGCAGTATATACAAAATTTAACCTCACCAGGACGATGCTGTATGATACCTACAGATTTGTCAGCCACCTGACGGCTTACAGCTTCTGCCTGAGTATCAAATACTTTAGTTGCTCTCTTAAGAGCCATAGGGTTCTTATAATAGGCCCACTTAGCAGGACGTTGCCATAATTCATCGGGAGTACAGTCAGGTATTTCTGACTCAGGCTTATTATGGTAAGTTTTAAGTTGGGATATTTTATTAGTAATAAAAGCTTCTGTCTCAAACTCACTCTTGAGAGGTAGAGTTCGAGTCATAACACGATTAGCTGGATATGATTTGTCCGTTTTAGCAGATATAGCTTTCCAGTCTGTAAATACAAATTCCACATCCATAACATCATCAGTTATCACTGCAGGGTTAAGCCATTTGTAGATGGATCCCTGCATAGCATATTTAGAGTCATTACCACCATGTACCCAATTGTAGGTTCCAGTGGATTTAACATCCTTAACTCTGCCATTCTCTACGAAATCATATTTACCTGATACAATAAATCCATCTATCTCACGTTCTGCACGCTGCTCAATAAATATATTATGGTTATTGGGATCAACAGGTAGGGTAGGATTTACTCTTACAAGTTTTTGGGCGTGTTCAGGTATACCCATAGCAGTCAATGCCATTGATAGGTGATGTAGCCAAGAATGTTCTACGGCAGCGTGAATAGCAGTACCTAGTCTGGAGGGTACTAAATCTTGTAGATCAGTATCCCCTTCCAAATTAGCCTCCCGTATTCGCTGAGTTAGTACAATACTTTTAAGGGGCTTGAGTAACCCTGTAGCGGATATTACATTCGGCCTAGGGGATAAATCATAATCATCTGAAGCCAACCATACTGCAATTGGTAAAGATATATTGCCACTATTTGTTAGCATTTAGTTCTCCTTATACTATAAATTGACTAATTGAAGAGGCGAACATATTTGCCATGACATCATGCTGTCTATGATCATATACAAAGATATAGTCTCCATCGCAGTCAGGGCGGGATAATCTGACATGGTTCTCAACTGCTACTATTTCCCACAATTCATGGCATATATTACTAAATATAGTGTCTTGAAAATTGTCACGAGTACCAATAATTATTTCTCTATTAGTATAGTTAAACGTAGCCCCATCTCTTTCTTTATCCCATATCACGGAAAAGGTATAACTATTAATATGGAGTTTCTTAATCTTTTTAATTAACATTCATTTCTCCTTATTCTAATAAGTCGCGGAGCGACATTTATGGTTATCCTTACTTGTGTAAATAATATGGGGAGTCAGCTGTAATCTGTTAATAGCCGTAATAATTTCCACATACATTTGTTGCCTATCCTGGATACTAGTGGTTTGACCTAGACAACCTGCAAGTGAGTCCATAGATTTTGGGTCACTTAGGTCAAACCAACATCCTCCACAGGTAAAGGCAGTATTTCGCCCCTTAAATACTGGAACATGTATGAATTCTCTGTAGTTATGAATTTTTCTCATATATAAGATTCCAAATGCATTACTCGGTTTTCCAATTCAACAATACGCCTTGCCATAGTCAATAGAAGATCTTCATTTTCTTTTGCTATTAAGGGTGTGCCAAACTTTATACGTTCAATTTCTTCACCATAACTAGATATACCTACTTCAGTTATATTAGTTTCTTCTGAAAACTTAAATTTGAGCTTATTGATTTAATATCTCCTTGATCTCTTTAAGAGATACATAATTTGGTAATGTAACTTTATGGGCCCAATTTGGAATATACACTTCCAATTTAGATCCAAGCCCTACTTGCTCGTGCCTAATAGCATCCAGGTCATTCCACTCCATACATTTGACTAAAGTGTCATTGACCCATTTAAGACAGCCTAAGTGATTTTTAATCAGGTAGTATTGGCTGTCGTGTATTTGGGCACAGGGTTGCACCCAGGTACGATACTTAGGGTGTACCCAGACCCGTTCCATAAACATATTTGCTGAGTAGGAATTAATCAATCCATAGGATTGTCCTGTAGCATTAGCTGCAGTCTTAATTTCCTGGTAGGTTTCATAGGGCATACTGTCATAGCTAGATAGAATAACCTGAGGCAGCATTGGAGTTCTTAAACGAAGTCCAAAGGCTAAGGTAATATATCCTTTCTCACTTGCCTCTTCAATCTGAGTTCTCACCCATTGATCGGAGACACAATATAATTCATGATAGTTCTTTTCAATTTGCATAGCTTCAGTTTGTGAGATACCAAATGTTTTCACTAAAGTTTTCCATGTGCCCATATAAGTAAGTGCAAATGTTGGTCCTTTAGAGTGCTGACGCAAATCAGGGTATCTATGCTCAATAGAATTGATTACAAGGGCTCTAGAAGGGCCGTCAGAGCATTTGGACAGCTCCAGGGTGATATCAGGCATGTAAGCAGGGAAATAGCTGTAAGCCCGTAAGCAATGGCCGTCAAAGCCATCTGTATAAACAGCAAGCTTATTTGGATCCTTTGATAATAATGCGGATATACGGTCCTCTAGGGAGAGATAATCTGCCCCTACTAATAGTTTTCCGTAAGGATCGTCCAATTCTCTAGGAGGTGCCTGAAAACACATTTTAATTATTTCAGTAAATGTTGAGCCTGTAGAGGGTATGTTTTGCAGGTTAGGATCGGAGCTGGACAAACGACCAGATTTAGTCCCACCAAGGTTAAAGTTACCTAATAGGAATCTCCAACCATTTTTCTCAACACTCTTATCCTTAAAAGCAGGTATAAAGGTGTTCAGTAAGATATCTACTTGAGCATAATGTAAGAGGTGATCAATTAGTTCAATAACAGCAGCCCGGGGTGTGTCTGCATTTTTCTCATGCTCTTTAAGAGCCTCCAAGGTTTTAGCGTCAGAACTAGGATTACCACCATCAGTCTTATTAATGACTGGCATATTCAGCTCTTGATATAACAATAAGGATACTTGCTGGTTGCTATTAGGATTAAATTCCAAATGAGCAAAATCATCTGCGGTTTTAACTAATTTCTTAAGTTTGGCTGTAGCTTTTGTAGCCTCCAATCCCCTAAAGAATTCAGTAAACTTAATAATTATGTCACAGTTCTGTAAGCCCTCAATAGCAGCCTGTCGTATATCATCCAGTTCAAATTCTGTGTTAAGTATTTGCCCAAGATTCATAGGTAAACCAGTGAGCTCCATCTGAGTAATAGTTTTCAAGGAAGGTTTAAAAACTTTAGTATATACAGATTCTTGTGTCCTTTTAACTTCTTCCCGGTATTTATCGTGAACATACCATGTAGCACAGGCATCAATGAGATTATATTCTAGTACTTGTGGTACAAGATGTTGGGTAATATCCTTCACATCAATTGCATAATTACCCACATACTCAAAAGCTAAATCTTTAAGGCTTAAGCTGTTGCCTGCAGTAGTATTGGTAGCTAGATAGGCTAGAGATTTAGTGTCCTCAAAACAGGTGAACATTACATCTAGGCCATGAAGCATTCCTTCAATATCTTCAGGAGAGGACATGAAGCATTCCCAAATGAGTATCTTAATATCAAAGGTACTACCGTGATATATCAATTTACCACCATTGGCCACATACTGGATCAAAAACACTTTAAGCCATTTTCGTATTACTACTCCATCTTCACTTCCACAATCTACAGCGAAAGATAGGCCGCTATGCTTGTTCCAAGCAAAAGCAATAGTACCAAGGCCAGCCTTATCAACTTGTAACGCAAAAGTTTCAATATCAAGAGTAAGTTCCTTATATTGGAGTAAATAATAGAGGGCTAATTTTACTTTTCGAGCACTACGCGGATAATATGGGTCTATCAAGATAGAGTCAGCAAACATCTCTGTCTTACCTAGATGGTGTCGGGTTAGCCCCTTAATTGCTAAATCCATTTTAGTCTGGATCAGAGGGTTATAGAATAATTGTCTAAACCCTGGGCAATAGAAGGCATCTTGTTCTGGCCAGAGAGTATCCATTCGGTAACTCAAGTACGCATCAATCTTGGTCGCTTTGGTTAGAGCCTTAAAATAAGGCCCATCACAACACATGATGGTCTTGACACCAACACTGTCTATTATTGGTTTAAGTTTACCGAGATACTCTCTGGCAGCTGTGACAGATATCTTACCATTAGATTTATGTTCTAAATTTATAGCAATTATATCTTCCCGAGGAATACCTGCAGCCACCAAAGGGATAACATAATGTTCCTCAAGTAGAGCCATATTTAAATCTCTATTAGGTACAAATATAGCTACAGGCTTTGGGACTGAGGGATCCTCAAAGATAATATGATTAATCATAAGGATCCTTAGTTTAAATAACCATTCCAGTTGGGTATTTGGTGGTTAATGGCCTATAATTTTTTGACGCCGATTCCCCACATTTTGTACACTTCATCGAAGGGATAACATTTTGATGAAAGTTAGTATCATCATAGCCACCACTTTTCTCCTCATTTTCACAGTGTTCGCACACATAAATTGCCTGAAAGTCACGGCGATGTTGGGAAATAATTCGTTTAATTTGCATAGTACTTCCTTAATAGGGTGGAGTAGGCCGGGCGAAAACTCCGGCGATACAAGGGCAATCGGCTTTTATCGTGAGGCACTTGTTCGGCGTACTTGCTTAATAACAAGTAAGGCGCCTCTGCCGACCTTGCGGTCGTCTTCTCTTACCATCTACTCCATTGTTGTTATTCAGGAGACATTTTCAGGACGCTCTCTATCCGTGCTTCTATCTCATCCAATACTTCTATACTTGCCTGAAAACTATCTTCATCTGGTACCCATTCGCCAGATGCTGCCATATTAAAATCTTTTCTTAACGTGTTCAGTAATTCTTTAATTGAATAGCCAGCAAATGTTGAGGGATTATAATTATTCACAAGTATTTCTCCTATGTATTATTGATTATTAAAATAAGTGTGAGGCTTTCCACCCCACTTGTCGGGTTTGGCACGTATGGCCCCATGCAGGTGATTCAACTCTTTCCAAAGTACTGTTGCCAGCCTGGTAGCCACCGAACTATTGCTTATATGTCTTGACCAGATCGGGATTCGGGCATATAAGCTCATCACTATTGAGCAAATGCGTCACGAGCAATGAGATTCATCATTACTCGCTGGGACATTGCTGTAATTAGGTAATCATGTTGCTTAGTATATGTTTCAAATGCAACTATTTGTGCTGTATTCCAAGGCCTACCATCATTATCGAGTTCTATTTCTTTAAAGAATTTAGATACTCTAGCAAATAGACCCCTACCTAAAAGGTCTTCTATTGTATCTAAAGGGGCAGGAAACATAAGTATACCTGCAAGGAATCTCTTAACTTCATAACACTCAATATCTAATTCTCCTAAGTTAGCAGTTATCTTGATTATATTTTTCTCATCAATAGTCTCATGCATGGGTAGCACTTCAAAATCTCTTTTGGTGCTTGCATCCATCCAAGTTACAAACCAGGGTCGACCTGCATAAAATATACCAAATAAATTTGGGTTACCTTCCCTACCTTGAGCATCTTTATTATGGGTAATGACTTCTAGTAATTTCTTATGCCAAAAATCCCAATGAGGTTGGTAGAGGGTGTCCATCATTTTGTGGATCACTAATTCCTTAGTGGTACGACTAGTGGATGGACGATATCTACCTGAATAAGATGCTTGGAAATTCTGCTTACGGGTAGTTCTAGCCATCTTGTAGTCTCCTCATGATATCCATTGGGTTCTTACCCACATATCTTTCAGCTAAGTTACCATATAGATGAACTTTATGGCTTGCTCTTGTAATAGCTACATACATTAAGCGAGCGACTTCATACCACTTATTGTTTTTAGCAATATCACCAACATCTATAAATACTTCTTGGAAGGTACTTCCCTGGGATTTATGAACAGTCTGAGCATGTAGGGGACGCAAATCTCCCCATTCATTCTTAATCATCCAGAATCCTTTCCATAGTTCAGCACTCTTAGAGGTGTCCCCACGTTTCTTGGCTGCAGTTGCAGCTTTAGATATTTTAGCTAATAAATGCTTAGTAGCTTCCCAGTCTGTAGGTTGAAACACTGTTAAATAATCTTCCCCAGCAGCAGCTTTGAGAACTAGCTGGTGTCCGGGGATATTAAATAGTGCTTTAGGCTCTGAGGATTGGACAGTGTGCAGGGAGTCGTTGCGAGCCCGTACACGGTTGTTCTTGACCATAATAGCCGAATTACATACTAGTACCTCACCTTTCTCAAAAGGCTGGCTGTAGCCTATCTGACGGCGTACCCAGCTATTGTAATCTCGTACTCTATCATTTGACCAAGCAAGTATTCGTAGATCATCTGTACCATGTGTCTGTAAGAATGAGTTTTTAAGAGTTTCTACCCACTCTGCTTTATCAGTGTAGTGGAATATATTTTTACCATCATGAGGAATACTGGGCCATTCCAGGGCTGGGTCATCAAGTATTTCACGATATTTATGACTGAAAGTGATAATAGGAGAATCTGCAGCCTGACGTTGGATGTCAGTAAGAAAATACGAGTCAGGTATTGTTGTAAATATGGAACAGGTATCCTCTTTTACGGGAGGCAGTTGATAGCTATCTCCAACGTATAGTATCTTGCAATCCATATGAGCTTTAGCAGTGTCACGGATCATCTGCAACAGTTCAGCATTAATCATGCTGCTCTCATCTATTACAAGAACACTATGGTTCAGGTCTACAGGGTCATTCTTTTGTACTAGGTGCTCCTTACCATAACTATATCTAATAATTAGGCCTAAGGCTGAATGTATAGTTTTGGTAGGCTCAGCTACCATAGTATTAAGTACATTTGCTGCTTTATTAGTGGTAGCAGTGAAGTGGAATTTAGTGGGTTTAGCTGAAGGATCAATAAGTCTAATCATTTTGTATTCATCTCTTACTAGATCAATCAGGTAAGTGACCAGGAATGATTTACCAGATCCTGCAAAACCGGATAATAAGAATTCTGTTTTATCAGGGTTCTGTAAGAAACTACGGAAAGCATCTGTAGCCTTCTGCTGACTTGGGGATAATGTAATCATGATACCTCTTCAATGGTTACTTTGACCTTAACTACTTGAGTCTTGTTATAACCACCTTTTAATCGCTGTTTAATGAAATCTCTGGCTTGTTGTCTGGTACGGAATACCATTGTCCTAATTGCCAATAAATCTGCCACTAACCCCATATTGGTTATAAATAGTATACCCATTAATGCTGTCCAGTCTCGGGTAGTCATCTTAATACTCCAACCAGTGAAAGTTTTCATAATATCTCCTTGATTTATAAGGCAAAAGTAGCTATACTGATTATTCAGTTCAAGGAGATCACCATGATTGAAGTTATCCTCTATATCCTGCAGCAGTTCATCTATCCATTAATTGAAGCATTCACTATCAGTGTAGTTATGGCATTCATGTCTTAGCCTTATTTGTGAAATGAAATGTAAAGGCGCCAAAGTGGTCATACATTATCAAGTATATGCTGGCGCTCTTTCTCAAGTTCATCAGGTTCAATTTCTAGGAACTCATATATACGTTGTTTGAGGGTCCTATAGTCTGTATCCATCTGATTACCCTCCTCCCCATAAAATGAGGCAAATCTAAATTCTAAGTCTTCCATGAAATTTATGAAATTACGAATTGCTTGAATCTTCTCTTGATTAGCAGCTAACTTTTCACAATTAGGGTAATTCATGAGAATTGCTTCTTAAAAGCTTCGTAAGATTCTTCTGATAGAATAATATCCTTATCATTAATAGTTACGGTATGGGTTCTTGGTTTTACAGGGATATCAAACAAATCACTAATAGTTGCTTCGGTAGTAGTATAGATATTTTTTTCTGATTCACCACACCATGAAAGTGTATTTTTATCTAAGTATATCCAAGTAGCATGAGCGTGGGAGAATTTTGTATTGCTGAAAGGCCACCTAGCCCCTAAAGCAAATAGTCTTTTTTGTATGGCTACATTGAGTTCAGCATTATCTCTTACATAAAACTTAAGGCACATATCTTTAAACTCAGGGCCAATGTCCTTATATTTAGAAGCAGGAGTAATAAATCCCTCAAAGCCTCCTAACGCCCAACTTGTTTCTTGCCCTTCAAAAAGATAGGTATCTTGGCGGACACATACACCTAAAGTACCTTTCTGTATAATAATATCTGTTCCGGGCATGATGAAGGTTACAGCAGCAACAATTCTATCGCCTATTTCATATTCATTTTTCATAATCATTAATCCATGTGTATAACAGTTCCGTGCGGGGGACTGAAGGTTGGGCAGCCTTTAATAATCCAGAATATATCTGAAGTAATTTGGCTTAGGTCAGGCATCAAAAACCCACCATCGGTGAATATTAGACACAATTTAGGGTCTTCTTCTTTAACATATTTAAGAACAGGTATTACATTTGTACCACCACCACCCATTAGGTCTAAATCCGTGGGGTACTCATCTCCTGGGGTTAGAACAATATTAAGATGTATTTTGGTGTCAAAGCTAATTAATCTCAAGGATTCAGGTTGTATTGTATCCCAGAAATACTTACCTTCAGCGGTAGCCAGATTAAGTTCTGCTTCAGTGATAGAGCCACTAACATCATATGCGTGTATAGCATGGCCCATAGATTCACTATATAGTGAGGGCATGTAGAAATCAGGCATATATTTGCGGTTAGGCCTTCTCATTGAATAATCATCTCGGGAAATTGCGGTCAGATAATTAGCAAGAATCATGTACCAAGGTAGTTGTGGAGATAATACATCTTTCACAAATCTCTGTATATGTCCTGGGACTGATCCATAGTCATTAGCTTTCTCAGCCTGCATAGTAGCTTTGACAATATTACTTATTATTTTTTCCTTAACTTCCTCAATAGGCATACTCTCAGGCATACGAATATCATCACCCATTCCATTTGGTTTAGGTGGAGGAGGATTTTTCTGTATGTCAGCGTAGATAGCCATTGAAGACCATCCAGTGTATTTAGGGTCCTGATAAGGATCAATCCAGTGGGGCAGTACAAAACCTGCTGCAGCTATCTCTAAATTGATATTATGGTCGCAGGCTATATTATGATCAGAACTGTTGATCCAATCATTCTCCATACATATTTGTATATGATCTTTAGTTACATGCCCTAGTTCATGCATCAATACCCCTGAGAGCTCGGCTACAGTGCATTTCTCGACTAGATCAGGACTAAGTCCTATGCTGATAGCATCTGTCCAAGCAGTGGACATAGAATCATCTATCTCTATGTGCATGAAGGATAGTAAGGCGGAGAAGAATGTAGATCCACTATCTGGGTTCATCCAATCTACTTTCACCTGGTTTATTTTTTTCTGAATACTAGGAGTCATGCTCATCATAATC
>Ga0209414_1000583_pt1 | contig 17577 bp, 16 predicted proteins | sample LakVidmifraction_4_FD_181154 | JGI IMG/M metagenome (GOLD analysis project Ga0209414, IMG submission 181154) | Hypersaline microbial communities from Lake Vida, Antarctica - Brine Hole Two &gt;0.2 micron (SPAdes) (version 2) | ecosystem: Environmental > Aquatic > Non-marine Saline and Alkaline >... | reverse complement strand
TCTGAGCTCAAAAATGATGATGTATCTTAGTAATTGAAAATACAGTATGAAATTAATGATTTAGACTATGATTGTTTAAAATTGTCGCTGCTAATTCATCGTAGGGCGTTTTATGAGATTTGTTTAAGTACATGACAAAAATTGGAATACATTGCTATAGTTTAAATTAGGTATGGTGCTTATATCGCACAATTCTAAAGACATTTGAACCATTGAAATCCAAAACATAGCATTACGTAGCCCAAAAGTCAAGCAAATAATGAAAGTATCAACACTAATTTAAACTAGAGCCGACAGGCGGTATACCGCAATGAAGCGTTGTACCCGTGCAAGGAGGATTCTTTCTTGGAACCGGCATCAAAGGCATTGGCAAGCTTTTCAAAATTCACCATCCGTACCTTGCGAAGGGCAATAATGAAGTAGGAGATGAGCTTGACCTTGGCCAAATTGATTTTTCCCTTGAAATGGGTATTTAGGATTGAAGTTAATTCCGTATTTTTGAGACAGGCATTGGTTTTCTCCATTAGGAAAATGAGTCGAATTATTCTTCTAATTTGCTTAAAATAAATGCTATTTCTTATTTCATAACATATAATTTCTTGTTTTTTTAAGGTTTTTATTTTTTGTCATGTACTAAAGAATAATCCTTAAAATTTAAGGAAGAATATGGAGTAAATAATTACTTCAACGAATTCCGATAACTTTTCATCCGGCACTATGGCAAATTGCTCGTAAATATCCCCTTCCCTGTCCTCTATGAAGGTTACACTTGCGACTTCCTTTAAAACCTTTTGGCTAAGTTCTAAAAAGCATATTGTTTATTGCAATATTCTTGAATTGCATCCAAGCAGTATTGGATGCGAAGGCTATCGCAGATACCGCAGCTATTCTGTTTGTTGAGTTCTTTATCTTTTCAAGCACCAAGAACCAGTTCAGGTAATTCTGCAGGTATTTTGAAGCAACCCCATTGAATGAATCCATAAATTTTCTCAGGCGTATATCCATATTGTTGACATTTTGGACGTGATATATTTTGTCCACAGTCCGCTGCCCTTTCGAGGCGTTGAATTTTTTGTGCGCGAGGGTATTTGCTTTTGCAAATGTACTCTAGCTCCTGTGGATATCGCTACAAATCACCTCTGCCTTATCGATCTTGCCCTGTAGCACACCATCTAAATCTTCCTTGTTGATGTCCCCCTTGTTGCCACCTTGAAATCCTTATTCTCGGATCTGTCACAAGTGGCCACTACCGGCATTTTCTCATTGCTTATGCCTGCCTTTACCCCTCGCTTTCTAGGCTTTCTCCCCAAATTGCGGCTTCCTTTTTCTGAATAGGCTCATCATTCAACTTTCAATCAACAGACTATTGACCAGATCAACCAGCCAGCTAGGGTAGATCCCTATCCAAATCATCAATACCGTTAAAATGATCAAGGCCAGGCTGCCGGTAAGAAGCGAAGAAGCCCCTGATAACCTGGCCATAGGAATGGTATCACCTTCTTGTTTCAGCATCACAACAATTATGCGCAAGTAATAATATAAACCAATGACGCTACCGATAACTAGGGTAAAAGCAAGCAACCACTGTGCAGTGCCCACTCCTGCAGTCAAGACAAAGAATTTCCCTATAAAACCGGCGGTAAGGGGGATGCCGGCCAGGGAAAGCAAACTCACTGTAAATGCAACAGCCAAAAAAGGCTTTTTCCAGAAGAGGCTCCGATAGGCCTCGATGTCGGTGGCTTCCTCCTGAGATTTGGAGAAGAGGGTAATAAGCCCAAACGCCGCTAGGATAGTGATCACATATACAGTAAGATAAAAAGTAGCCGCCGGCGGGCCCATTTCTTTTCCAGCGATAAGGGCCACCAGCAGATAGCCAAAATGGGCAATGGAAGAATAGGCCAGGATACGCTTTATGTTATTTTGCATCAGGGCTAATAGATTACCGATCAACATGGAGAGGATGGATATAATCGTGAATACCCATAAGATTGTTTCAAAACGGTAAAGGTCGGCCATTATAAAAAAGCGCAGCAATAGGGCTACTATGGATCCTTTGGACACCGTGGCGATAAACGCACTGATGGGGGAGGAAGCGCCTTCGTACACATCTGGTGTCCACATGTGGAAAGGTACAGCGGCCAACTTAAACCCGATTCCCACTATCATAAGGGCAATCCCGGCAATCAGCATCAGGTTTCCGGTGGCGCTTAAATCTGGGGTTATGGATGCCAGGGAAGAGAAGGCCATGGTACCTGAAATGGCATAAACCAAGGCCATGCCCAACAATAAAAAGGATGCTGACAGGGCTGCAAGCATCAAATATTTTAAACCGGCTTCAATGGCTTTTGTACGTTCCCTGTAATAGGCTATCAGGGCATATAATGAAACACTGAGTAGTTCTAGGCTCACAAAAAACGAAATAAAATGGGTGCTGAACACAATCATTGCCGAACCCAAGGTAGCCAGCATCAGTAACAGGTAGTATTCTTCCCTTCTTTTTTCCGGAAAGAAATCCCTTAAACTAAGGTAGCTGAAAATTGCCACAACAAGGGTAGCCAACAAGATGAGGGCTAGATAATAATATCCAAAACGATCGATAAGGAACAGTTCCCCAATCACATGCGGTGTTTCCGGCCTGGTAAAGAATGCAGCGATCAGGGAAGTCGTCAAGATGGCCATGGTCAAGGCAAACGCCATGATATGGCTGCGCCTCAAAGCCACCAAAAGCAGGGTAAGCAGAATTCCTCCGGCCAATATCACCACGGGTAACAAGCTCATAATATCTTCTGCTGACATTTTTTATTCGGTTTTTAAAAAATTGATTTTTTGATCCTGAACCTCCTTTTTTAAAGCTACGGGATTCGCTATGTTATAAATATTCTTACTGTGGTTTCCTACTTCCCCCTGTCCTGTATCCGGGTTACTTACTTTTTGAATGATCTTTTGCACCGGGGTTTTGGATATATCGAATACCCAAGCCGGGAACAAACCCAACCAGATAATTACGCCGGCAAAGGAAAGCATGATGATCATCTCACGAATGCTGAAATCTGAAATTGTCCAATTTTTATGCTCCTTTCCATAAAACACTTTCTGCATGATCCGCAGCGCATAAACGGTAGCGGTCACCAGCCCCACTGTGGCCAGGATAGTAAGTACTTTATAGTTGGCCAGATAGGATCCGGTTAAGATCAGGATTTCAGCCACAAAATTCCCTAGCCCTGGCAAACCCAACGACGCCATAACAAAGAGCAGCCCCATGGTGCCCATTCTGGGGACTTGGTGCCACAGCCCCCCCATTTCGCCCAAATCCCGGGTATGGATCCGGTCGTACAAAGCCCCTGCGATAATAAACAGGGCTCCGGTGCTTATGGCATGAACGATTATCTGCATGACCACCCCCTGTATGGCCATTTCATTAAAGGCATAAACGCCCAATAAAATAAAGCCCATGTGGCTTACACTTATATAGGCCACCAGGCGCTTGAGATCGGTTTGGGCAAAAGCCAGTTTGGCGCCATATAAAATACTGATGACCCCTAATAATATGGCCAGTGGCGCAATCTGGAGGGAAGCCTGGGGGAACAAGGGCAATACAAACCTTAGCAGGCCATAGGCTCCGGTTTTTAGCAGTAATCCGGCAAGGATCACACTGCCCGCTGTGGGTGCCTGGGTGTGCGCATCGGGCAACCAGCTATGAAGGGGAACAGTAGATAACTTTACAATAAAAGCAACTACAAAACCCAGCATTAAGATAAAAGCGGTACCTGACGCCATTCCGGTGTTCAGCAATTGTTCATAATCAAAGGTAAAAACCCCTGTATTTTGCCCGTGGATAAAATATAGCCCGAGAATGGAAAGGAACATAAGCAGTCCGCTGGCCTGTGTAAACAAGAAAAACTTTTTTGCCGCGTAAACCCGGTTTTCATGGCCCCATATACTGATAAGGAAATACATGGGAACAAGCATTAGTTCCCAGGAAAAGTAAAACAAAAACAGGTCCAGTGAAAGGAATACCCCCGTAATACCCGCCAGCACAAGCAGTAGGTTAAAATGAAAGAAGCCCACCCTTTGTTTTATTTCCTTCCAGGAAACCAGGACACAGATCACGCCCAAAAAAGAAGTAAGCAGCAACATGAGCAAACTCAACCCATCCATCGCCAGCTTGAACTGGATACCAAAAGCCGGGATCCAGTCGCGGACATAGCTTATGGCCCATTCCTGCCCACCGGCACCCGGATCATGGCCAAGCCATAACCAAAGCACAAGGCCAAAATTGGCAAGCGTGCCCGCCAGGCTTACCAGCCTGGGCAGGATCGGGTTCCACTGGCCTGCCAGCCATGCCAGCAAACCAGTTCCTATCAACAAGATAATGAGCCAAGCGAGTATCATGGAAAAAATAATATGGTTAATATAATTATCGCCCCCACTGCCACAACCATTGCATACCAGCGTAATTGTCCATTTTGAGCGGTGCTTAATACATAGTGTGACTTCCTGGTAACATAGGCCAGGCCGGTGTAAAACCGGTCTATAAAATCGTTTTTATCAATCCGGGACAAGAACACCATAGGCTCCACAATAACCTTGTCATAGAGCAAATCGAAATTCCATCCTTTATAGAAAAATCGTTGAACTGCGTTCTGTTTAGGTTCAGCAGCAGGGAAGGGTTTGTTAAAATAGAGCCTGTAAGCCAAGATTATCCCGGTGATGGCAGCTGCCGCAGCAATAAGTTGGAAAATCAGTTCGGTGGAATGCTCCAGCTTGGAGAGCACCGTTGCCGGTAATGTTTTGTCAACAATATCAGAAACCAAGGTGAGCTTCGCCATATTCTCCGGTAGTTCGATAAAGCCGCCCGCAAAAGACAAAATGGCCAAGATAAGCAAGGGAATGGTCATCATCCATCCCGGGCGATGAGTAGGTTCGGCCTTGGGTTTCCCAAAAAAGGTCACAAAGACCATCCGGAAGGTATAAAGCGCGGTAATAAAGGCGCCCACCAGTGCAGCCAGCCATAACCACACCGATCCTTGTTCACTGGCAAAGGCGAGCCATATAATCTTATCTTTGCTATAATATCCCGCGCTGATCAGGGGCAAGGCGGAAAGTGCTGCCGATGCGACCAAAAAAGTCCAAAAAGTAACCGGTAGTTTTTTCCATAGCCCTCCCATTTTAAACATATTATGTTCTTCCCGCATCACCCATATCACGACACCAGCCCCCAGGAACAACAGGGCTTTAAAAAAAGCATGGATCATCAGGTGAAAAATAGCGGCAGACCAGGCACCCACTCCCAAGGCCAGGAACATATAACCAATCTGGGAAATAGTGGAATATGCCAGTACTTTTTTAATATCATGCTGATAAAATGCCGACACGCCCGCAATTAATAAGGTCGCAGCTCCAATAATCGCCACCGTCATCTGAACAATAGGAGCAATTTCAAACAACACATGGGTCCTGGCAATCAAGTAAACCCCGGCCGTGACCATGGTGGCTGCGTGGATCAATGCCGAAACAGGTGAAGGGGCGGCCATGGCATCGGGTAACCAGGTCTGTAGCGGGAGCTGAGCTGATTTGCCCACGGCCCCTGCCAATAAGAGGAAGGCCGTCGTCACAGCCACACCGGACCCTACTGTCCATGTTTCGGGTGCGGCCTCTAAAATATGCTGGATATCCAGGGTGTTATAGTTAACAAAAAGGATAAAGAAGGCAATGGCCATTGCGGCATCGCCCACCCGGGTCACGATAAAAGCCTTTCTCGCCGCATAGCCGTTTTCCGGATTTTTGTACCAGAAGCCGATCAACAGGTAACTGCATAGGCCCACCCCTTCCCAACCCAGGTACAACAGGAGCAAATTATCGGCTAAAACCAATACAAGCATAAAACCCACAAATAGGTTCATAAAGATGAAAAAGCGCGCGAAGCCTTTATCTTCCCACATAAATTCAACCGAATAAAGATGGATCAGGGCTCCTACAAACGTGATGGTAAAAATAAAAATAAGGGAGACCGTGTCCAGGTAAAAGCCAATATTGGGAGACAAGCCATACACATCCATCCATTGCCAAAGCACTTGAAGATATGGGGTAGTATCTCCCAAAAATTCGAAACCCACAAGTATAGTAAGGACAGCGGACAGGCCAACAGATCCTACCCCCACGATCGCACTGACGCTGCGGGACAATTTCCCGCCTGCCAAAAGCAAAAGCAATGCGCCTGCAAAGGGCGACGCAACGATTAACCAAAGGAGTTCTTTCATTTTTCTTCTTTTTTCCTATCCCTTCATACTACTGGCCTTACTGGCATCCAGGGATCCTGATTTTTTAAACAGTTGTATAATTAAAGCCAGCCCCACCGAAACCTCTGCCGCGGCCATGGCCAGTATAAAAATAAACATGACCTGCCCATCGGCCTCGCCCCAGGCTGCGCCGGCCACTACAAATGCCACTCCGGCTGCGTTTAGCATAATCTCTATGGACAGCAGCATAAAAATCACATTCCGGCGTATCAGCAGACCCGTCAATCCAAGGCAGAATAAAATCACTGCCAGCAACAGGCCATGTTCCATGGGTACGTTCATGCTTTCTGGTTTTCATTTTTTAAATACCGATGATGGCTCTTCTTTTCTTTTTCACCCAGATGGTAGGCGCCTACAATTCCCGCAGTCAGTAAAAATCCTGCCAGGTCAACTACCAGTGTATATTTGGTAAACACCAATTCGCCCACTGCCTTAGGAGAAACTTCTTGTTGCGCCATGGGACGGCCTTCCTGGCCGATCAACATATAAAGCATCTCCCCCAAAAGGATCAATGCGATAATGGACGGCCCTACCCAAATTTTCGGTTTCAAAAAGCTATTTTTCCATTTTGTTCCTGAGTGGCCCACATTCAGCATCATGATCACAAAAACAAACAACACCATAATGGCACCGGCGTAGATAATCACCTCTAACGCGGCAATAAACGGGGCACCCAGAATGAAGAACACCACTGAAACCGACAGCACCGAAACAATAAAATACAAAAGCGCGTGAACGGCATTTTTCCGTGTAATTACCATCAGGGTAGAAATAATGGCAAGAATACCGGCTATGTAAAAGAGTATGTTCATTTCATTAATTAATATATTCACTTTTATTTTTTCGGTTCCAGAGCTTTTGTCGAAGGACTCTTGTCTCTTGGCTCTTTTCTCTCTATTCTCTTTTCAGATACTTACGGCATAAGCTTTTTCACATCTACCGGTCTATCTTCTTTTTCACCTTCTCCTTTTCCTTTAACCCCTACGGCAACCCCTGCTTCCCTATAGAAATTATAGCCATGATATTTCCCCTGGCCCTCTATCAGAAGGTCTTCTTTTTCATATACCAGGTTCTGGCGATTGTATTCCCCCATTTCAAAATCGGGGATAAGTTGTATGGCATAGGTGGGACAGGCATCTTCGCAATATCCGCAGAAAATACACCGCGAAAAGTTAATGCGGAAAAACTCCGGATACCTGCGTCCATTTTCATCTTCTGTGGCCTGAAGGGAAATACAATCTACTGGGCAGGCGGCCGCACATAAATAACAGCCCACGCAACGTTCTTCTTTATCGGGATCACGGGTAAGGACGATCCTGCCCCGCCAGCGAGGGGGTAAAGGAGCTTTTTCCTCGGGATATTCCACCGTAACCCTTTTATGGAACATATGTAGAAAGACAAGCCAAAGCGATCTTAAATTGCTGAACATGGTTGTTGTTATTTATATGATTTAAACTCCATTTTTTTAATTAAAATACAATACAAGCGCGCCGGTCACCAATAAATTCAAGAGGGAGAGCGGTAAAAGGATTTTCCATCCAAACGACATCAGCTGGTCATACCTTGGCCTGGGCAAAGCAGCCCGTAGCAAGACAAAGAGCAGGATAAAAACAAACATCTTGATCAGGAACCAAACCACCGGTGGCAGGAAACCAAATCCCAGCCAACCCCCAAAAAACAAGGTAGTGGTAATGGCCGAGATTAAGGTAATGCCCAAATATTCCCCTACGAAGAACATCCCGAATTTCATCCCAGAATATTCCGAATGGTATCCTGCCACGAGTTCGCTTTCCGCTTCCGGAATGTCGAAGGGGAGCCGGTGCGTTTCGGCCACGCCCGCTATAAAAAATATCACAAATCCCAAGAACTGCGGAATGAAGAACCATCCCCCTTTCTGTGCCAATACGATATCAGTCATATTGAAAGACCCGGCCAGTATAACGACCCCCATTACAGAGAGCCCCATAAAAACTTCGTAAGAGATCATTTGTGCCGATCCGCGGATAGCGCCTAAAAGGGAATATTTATTGTTGGATGCCCAGCCGCCCAGCACTACGCCATAGGCTCCCAATGATGACATAGCCAGGAAAAAAAGTAGGCCTATATTGAGATCCGCCACCAAAATCCCGGGTGCAAATGGAATGATCGCAAAACCGAGCAATATGGCTACCATCACAATGGCCGGGGCCAGGATAAACACTTTTTTATCGGCAAAGGGCGGCACCCAGTCTTCTTTAAAAAATATCTTGATCATATCGGCAGCGACCTGAAGCAGGCCAAAGGGCCCCGTACGATTGGGCCCATACCGATCCTGCCAGAGGGCCAACATCCTTCGTTCCACCCAAATCAACCCGGCGGCAATGCTCATCAGTACCAAGAGGATTCCTATGGCAATAAGGATATATTTTAAATTTTCATCCATTGCTAATCGGTTTTATCGATGTCCAAAATGGAAAATTGATCCCTGCGGTTTCCTGTAGACCCTTTGGCAGGCCAATTATCCCCTGTGGAATTCCGCTGTGCAGCTTGACGGGAAACCGGTATTTTTCAGCTTTAACAGAAACTTCGAGCAGGTCTCCTTCGATTATGCCTTTTTTCAAGGCATAATCGTCGTTCAGTGCGACATAGGGTTTGGGCACCCTTTCTTTTACCGCTGGTCCCTGCGCACTCAATTCATCTGACCCGTAAATATGATAAAGGGGCAGCCCGTACCATTCATCCTGTTTTGGGGAAAAGCGGGAAGGGATATTTTCTGGAAAATTGAGATCAGTAGTTTCCAGGGGTTCAAATAACCGCTTTCCCGGGTTCCCGTCGTGCAAAGGCCCGCCTACCTCAATTTGGTATTTGTTGATAGCCTGTACCGAATTCCATCCCGGCGTCCAATAAAAAGGCGTGATCGCAGCAGGTGGAACCCCTGTAAAACCTTCCATAGTAAAGGAGAGTGCAGAATCGGGGTCTTCGGGCGGTTTGGGCTCATTTACATCCGTATCGGCATGCATGGCCGTCCTTCCGCTGTACCGGTGGGACTCACGGGGTATTTTTTGGGTCCCTTTCCTAAAATCTGCCGAGGGTGCAACGAACCGTGCCGCCGCTAATTCCGGGAATTCCCAGATCATAGCGCTCACAATTGTATCTAAATCCCCCCGGAATGCTTTGTCATTTATGATCTCTTGTATCCATTCCCAGCTGCTTCGGATAGCGTTATCAGGACGATGGACCTTGTAAAAACGCTGTGCCCTGCCTTCATTGTTGACCACCGTGCCATCGGCTTCGGCAAAAGTCCCGGCGGGCAAGACGTGGGTAGCCTGGCGGGTGGTAGCATTTTCCAAATAATCCAGACTGATGATATTTTTTTGCTGCTGAAAAAAGGCATCTGTACTGCTTTTGCCCTTGCGCTGGTACAGGTCGTTTTCCAGGATTATCGCCGCATCGGCTGAGCCGGCTTTTTCAAAGGCATCGTCTAAAGATTGATCAGAGATCATAGATAAACCGATGGAATTCACTTCCGGAACTACATAAACAAGTCCAGGATCTTTTCCCTGTCTTTTTAGCGCAAAAGCCAATGTTGCGGCAGACTGTATGATAGCTTCGCTATATAGACTGGTACCCGCTACGATCAGTGGTTTTTTCGCGTTCAGCATTGCTTCCGCAATGGAAGAGGCCAGCGTTTGAGTTTCTTCTTCATTATTATCTACAGCCGGCAACTGTTTATCAATATTAAAAGCAACGCTATGGACCAGGCGGGCGATGTTATGCGGATGCGCGCAGTACGATTGGGTGGCTATTTCGTCCAGCTTGGTGGTGTGAGCAGTGGCCACGTAAAATGGCCCGGTAGCTTCCTGCACCACTTCCCTGGTGGCGGCATCGTTCCATTCGGCGATTTTCAAGTCTTTTGCCACTTCCCCGGGCCTGTTCTTGGCGGCCTGTCTCAGGTTAAGTGCGAGCATGGGTGCTGTGTTGGTGACATCTTCTCCTATAATGAACACGGCATCATACGCTTTCACTTCGTTTAGTGAAGGGGTTTTTACCGTTCCTTTTTTTAATATTTCACTTATTTGCCGAACCAGTTTAGCTTCAACGGTCGGGATCCCGGCATAAAAATTCTCGGCACCTACCCATTGGCGCAGTAAAAAATTGGATTCCAAGGAAGCTTTGGGGGAGCCAATACCGATTAATTTTTTTCCGGCAGTAACTTCCCTTATTTCCCCCATGGCTTGTTCCGAGGCTATCGGTGCAAAACTCCCCCCGGTGTTTTTTAACGGGCTTTGCAGCCTTTTTTCACTGTTCACATATTCATAACCAAACCTGCCGCGATCACAGATAAAGTAACCGTTCACATCGCCGTTGTACCGGCTCATGATCCTTCTAAGGGTACCATAGCGCTCCCCTGCGATAATGTTGCACCCTACCGAGCATTGATGGCATACGGAAGGTGCATTGGTAAGATCCCATTTCCGGGTATAGTGTTTTTTTAAGGTTTTATCAGTAAAAACTCCGGTAGGGCATACTTCCACCAGGTTGCCGCTGAATTCATTCTCCAATACACCCGGCTCATGGCGACCGAAATAAACGTCATCATGGGCTGCAAAAACATCAAAATCTTTCCCCCCGGCATAGTTATTATAAAACCTCACGCAACGATAGCACTGGATACACCGGTTCATCTCATGGTTAATAAAAGGTCCGAGGTACTGATTGTTATGAGTCCTTTTATTGAAACGATACCTCCGGTAATTATGCCCAGTCATGACGGTCATATCTTGCAAATGGCATTCCCCGCCTTCGTCGCATACCGGACAATCATGTGGGTGGTTGATCATAAGTGCTTCAATATTATCTGCACGAAATTGATGTGCTTCCGGGGCTTGAAGGGAAATACGGACATTTTCGGTTACAGGTTCCATGCATGCGATGACCAACTTGCCTTTTTCGTCATCGGCATTTTTGTATTTAATGATGGCACATTGCCGGCAGGCCCCCACCGACCCCAATTCGGGGTGCCAGCAAAAATATGGCAGATCCAGCTTGAGGGAAAGACAAGCTTCGAGGAGATTTGTATTTTTATCCACCTCATATACTTTATTTTCTATGGTTATTTTTACCTTCATGATTTCCAGGGGCATTGATGTTCGTGAATATGCTTTTCAAAATCCTCCCTGAAGTATTTCAAGGCACTTTGCAAGGGCTCCATAGCACCCGGGGCCAAGGCGCAAAAGGTATTTCCTGGGGCCATATACCGGGTTTGGAAAGCGAGGATATCAAGGTCTTCCATTTTGCCGCGGCCTTCTTCAAGCGCGTCGAGGAGCTTGGCCGTCCAGGGCAGGCCTTCCCGGCAAGGGGTACACCAGCCACAGGATTCCTGGGCAAAAAAATGTTCCAGATTGCGCACCATCCCTACCGGGCAGGTTTTATCGTCTAGAACAGTGATCGTGCCGGTGCCCAGCCTGCTGCCCGCCTGCCCCACATTTTTATAGTCCATGGGGATGTCGAGGTGATCGGCCGTAAGGAAATCGGTGGAACCACCACCGGGCAGGGCACCCTTAAAGTTATAGCCGTCCTGCATTCCCCCGGCGTGCTCTTCCAGTATTTCGCGCAGCGTGGTTCCCAAGGGCAGTTCCCATAGACCGGGCTTTTTCACCCGGCCGCTTGCCCCATACAGTTTGGTCCCCCCTTCCTCAGATTTGCTCAACTCTAAGAACCACTCGGCACCACGGGCAATGATATGAGGTATATTGCTCACGGTCTCCACATTATTGACCACGGTGGGTTTTCCGAACAACCCGCTTACCACAGGGAAGGGGGGCTTGGCCCTCGGGTTGGCCCGTTTCCCTTCAAGGGCATTCAACAGCGCGGTTTCTTCCCCGCACATATACCTTCCCACACTGACATGCAGCGACATGTCTAGATCAAAGCCACTTCCCAGAATATTTTTCCCAAGGTACCCCGCTTCATAGGCTTCCTGTAGGGCGCGGGTAATCGCTTTGGCCGCTTTGTGATATGCCCAGCGCAGGAAGATATAGCTGAAATTCGCCTGGATGGCATACGCCCCGATAATGGCTCCTTCGATCATTTGATGAGGATGTGATTCCAACAGCAATCTGTCTTTAAAACTTCCGGGCTCCATTTCATCCCCATTGACCACAAAATATTTGGGGGTGGGCGCTTCTTTGCCCATCGGTACCAGGCTCCATTTCATCCCGGTAGAAAACCCGGCACCGCCACGCCCTTTGAGCCCGGAACCCTTTACCGTTTTGGTAAGTTCTTCCGGTTCCATGGCAAGCGCTTTTTGCAAGGCCTGGTACCCGCCGGCTTTTTTATATTCCATCAGGCTAAGCCAGGTGCCGTCGTTTTTAATATGTTGGGTCAATGGTCTTTCCATTTCAAATAAATTCAACATTTAACTGAGCATTGAGCTTACCTCGAATTATGATTATACGTCAAACTGAACCTGCCCGTCCGATCAGGCGGGCTTGATTCAGCTTCTCATTATCAGAGAGATGACGGATAAAATAATTTTCGGAGTAAACTCAACATTTAACATTTAACTTTTTTGTCTGTCTATATTCTTTTTTCTTTCCCTATTCATATTTTTCCAATATTTCCTCGAGTTTCTCAGGGGCCAAATCCCGGTAAAGGTCTTCATCGATGATCAGGGCGGGGGCGTGGTCACAGGTCCCGAGGCAGGGGATGGGCAGCAGGGTAAAACGGTCGTCCGCGGTGGTCTCACCATAGCCTATGCCCAATTTATCTTGCAAAAAGGTCAGTATCTCTTCGTAGCCCATGATCCAGCAACTCATACTATTGCAAACCAGGATTACATGCCTGCCCACCGGTCTTCGGAATATCAAGCTGTAATAGGTCGCCACACTATCTACCGCATCCGGGGACATCTCCAGGATAACCGCGAGTTCTTTTAGCGCTTCATCGGAAACCCAGCGGTGGTATTTTTGAACGACCTTAAGCCCTTCTATACAGGCCGCGCTTTTCAGAGGAAAATGAGAATAGATCTCCTGGATCTCCGTTATTTCCTTCTCTGATAAAATTTTTTCTTCTGTCATTTTTAATATCCTTTATCGATCAATATCCGAGAGCACATAATCCACGCTCCCCAGGATGGCCATTAAATCGGGGATGGTGTAGCCCTTGCTGATCTCCGGTACAAATTGCATATGCGGAAATGAAGGGGTGCGGATCCTTGTTCTATACGAAGAGGTGCTGTTATCGGCGATGAGGTAGTACCCGTTGTGGCCTTTGGTGCCTTCCACCCCACAAAATGCTTCACCAGGGGGTATTGCTGGCCCCCAGGTGGTGTGCACAAAATGATGGATAAGGGTTTCAATATCTTTCATGGTATGTTTTTTTAAAGGGGGAGTGGTGAGCGGATGATCAGCTTTATAAGAACCTTCCGGCATGTTGTGCAGGCATTGTTCAATAATGCACAGGCTTTGCCTCATCTCTTCTATACGCACTTTGGATCTGTCGTAGCAGTCGCCATTCTGGCCGGTGGGCACTTCAAATTCAAATTGCTCGTACCCGGAATACGGCTGTTCCTTTCTAAAATCCCAGGCAAATCCGGTGGCCCTTAAGCCCGGTCCCGTAATCCCCCATTCTATGGCTTCCTCTGTGGAATACACCCCGATACCCACGGTTCGCGCCTTAAAAATGCTATTTTTCATCACCATTTTGTCGTACTCTTTCAGTTTCTTGGGAAAATATTCTATAAATTCCTGCACCAATTTTTCCCAACCCGTAGGAAGGTCCTGCGCCAATCCACCAATACGGAACCAGTTGGGGTGCATTCTTGCGCCACAAATAGCCCCTACAATATCATGTACTTTTTCCCGGTCGGTGAACATCAAAAACACTGGGGTCATCATCCCAAGATCCTGGGCAAAGGTGCCATACCAAAGGAGGTGGCTTGAAATCCTGAAAAATTCGCTCATCATGATCCTGATCACTTTTACCCGGTCAGGAACTTCTATGCCGGCCAGTTTTTCCACGGCCATTACATAGGGAAAATTATTCATCACCCCACCCAGGTATTCCACGCGGTCGGTATAAGGGATATAAGTATGCCAGGACTGGCGCTCCCCCATTTTTTCCGCCCCGCGGTGATGGAACCCGATATCGGGCACGATATTCACGATCTCTTCGCCGTCCAGTTGAAGGACTAGCCTTAGTATACCATGGGTGCCGGGATGGTGCGGTCCCAAGTTAAGGAACATCAGATCATCTCTTTCAAGGGTTTTGTCCAGCCCCCATTCTTCAGGCTTGAACTGGAGCGCGTCCTGTTCCCTTTCCTGCTTGCTATCTGGGAGTTCAAAGGGTCCCATTTCGGTGGCCCTTGCGGGATGGCATTTTTGCAGGGGATGACCCTCCCAGGTTTGGGGCATCAAAATCCGCCTTAAATCCGGGTGTCCGTTAAATTCAACGCCAAAAAGGTCATATACCTCCCTTTCATACCAGTTGGCGGCAGGCCATACAGAGGTTACGGATTGCAGTGCTGGCTCTTTGGACGTTAATGGCACTTTTAGGCGAAGGAAAGTGTTCCTTTCAAAGGAAAGCAGTTGATATACAATCGTAAAGCGGCTTTCGGGTTGTCCCTCCCGAAACCTTCTGGCCTGCTCGTCAATCGCTGTAAGGTCGTACAGCATTTTATAAGGTAAATCGATTTCGTTTTTCAGAAAATTCAGCACCTTCACAATATGGTCGGCCTGGATCCAAAGGGTGGCAAATTCATCTTTGGTTTCCTGGATACACAGGACCGCCTCGTGAAATCGGTCTTTTAATATGGAGGTTATCCCCGTCATTTTATCAGGATGTAGATTATTAGCTTTTCAAATTCTTTGTGTACGAAAACATTTTTTCTATAGTTTATCCGGATCCCTAATCTCGGTCATTTTCAGCCTTTCCGGTCCTTTTAAGGCTTTCATGGAAACCTCTTCGGGTCTAACGATCCCTTGTGGTCCCATTTTCCAATTCAGGGGTCTTCTTTCTTCGCCCACCTGTTCCCTTAGCAACAAGATTGCCTCGAGAAAAGCATCGGGTCTTGGCGGGCAGCCAGGCACATATACATCCACGGGTATAAATTTGTCCACTCCCTGTACCACGCTGTATATATCGAACATTCCCCCCGAATTGGCACAGGCTCCCATGGAAATCACCCAGCGGGGCGCCATCATCTGTTCATATAGCCGTTTGATGACCGGAGCCATTTTGATAAATACTGTGCCGGCAACAACCATCATATCGGCTTCACGCGGGGTACCCCGGATAACTTCGGCACCAAACCTGGCAATATCGTACTTACTGGTGATACTGGTGGCCATCTCCACATAACAACAGGAGAGACCGAAATTGAAAGGCCAGATCGAGTTTTTCCTGCCCCAGGCCACCATGCTTTCCATGTTTGTCAAAAGAACGTTTTTTTGAATAGTTTCTTCAAAAGAACTGCTGCCTTCCAGGGCTGCCGTAGGATTGGTTACTTTACTTGTCCACCACTTCATCAGGAATGTTTTTATTTATTCTTTTATGATATGCTTTGAGGATTGCCTTGCCATTGGGGCCAAATTCCAGGGCTCCGATTTTCCAGAGGTAAATAAGCAGGACAATGAGTTCGATTATAAAGATGAGGATGGCGAAATATCCCGGCCAGCCGGTTTCTCTTAAAGAGATGGCCCAGGTGAAAATAAAAACAGCTTCCAGGTCGAAAACCACAAAAAATATCGCGATGATATAAAAATGTACGGGGAATTGCAACCGTGCCGACCCGGTGGGCTTGATCCCGGCTTCATAAGGCTGGTTAGTTTCCCTTTCGGAATGCTTTTCCCCTAAAAAATAAGAAGCCACCATCATCCCTGCCACCAGTAGCAGCACGGCAACGGTATAGACGATAAAAGGCAAAAGTAGAACCGGGCTGGTAAGTTCCATTAAAATTGGTTTTTCCTGAATTAGCGATATATAAAAGTATAAAACTTTTTGTCAATCACCATAGGTTTTCAAAGCTATTTATAATCATAGTGGTTTATTTACATAATTATTATTTAAATTTATAGAGGTCAGTATTTAAATTCTAAGTTCAACTAATAAGTGCAACTCAATCGAGTAGGAAGATAGGGATTAATTCCCTATCTTCCTCTCACACCACCGCGCATACAGTTCGGTACACTGCGGTTCTTTAATTTACACCGTTAACCTTTCCATATCGATCTGAGAAGAATACGTAGCCCGAAAACTTCCGCAGCTTTTTGACGAGATAGATGCCCCAATCCATTGCTGAGGAGCACACCGCCTATATCAAAAAAGACGACTTTTATTTTAGAAACATCCAAATCATTCATTGTTTCAGCTTTTTTTTCGCTTTTGAGCATCGATGCTCTTAAGCAATTTATCGTAGGCGTTAGCGAATTTTTCGATTCCCTCTTCTTCCAGTTTTTGGGTAATCAGGTCCATGTCAATCCCTTTTTCCTTTAATTCTTCTAAAGCACTATTGGATTGCTCCATTCCCTGGGTAAGGGAGTCCGTCGCTTTTCCGTGATCGCGGAACGCATCGATGGTGTCCATGGGCAGCGTATTTACGGTATCCTTTCCAATCAAGGTTTCTACATATAGGACATCGCTATAGGACGGATCTTTGGTACTGGTACTGGCCCAAAGCACCCTTTGCGGTTGTGCGCCTTTTGTTTCAAGCTTTTTAAAACGATCGCCCGAAATCATTTCAAGGTAAATCTGATAGGCTTTTTTGGCGGAAGCGATAGCGATTTTTCCTTTCAGCTTAACAGCATCTTTTTTCTCAAGCATGGGATCGACCATCACATCGATGCGGCTGAGAAAAAAACTGGCTACCGAGGCCACCTCATCGATGGGTTTATCGGCCTTGAGCCGATCTTCAAGCCCAGCCATAAAGGCCTCCGTCACTTCGCGATAGCGAGGAAGCCCGAAAAGTAGCGTAACATTAATATTGATGCCCTCGCCGAGACATTTGCGTATGGCGGGCAAACCTTCCTTGGTGCCGGGGATTTTGATCATTACATTCTTGCGACCCACCCTTTTCCAAAGATTGCGTGCCTGCGCAATGGTGCCTTCTGTATCGCGTGCCAAATGTGGTGATACTTCCAGGCTTACAAAGCCATCTTTACCGTTGGTCTTATCGACACTATCCCGTAAAGTGTGTAAGTTGAAATAATATTATGATTTTTGTTTTAAAAAGGACTTTGGACAATTATCTACATTTACTCAAACTTATATTACCTGAATTTTTATACGATCATTTTAATCT
>Ga0209414_1000581_pt1 | contig 17580 bp, 14 predicted proteins | sample LakVidmifraction_4_FD_181154 | JGI IMG/M metagenome (GOLD analysis project Ga0209414, IMG submission 181154) | Hypersaline microbial communities from Lake Vida, Antarctica - Brine Hole Two &gt;0.2 micron (SPAdes) (version 2) | ecosystem: Environmental > Aquatic > Non-marine Saline and Alkaline >... | reverse complement strand
TTTAGGCATTGACAAACTAACAACTAAAAACTAACAACTAACAACTAAAAAGAATGATTTTAGAAATAGTAACACCGGAAGCAACTATATTACACACAAAGGCTGACGTAATTTCACTTCCAGGAAGTGACGGTAAATTTCAGTTGTTAAACCATCATGCGGCTATAGTATCGTTGCTTGTTGAAGGTGAAGTTAGATTTAAAGGTGCCAATATCACTATTGATGAGCAATTTGAAAGTAAATTTACAAACAATAAAGGCGAGTATTCGTTTACAATTAAAAGCGGCACTATTGAAATGAAAGACAATTATGTAATTGTGCTTGCGGATTAAACTTCAAACAACATATTTTTTAAAAAGTTCCCGTTTCAAGAATGGGAATTTTTTTTACAGAAATAATCGAATTTTAGCTTTGATAAATATTTAGTTTTTTTAACTTTAGCTCAAAATATTTAATTAACCAAAGCAACTTATGAAATTCTATAAATTACTCCTGTTATTTTTTATGTGCTCCAATTTTATTTATGCACAAGGAAATACAAAAATGGTTGAAAGTAAAGTTAATCTTTCACCAAATTACCGTCTGGCCTCAAAATTTTCATCAGATAATTTAGCCAAATTAGTTCATTCAACAACAGTGTTACCGCATTGGCTAAAGAACGGAAATCGTTTTTGGTATCAATACAAAACAACTTCGGGTTCCAATTATTATTTGGTAGATGCAGACCAAAAAGCTAAAACCAGATTATTTGACAATGAAAAAATGGCGAAGTGGCTAACTGAAATAACCAAAGACCCTTACGACGCAATACATTTGCCGAAATTTGACTTTAAATTTGTTAAAAATGAAACCGCTATTCGTTTTAGAATCACTTCAACAGAAGAAGTTGAAGCTGTGGAAGAAGATGTAAAATCCGAGAAGAAAAACGAAGAGGAAGAGATAGAAAAGGATTCAACTATTGTTAAAAAGGACAAGAAAAAGAAACCTAAAATGGAGAAAAAGGTGTATCACCTTGAGTATAAATTAGGTGATAATAAACTTACTATTATAGACAATAAGAAAGAAGATGAAAAATTAAAGCGCTGGCCAAATATTGCGCCAGACAGCTCCATTGTATTGTTTTCGAAGAACTATAACTTGTTTTGGATGGACAAAGAAAACTTTTTAAAAGCGGTTAAAAACGAAAAAGATACTACAATTGTTGAGAACCAATGGACAACTGACGGTGTAGAAAATTATAGTTATGGAGGTGAAAGTAGAGATGAAAATAACGAAACAAAGGAAGAAAAAAAGGATGATAGAAAAGGAATATGGGGAACTTGGTCGCATGATTCTAAAAATTTCATTTTTCAAAAATCTGATGACCGAGCGCTAAATGATTTATGGGTGATCAATTCAGTTTCCAAAAAAAGACCAACTTTAGAAACTTATAAATACCATATGCCTGGTGAAAAGGAGTTTTCAAAAGAAGAATTGCTTATTTTTAACATTCCTTCAAAAAATATGACTAAAGTAAAATTAGATACCGTAAAACAACAAAGTGTGTCGGTTTACAGAGCTCCACAAAAAAAATCCAATGCAGATGATGAATTTAAACCTTCCATATTATTGTCGAAAAAAGGGAAAATTTATTTTAATACCATAAGCCGGGATCGAAAAAAATTAGACATCTGTGTTGCAGATATCACTACTGGGGAAGTAACTGTTTTAATTGAAGAAAGGTTTAACACCTATATTGAAACCAAACCTTTGGTTTTATTTAACAATGAACAGGAAATGATACATTGGTCTGAGCGCGATGGTTGGGCACATTTTTATTTATATGATGCCAAAGGAACTTTAAAACAACAGGTTACCAAAGGCTCATTTCATGTCGATGATTTTGAAAATATCAATGAAAAAGAACGCGTAATTTACTTTACGGCAAATGGCATTGAAGCTGGTCAAGATCCTTATTACTCAAAACTGTATCGTATTAATTTGAATGGAACAGGCTTAAAAAATATAAATCCAGGCGACTACAATACAGGGGTGAGCATGAGTGATTCAAACGCCTATTTTGTCAGTAATTATTCAAGGGTAAATTCAATTCCAAAATCGGAATTAAGAAATAATACAGGAAGTATAGTAATGACGTTGGAAGAAGCTGATTTATCTCAATTATTTGCTACGGGCTATAAATTCCCGGAACCTTTTAAAATGAAAGCGGATGATGGAGTCACAGATCTTTACGGAGTGATGTATAAGCCTTACGATTTTGATTCCACAAAAGTATATCCGTTAATAGAATACGTGTATCCTGGACCACAAACAGAAGCTGTTGACAAATCGTTTTCCATTAGAATGAACAGAACCGACCGAATTGCCCAAGTTGGATTTATTGTGATTACTTTAGGAAACCGCGGAGGGCATCCTGATCGTTCAAAATGGTATCATAATTATGGGTATGGGAACCTGAGAGATTACGGTTTGGCGGATAAAAAATACGTTGCCGAACAAATGGCCGATAAATATCCGTTTATTAATATTAATAAAGTTGGGATATTTGGACATTCTGGTGGTGGATTTATGTCAACAGCAGCCATGTTGGTTTATCCAGATTTCTTTAAAGTTGCTGTTTCTTCATCTGGAAACCATGACAATACCATTTATAACAGCTGGTGGAGCGAAACACATAATGGTGTAAAAGAAGAATTGGATGATGATGGAACTATTTCTTACAAATACGAGATTGAAAAAAATCAATCGTTAGCAGCGAATTTAAAAGGAAATTTGCTTTTGGTAACTGGAGATATCGATAATAATGTTCATCCCGGAGCCACAATTAGAATGGCTGATGCCTTAATTAAAACCAACAAACGTTTCGATTTTCTGATGATGCCTGGCCAACGTCATTCCTATGGAGATATGACAGAATATTTCTTTTGGCGAACAGCTGATTATTTTAGCAAGCATTTGCTGGGTGTTGAAGCAACCAATGTTGATATGTTAGAAATGAATAGAGATAAACCAAAAGGCTAATCAGTGTTTTGAATAAATTGAGTCATAAAAAAAGCGCCATTCATTAATTTTGAGTGGCGCTTTTTGATTAAAAAAAAATATTTTTATGAGAACAGTTTTACAACGTCATTCCCATTCGCTAAGATAAGCAGTGCTATTAAAAGTAGAAATCCTGTGATTTGGGCATATTCTAAAAATTTGTCGCTTGGCTTTCTGCCGGTGATCATTTCATACAAAGTAAACATAACATGACCGCCATCCAATGCCGGGATTGGCAATAAATTCATAAAGGCTAACATTATTGAAAGAAATGCTGTAATTTCCCAGAAAGCCAGCCAGCTCCAGGTAGCCGGGAAAATATTGCCTATGGCAATAAAACCACCAATGCTTGTCGCCCCTTTTTTAGTGAAAACATATTTAAATTGTGTTACGTAATCCTTTAATATCCATACTGCCATAGAGTTTCCTTTAGGAATACTTTCCATAAAAGAATAGTCTTTATGTTGAATGTTAACAGCATTTTGTAGATTAAATGAAACACCAATTTTGTTATCTTTCCCAGGCTGAAGGGTAATACTTTTGGTCGTGCCATCTCTATCAACTTTGATCGTAATTTCATTTGTAGAATTCACTACCAATTTCGTAAATTCATGCCAATAGGCAACTGGGGTATTATCAACAGCTATAATTTTATCATTTTTTAACAATCCTGCTTTTTCGGAAATAGAGCCTGCAATAACAGTGTCAATTACAGGTGGAATTCGAACGGAAAATGGCTCCATAATACCTTTTTCCCACATAACTTCTCCAATATTTTCAGGGATATTCAACGTTTCCAATGTTCCATCTTCGTGCAATACCTCAAGTGAAGTTAGTTCCCTTAAAAATAAATGTCTGTTAACATCAGTAACATCCAGCGGTTCAACACCGTTAAATTTCAGTATTTTATCGCCGTCTTTAAAGCCATATTCTTTAAAAACTTCATTTACGGCAAAGCCTTGTTTTACGTCGGTTGGTTTTATAAAATCAACGCCCCAAACAAAAACAATCATAATGTAAATTAATATCCCCAAGATGAAATTCACAGTAACTCCACCCAACATAATAATTAAACGCTGCCAGGCCGGTTTTGATCTAAATTCCCAAGGCTGCGCTGGCTGTTGCATTTGTTCGGTATCCATACTTTCATCAATCATTCCCGAAATCTTCACATAACCGCCCAATGGAATCCATCCAATACCGTAAACCGTTTCCCCAATTTTCGTTTTAAATAAAGAGAATTTATAATCAAAAAATAAGTAGAATTTTTCAACACGAGTCTTAAATATTTTTGCAGGGATAAAGTGTCCCAGCTCATGCAGTACAATTAAAAAAGACAAACTCAATATAAATTGTAAAGCTTTAATCAATATTTCCATATATATTTCTTCAAATTACTAAAATCGCACAAATGTACGGTTTTAAATAGCGTTGTAAAAACTAAATAATTAGGTTATTGCCGGTTTTAACAAAGTTTTAAATAGGTTTGGCACCTATAATAATCATTTGCATTAAATTTGTGCTTTAACTTTATATTTAAAATGGATTTAAAATTTTTTAAGAAATCAGTTCCGACACTTATAATTATGGCCTTTTTTTCAGTAGGTATGATTTACGCCATTTATACCCTTTTGACGCCCGAAAAAAAATTGCCGGTGTTTAATCCTGCTGATGTAAACCCGAAATTAGTTGATGAAAGTTTAGTTCACATAAGAAGGAATCATAAAGTGGCGGATTTTAAACTGATCAACCAAAATGGAGAAATTGTTACCCAAGACGATTATAAAGACAAAATTTATGTGACAGATTTCTTCTTTACAAGATGCATGACCATTTGCCCTGTGATGACAAATAATATGGGAAAATTGCAGGAAGTTTTTAAAAATGATGACGATATTAAATTCTTGTCACTTTCAGTAACTCCCGAAATGGACAGTGTTCCAATTTTAAAGGAATATGCAATTAAAAAAGGGGTGATTGATGAAAAATGGAATATTACAACAGGCGATAAAAAACATATTTATGAGTTGGCCCGCAAAAGCTATTTTGCTGTTTTAGATGAAGGTGATGGCGGTTTGCAGGACTTTATTCATACAGAAAATTTTATTCTTGTCGATAAAAAACGTCAGATACGCGGTTTCTATGATGGCACAGACAGTAAGGATATTGAACGATTAATTCTTGATATTAAAATATTACAGAATGAATCTAAATAAGTGATAATTATCATTGTTTAGAATCATTCTAATTTAGTATATTTGCCTATTATTTATAATTATTCTTAATAATGGGAGATACTATAGCAAGTTTACTGATTGGTGAAACGGGAATTATTCAAGATTTTTGCTTAGATGCTATTCCATTAAATTTATTGGAAATGGGTTGTATGCCAGGAAAGGAAGTTAGGTTAATACAAATTGCTCCACTAAAGGATCCTTTATATATAAAAGTAAATGGAAGTCATTTAGCCATAAGAATAGAAACTGCAAAACAAATTAACATCACCAAGCTGCTCTAATGAAATGAGCATAACGGAAACGCGATACAAATAAGAACGAAAATATGCGAATTACATATGACCGAATTAAAACAATAATTATTTGCATATGAAAAGCAATTCGCTTTTAAATATCGCTTTAGTTGGAAACCCCAATACAGGCAAAACTTCTTTATTCAACCAACTTACAGGATTAAATCAGAAAGTTGGAAATTATCCGGGAATTACAGTCGATAAAAAGCAAGGGAAATGTAAATTATCCGAGCGTTTAACTGCTGAAATCACCGATTTACCTGGTACCTACAGTATAAATCCAACCACATTAGATGAAACTATAGTGTTGGAAACTTTACTTAATGAAAACAATAATTCGTTTCCGGATTTGGTAATTGTTGTTGCTGAAGTTGAAAATTTGAAAAGAAACTTATTCTTATTTTCACAAATAAAAGATTTGCAATTTCCTTCCATTTTGGTGATTAATATGTCGGATCAAATGGTTCGAAAAGGAATTGCGATAGATATTGATTCCCTCAAAAAAGAATTAAAATCAGAAATAGTTTTAGTTAGCGCCAGAAAAAAGATTGGTATTGACGACTTAAAAAAAGAAATTGAAAATTACGAAAATTGGAATACAGAACCCATTGCCAATATTTCAGACAAAATTGATTCCGCATTTTTTGAAGACATAGAAACCACATTTCCAGAATTTTCTATATATAAATCTTGGCTGTTAGTTACGCAGCAAAAGAACTTGGGTTTTTTATCGGGCGAATTAAATGATAAAATAACGGCATTTAGCACAGATAAGGAAAAAATTAAAAAATATCAGCATAAAGAAACCATATACAGGTATCAAATAATCAATGAAATTTTAAAGAAGACGTATAAGGTCGATAAAAATGAAGCAACTGATTTGCGCTCAAAACTCGACAGAATTTTAACCCATAAAATATTTGGATATATTATATTTTTTGGAATTTTGATGCTCATTTTTCAATCTATTTTTGCTTGGGCAAGTCTCCCCATGGATTTAATAGATGGGTTTTTTGCCAATTTAAGTGAATATGCCAAAACCAATTTGCCAAATGGAACATTCACTGATTTAATTTCTGAAGGTGTAATTCCTGGTATAGGCGGCATTGTTATTTTTATTCCACAAATAGCCATTTTATTTATGTTTATTGCTACGTTAGAAGAAACAGGCTATATGAGCAGGGTGGTATTTTTAATGGATAAAATTATGCGCAAATTTGGAATGAGCGGAAAAAGTATTATTCCATTAATTTCAGGAACAGCCTGTGCTATTCCAGCAATTATGGCTTCCCGGAACATAAGCGATTGGAAAGAACGGTTAATTACCATATTGGTAATTCCATTTACTACTTGTTCGGCACGTTTGCCGGTTTATGCCATTTTAATAGCTTTAATTATCCCAGACGAACGTGTTCTTGGTATTTTTAATTTGCAGGGATTAACGTTAATGGGATTGTATCTTTTGGGTTTTACGGCAGCAATTTCCTCTTCAATTTTATTAAATCATGTTTTAAAAATTAAGACCAAAAGTTTGTTTGTCATTGAAATACCAAATTATAAATTGCCTTCTTTAAAAAATATTTTTTATGAAGTTGTTGAAAAAACAAAAGCCTTTATTTTTGGTGCAGGTAAAATAATTTTAGCATTGTCTATTGTATTGTGGTTTTTGGCTTCAAACGGATCTTCAAAATTTGAAAATGCAAGAGAATTTGTGACAACGCAAGAATCTTCAAATAAATTATCGGATGCGGCGCTTCAAAAAAAAATAAGCTCTTATAAGTTAGAACATTCTTATATTGGAAATATGGGAAAAATAATAGAGCCCGTCATTAAACCAATGGGATACGATTGGAAAATAGGAATTGCTTTAATAAGTTCGTTTGCTGCGCGTGAAGTTTTTATTGGTGCTTTGGCAACTATTTATAATGTTGAAAGTGAGGGAGAAGGTGTAGGAACCATAAAAGAAAGGATGGCGGCAGAGGTCAATCCAAAAACCGGCGAAAAAAGATTTAACTTTGCAACGGGAATTTCCTTGTTGCTTTTTTATGCATTTGCAATGCAATGCATTGGTACACTAGCTATTGTAAAACGTGAAACAAAAAGCTGGAAGTGGCCAATTTTACAATTGACAGGTATGAGCGGTTTGGCCTATATAGTCGCCGTGATTACCTATAATCTATTAAGTTGATGCAAGAAATTTTAGTATATATTGCTTTGGGACTTGCCATAGGGTTTTTAGTTAAAAAATATCTTTTTAAATCTAAAAAGAAAGAAAATAGCGACCCGGACTGCGATGGTTGTCATTAGGCTGTTTATTTGTTTAATCGTGTAACTGTTTATATTGTTGATTCAATTAATTTACTTTTAATTATCAATTGTTTTTTTGTATTTCCTTTATTTTTTTCTTAAACTTTTCAACTATCAATTTTCCGACTTTTAACTTAGCCCAACATCTAAAGTCATCATCACTATAAAGCCGCCAATGAATCCAAGTGTTGCCACATCGGTATATTTATCGCGTTGAGTTTCCGGGATAACTTCCTCCACCACCACAAATATCATAGCACCTGCGGCAAAAGCCAACGCATAAGGTAAAATAGGCTGAAAAGTCATTACCGCCCAAGCACCAATTACCGCGGCAATAGGTTCAACCAAAGCTGAAGATTGTCCGTACATAAAACTTTTAAATTTGCTCACGCCTTGTCTTCTGATAGGCATAGAAACAGCAAACCCTTCCGGAAAATTTTGCAATCCAATTCCAAGGGCAAGCGCAACGGCACCACCAATTGTTGCACCATCAAAACCGGCAGCAACACCGCCAAATAAAACACCAACTGCCAATCCTTCAGGAATATTGTGCAAGGTTATGGCAAGTACCAAAAGTGTTGTTCTGTGCCAAGGGGTTTTTACGCCTTCTTTTTCGGTTTCTTTAAAGTTGATGTGTAAATGTGGTAAAATTTTGTCCAATCCAAACAAAAACAAAGCGCCCATTCCAAACCCCACAACTGCCGGAATCACTTTTACAAATCCTTCTCCCGGACTCATTTCTATTCCCGGAGCCAATAAGCTCCAAAAACTGGCCGCTACCATAACGCCACCTGTAAAACCTAGCATTCCGTCAAATAAGGCACGGTTCATCCCTTTAAACAGAAACACCAAAGATGCGCCTAATGCCGTTAATGCCCAAGTGAATATAGTGGCATAAAAGGCTGCTAAAATTGGATCAATGCTTTCTAGGTATGCAATAATTTGTTCCATATACTATAATTTTTTTACGAATAAATTTTTTGAAATCTGATTTGATATTGAAAATGAAATCTGGTTATTTTCAACCCTCATTGAATTGTCAAACGCTTCTTTTGAAATCACTTTTAGCGCGCTTCCCAACTGAATGTCAATTTGATCTAAATATTTTAAAAAGGAATCCGAAGAATCTTTAATGCCAATAACAACGCAAGATTTTTCTGTTTCTACCGAAGAAAGCATAATATTTTTATGATGCTCAATATTGCCATCTTTGTCGGGTATTGGATCTCCGTGCGGATCGTTTGTTGGAAATTCCAAAAACGCTTCCAGTTTATCAATTAAAGTGTCTGATTTAATGTGTTCTAACTGTTCGGCCAATTCATGAACTTCATCCCAATTGTAATGGAGCGTATTAACCAAAAACACCTCCCATAATCTGTGTTTTCTAACAATTTCGACAGCAATTTCCTGACCCATTTTGCTTAAAGAAACACCCTGATATTTTTTATAATGAAGCAAATCTTTATCGGCCAATTTTCTAATCATATCAGTAACGGAAGATGCTTTTGTTTGTAATTTTTCAGCAATAAGGGTAGTGCTCACATTTTTTGAGTTGCTAAGCTCTAAACTATAAATAGCTTTTATGTAATTTTCTTCAGTTTGTGAAAACATATAATTAATCTTTAGACAAAGATAATAAAAAATTTAGACAAATCTAAAAATTTACAAAAATTGAAAATTGTATATTATTTAATTCCAAAGAAATTATAAAAACTGTACTTTTGAATATAAACAAATAGCTAATGAATATTGTAATTTATGGAACCGGTGGTGTAGGTGGTTATTTTGGCGCCCGATTGGCGCAAGCAGGAAATACCGTTACATTTATTGCCCGAGGAAAACATTTGGAAGCGATTCAAAAAAATGGCTTACAGCTTAACAGCCCAAAGGGAGATTATTTGGTTTTCCCTGCAAATGCAACTTCAGACATTTCAGTAGTTAGCGATATTGATTTAATATTAGTCTCCGTTAAATCCTGGCAATTGGCTGAAGCAGCAGAAAAAATAAGGTCTGTTTTAAGTGAAAATACGATGGTTATTTCATTGTTAAATGGTGTAAATAATGCCGAAATATTGACGAGTTTTATAGATAAAAAACACCTATTGGGCGGATTGTGCAAAGTAGTGAGTAAAATTGAAGACTATGGAATTATCAATCATATTTCTTTTGAGCCAACCATTGTGTTTGGAGAATTTAACAATGTAAAAACTGAAAGATCACTTTTATTGGAAAAACTATTTTTGGAAGCGGGTATCACCACCAAACTTGCGGATAATATTCAAACAGAAATATGGGCCAAGTTTTTATTTATTACAACAATTAGCGGTATTGGAGCCTTAACCAGAGCAACCATTGGTGAAATAATTGTCTTGCCTCAACTACGGGAAATTATGCGCAGAACTGCCGAAGAAATTGTACGCATTGCGAAAGCAAAAGGTGTTAATTTATCAGATGCCATTGTTGAACAGCAATTTAAAATGATTGAATCTCAGCCGTACAATACAACTTCTTCTTTGCAACGGGACATGATGGAAGGGAAACCATCGGAATTAGACGCGCAAAACGGCACCATTGCAAAAATGGGAATTGAGTTGGGAATTCCAACTCCTGTAAATGAGTTCATTTACTATTGTCTGTTGCCACAAGAAAAAAAGGCAAGAGGCTTAAGCTAGTTTAACGCTTGGTTTTTTACTGATTAAATAAACCCCTGCAACAACCATTAAACAACTGAATATCTTTATATAGTTGATGTCTTCAGCATATTGATCTTGATTTAAGATAAAAGCATAAACAGCGACCATGATAAAACTTACCACGGGCTGCAAATAAATATAGCTGCCGCTAACAGAAGGGGCTACTATGCTAAGTGCATATATATTGAATAAGTAGGCTAAAAATGTTGTGCCAAGTACAACAAACGCTACGGTTAAGTATGTATTTAGTGTAAATGCTGAAAAATCAGTAACTAAAATACCTTGTATTCCGATTGGAAACATAAATAGAAATCCGAATAAAAATGCCCAGCTTATCACGGTAATCGGGTTGTATTTTGTCATTAAAGGTTTCACCAAAACCATATATAGCGCATAAGAGCAAGCATTTATAAAAACAAATAAGTTTCCTAAAACAGAACTGGTGCCTCCCGCCTTTTGTCCGTATAAAATTAAAAGCACTGCGCCAATACCACCAAGGGCAATTCCAGCAAGTTTAATCGTTGTGATTCTTTCTTTCAAAATAAAGGCGCTAAAAATTAAAACCATTACCGGGACGGCTGTAATTATTATAGAAGCATCAATTGGTGATGTCAAACTCAATCCGTGAAAAAAGAACATCTGATTTGAAGTCACTCCCAGCAATCCGCATAAAATTAATAAAGGGTAATCTTTTTTTTCGACTTTCTCTTTAATGAATGCTTTTATAATCCAAAACAACAATGCCGCACCCAATATTCTTAAAAAAACAAATGCGGAAGGACCAATTTTATTGGGCATAACTCCCTTGGCAACAATGTGATTTACCCCATAAATTACATTGGCGCCAAGCAATGCCAAGTGTGCTTTGTAATTGGATTTGTTCAAGCTTATTGCGTTTTATTGAGATGGGAAAAGTACAAATTCCTTAGAAACATATTGGTATTAATTGATCAATTAATATTATTTTTATATAGAATTGTTTCAAGGAGTTCAACATTAAATTACACCATAGATTTTAGGATTATTTCAACTTCTCTTTTAGCATTTTCATAACCAAGTTTATAGGCATGTTGTATAGATTTTGTATCTAAAACACTAATGTTTCTAACCTCATTTGGCAAAAAAACATAATCACAATTCTTGAACTTTGTTAAATAATTTGAGTTGAGTCCAATGTGATAAGCGCGGTAAAGTAATTTTAGGGAAGAGCTAATTTCAGATTTTTCAATGCTGGTAATTGAATTCACAAAACTTCCAATAATTTTAGTACAAGTTTCAGTTAAAGGTTCAATTGGGAAATTATTTATGATGCCTCCGTCAGAAAATAAATCACCTTTAATTTCAATAGGAGAAAATAATGGAGGCAAGGCAGACGAAGCAAGTAAAGGTTTTATAAGTTCACCTTTATTAAAATATTCTAAATTCCCAGTAATTAAATTTGTTGCTGTTACTGTAACAGGATAATTTAAATCTTCAAAAGAGTTAAGTGGGAAAAATTTCTCAAAAATAGATGTATATTTCTCACTGTCAATAATTCCTGTTTTATTTAAAGCTAATAATGAGAATTTTAATATTGGTGTTTCCTCAAAAAATGACAACATTTCTTCAGGACTATAACCTGCAGCATACAAAGCAGCAATTAAAGCGCCCGCGCTTGTTCCTGAAATTTGCGTTGGAATTATGTTATTCTCAAGTAATACTTTTATAAGACCAATATGAGCAATTGCTTTAACACCTCCGCCAGATAAAACCAATCCAATTTTTTCGTTCATTTTAAGTTAATGGTATAGTCAAAAATACGAATTAAATACAACAATAATTCATCAAAAAATAGGCTTTATAGTTTTCTTTATAAAACGTAACTTTGCGCTTTTACAAAGTAAAAATAATAATGGAATACAATTTTAGAAAGATAGAAGCAGACTGGCAAAAGTATTGGGCAGAAAACCAAACGTTTAAAGCAGAAAACAATTCAATAAAACCAAAATATTACGTGTTGGATATGTTTCCATATCCGTCAGGTGCGGGCTTGCACGTAGGTCATCCTCTTGGCTATATCGCTTCAGATATATATGCACGTTACAAACGTCATAAAGGATTTAATGTGTTGCATCCCCAAGGCTATGACTCCTTTGGATTGCCGGCCGAGCAATATGCCATTCAAACAGGTCAACATCCTGCGATAACTACGGAGGCCAATATTAAAACATACAGAAAACAATTAGATCAAATTGGTTTTTCATTCGATTGGTCGCGTGAAGTAAGAACTTCTGATCCCAATTATTATAAATGGACACAATGGATTTTTATTCAATTATTCAATTCATGGTACAATAAAGAAAGTGATAAAGCCGAGGATATTTTAACACTTATTGCCCTTTTTTCTTCTGAAGGAAATTCAGGAATAAATGCGGCTTGCGATGATGATATTGAAATATTTACTTCAGAAGAGTGGAAAAATTTTTCAGAAGAAAAACAACAAAAAATAGTATTGAAATATCGTTTAACATTTTTATCTGAAACAGAAGTAAACTGGTGTCCGGGATTGGGAACGGTTTTGGCAAATGATGAAATTGTGAATGGTGTTTCTGAACGTGGAGGCCATCAGGTAGTTCGTAAAAAAATGATGCAGTGGAGTATGAGAATTACTGCCTATGCACAAAGATTATTAGACGGATTGGCTAAAATAGATTGGCCGCAATCGTTAAAAGATTCTCAAACATATTGGATTGGCCGCTCTGAAGGAGCCATGGTTTCTTTTAAAGTTCTGTCCCCAACCCTTTCCGAGGAAAAGGGAGCCGGACATTTAACGGATAATTCTGAAAAAGCTCATGTTTTGTTGGGACAAGCTAAAGAAATGAGGGCAAATCCAACACAGGCAGAAGCTATTCTTTGGAAAGAATTGAAAGGCAAAAAATTAGGGATAAAATTCAGAAAACAACATTTAATAGAAGATTTTATTGTTGATTTTGTGTGCTTATCTAAAAAGCTAATCTTTGAGATTGATAAGGAAATTGAGGAGTCTCAACTTGAAAAAGAAGATGAAAGAACAAAAAGACTTGAAGATAAAGGTTATAAAGTTATTTGTTTTGACAATGAAGAAGTAATAGGCAATATTGCAGGCATTATTTCTGAAATTGAAAAAGAATTACAAGAAAGAAAAATGCCTCCTTCAGCGAAGAATTTAGGATTGGAGATATCTGTATTCACAACCCGCCCGGATACTATTTATGGGGTAAGTTTTATGACTTTGGCTCCTGAGCACGATTTGGTGTCAAAAATTACAACTCCGGAACAAAAAAATGAAGTTGAAGCCTATATAAAATCAACTGCAAAACGCAGTGAATTAGAACGTATGGCAGATGTAAAAACCATCTCGGGTGCTTTTACAGGCGCCTATGCATTGCATCCGTTTACTGGAAAAAAAGTACCAATTTGGATTGGCGATTATGTGTTGGCAGGTTATGGAACCGGCGCTGTGATGTCCGTTCCTTGCGGCGATCAGCGCGATTATGATTTTGCAAAGCATTTCAATCTTGAAATTCCAAATATTTTTGAAGGGGTTGATATTTCTGAAGAAGCTTATGCCGAAAAAGAAAACTCTGTGATAGCGAATTCCGATTTCTTGAATGGTTTGCCTTACAAAAAAGCCATGAAACGCATCATTCTCGAAATTGAACAACGTGGTTTTGGGTATGGAAAAGTAAATTTCCGTTTGCGCGATGCCGTTTTTAGTCGTCAGCGTTATTGGGGAGAACCATTTCCGGTTTATTATAAAAACGGATTGCCTCAAATGATTGACACACAATATTTGCCAATCGTTTTGCCTGAAGTTGAAAAGTATTTGCCAACCGAAGATGGAAAACCACCTTTAGGAAACGCAACAGTTTGGTCTTGGGACACAAAAAGTAATAAGATTGTAAGCAATGATTTAATGGATAATGAAACTGTTTTTCCGTTGGAATTAAATACCATGCCGGGTTGGGCAGGAAGTTCATCTTACTTTAATCGTTATATGGATCCTGGAAACACAGAAGAATTTGTAAGTAAAGAAGTCGTTGAATATTGGCAAGATGTAGATTTATATATTGGAGGTAGCGAACATGCAACCGGACATTTATTATACTCTCGTTTTTGGCAAAAATTCTTGTTTGATAAAGGAATTGTTCCTGTTGATGAATATGCAAAAAAGCTGATTAACCAAGGGATGATTTTGGGAACAAGTGCTTTTGTTTATAAAGTTGTTAGATTTCATTTTAGTAAAGATGAAAATAATAAAATGGAATTTGATTTGAATTTTTATACTATAAGTGATAATATCTTTATTTCTGAAGATGTACATAATAATCAAAAAGTTTTAAAAGAATTATTTATAAAAAATAAACCTAAATCAAAAATAGCCTTAGAGCTATATAATAAAGTATTATCTGATATTGAAAATTATAAAATTAAGCTAGCTATTAATCCTTTACACGTGGATGTAGCTTTTGTAAACGCATCAGATGAATTAGACATTGAAGCTTTCAAAAATTGGAGACCCGAATTTAAAGATGCTGAATTTATTTTAGAAGACGGAAAACATATTTGCGGCCGTGAAGTTGAAAAAATGTCGAAATCCAAATACAATGTGGTAAACCCTGACCAAATTTGTGAGGAATACGGTGCGGACAGTTTACGGATGTTCGAAATGTTTTTAGGTCCGCTTGAACAGGCAAAACCATGGAAAACCTCCGGTATTTCTGGCGTACTTAGCTTTTTGAAGAAATTGTGGAAATTGTACATTGTAGAAGATAAATTTTCTGTTTCTGATGAAGAGCCAACCAAAGAAGAGTTCAAAATTTTGCATAAAACCATTAAAAAAGTGGAGGAGGATATTGAGCATTTTTCTTTCAATACTTCAGTTTCAACATTTATGATTGCCGTAAATGAATTGACGGCATTAAAATGCAACAAGCGTTCAATTTTAGAGCCTTTGGCAATAATTTTAGAACCTTATGCGCCGCATATTTCAGAAGAATTGTGGAAAAATTTAGGCCATACAACCTCAATTTCAACAGTTGATTTTCCTATTTTTGAACCGAAATATTTGGTTGAAAGTAGCAAAGAATATCCGGTTTCGTTCAACGGAAAAATGCGTTTTAAAATTGAATTGCCATTAGATTTAACTGTAAAGGAAATTGAAGATGCAGTGATGGCTCATGAGAGAACGCAGGAACAATTACAAGGCAGAACCCCTAAAAAGGTAATTATTGTTCCAGGTAAAATTATAAATATTGTAGGTTAAAAATGAAATGATTGACCAATTCGAAATAATAGGACTTATAGCCGCCGTTTTAACTACGTCAGCTTTTGTCCCTCAGGTTTATAAAACGTGGAAATCAAAAACTGCTGAAGGCTTATCACTAACAATGTATTTGGTATTTTTAATTGGGGTTATATTATGGTTGGTTTATGGAATTCATATTCATAGTTTGGCTATGATTTTAGCAAATTCAGTTACCGGTTTTTTGGCGATGTTGCTCATTATATTTAAATTACGGTTTAAATAATAGACTTGGTATATTTATTGTGAAGCTGACAGTACATTTATCATTATATTTACTTCAAATTTTGGCATGAAAATTAAACAACTATCATTACGTATTAGAATATTTTTAGCAATGATATTGTTAATATTATTTTCAACAATTTTAATTGGGTCAATAACTATTTATCAATATAAAGAACAAACAAACGAATACAATAGAGGAAGGCTGGAACGAAAAGAAGAATCGGTTAATGCAGCTATTAATTACTGGTTGAACAGTGGAAATACTTTTCCCTTAGAAACAAAAAACTTACCTTATATTTTTAAAGATAAAATTTATGAAATTTCCAATATTGAAAAATCAGAAATTAATATTTACGATTTAGAAGGAAATTTAATAAAAAGCTCACATTCCGGATTTGTCAAAAGTGATGCCCCCGTTAAGTTATCCGATACAGTTTTGACTGCTATTTCAAATAATTTTGAACATATTTTTGTTAACATAAAAGTAATAAATGACAATAGCTTCCAATCGTCGTTTTCCTATATAACCGACAATAAATTTAAACCTTTTGGAATTTTAAATATACGATATATTCAAGATAACACAGAGCAGGATAAAGATTTGAAAGAATTTTTATACAGATTGGGCATGGTGTATTTTTTTATGTTTGTTATTGCTATTTTATTGGCGTATTTTTTATCCAGTTATATTACAAGGTCTTTAAAAGCCATTACCGAAAAAATTAGCCAAACGCGTTTAAGTAAGCGAAATGAAAAAATTATTTTGAAAAATGCCAGCACGGAAATTGGTACTTTGATAAACGCTTATAATGAAATGATTGATGAATTGGAAGAAAGTGCTATAAAATTGGCAAAAGGCGAACGCGAACAGGCTTGGCGGGAAATGGCAAAACAAATAGCACATGAAATTAAAAACCCGCTAACACCCATGCGTCTCACCGTGCAAAGTTTTCAGCGAAAATTCGATCCTGCTGATCCAAATATTCATGACAAAATAAATGAATTCAGCAAAATGTTAATCCAACAAATTGACTCTTTAAGCACTATTGCATCGGCATTTTCGAATTTCGCAAATATGCCTGCCCAAAATAGAGAAGAAATTAATATTGTTGAAGTTGTCAAGCAGGCATTAGATATTTTTGCGGAAGATTATATCTCTTTTTTTCCAAAACAAAAGTCGATAATTGCCAAATTAGATAAAACACAAGTGATTAGGATTGTAACAAATTTGGTTAAAAATGCCACACAATCTTTAGAGGATTTAGAAAATAAAAAATTGGAAGTTACCGTTTCAGAAGACAACGAAAATATTTGTATTATAGTTGCTGATAACGGGAAAGGAATTTCTGAAGTAGATACAGAGCGGGTTTTCGAACCTAAATTCACAACCAAAACAAGCGGAATGGGACTGGGATTAGCGATGGTTAAAAATATTGTTGAAGCTCATAACGGTAGTGTCA
>Ga0209414_1000577_pt1 | contig 17633 bp, 13 predicted proteins | sample LakVidmifraction_4_FD_181154 | JGI IMG/M metagenome (GOLD analysis project Ga0209414, IMG submission 181154) | Hypersaline microbial communities from Lake Vida, Antarctica - Brine Hole Two &gt;0.2 micron (SPAdes) (version 2) | ecosystem: Environmental > Aquatic > Non-marine Saline and Alkaline >... | reverse complement strand
GTAGTTTGTTTTCATTCGACCCTTTCCATGCTTCGCTTTTCAAGCTACGCAGGACGCAGTCAGGGTCGTGTTGTTTAATAATAATTACCCCGTATTGCATACGGGGCTACTAAGATTTGACTACTTCGTAGTCTTAGAACTGCGAAGCTGTTCAACATTAATAGCCATGTATGAAATGCATGGCAATTAATCATTATTAATGAACGACTACAACGTAGTCGAACAAAGAAATAATAAATCACCCACTCATTTTGAGAAAGAGCCTCTTTTTAATCTGCGGATTAGATTCTGCTCTTTTTGGCCTATTTTTCGGTCATTATTCACGTGTATTCACCAATGTTCATAAGTGACAAAAAACAGTTGGAAAAAACAGGAAGAAAATGGCGTTTTTTTGAGGTTATTTATTGAAAAATAATAATAATTTTGTTATTATATTATATAAATAAGTAATGAACAAATAGTTTTTGTATTACAGTTAAAAATTTAGGTATTTTAATGTCATATCAACAACAAAATAGGGAGTATTTTCTTTTATGACTAAAGACATAAACAAACAAGTCTATGATGCATCCAACATCACAGTTCTTGAAGGTCTAGAGGCCGTAAGGCTTAGACCCGCCATGTATATTGGCGACACAACAGAGCGCGGTTTACATCACTGTGTTTACGAGGCAGTTGACAACAGTATTGATGAAGCTTTGGCTGGATACTGTACAGATATTTCAGTTAGGGTGAACGCAGATGGATCTGTGACCGTTAAAGACAATGGTCGTGGCATTCCTGTTGACATGCATGTGACTGAACACAAACCAGCTGTTGAGGTTGTTTTGACAACGTTACATTCAGGTGGTAAGTTTAATAATGATTCTTACAAGGTTTCAGGTGGATTACATGGCGTGGGTGTTTCATGTGTAAACGCACTAAGTGAATGGTTTGAGGTTGAGGTTCGCCGTGATGGAAAGATTCATCATCAACGTTTTGAAAAGGGTGCACCTGTTACAAAACTTACAGTCATCGGCAAATCAGAAGATACAGGAACACAAGTAACATTTTATCCTGATTCATCAATTTTTCAAACAATGAAATACAATTGGGACATTCTTGAGAACAGATTAAGAGAACTGGCATTCCTTAACAAAGGTATTCGTATTACTTTGACAATGGATGAAGAAGAGCGTTCTGAGCTATTCTGTTATGAAGGTGGTATTGTTGAATTTGTTAAGCATCGAGTTCAAAAACAGAAACCTTTGAATGCTGAAGTTATATATTTCGAAAAAGAGCGTGATAGTGTTTCTGTTGAAATTGCGATGCAGTATGCAGAAAATTCTTATTCAGAGAATATTGCAACCTTTGCAAATAACATCAACACAATTGAAGGTGGCACTCATCTTAGTGGTTTCAGGTCTGCTCTTACAAGAACATTTAACTCTTACGCCAAAGGTGCAAAGCTTTTAAAAGACAAAGAGGCGATGTCCGGCGAAGATATTCGCGAGGGGTTAAATGCTATTGTTAGTGTAAAGCTTCCAAGCCCACAGTTTGAAGGACAGACAAAGACAAAGCTTGGTAACAGTGAACTTCAAGGAATTGTCGAAACCATTGTTAACGAGGAACTTTCAAGATATCTAGAAGAGAACCCATCTGTTGCAAGAGATATAATTAACAAATCTGTACTTGCCGCCAGAGCAAGAGATGCGGCGAGAAAAGCTAGAGATCTTACACGTCGTAAGGGAGCACTTGATAGTGCTGCACTGCCAGGCAAACTTGCTGACTGCTCAGAAAAGGATCCGGAGAAGTGCGAGTTGTACATAGTGGAAGGAGACAGTGCTGGTGGTTCAGCAAAGCAGGGCAGAAACAGAGAGTTTCAAGCAATTCTTCCATTACGTGGTAAGGTTATAAATGTTGAAAAGGCGAGACTTGATAAGATTTTAAATAACCGTGAAATAAGAACTCTAATCACTGCGATTGGCGCAGGGATTGGCAAGGATGATTTTCAGGCAGAAAAGATTAGATACCACAAAATCATTATTATGACAGATGCCGATGTTGATGGTGCTCATATCAGAACACTGCTGTTGACATTCTTTTATAGACAAATGCCTGAATTGCTTGAACGTGGATATATTTATCTGGCTCAACCTCCACTATACAAGATTTCAAAAGGCAAGCATGAAGAGTATCTTGAATCTGATGCACAGCTTACAGAGAAGCTACTAAATTTAGGGACAGCTGATTTAGTATATAAATCTGAAACATCTGGCATTGAATTTGGCGGGGATGATTTGAAAGATGTTCTAAATATTGTCATAAAACTTGAACAGACTGCAAAAAACTTGAGTAGAAAAAAGATTATTCTTGCTCAGTTCTTGAAGTTGTACAACGAAGAGACAAAATGCCTGCCTAAATATAAAGCAGAAAGCAACACTCTTGGTGATGTAAAAGAGTATTATCTTTACACAGACGAAGAGTTACGTAGCTTTAATGAAAAATTTGACAGCTCTTTGCCCGAAAACGCGCAGACTGTTTTTGAATGGGAAGAGTTATTCTTTGCAAATACAATTACAAAACAGTTTGAAAAGCTTGCAGAATTTGGTTTGACAATGGATGATTATATTTTTGAAGGTGAAGACAAACCGAAAGGGTTTGCATCGGACTCCAAAGATAATAGACTACCGGTTTGCTCTCTTCCAATGCTACTTGATACAGTTCGAACTCTTGGTCGTAAAGGTATCAACGTTCAGAGATACAAAGGTCTTGGTGAAATGAATCCAGAACAGTTGTATGACACAACAATGGATCCCGGAAAAAGAAAGATGCTTAAAGTTTGCCTTGAAAATCAGAATGCCGCAGACGATATGTTTGTGACACTTATGGGAGATGAAGTGGCACCAAGAAAGCAGTTTATTGAAGAAAATGCACTTTATGCAAGAAACATCGATATTTAGGAAAAAATAATGGAAGAACAAGAAAACAACATTTTAGCGAACATCGATAATATTAATATCGAAGACGAGATGCGCGTTTCATACATTGATTATTCAATGAGTGTAATTATAGGCAGAGCTCTGCCAGACGTAAGAGATGGTTTAAAACCAGTTCATAGACGTGTGCTATTTGCAATGAAGGATTTGGCAAATTACCACAACAAACCTTATAAAAAATCAGCTCGTATTGTTGGTGATGTGATTGGTAAGTACCATCCACACGGTGACACAGCTGTTTATGAAACCGCCGTGCGTATGGCTCAGGACTTCTCAATGAGATATCAGCTGATTGACGGTCAAGGCAACTTCGGTTCTATAGATGGTGATAGTGCTGCTGCTATGAGATATACCGAAATCAGAATGCAGAGAATGGCAGAAGATTTATTGGAAGACCTTGACAAAGAGACAGTTGACTTTGGTCCAAACTATGACGAGTCACTGGTACAACCATTGGTCCTTCCTTCAAAACTGCCAAATCTGTTTTTAAATGGTTCAACAGGTATTGCGGTTGGTATGGCAACAAATGTGCCACCACACAACCTTAACGAACTTGCTGATGCAATTGTTTATCAGATTGATAATCCAAATTGCCAGGTAGAAGACTTAATGCAGTTTGTAAAAGGACCAGACTTCCCTACTGGCGGTATAATATGTGGTACTAAACCAATATATGATACATACAAATATGGTAGAGGTCATATTAGAGTCAGAGGTCGAGCAGAAACAGAAGAGCTGCCAAGCGGTCGTGAGAGAATTATAATCACTGAAGTTCCATACACCGTGAACAAAGCCAAAATGATTGAAGCAATTGCACACCTTGTGAATGACAAAATCATTGAAGGTATATCTGACATAAGAGACGAGTCAAATAAAGATGGTATTAGAGTTGTTATTGAGCTTAAACGTAAAGCAATGGCTGATGTAGTTCTAAATCAGTTATACAAACATACGCAAATGCAAACAACATTTGCAGCAAACGTTCTTGCAATTGATAACGGCCGCCCAAAAAGACTAAATCTTAAGCAATATATCAAATGCTTCACAGACCATCGTTTGGAAGTTATTACAAGAAGAACAAAATTTGATCTTCGTAAGGCAGAAGAACGTGCACACATTCTTGATGGTTTCAAGGTTGCACTGGATAATATGGATGAACTTGTAAGATTAATCAGAGCATCCCAAAACAGAGATGAAGCTCGTGACAGAATTATAGAACGTTTTGGCTTTTCTGATGTACAGGCAAAAACAATTCTTGAAATGCGTCTATATCAATTAACAGGTATGGAACGAGAAAAAGTTGAAGAAGAATATAATGAGTTAATGATTAAGATTAACTACTATAGAGATCTGCTTGCCAATCCTTTCAAAATCTACAATATCATTAAAGAGGATCTTGCAGAGATGAAAGCCAAATATGGCGACGAACGTAGAACCGCCATTGAAGCTTGGGATGGTGATATTGATTTTGAAGATTTGATTGAAGACAAACCATGCATAATAACTATTACTGATAATGGCTACATCAGTCGAGTACCAATTAACACATTCAAAGAACAGAGACGTGGCGGGAAAGGTGTATTGGGAATGGCAACTAACGAAGATGACAACGTTGAACAACTCTTTGTTGCAAACACCCACGACACAATGATGTTCTTTACTCAAACTGGTCGTGGATACTGGCTGAAAGTTTACAGGATTCCTGAAGCAACACGAACATCAAAAGGTCGTGCAATAATAAATCTGCTTAATTTGCAGGAAGATGAAGTAATCACAAAGACACTATCTGTCAAAGAGTTTGATGATGACCACTTCATGGTTATGGCAACTGAACGAGGTGTTGTCAAAAAATCTCGCTTGAGCAGATACAAGAACATCAGACAAAATGGTGTTAACTCAATCAACCTTGATGAAGGTGACACACTCATCGGCATAGAAATTACTGACGGCAATCAAGACATTATGCTTGCAACTAGAAATGGCAAGAGTATACGTTTCCATGAAGATCAGGCTCGGGAAGTTGGTCGTGTATCCCGAGGTGTCAGAGGCATCAAGCTTAAGAATGATGACATTGTGAAATCTATGATTATTGTAGATGATGACGCAAATGTTCTGTTCTGCTGTGAAAATGGTTTTGGTAAACGAAGTAAATTCGAAGACTACAGACCACAAGGTAGAGGCGGACAAGGACTTATTGCAATCAAAACTTCTGAGCGTAATGGTAAAGTTGTTTCTGCCCATGTTGTTAAAGATGACGATGCATTGATGCTGCTTACTCTTAAGGGTAAGATGGTTCGAACAGGTGTTGAATCAATCTCGCTTGTTGGTAGATACGCACAGGGAGTTACACTTATCAACCTAAACGAAGGCGACAAGGTGGCTGCAACATCAACATTTACACCGGAACCTGAGTTGGAAGAAACTCCAGTTAAAGGTGAAGCCTCTGCAGAAGGTGCAGAAAATGTTACTGAAGGAGAAGAAACTCCAGAGTTTGTTGAAGCTGACGTAGAGGAAACTACTTATGATGATGTAGATGAAACTACCGATGATGATGATGATACAACTGAAAACGAATAGTTTTTGATACAATAAAAACAATAAAAAAGCTGCAATGAAAATTGCAGCTTTTTTTTTGTTCGGGCGAAGACAAGATAACGATAGCACTAAAAAATATCCAATATCCAACATGGAATATCCAATGATGAAGGGCAGGATTACCCCTCCGTCCACGCCGTCATTTGCTTTTTGTTTAAAAGCAAATAACAGCGTGGCCACCTCCCCTAAACCGGGCAGGAGCACCTTGGTTCTTAAAGTAATAATTTGATTTTAAATGAACGTCCAACATCGAACATTCAACATCAAATAAAGGTTACCCCTCCGTCACGCTTCGCGCGCCACCTCCCCTAAACAGGGCAGGAGTACTTTGAATCAAATACTATACCAAGACTCTTAATATACTCTTTGACTTCACTAAACAAAGTATTAATTGCAATATAAATTGTAAACAAAAACTGTCACTACAAAACGCAGGTGCTCCTGCCCTGTTTAGGGGAGGTGGCAGGCGCAGCCTGACGGAGGGGTAATCCTTGACCACGGCTGTGACAGAAAAAATGCTATCTTTATTAATTTTGTTTTACCAGCTTGAGCCTGCGAACATGGCAAGGCAAGAGCCGAAGAAGATTAACGGGGCAAAGACCAGACCAACTAGAAACCCGTCAATATACCAAACATTTTTAGGATCCTTTTTCAATAAAAGACCTCCACACACCAAAAATAATAATACAGCAAAAGATAGTATCAAAATTAAACCCTCACCATCTGTCAGAGCAATCACAATCCAAGACAATATTGGAAGAGAGATAGAGGATATCAAAAAACCAACAAGAAACATCTTTCCGTTTCGCGGGTACTTCCCAGCCACAGAATCTTTAGATTCATCTTCAAAGTTTGGCTCTTCAACTTCAGATATTATTTTATCTACTTTTTTTTCATCATCTGACATAATAGTACTTTCTAGACTTAATGACTCTCGAGCAAAGACTTATGCAATTAAAAACTAAAGATTCCACAACGCAATACTTAGGGCTTCCTGTTTAATGTGAGATTGCGTATATTTTTGTGCTAAGATGATTTCGCCCCGCCCTCACTTTGTAAAAAAATCACAAAGTAAGGGCGGGGTAACTCATTGCAGTGCAAAAAGATGCGTGATATCGCATTAAAGATTCATAAAAAACATGAACTTTATATAAAAGTTCATCTGCAAGCTTTTTGCCCCGCCCTCACTTTGTGTTTTTTTACAAAGTAAGGGCGGGGTTAAAACCTTGCACTTTGACATTAAAAATAAAGTATTAATTGTTACTAATACGTTAGTTATGAATTAAACAGGATGCCCTACTTAGCGCGTAACGTAATACAAGTAGGCAAAAAAATAGCTCGTATCTCCAACAAATATGGAGAGTACGAGCATAGCGTTTCTGAATTCTAGTTTAGAAATTTTTATGCGAACTTAGTTACCATTAACTTTAGTTCATCTTTTTTCTTGGCACCAATAGCTTGTTCTTTAACTTCTCCATTTACCATGACAAGTAACATAGGAATTGAACGAACGCCAAACTGTGCTGCTAAATCCTGAGCTTTATCAACATCGACTTTTGCAATTTTATATTTACCATCTGCTTCAGTTGCTAGTTCATCCAGAATTGGACCTAAAGCCTTACAGGGACCACACCAAGTTGCCCAGAAATCTACTAAAACAGGAACATCACTCTTTAAAACTTCGTCTTCCCATGAAGCTGAATCTACATGTAATACTTCACTCATATTAACATATCCTTTTCTTATAATATTTATTAAAATTGATCTTGCAGAACTTGTCCAACCCAAGCGAAGCCGGAGTTAGGTAATTGTGCAACCTGAACATATATAGTTACTGCTAACAAAATACATGCCAGAATTCCTACAACAGCAAAGATCCAATTAGGATTATCTGCCTTAGGAGCAACATGTCCAGTATTTGCAAATCGATCTGCAATATATGCACCGCCTGCTTGAGGCATCCCAGTCTTCAGTTTAGGACCTGATGGACCAGGTGCTGCATCTTCTTCTGCTGTTAAATCAACAGTTGGTGTTGTAGGAGCTGATGGTCTTCTTGTCACAATTGTCTTTTTGCGGGTTGGAGTAACACCTTCTTCACTAGACTCTACAGATGGAGTAACCTTTGGCGCAATAACTGGTCTTTTTAACTTCACAGTTTTAGGACGACTAGTTGGTGCAACCTGCTCGTCAGGTTCTTCACCACTACTCATAACAGAGTCTAAAGATATTCTTGATGTTTTGCTTTTTGCATCCTGAACCGGAGGAGGTGGAGTAACCGCGACTTCTTCCTTAACTTCCGGAGCTTTTTGAATCGTGATTGGTTTTGGAACAGCAGAATCCAAAGGAATCTTGGATGTTTCAGATTTTTTAGTCACAGGTTTCAAATCAACTTTTACAGAAGATGTGTCAACTGGATCTTTCAACTGAATTGTTTGTGCCCGAGGCTTGCTAAGAGTCTCTTCAGCCTCTGGAACTACAGGGGTTGGAGGTGCAACTTTTTTAATTGGTTTAATTTTAATTGTTGCTGGACCTAGACCACTATCCGCACTTGCAGTGTCATTATCTGCACTTGCAGCTTCATTATCTGCATCAGGTGTGTTAATCTTTAACTTTACCTTAGGTGGAACTGCATCATTATTTTCTTTATCTTCCATAAATTTACTCCAAAACTAATATGATTTGTTCAAAAACGCGCTTAAAAACATCAATATTTGTCCATCATATTAAATATATATGTTTTTTGCAAGTCTAAATTTCAAGAATATCTTCTTCTTTCAAATGCAACGCTGTCTCAACTTTTTCAATTGAAGAGTCAGTCATCTTCTGAACATCTTTAAGAACCATGTCCAAATCATCCTCTGTGATGTCTGAATCTTTTTCAGCTTTCTTAGCAATGTCGTTTGCTTCACGTCTTACATTACGTATTGCAATCCTTGCATCTTCGGCCATTCTTTTTGTAACCTTAACTAGGTCCTGACGTCTTTTTTCATCAAGTACCGGTATTGGAACTCTAATAACTCTTCCATCATTCAATGGTGTTACACCAATATTTGCTTCCAAAATTGCTTTTTCAATTTGAGGAAGTACAGAAGGGTCATATGAGCTTATAACAATAAGTCTAGGCTCTGGAGTTGAGATGTTTGACATCTCTTTTAGACGAGTCATTGCTCCATAATATGATACTTCAATATTTTCAACAAGTGCCGGAGAGGCTTTGCCCGTTCTTACTCCACTGAATTCTTCTTTCAAAAATTCAACACACTTCTCCATTTTGTCGTCTGCCGACAAGATAATTTCATCTATATCCATTTTTAAGTTCTCCTGTGTTTTTTTGTTCTAAGTAATTCGTACTAAATGTTAAGCCTGAGTCCTAGCTCGGCAAAATTTTTAAAGACTTTAAAGTCGTTAAGGTCTTTAAAGTCATTTGGAAGAGAGAATACTCTCCTGTTTTTTGTTTTCCCATTATTTTCAATTATTCTTTAATGAACCAGAGTTCCAACTGTTTCACCTTTTGCTATATCAAGCAGAGATGTTCCATCAAAAAAGCTCGAAACAACAATTGGAATTTTATTTTCCATACATAAAGAAAATGCAGCACCATCCATAACTTTTAATGATTTAGATAGGGCTTCCGTATAAGAAAGTTCATGATATTTGGTTGCTGATGCATCTTTTGCAGGGTCTGCGGAATATACACCATCAACTTTGGTTGCTTTTATAAGAAGATCTGCATTAATCTCACTTGCTCTCAATGCGGCAGCCGAATCAGTACTGAAATATGGATTACCAGTACCACCAGCAAATATAAGAACTCTTCCTTTTTCAAAGTGTCTAAGAGCACGTCTAAGTATAAAAGTTTCTGCAACCTGTCTCATCTCAATTGAAGTCATAACTCTTGTATCAACACCATGTTTTTCCAAAGCATTTTGAAGTGCAAGAGAATTGATAATGGTTGCCATCATCCCCATATAATCTCCAGATGTTCTGTCAATTCCTTTTTCCTGCCCACTTAGCCCTCTAAATATATTACCGCCACCGATAACTATACCAACTTGTATATCATTCTCTACAAGTTCTTTAACTCTAATAGCCATTTGAGTTAAAACATCTGAGTCAATACTTTGAGCCTTCGCTTTATTCCTTAGAATTTCCCCACTCAACTTTAACAAAATTCTCTTATACTTCATTCTTTTTCCTTTTTCATCATAAACACAACTAATTTTCTTCTTATTGTATAAAATATAGCATTTTTTTGCAACCCTATTTTTCGGTTAAATCACTACATCCTTGTTTTTCTGGTTTAGCACTTGTAATGTTCGGCCTGTCTGCGTGAGTACACGCACAGGCAGGCGATGAGCCATCTCCGCTACAGCTTAGTTTCTGTACCTCTTACACCGCACTGTAGCGTCGACCGTTGGTCGTCGAAAATATAATTTTCAAGTTTATCACCCAAAACAATTGACTTTCTTGTAAATGTTTATTATGATTTTATTTAGATAATCCATATAATAATTTTAGGTTCTTCATAAATTATTGTGGGTAATATTTAAAACATTCTAAATATTAAATATATTTAATCTTGTAGAGATGGTATCTTGGTAGCCTTGGGTTTCAACCCAAGGTAATGATTAACACACATGTTGAACCCTGTAGGGGTGGCATCTTGTAATTAAGATGCCATCCCTGCAGGATTCATATTATATGATTGTATAACCTCCGCAGGTTAAAACCTGTGGCTACCAAGATATCGCCCCCATGGGGCTTGTTACCCACAAAAAATGATGAAGAGTCACATTTTACTATAAAATACTAAAAAAACAGGAGCAACAACATGACTGAATTCAACTTTAACTGCCCACATTGTCAACAATCGATTAAAGCCACCAACGATATGCTTGGACAAACCATCAATTGCCCATCATGTAACGAGGTAATCCAACTCCCATCTATAAATCAAATAGCCGTAGCTCAACCAACTTCCGAAAAGACAGTTGCTGTAGCTCAACAGCCTACGCCACAATCTCAGCAAACACCACCAAAAACGTCTGGATTGGCAATTACAAGTTTAGTGCTTGGGATTGTTGGCATATCTATTCCAGCGGTAATTTGTGGTCACATTGCTCTGTCCAAAATAAAACAGTCTCCTAAACTAACCGGAGGCGGTATGGCTCTTGCCGGTCTGATTCTTGGCTATATCCACATAGCAGTAATGATAGTCGGAATGCTAGCCGCAATAGCAATCCCATCCTTCGTTCACAGCAGAGACTTGGCAGAACAAAACAGATGTATCAATAATATGCGTATGATTGATGGCGCTAAACAACAGGCTGCTATGGAAATGGGCTGGACAGATACAACTGATTGTGATGATGCTACTAACAAAACTCATGTAAATGAATACATTAAGGGTGGTCTACCAACATGTCCTTCAGGCGGAACTTACACATATAATGATGTACAAGACGACCCCGAATGTGATGTACCTGGTCACAGTCTGCCTACATGGTAAAAATATATCACTAACTTCTTACTCATTTGGAATATACATATTACCAGAGTAGTGAACATCCTTACTTTTACGATTGAGAGGAGAAACACGAGTTTCAGCCAATAGAATTAAGAATTAACTTTTTGTTTTCTATCTTTTTGGGGGCTCCCGCAAGGCGGGATGAAAAATATATTCTCGACGGTCAACCCAGCTACTACTTTCTGGACTTTAGTTTGTAATTTCAGAGTGAATTGTTTTCGTATTGGCTGGGCTACAGTACAGTGTAAGAGGTGCAAAAGCTAAGCTGTAGCGGCGATGGTTCATCGCCTGCCTGTGCGTGTACTCACGCAGACAGGTCGAACACTATAAGGCCACCAACCAGAAGATCAAGGCTAACATCAACAAACATCAACCAAAACAAATAGCTCTTTACAAATAAGGACTAAAACTGATATTATTTTAAGCAAGTTTTTACAAAATTAGAAAAAAGGATGAGATGAAAAAAATATTAATTACAGGTGGTGCCGGTTTTTTAGGTTCTCATCTTTCAAAAAGAATGCTGGATGAAGGTAATGAAGTTACAGCAATGGACAATCTTTTTACCGGAAACAAATCAAACATTTACGACCTGCTCGCCGATCCTAAATTTTCATTTATTTTACACGATGTAACTCAACCATTCTGGGGACAATTTGATGAGATATACAACCTTGCCTGTCCGGCATCCCCTATCCACTACCAAAAGAATCCTGTAGAAACTATTAAAACATCTTTTCTAGGTATGATGAATGTTCTTGAACTAGCACTAAAGACAAAAGCAAAAGTCATTCATACGTCAACGTCAGAAATTTATGGTGATCCTCTGGTGCACCCTCAAACCGAAAGATACTGGGGTAATGTTAACACAATTGGCATCAGAAGCTGTTATGATGAAGGGAAAAGATGTGCTGAGACATTGTGTGCAGACTATGCCAGAGAATATGGCGTTGATGTTCGTATGCTTAGAATCTTTAACACATACGGCCCAAATATGCATCCAAAAGATGGGCGTGTGATAAGTAACTTCATTATGCAGGCTCTACATAATAGAGACATCACTATTTATGGAGATGGTTCCCAAACAAGGAGTTTCCAATATGTAGAAGATCTTGTTAATGCAATACAAATCATTATGAACCATGACAGACCTGCGCTACTGAAAAAGATGAGTGACTATGGATGGGAAAGTGATGTTCCTGTATTCAATGTTGGAAACCCAGATGAGTTCACAATTAAAGAGTTGGCAGAAAAAGTGATTAAACTCATTTCTGGTTGCACAAGCAAAGTTACATATGAAGATTTGCCAATGGACGATCCTAAGCGTCGCAGACCAGATATTTCAATGTCAAAAGCTATTCTAGGCTGGGAACCAAAGATAAAACTTGACCAGGGACTAGTAAATACAATAGAATATTTCTCAAAGTTTAAATAAAGATACTATCAAAAATTGTATGAAAACATAAAACTTAATATAGATAAATGAATATCCAATGATGAATGGAAGATTACCCCTCCGTCAGGCTGCGCCTGCCACCTCCCCTAAACAGGGCAGGAGCACCTGCTTTGTTCAGTGGTGTTTTGATTTAACATTTATATTGCTATTAATGCTTTGGTTAGTGAATTCAAAGAGTATATTAATAAATTTTGGACTAGTGTTATAGAACCAAAGTGCTCCTGCCCTGTTTAGGGGAGGTGGCAGGCGCAGCCTGACGGAGGGGTAATCCTTGATCATGGATGTGGGAGAAGAATGCTTGTAAAGCGAAGCTGATTGATTTAGAACAAAATAGGGCTGAAAGAAGTATTAAACTTTTGACAGAACCCAAAATAAAACAAAGGAAAATCGATGAAAAAAATAATATTATTAGTTTGTACAATACTAATTGCAGTATCAGTCAATGCGGAAGATCAAAAAGTTGCCGATGCAACAAAGACCTACGATAAAAACAGACCTTCAACCGTAGCTGTATCTGAAATTCCTGCAACAACAAATATGGCAGTAACAGAGTGCTGTGCCAAGACATATCAAAAAGATCAGATTTTGACTCTTGTAAGAGTTGGAAAAGTTAACAAAAAAGAGGTTGAAGATGCAAAGGCTTGGATTGAGAAGAGTATTTATCCACCAATCTCTGTAAATGTCAAAACTCTTAAATATTCAAAAAAGTTTGAAGACAAAAGTGCACTTTTTGCTGAATTGAAGAAGATGAACAAAGATAATCTTGCTATTGTTGCTTTAGTGGAAGAAACACCAACTGGAATCTCTATATCAAACTCCGTTAATGTTGCAGACAACACCGGAATTGTATATGTCAAACCATACATGACCGAGTATGCAAAGGATAATCCAAAGCTTGAACTCTACAAATGGCGTATAAACAAAGAGACTCTAAAAGCATCAGCTCTTGCTCTAGGTCTAAAAAAATGTCCATTTCCAAGATGTTGTTTAAGCCCAGATTATGATGATGCACGAATTGATGAAAAAGGTCGCAACCTTTGTCCGCCATGCTGGAAAAGGATGTACGATCTAATGAAGTCAAAAGGAATTATGGAACCTATACCTCCGCATCTCAAAAAAGCTACAAAGAAATAAACAAACGATAGCGGAACAGTTGCGGAGCGGTGGCGGAACGGTAGAGGAACAGTTGCGGAACAATAACAGTTGCCGAATGAGTAACACGCAGCACTTATAACGTAATACGAATTTCTTAGTCCAGAGTCACTTAGTTCCCACTTTGCGGGACTAGCAAAGCTAGCACGTTTGTCGAGTGAACCGAGTTACGAAGTCACAGAGAAACAGACAAAAAATGGTTCTGTATTAATCTTTGATATTTGGAACCTTTTGCAGTTCGATTTTTCCAATCTCAACACTACCTTCAAAAGTTCCAGACAAAACACACTGAATTTTATCGATGTCATCTGCGACTAGAAAAGTTCTTTTGGCAACAATCCACCCACCCGTTCGAATATAATTTGGATTTGGAGGCTTAGTAAAAAGTGTTTCATATGACCTTTTTCCTTTACGATTAATCAAAATTTTCAAATAGATATCTCCCTTAAAATCACTGCTTTTTTTGAAAAAACCTTCGATGCAGAACTTTGTATCCTTTTTTATGTTACTAAAAGGGGGAAATATAATCTGAATATCAGCATCTTTCTTACCTGAATCAAACTTCACCCCGTTTAGTTCTGACTGACTAAAAAAAGAATATTGCTGAAACTCTTTACTGGCAAGAATTATCTGAATATTTGCTGTGAACTCATTAGTAGCAGATTGAAATGGCGGCAATAAGTTTTTATCAAATGGTGAAGATGTTGCATTTATAGGAATAAAATATTGCGATCCTATAATCTCCGTATCATTTTTTTTCAATAAAAAGGGTAAAGTCACTGCAGATAATACAAGTAAAAACAGCAACAGTAATATAATGGAAAACAGTTGCCAATATCGAACTTTTGATTTGAGATAATTAATATCTTGTACATCTAAAGTCTGCATCATCTTCCTGTTCAGCTCTTTTGGAGGAGAAAAGGAGATCTGTTCGCGTATAGGGGCATGCTCAATTCTAGAATCAAATTCCAAAAACATACTTGTTTCAATAGGCAAGCCTTTATCAACTAACGCTTTCTTGTATGCATAAAGATCAAAACGGACATTCCTCCAGAATATATCACCTTCATCTGCATCATAGATACAATAAGTTGCCTTTGGGGCACCAGCACGAGGATTCCCGACACTGCCCACATTAACAATATATCTTTTAGAATTCTCCATCTGGAAATCTTGTGCTTCAAGATAGTGTGGGTTACCGCTATTACCAAGAACAAAAAGACCAGGGAGATGAGTATGACCACAAAATAGTAACTGCTCCGACACTTCAGAAAAAGATTCTAACGCATCTTCTTCTGTAAAAATGTAGTCAAACTTACCAGGAGCAACAAACGCCCCATGACAGCATCTGAAATTTTTACCTGTTAAGCTAAGTGGAAGTTTTTTGAAAAGAGAGACGGCATTTTTGTTGAGAGCTTTTTTAGTCCAATTTATTATTTCTGCAGCAGCATCATTAAACAGAGAAGCACTCATCTTGTCACAAACAACTGCATCATGATTGCCCAAAATAATATAGTCGACATTACTATGAACAGACTCCAAAACCTCAACAGGATTTGGTCCATAGCCTACAATATCTCCAAGACATATAATACAGTTAACATCTTGCTCTCGAATATCAAGAAGTACTGCATCCCATGCCTGAAGATTTGCATGAATGTCTGAAACTACTGCATAGCGCATCTTTTACATTCCCTCTAGGTGATTTTAGGTTTTGCAGCGAATGAATTAACAAACTTACTATTTGTTCATATAATAGAACTGATACTATGTCCTATAGTTTGGAGCCTCTCTTGTGATTTTTACATCATGTGGGTGAGATTCCTTAAGGCCGGAACCTGTAACTTTCAAAAACTTACCATTAGACTGCATCTGTTCAATTGTTCTGCAACCACAGTATCCTAAAGAAGATCTGAGTCCACCACAAAGCTGGTTCATAACCTTTTGCATCGAGCCTGCATATGGAACCAGTCCTTCAATGCCTTGGGGAACCAGATCTTCTGTGCTGACATCTGCCTGAGAATAGCGTTCTCTACTGCCCTTTCCCTGAGCCATCGCTGCTAAACTTCCCATACCTCTATAGACAACATACTGACGTCCTTGATGCAATATTTTCTCTCCAGGGCTTTCATCTGTTCCCGCAAGGATAGAGCCAAGCATAACACAACTTGCACCGGCAACTATAGCCTTTGGCACATCACCGGAAAGTCTGATACCACCATCCGCAACAATTGGAATTGAATTTTCTAAAGCTTTTGCACAATTATAAATTGCTGTTAACTGCGGCACTCCCACACCACATACAACACGAGTTGTACATATAGAGCCTGGTCCAATGCCAACTTTTACAGCATCTGCACCGGCATCTCTTAAATCAATAGCGGCTTCCGCTGTACAAATGTTTCCTGCAACAACTTCGATTTCAGGATAGTGTTGCTTAATCCATGTAGTCATATCCATAATGCCTTTTGTATGACCATGTGCACTATCAACGATGATAACGTCAACATCTTCAGACGCAAGTCTTTCAACTCTCTCAAAATCATTTGCACTAACAGCAGCCGCAGCTCTTAATCTAAATTTGTCATCAAGGTTATGTAGAGGGCGAGAACCTGAAACAAGATTTTGAACATCAGTAAAACTATATAATCCAACCAGTTTGCCATCTTTCACAAGAGGTAATTTACCAATTTTCTCGTTTTTCATGATGATGTAGGCATCATTTAAAGACGTTTCAGGTTGAGCGGTAAATACATTGGAGGTCATGATATCACTAATCTTCAGACTATTATTATCTGAATACTTAATATCGGATGATGTAAGAATACCAACAAGACGACCATCGTCATCAGTAATGGGAAAGCCGCTAAAACCAAAGTTTCTTGCTTGTTTGACCTGTAAAACCTTCTCAATTGTATCATCAACATTGAATACAATTGGTGTATGAATCAGACCATTCAAATAGTGCTTAACTTTACCAACTTTGGATGCCTGAGTGTCCACATCAAGGTTTTTATGAATAACACCAATACCACCTTCACATGCAAGTGCAATTGCCATCTCAGATTCTGTAACAGTATCCATAGCAGCACTTAAGAAAGGTATATTAAGTGATATTTTGTTTGTTAATTTACTTTTTATTGATGATTCATCAGGCAAAAAATCTGCATACTGTGTAATAAGGGTAACATCATCAAAAGTCAGAGCTGTATATGGAGCTTCATCCATAACAGCTTGTATAAATTCATTTTTGTATTTCGTTGACATAATCAAAACTCCTATGTTGTGCTTTTGCCCTACATGTTATACACAATCTCACAAGATTAATCAATAAAATAAATCATTAAAATTTTTTTCACCTTAAAAGTTATTTTACCACCTAGAAAGGACGCCACATTCAAATGAGTTTTAGCGAACGCCAGAGATGTATTTGATCCTCCACTGTTTACCGCTTGCTCTTTCCTACCCACGAAATGTAACTTAGGGCATCCTGTTTAATTCATAACTAACGTATTAGTAACTATTAATACTTTGTTTTTGATACTAAAATGCAAGGGTTTTACCCCGCCATCACTTTGCTGAATAACAGCAAAGTGGTAGCGGGGAGATGAACTTTAATATAAAGTTCATGAAATTAATGAATTTGTAATGCGATATCAGGAACCAGCTTGCTGAGGCTGGAGCCTGCGACAGCAGTGAAGTGAAACGTAACGTCCTACCTCTTGCTTTGCAGCATGTTACCACGCCCTTACTTCGTGATTTTTTTCACAAAGTGAGGGCGTGGCGAAAATACTTTAAAGCGGTTCTTCATAAATTATTGTGGGTAAATACATTTTTTATATTCGACTGCGTTGCAGTCGTCACTAATAATGAATGAATTAACCATGTATTTCATACATGGCTATTAACATTGAACAGCTTCGCAGTT
>Ga0209414_1000576_pt1 | contig 17639 bp, 18 predicted proteins | sample LakVidmifraction_4_FD_181154 | JGI IMG/M metagenome (GOLD analysis project Ga0209414, IMG submission 181154) | Hypersaline microbial communities from Lake Vida, Antarctica - Brine Hole Two &gt;0.2 micron (SPAdes) (version 2) | ecosystem: Environmental > Aquatic > Non-marine Saline and Alkaline >... | reverse complement strand
TCCCCAGAGCAGTTTCCCATCGACACATTCAAGTATTTCTTTCAGTTTCATGGTGGGAAGTATACCACAATGCTCATCTCTTCCATAGTGCAAATTGTAGCTCTGGCCCTCCTGTTTACAAAGTGGGATGCTTCATCTTCTTTTTGACTTTCAAAAAAGGGACCGAGAAGCTATACTAGGCATAGTGAGGAGGCCGTGTGTGAAGTATATCGGAGCGTTGGACCAGGGCACTACCAGTACCCGTTTTATCCTGTTTGATGAGAAAGGGGCAAACATAGCCTCTGCGCAGCTTGAACACCAGCAGATATTCCCCCAACCAGGGTGGGTAGAGCACGACCCTTGGGAGATATGGGACAATAGCGGCTCCTGCATCGTCAAGGCCATGAAGAAAGTCGGGGCAAGGGGATCTGACATCCTGGGCATCGGCATCACCAACCAGAGAGAGACCGTCATCGCTTGGAATCCCAAGACAGGCAAGGTCTGGCACAATGCAATTGTCTGGCAGGACCTGCGTGGTGCTCCCCTCATTGATGCATTGAAAAAGAAAGTGGAAGTGTCTTGGTTGCGTGAGAAAAGCGGGCTCCTTTTTAGCCCCTATTTCGCAGCTTCAAAGATTGCCTGGCTCTTGGACAACGTCACCGGCCTGCGTGAAGATGCAGAGAAAGGTGAGGCTGTCTTCGGGACTATCGACACCTGGCTGACGTGGAACCTCAGCGGAGGCAAGGTTGTCGTCACTGACGTCACCAATGCCTCCCGCTATATGCTGATGAACATCAGATCCTGCCAGTGGGATGAAGAGCTGCTCGCCCTCTTCAATATTCCTCTTGCCGCCCTTCCAACCATCGTCCCCTCTTCAGGTGTGGTCTATACCAAGACGGCACCCAGCGGACCTCTTCGTGCGGAAGTGCCGGTCTGTGGAATCCTAGGCGACCAGCAGGCAGCCCTCTTTGGTCAGGCCTGCTTTACCAAAGGCTTGGGAAAGAGCACCTACGGTACGGGATGCTTCCTCCTGGTCAACACAGGGGAGAAGCTTGTGTATTCCGACAATGGCCTCCTATCGACGGTTGCCTACCAGCTAGGCGATAACAAGCCGGTGTATGCCCTGGAAGGGTCGGTTGCCGTTGCCGGATCGCTCGTCCAGTGGGCTAGGGACAATCTGAAGATCGTCGCTGACCCTCAGGAACTGGACAAGCTGGCCACCTCTGTGCCAGACTGCGGCGGCGTATACATCGTTCCAGCCTTCAGCGGCCTGTTCGCTCCATACTGGCGTTCTGATGCCCGTGGTGTCATAGCCGGTCTGACCGGATTTGCCACCAGGGCACACCTGTGCAGGGCCATCCTTGAAGCTACAGCCTTTCAGGCCAATGATATCTTTAAGGCGATGGAGAGCGACAGCAACATCCATATGACCACTTTGAAAGTGGATGGGGGGCTGACAAACAGTACCCCCCTGATGGAGTTCCAAGCTGACCTTCTGGGGATTCCGGTGATAAGGCCTAAGGTGGTGGAGACCACCGCCTTAGGGGCAGCCTATGCTGCCGGGCTTTCAGTGGGTGTATGGAAAAATGTAGAGGATCTTGCTTCCTACTGGCAGGAGGAGACCAGGTGGTCGCCTACCATAGCAGCGGATGTGCGTGACGAAAAGGTACGCCTTTGGAAAAAGGCTGTGAGCCGAACTCTCGATTGGGTCTCTTCCGAGAAGGAAGAATAGGGGTGCATGAATGTTCTCTGAGGTAATGCAAAATATACTTTCCCTCCTCCGCCCCTCCTTGCAGGTTGGGGTTTTGGCGTGGGTGTTCTATCGTTTTTACGAGGCGATAGCACAGACGAAGGCCCAACAGATAGTGAAGGTGCTTATCGTCATCTTCTCTGCCTATGCACTGAGCTATATCCTCGCCCTTGAGGTGTTGCTATGGGTCTTCAATGTGCTTGCAGTACCTTTGACGATCTTTATCTGCATAGTCTATCAGCCGGAGTTGCGGCGCTCCTTCACCCAGCTGTGGAGTGGGAGAAGCAGGATTTTTCGTATCGGGACCCAGACAACCAGTGGGGACCAGATCGACAGCATCCTCAATGCATGCAACGTGCTGGTGAACAAGAGAAGGGGATCTCTCATCGTATTCCCCCGTCGCCTAGGCATAAAGAACATCATCGACAGTGGTACCAAGCTGAATGCCGACCTCTCCACCTCGCTGATCCTCACTGTCTTCGACCATGACACACCGTTGCATGACGGGGCTATGATCATCCAGAACGGACGGATCGTGGCAGCAGGGTGTTATTTGCCCCTCAGCGAGCAGACAGATATCAAGAAGAGCTTCGGCACCCGTCACCGGGCAGCCTTGGGAATGGCTGAGGAGTCCGATGCCGTGGTCATCATAGTCAGTGAGGAGACCGGTGCCATAAGCATGACGTACAATGCCAACCTCTACTATGACTTGGAGCCAAGCACCATCAAGAGGATGCTTCTCGCACTCTTCAGCTACCACGAAATTACTCCTGAGGAGTTATTGCAGGAGGCAAGCACCGATGAAACTGAATAAGCATCTGCAGAATATGCTCTACCACTGGCCAGCGAAGATGATATCCCTGGTATTTGCCGTTTGCATCTACCTGTTTATCCAATATTCGACCACAGGGGCTCGGATAGTTACCATCCCCTTGGATGTACAGCTTCCCTCAGGCTATGAGGCTATGAGCCTGGTTCCCGAATCGGCTGAGGTGGAGATCAGAGGTGATGAGGATGTCATCTACCTGATCGACCCCAATTCCATCATGGCAAGCCTCGACTTCACCTTTGTGCAGAGTGAAGGCATAGCAAGTGCGCCTGTGGTGCTCTTGTATGAGGAGAACGTCTTTGAAAGTGGGGGCGTCTCTGTAGCGCCGACGCCCAGCCAGCATAGGATCCTCTTCAATCGGGAAGAGGAAGAGTGATGATTGAGGGGATAGGTATCGATATCGTCAACATCTCCCGTATGGACAAGCTCTCTGAAGCTGTGATCAAGCGCCTCTTCCACCCCGAAGAGGTTGCCGTTGCACTGAGCCTGGAAGATCGACGAAAAAGCGAGTACCTCAGCGGAAGGTTTGCCGCCAAGGAAGCCCTAGGCAAGGCCCTGGGAACAGGAATGGCTGGTATGAGGCCCTCTGACATCCAAATTGATGCAACTCCTGCTGGTAAGCCTTTCATGGTGCTCCATGGCAGGGCCAAGACCTTGGTGGGAGAGCGTATGGTGCTACTCTCCATCTCCCATGATCCTCCGGTAGCCACTGCTGTAGTCCTGTTGCAAGGGAGATCTGATGGCACGCTCTGACTGGAGAAGGCCCCCCCTGGAACCTTTGGACGAGGGCGTGAGGCGTATCCGCATGACCGTCGCCTATTATGGACAGAACTATAATGGGTGGCAGAGACAACCAAATGGAGTAGGGGTTTCCGATCGGATCGAGCAGGAGATCCAAGGCATGGTCGGAGAGAAGGTCAAGTTGGTCGGAAGCGGCAGAACTGATAGCGGGGTGCATGCCCTAGCTCAGGTCTGCCATTTTGACATGTTCAACCAGAGGATAGACGGAAAGGTCTTTGCCATTGCCCTCAACAGCCTGCTTCCTACTGATATCAGGATCATGGAGAGTTGTGAGGTCGATGGCTCCTTCCACTCCCGCTATACCGCCATGGGGCGCAAGTACCGCTACTACGTAAAGCAGGAGAGGGAGATGTCCCCCTTCGATGCGAAGCAGGTCTGGAAAGTACGTAGGTTTCCCGATATAGAATTGCTCAATGCCTATGCCGCCCATATCCAGGGGACGCATGACTTCACCACCTTCACAGCCTGTGGGGACACATCCACAAGCAGGTTCAGGGACGTATATGAATCCTACTGGGCGTATGAGGTTGACCGCTTCGGCTGTAAGGTGCTGACCTACACGATCAGTGGCAATGCCTTCCTCTATAGGATGATCCGATCGGTTGTAGGTACTATGCTGGAGTTTGCTGAGAAGGGTGTCGATGCAGATACCTTCAAGGAGATACTGGAGAGCAAGAACCGCAAACGTTCTGGAAGGACTGCCGCCCCTTGGGGGCTGTACTTCTATGCCGTATCGTATGACCCTAGCGAGTATGCCTGGTTTGAGGAACAACATCATGAATGAAATTGAAGAGAAGCGATCGGCCCTTGCCCAAGGCCTGCAACAGTTTTTGACCTATTGCGACCAAGCCCAAGAAATTATAACGTCCAAGGAAGTCACTCCCAGTCCCCAGATGGACTTCTCCGCCTTGGTAGACACCATCCTTCCCCTTCCTCTGGACAAGGACGCCCCTGAGGGCGCCACCATGAAGCAGCTGCAGCGTATGGTAGGCGAATGCACCCGATGTCGCTTGTGCGAGACTCGCAACCACACTGTCTTTGGCGAAGGGGTCCTCCCTGCACGCCTTCTGATCATCGGAGAGGGCCCCGGTGGTGATGAGGATGCCTCAGGTCGTGCCTTTGTCGGTAGGGCAGGACAGTATTTGGATACTTGGCTTGCTCCAGTCGGCTTGTCCCGCTCGACCAATGTCTATCTCGCCAATATCATCAAGTGCCGCCCGCCTGAGAATCGTAACCCACACGCTGATGAGATAGCCTTCTGCCTTCCTTTTGTGAAGCGTCAGATCAAGCTGGTCAAGCCTGAGCTTATCCTCCTGGCAGGTGGGGTTGCCAGCAAGGCCCTGCTCAATACGGATGAGGGTGTGGGCAAGCTTCGTGGGCGCTTTCACCGCTATGAGGGGGTTCCTGTCCTGGTCACCTACCATCCTGCAGGAGTGTTGCGCAACGAGGATCTCAAGCGCCCAGTATGGGAGGACATCAAGAAGGTCGCGGCCTTCCTCAATCTCACTCTTCCCGGGAAATCGCGATGAGCAAGTTCGCCCATCTCGTCCTGGATCTTCCCCTCAAGCAGAGTTTCACCTATGCGATCCCCCCTGAGTTGGAAAGCTCTGTCATGCTCGGGGTGCGTGTAGTCGTTCCCTTTGGCAAGCGGGAGATGACCGGCTACGTCATCGATGTCACCGATAGCTTTGAGGCTACGTACGAGGTCAAGGACATAAAGCGTGTCATCGACAAGGTGAGCCTCTATGGAAAAGCCTCTGTCTCCTTGGCTGTATGGATGTCCCGCTTCTACCTCTGTAGCCAAGGTGAGGCCCTGAGCATGATGATCCCAGGCGGCAGGCGGGACAGCAGTACCCCGGCCTTGGCCGTTGAGGATGATGCTACCATAAGCTGTGTGCTGAACCTTTCGGCAGACCAACAGACGGCCATTGACGCCATTCTTGCGTCCAAGACTTCCATGTACTATCTCTATGGGATAACGGGAAGCGGCAAGAGTGAGGTGTTCCTGCGCTGTACCGAGGCTATGATCGCTCAAGGCAAGGCGGTCATCTATCTGGTGCCTGAGATCACCCTCACCCACCAGCTTGCTAGGCAGGTCACCAACAGGTTTGCCAACAAGGTGGCAATCCTGCACTCTGCCCTCACCCCGAGCCAGAGGCTGAGCCAGTGGAAGCGTATCAGAAGCGGGGAGGTGCTGTTTGCCATCGGGGCACGATCAGCAGTCTTTGCCCCGTTTGAGAATCTTGGTATGATTATCCTCGATGAGGAGCATGAGAACAGCTATAAGAGTGGGAATACCCCCCGTTACCATGCACGCCAGGTTGCCCAACAACGCTGTCGTGAAGAGGGGGCTCTCCTAGTCATGGGAAGCGCCACCCCCTCCCTTGAAGCCTGGAGCATGATGAAGAAGGGCCAGGTTACAGAACTGCGCCTGGACAGCCGGGTAGGCGGTGGCGTTCCCCCCAAGGTGCGCGTGGTGGATATGCAGGGGGAGAAGCATACTATCAGTAAGAAACTGCTCGCTGAGATCAAGGCGGTGCTTGCGCGCAAGAAGCAGGTGATCCTCTTTCTCAACCGAAGGGGCTTCTCCTATTTCTTCCACTGCAAGAGCTGTGGTTACGACATGCAGTGCCCCCACTGTTCGGTCTCTCTGACCTTCCACCAGGGCAAGGGCGAGATGGTCTGCCACTACTGCGGTTATCGCAGAAAGCCCATCCAGGTCTGTCCTGAGTGCCACTCCCTTGATGTCGGCTACAGCGGCTTCGGTACCGAGATGGTGGAGCAGGATGTGCGCATGTTCTTTCCCCAGGCCTCCATACAGCGCCTCGATACCGACAGTGCCAAGGACAAGAAGCATATGCAGGAGGTCCTGGACCAGTTCCGCAAGGGAGAGGTCGATATCCTCTTGGGAACCCAGATGGTTGCAAAGGGGCTCAACTTCCCCGGTGTCGAGCTGGTGGGTATCGTACTTGCAGACAGTGGTATGAATATCCCCGATTTTCGGGCTCAGGAGCGTACCTTCTCGCTCTTGATGCAGGTATCCGGTCGTGCAGGGCGGTATAACGACCAGGGCCAGGTCATCATCCAGACCTTCCATCCTGACAATGCTGCTGTGGTCTATGCCCAGCATCGGGAGGTCGATGCCTTCTTTGACCAGGAGCTTGCGATGAGAGAGGAGACGGGCTTTCCTCCCCATACCCGCCTTATCAACCTGGTGCTCAGGGGCAGGAACAAGGAGAAGGTTGCAAAGGAGGCCGACAAGCTTGAGGGCCTCTTTGAAGCAGCCATAGCATCCTACAAGGGGGAGGGTTCTCCCTCAGTGCTGTGCAGCAGCGAATGCCCCCTGGAAAAGATCGCATCAAACTGGCGCAACCACCTGTTGGTGATGGGTGAGGACACTTCTAGTGCCCATAAGGTTGTCTCCCATGTATTGGAGCATTACAGCGCCCCTTCAGGTATATATATTGAGGTTGATATAGACCCTTTGCAAATGTTGTAGCGTTGACCGAGGGTGGTTGTGTTGGTATCATAGGCTACCATGTTAGATATATACACCCTTGGAGAAGAGGTACTCACAGAGAAGTGCCAACCAGTTACCAAATTCGACAGTGGGATTCGTGTCCTTGTCGATGCCATGTTTGAAACAATGTCCGAAGCCGATGGCGTCGGTCTAGCCGCCCCTCAGGTCGGCGTATCTCTGCGTCTGTTTGTGATAAACATCCACGGAGTGGAGAAAAGAGCATATATAAACCCCCAGATACTCGAGACATCCATAGAGACCGATTGCTCAGAAGAGGGTTGCCTCTCTGTTCCCGGTGTCTGGCATGATGTTGTGCGACCTGCAAGGGTGAGTGTGCAGGCACAGGACATTGAGGGAAAAGCCTTTACCGTCAAGGCCGATGGGTTGCTTGCTCGGGCCCTCCAGCACGAGAATGACCATCTCAACGGCACCCTGTTCATCGATCGCCTCACCACAGAAGATCGAGAGAGCATGGTCAAAGCCTATGAAAGAAAGCATCGTCCAAGAAAGAAGAGCAAGCCGTGAGGATCCTGTTTGCAGGGACACCCGATATTGCGGTTCCTACGCTACGCGCATTGGCAAAGCATTTTGAGGTGGGTGCGGTCCTGACCAACCCGGATAAGAAGGGGTCGAGGGGAAAGGCCTTGCTCCCTTCTGCTGTCAAGGAGGAGGCCATAGCCCTAGGCCTGCCTGTCTTGCAACCTGCGAGCCTGCGTACAGAGGCAAGGGATCTCGTCGCTTCCTATGGATGCGACACCTTGGTCTGCTTTGCCTATGGCAAGATATTCGGACCAAGGTTTCTTTCCTTGTTCTCTGGTGAAAAACTCAATATCCACCCCTCCATGCTCCCTCTCTTACGAGGGCCTTCCCCTATCCAGGGCGCAATACTCAACCAGTTTGAAAGGACAGGCATAAGCATCCAGCGCCTTGCCCCTGAGATGGACAGCGGGGACCTGCTTGTATCTGAAGAGTTTTCACTGCTAGGCGATGAGACTACCCTTTCCTTGACCGACATCGTCAAGGAAAAGGCAGCCTTCTTGGCCCTAAAGGCCATGAAGAGTCTTTCTGATGGGTCTGCAGAGTTTACACCCCAGAAAGGAGAGGCTACCTATACTACCCTTATCTCCCGCGAGATGGCCCGTATCGACTGGAATCTCTCTGCAAAGGCCATCCATGCCCTGGTAAGGACCATGTATCCCTGGCCAAAGGCATATACCCTCTTCGAGGGTGAGACGCTCTCTATCACCAGTGTGGTGGGTGCCCTCAAGGATGCAGGCTCTGACCCGGTACCCCCGGAAATTATCCCAGGCACCGTTGTGTCCAAGGAGAAGGGAAAGGGCATAGCCATCGCCACAGGCGTTGGCTTAATCTGGATAGACCGCTTGCAATTGGAGAAACGTAAGGAGATGGACTGGGCTTCATTCCTACCAGGTAATCGTACGTTCCTAGGAACGAAATTAGGATAACCATGAAAAGGCGAGCGTATTCTTTGTTTGTGATGCTCTTATGTAGTATCTCTCTGTTTGCTTCAAAACCCACAGTGGCCTTGGTCTTGTCGGGAGGCGGGGCAAGAGGCCTTGCACACATCGCCGTGATCGAAGCTGTCGAGCGGTACGGCATCCCCGTCGATATGGTGTTGGGGACCAGTATGGGCTCATTGGTGGGCGCCCTTTATGCCGCTGGCTACAGCCCCAAGGAGATCCGCGCCCTTGCTGAGGATCCCAACTTTTCCTCCATGTTTTCGAAAGGTACTTTCTCTTCATCATCTTCTTCTTCCTATGAAATAGCACAGGCCTTTCAGCCAACCCATAGCAATGTGTTTTCCTTGGGATTTGACAAGGGGGGTGTTGGGACCTCTCCAGGGTTGTTAGGCGACCAGGAGGTCATGGAGATGCTCTCCTCGAGCTTTTCCAAGCTTCCCGATTACATTGATTTTGATGATCTGGCAATTCCCTTCCGATGTATCGGAGTCAATGTTGTCACCGGAGAGAAGATAGTTTACGAAAAAGGCTCGTTGATCACAGCTGTACGGTCGAGCATTTCCATACCCATCATCTTTTCCCCATACCCACAGCCTGACGGTAGTTTTGCTGTCGATGGCGGCATTATAGACAACTTGCCGATACAGATGGCCAAGGATCTTGGCTATGACATCATCATTGCCTGTGATGTGAATGCTATCCCTCAGAGTGCAGAAAAGGTGTTGGGTTCCCTCTCCAGCATGGTCATGCAGACCATGCTCCTGGTTAACCAGATTGGAGCTATGCCCCAGTATCACCTGGCGGACCTTATGATATTTCCCGACGTGTCCAACATTCTCGCCCTCGATTTCATAAAGTATGAGGAGATTATCACACAAGGGGAGAAGGCTTGTGACGCAAAAGCGAAAGAGTTCTCCGCCCTCGCCAGCCGTATCGCCCTCGATCGTCCTCTGGTCGTCAAGGATATAGAGAGGGCAGGTACCTATCTGCCTAAGGATGATCCCATTATAGCTGTCATCAGGGTAGTCGATCGATCACTCTTCCCCTCTCCCAATATTCCCCGTAAGGAACATTTTTCAGAGTTTTTAGGCAGGCCTTTGGATGAAGTAACACAACTGGAACTTAGTCGTTCCCTAGGTCTCATCAAGAAGCACTACCGCCTTAGTTCCTCTACCTACCAGATGGCTTACATCATGAACGGTAAGGGCGACCTTGTTATATATATACAGTCTTCCAAGAAGAGTGTATCCAATATCAGCCTAGGCCTTTCGGGAAGTACCGGCATCTCGAACAATACGACCAATGGGAAAACCTGGCTCCAAGCCGATGCCCGGGTCAATGCTCGTATCTCCAACATGATGGAGTCCAAATTTTCCATGGAGATATTGGGCACCCTCGGACAGACTTCCAAGCTGAAGGCCTCTATTCTCTACCCCTTCTATACCTCCCCAAACTCCTCCTTGGAACTGAACTTTTCCCTTACCGCTGAGGGCGGTGGCTTTACTCCCCAAAACAGCATGGTAAATGGTGGTAGGAAAGTCGCCCTTGATAAGGGCTTCTCTGTGGACATGGGCATAGACTTCAATTTTCTTGATTATGGAAGGGTGGATCTTGGCGGCCTGGTAGACTTTGTCTATCTCTATGACATCAGTGCCCCCTCATTCGTTACAGCCCCTTCGTTCTATGCATCGCTAGTTTGGGATACCCTGCTATCTCCTTTTTCCAACTCAGGGGTTCGCGCAGAATTCTTAGGTACGCTAGGAAAGTGTGAAAACCCAATATTTGCGCTGAGGGGAGCCTGGAGGCAGCGATTCTACCTTACGGGCAACTCTTCTTTGGGGTATGACATTCACCTGGCTATGATGCGCATGCCCGATTCCCTGCTTTACTCTTATGTCGATGTCGGAGGCCTCACTGCCCTTCCCGGGTACAGTGCAGGATCGTTGAAGCGGGATGTTGCCCTCGCCGGTGTGATGTACCAGCATAAGATACCGGATTTCCTGGGATTCAATTCCTTCTTTCAGGTCTCAGCTAAGGCGGCTATGATGGACAAGTTTGACCCTTATGGTACTTCTGCCGCGCCCTCTTGCGCCTGGTTCTCCTCCGAGTATGAATTTGATGGCGCTCTGGGATTGGCTCTGGGACTGCAGACTGCCTTGGGGGATGTCACCATCCGCATCGGTGCGAGCGTCCTTGGTAAGGTCTCGCTGGCCATTGAGATCCTCTGATGCGAGAGCGTTGGAGAGGGTATGCACAGCACCTGGAGTCCGTCTATGGCAAGCGTGTCTACCGCATAGGTCTTGATGCAGGCTTCTCCTGTCCAAATCGTGATGAAGGAAGGCAGGGCGGCTGTGCCTTTTGTGATGGCACAGGGGCTGCTGCGATGTACCAGAGGAAAAGTGAGAGCGCCTTCACGCATTCCGGTCCTTTTGATGAGGCGATCAGCAGTAGGGAGCCTCCTGCTGTGCTCTCCCTAGAAAAGCGTTGCGCCTCACTGAAGGCTCAGATAGAGCACGGGCGCGCTTTTTTGAAGCGCCGTTATAAGACAGAGCTGTTCAGCATCTACTTCCAGGCCTGGACAAACACCTATGCAGATGTTGAAACCCTCAAGACTCTCTATGATGCCGCCTTGGAAGAGGGGCCTTTTGTCGAACTGATCATCTCCACCAGACCTGACTGCATAACAGATGAGATCCTAGACCTTTTGGAGGGGTACAAAAGTCAGGTCAGCAGGGTGTGGGTGGAACTGGGGCTCCAAAGCGCAAATGAGGAGACGTTGGAGCTCATTGGTCGCGGCCATGATCTTGATTGCTATATTCGTAGTGCAAATGCGTTACATTCTCGTGGCATTGGTGTTTGTACTCATATAGTAGTTGGATTGCCCTCTGAGACTCGCTTTGATTTTGAGCGGACATGCTCTTTCGTAAACAAGGCAAACAGCGAGGCTGTGAAGATTCACAACCTCCATGTCTGTGGAGGAACAAGACTCTATGATTGGTATGCCCAAGGGGAGGTTAGTGTAGCCTCCCTGAGAAGGCATGTGGAAAATAGCATATGCCTTCTTAGGCATTTAAAAAAAGACATTGTGGTGGAACGCCTGCTATGCGAGACTCCTAACCATAGGTTAGTGGCTCCAAGGACGTTTCTGGACAAAACCGCATTTCTTTCTCTTCTCGAACGGACGATGGAGGAGCGGGGTGTGTGGCAAGGGGATTTGACATGAAAGACCGGCTTCCGTTACAGACAATACTCAGAACAGTGGGCATCATCCTGACTATTCTTGTGCTATTGGCCATCCTCTATTTTTCGCTTATGCCCCAGGAGCAATATCCTGATGTCGCTTGGATCCCCTTTGCTGACAAGGGGGACCATATGGCCGCCTATGCAGGCTTGGGCTTCTCCCTATTCATCGCCACACTGCAGATTCCAGGTTCAGGAAAGACCAGAAACGATGGCAAAAAGCCACACTCAACCCTCCATCTCACCTCGTGGGCAGGCCCTTCCATCATCATGACACTGGGCATCGGATTACTATTTGGTTTGATCATCGAGTTATTCCAACCTCTTTTCGGGCGCTCGCGCGAATGGATGGATGTCGCTGCTGATTTCATGGGTCTGGTGGTAGGGTTAGCCATAGCCTTGGCCCTGCTCAACCTTATAGGGAATTATTTTGCTACTCGCCCATGGTTGTATGATCCCAATTGGAAGGTGGATAAGGATGAAATTCTCAAGGAAAATTAGTGAGGCCCTGCAAGAAGCTGTCGTAAGGCTGTCCCCTGATGTCCTGTACTGCATCAGGCAGGGAAGGGAAGAGGAGGCAAAACATGCCTCCGATATCGGCAGCAAGACCAGCTTGGCTGTCTTTGATGCAATCTTGGAGAACCTGGAGATTGCTGACAAGCATGCGCTTCCCATGTGTCAGGATACCGGTATGTTTGTAGTCTTTGCAGACTTGGGCAGAGCCTGTCCGCTAAGCCTTGCAAAGATTGAGAGCGCCATCAACGAGGGGTGCCTCGATGCTGTAGAGAAGGCCTACTATAGGCGCTCTATAGTAAATGACCCTGTCTTTACGCGTACAAACACCCAGAACAACCTCCCTCCCATCATCTATTGGAACCTTGTCGATGGTGATGGCCTTACCATACGGGTATTGCTCAAGGGCTTTGGCAGTGAGAACTGCAGCTCGGTGAGGATGCTCAACCCGACAGGCGGCCCTCAGGCTGTCATAGCGGCGGTGTGCGATATCGTGCGCCTTGCAGGGGGCAAACCCTGTCCTCCTATTTTCATCGGGGTGGGCATAGGCGGGACTATGGAGCGGTCTGGCTACCTAAGCAAGCGCGCCCTGCTCAAGGATGCGCGTACATCTCACCCTGACCCTCGGTATGCCAAGCTGGAAAAGGATATCCTCAGTGCTGTCCAGGAGCTCAGGATAGGGGGAGGGGGCTTTGGCGGCAGGGTGACAGCCCTGCATGTGTCGATAGAAGAGGAGAGCACCCACATAGCGGGCATGCCTCTCTCTGTTTCCATCAACTGCTGGGCAGATCGTAAGGCCGAGATCGTGTGGGAGGGTGAAGATGCGTAAGATTCAGTTGCCGATAGCTGAGAGCGAGTTGCTCTCCCTCAAAGCCTTTGACCAGGTCCTGCTCAGTGGAAAGCTCTATGTAGGAAGAGACCAGGTCCATAGCAGGCTCTTTGACCTGTTGGAGAGACACGAGGTTCTTCCTATAGACTTGCAAGGCCAGGCTATCTACTATATGGGACCTTCCCCAGCTCCCGAAGGGTTCCCCCTTGGAGCCTGCGGTCCTACCACCAGTGCCCGTATGGACCCGTTTGCACCTCGTCTCTTGGATGAGGGGCTTCGGGTCATGGTCGGCAAAGGGCCCCGTAGTGAGGCTGTAGTCGCCTCCATCATCAAGAACCGTGCCCTCTATCTGCAGGCGTACGGAGGGTGTGGAGCCCTCTATGCCTCGAAGGTCAAGAAGGTCAAGACACTAGCATTTGCCGAGTTGGGACCTGAAGCCCTTTTGGAGCTGGAGGTTGAGGATTTTCCTGTAATCGTGGCGATCGACAGCAATGGGGGGAGCGTATTCACCCGGTAAAGCGATAATTATGCCCGTATGGTGGTGATTTGTAATCTTTTGCTGGACGTTTCGCCATATGTGAGTTACAGTTTTCTGTATGCAAGCCTCTTCCTGGTTGTTGTTGTCATCTCGGGGTGAATGACAGTACGATCCAGGGTAGTACACGCCCAATCCTATAGGGGGGGTGTCTTGAGGCAAAACCCCTGCAGCGGAAGGTTGTGCCGTGAAGAAATTTTTCCTTGTTTGCATCTCGTCTTGTATCGTGGTGCTCTCTCTAAACAGTTGTGGCGTTTCAGAAGAACAGCAAGTGGTGAAAGTTTCCCCAACCCCCGTTCTGATAACCCCCAGCATCCCAGTAGCCCAGACAAAGACTGAGATAGTGGTCACAGACTCCATTAAGGACAAGCCTAAGCCTGTCTCCCTCGAAGAGCGCTTTAGCTATACCTATGGCTATATGCTCTACTCTACGATGAAGCAACAGGGCTTTGAGAACCTTGACAGTGAATTCTTTGCCAAAGGGGCCCTCGATGCCCAGAAGGGTTCTGGGTTCTTCTCCCAGGATGAAATGTCCAAAGTCCTGTATGAAGTGCAGAACCAGATGTTGGAAATCGCTCAGATCGAGCAGGATGCCATCGCCAAAGAGAACCTTGAGCGCGCCGAGTCCTTCCTCGCCCTCAACAAGGATCAGAAAGGGGTGAAAGTGACTGACTCGGGGTTGCAGTACAAGGTCCTCATCGAAGGCCAGGGTGCAAAGCCCACCGGCCTTCAGATGGTTGAGCTCGACTACCAGATGGTCCTGCTCAATGGGGATGTGGTGGACTCCTCCTATGACCGAGGCCACTCATCCCGCTTCCAGTTGCAGGCCATCGGGGTTCCCGGTTTCATCGAAGGGGTCAAGCTGATGAGTGAAGGTTCGAACTATCAGTTTTGGATCCATCCCAATCTCGGCTATGGCAAGGAAGGGACCCAGAACATCAATCCCAATACCCTGCTCATTGTCCAGGTCGAGCTCAAGAGCGTAGAGAGTACTCAATAAAGACTAGCGAACAGATCCAACATCTCAGGCAGGCTATGCATCTCGTAGGTGGGCACCACTGTAGTGGTGTTCGTGTGCGTCCCTCCCATATTGAGCCAAAGGGTGTCGAGGCCATAGGAAAGACCCCCTAGGATATCGCTGTTGAGGCTGTCCCCGATCATAAGGCACTCGCTCTTTTTCCCTTCCAAGCCAGTCTTTTCCAGCATGAAGGAGAAGAACTGCGCATCAGGTTTCTGGACCCCTATCTCCTCACTGATGAATACTTCCTTGAAGTACCTGCCGGTATCAGACTGCTCGATGCGCCCGTGTTGCACATCCGCTATGCCGTTTGTCGCCAGGTAGAGGGTGTATCCCCGCGCTATGAGCTCCTCCAGGAGGGGGCGGCTCTCCTTGTAGAGGATACCCTGCTTTGCGAGATAGCCCTGATAGGTCCTGCTGGCAAGCGAGGCGTCGATGTCTAGGCCTTCAGAGGCGAAGAAATCCTCAAAACGCTTGACCTTAAGGGTCGCTTGGGTGATCTCAAATCGCTCAAAGGCTTTCCAGCATGCTTCGTTGCAGGCTTTGTATGTCTGCATCTGATCGGCTGTCGCTTCGAATCCAAGCTTGGCTGTCATCTGGTAAAAAGCTCTGTTTTCGGCCTCGCTAAAGTCAAAAAGCGTTCCATCAAGATCAAAAAAAAGATATCTGTACATTGTTGCCTCTACTCCTTTACTTGCTTTGTTGCTCACTGTACCATAAAGAAAAATGGTTTATCTGTACATGATAGCAGAAAAAGGAGATCGTGATGGCCGATACATTTATGAAAAGGCATCTGAACACAACGGTTGTGCTTGCCGCCATACTGTCGATACTTGGCATCTACATGATGTTCCAAGGTGAGTCGTTTGCAAAAGCCTTTGTCGCCTTGCTAGGACTGGGAATGGTGGTCACAGGGGTAAACTCCCTCATCTCCATGCGCGTATATGCGATGGGACCGCGCAACAAGTGGGCTCTGATAATCAAGGGCCTTGTCAACATCGCTGTGGGTGTCCTGGTTATTGTCCTTTCGTTGTCCACCAAGAATTTCAGTACGCACATACTGCTCTATATTCTTGCCGTGCAGCTCCTGCTTTCAGCTTTCATATCGGTCTTCCAAGCTATCTACCTACGAAAAGGCAATATCAGTGTCGCTCCCTTGCTTTCGGAAGCGCTCTTCTCCGTTGTCCTTGCCGTCTTGTTTTTTGCATTCCCCACCCAGATAGGAAGCTTGCTTCTCAAACTGGTCGGTGTGGTATTGCTTGCCTCGGGCTTGGCGATGTTTGTCTGGTCGATGCGAATACGCAAGCTCTCCCGACAGTACAGCCACACCATAGAAGGTGAGGCTGAAGTTGTAGGGGAACCAAGTTCGCATCAGGAAAAGTCCTGATTTACGGGACCAGGAAGGTCCCTAGGATTCCAAAGCGAGATAGTTTCCCTTCATCTGGAGCGGACTCTCCCCCAATGATCAGCATCGCTGATTCCAGGGGGAGTATTTTTTTGCTGTAGATGAAATCGACGCGTTCGCTCCAAGCCGGTGTTACAAGCGTATTGCCTGCATTGGTCGCTTCGCTGAAGTGGGTGAGTCGGTAGGTGTCGTAAAAGCCTTCGTTCTCCAGGAAGGCGGACAAGGGCCAGAGATAGTCCATCTGGCGATATGCAACTGGGCTGAACGTATTCCAGTCACGATATGATGGCTCGTATAGGGAAGCCCCCATGAGGGTGGCTACCGTGGGTGAGCCTTCGCCAATCATTTCCCGAAGATGGGCAAGTCTGTTCGCTGTAAGGTCTTTTTGCGTAGCTTGCCAATTCTCTTCCTGTACAAACTGCTGTACTACCTGGTACTCTGGAAGGTTGGCCACCATGAGGTGCAAAATCTTCTTGTCCTGATATTGGATGTCAGCACCATAGGTGCCCGTCTCCTGAATCGGGAAGCTGGTTATGATGGCCCCTGTGCTGAAGAGTACCGCATTGGTGCGCATCTGTCTGACCAAGGCTATCACATTCTCCATATGGCCGGTGACAAAGACGATGGGAACCTCCAGGTCGCTTATGCTCTTGTGTACCTCTAGGACGACAGTGCTGTCCTTCCAGGGAACATCATCCAAGGGCAGCATCAGGGCTCGTAGCTTTCCCCCCTCTTTAGCGAGGATGGTGGGTTTTTCTGTCTTATAGAGTCTGGGGTAGGTAATCTGGTCCAAGGGGGGGATTTGTCTCCACTCTTTTTCCAGGGCCATGCGCTTGGCCTCCTCCTGGGAGGCTAGGCGTTTTTCTTCCGCTTCCTGTTCCATCCGCCGTGCTAGCCGTTCCTGTTCCAGCTTTCTTGCTTCGTCGCTGCGTAGCTGTTCGAGACGGACCTTCTCTTCGATGGTCAGCGTCTTCTCCTCAAGCTGTGCCTTGAGCATACGGGTTTCCGAGGCAAGGGCATCGCGCTCATCGTTGAGTTGCTGCCAGGCAGCAAGTCGTGCTTTCTCTTGGTCTGCTAGCAGGTCCTCTTGCTCTTGTTCGAGGCGTTGACGCTCAGCCTTTTGCTCCTGTTGGAGCGTTTTGTTCTCTTCTATCAGGCTTTGCAGTTCAAATATCTGGTTTGTAAGTTGTGCATTCTGCTGGGTAAGCTCTTCAATGCGTGCTGCACTCTGGGTTCTGATCTGTTCTATGCGACCAGCACTCTCTTGGGAGGATAGTTGGGTGTCGAGGGTTATCTCATCCTTTTTTAAGGAGAGCTCTGCAAGGGAGTCGGTAAGCCTCTGATTCTCCTCGGTTGCTTTGTCCAGACGATTGTTCAATGCGGTCAAGGAGTTTTCGAGTTTCTGCTCTCTTTCTGTGAGGGCGGCGATCTTTTTGTCCTTCTCTGCTTGTTGCTGTTCAACAAGGGCGGCTTGCTCTTGTTGCTCCTGCAGGGCTTTCTCCTCCAGGGCGGCGATCTTTTTGTCCTTCTCTGCTTGTTGCTGTTCAACAAGGGCGGCTTGCTCTTGTTGTTCCTGCAGGGCTTTCTCCTTCAGGGTGGCAAGCTTTTTGTCCCTCTCTGCTTGCTGCTGTTCAGCAAGGACGGCTTGCTCTTGTTGTTCCTGTAAGGCTTTCTCCCTCAAGGAGGCCTCTTTTTCCTCTTGCAGGACAGAGTACTTGGTGATGGTCTTCTGTTCGGCA
>Ga0209414_1000573_pt1 | contig 17658 bp, 17 predicted proteins | sample LakVidmifraction_4_FD_181154 | JGI IMG/M metagenome (GOLD analysis project Ga0209414, IMG submission 181154) | Hypersaline microbial communities from Lake Vida, Antarctica - Brine Hole Two &gt;0.2 micron (SPAdes) (version 2) | ecosystem: Environmental > Aquatic > Non-marine Saline and Alkaline >... | reverse complement strand
TGGTTGCCGAATTAGGTCTGGACGACATTGTAAATGAATTGGTAGGTTCCTTGCCTTTAGGCTGGAAACAAAAATTATCGTTTTCAATAGCGCTGATACACAATCCGATCATTGTTTTTTTAGATGAACCAACCGGAGGCGTTGATCCAATTACAAGACGACAGTTTTGGGAAATGATCTATAAATCCGCCAACAACGGCACCACCATTTTTGTTACCACACATTATATGGATGAAGCCGAATACTGTGATCGCGTTTCCATCATGGTAGATGGGAAAATTGAAGCATTGGATACCCCAAAAAAATTAAAGGAAAAGTATAATGCTGATAATATGAATGAGGTATTTTTAAAATTGGCAAGAGCGCCCATCCCCAACCCTTCCCAAAGGGAAGAGAGTTAAACATAGAACAAAGCAGTAAAAAAACATAAAAATTTCCGGTTATGGGAATCAAAAGGAATTTATGAAAAGATTTATTGGATTTATAAAAAAAGAATTTTACCATATTTTTAGGGACAAACGATCGCTGTTTATTCTTTTTGGGATGCCTGTTGCCCAAATTTTACTCTTTGGATTTGCCATTACCAATGAAATTAACAATGTTGACATTGCGATTTTTGACAAATCGAATGATGTGACTACACAAGAAATTATTCATAAAATATCAGCATCAAAATATTTCAGCATTAAACAACAAATCCAAAATGAAGCCGAAATTGAAACTGTTTTTCAAAAAGGAAAAGTGCATGCCGTACTTGTTTTTGAAAATGATTTCAAGAAAAATTTAACCAAAACCAACACGGCAAAAGTACATATCATTACCGACGCCACCGACCCCAATACCGCTAATTCCATCACCAATTACATAAGTGCCATTATAGGAAGTTACCGGCAGGGAATTAACAAAGACATCACTCTCGAATATCAAATTGCCACCAAAACGCGCATGGTTTACAATCCGGAATTAAAAAGTGTTTTTATGTTCGTTCCCGGTGTAATGACCATTATTTTGATGTTGGTCTCGGCCATGATGACCTCAATTTCCATCACACGTGAAAAAGAATTGGGCACTATGGAAATTTTATTGGTTTCGCCTTTAAAACCTATTCAGGTAATCATCGGAAAAGTGATTCCTTACATATTTTTGTCCATCATTAACGCGATTGTTATTGTTTTACTAAGCATTTTCATCTTTGAAATGCCAGTACAAGGAAGCATGTTTTTACTAGCCTTGGAGAGTGTTTTTTTTATTATAACCTCCTTATCATTAGGGATTTTAATTTCTACCGTATCGGCTACTCAGCAAACAGCCATGATGATTTCTTTAATGGGTTTAATGTTACCTACCATTTTATTATCGGGGTTTATTTTTCCCATTTCAAGTATGCCGTTGGCTTTGCAGGTAATCAGTAATATTATTCCCGCAAAATGGTTTATCCTAATTTTAAAAGGAATTATGCTAAAAGGAGTTGGACTCTTCTTTATTTGGAAAGAAACCTTGATTTTAATTGGCATGACACTCTTTTTTATTGCGCTCAGTGTCAAAAAATATAAAATTAGACTGGAATAATGAAGACAATTCTATACATAATTCAAAAAGAATTCAGGCAAATTTTTAGAAATAAAGCAATGCTTCCCATTATCTTTATTTTACCGATTTTACAATTGGTAATTTTATCAAATGCAGCCACATTTGAGATAAAAAACATAAAATTTTCTTATGTTGATCAGGATAAAACCTCCTTCTCAAAAGCATTGATTGAAAAATTTGATGCCTCAACTTACTTTCATGTCATTGCTGATTTTCCGTCGAAAAAAGAAGCGAATGCCGCTATGGCCGAAGGTGAAGTTGATGTTATTTTAGAAATTCCACGTTATTTTGAACGTGATTTATTAAAACAAAAACATACCGACATTTCAGTGGCCATAAACGCCATTGACGGCGCTGCTGCAGGAGTAGAAAATGTGTATATCAACCAAATTGTTCAGGACTTTAATAAAAAGGCCAAAGTTGTCTTGTCTTCGCCATCAGATTTAGTAAATACACCCAAAGATATTGTGACAATCCCATCTTTTTGGTATAACAAAACTTTAAACTATAAAACATTTATGGTTCCTGGAATATTGGTTTTGCTGGTCACTATGATTACCCTATTTTTATCAGGAATGAATATTGTTCGCGAAAAAGAAATTGGCACTTTAGAACAAATGAATGTTACGCCCATAAAAAAATACCAGTTCATTATTGGTAAATTATTTCCGTTTTGGATATTGGGATTTGTTTTGTTAACTGTGGGTTTAATTATTGGAAAAGTAGTTTTTGCGGTGCCCATTATAGGAAGCCTAGGATTGATTTACTTTTATACGTCGTTTTATCTTCTGGTTGTTTTAGGAATGGGGTTGTTCATCTCCAATTTTACCGACACGCAACAACAAGCGATGTTTATTTCCTGGTTTTTTGTCGTTATTTTTATATTGATGAGCGGACTTTTTACCCCCATAGAAAGTATGCCGATGTGGGCACAATATATAACAGAGTTTAATCCCGTAAAATATTTTGTGCAAGTGATGCGCATGGTCATGTTAAAAGGCGCCCATTTTAACGATATTTTGCCCCAACTTTCAAAAACCATTATTTATGCACTTATTATGAATGGCCTGGCAGTTTGGAGTTATCAAAAAACAACTTAATATTTTTCTTTTTGAAATAAGGACAAAAATTTTAAGTTTTTAAATAAACTGAAGGAAGAAAAATAACTTAAATTTGATTCGGTAAAAAGAATAGACATGGACCATAAAACAGTAGTTGTTAAAAAAAATTCGGGTGATCTAGAACCGTTTTCAATACAAAAACTTTCAAAATCTCTTCAAAATAGCGGTGCTACAAGCCAGGAGATTGAAAAAATTGTAAAGGCGGTACAACCTGAACTCTATGACGGGATTTCTTCAAACTTAATTTATAGAAAAGCCTTTCGTTTACTAAAAAAACACAATAGGGTCTCTGCTTCAAAATACAGTTTAAAAAGAGCCATTTTCGACTTAGGACCTACCGGTTTTCCTTTTGAAAGATTGATTAGTGCGTTGCTAAAACAAAAAGGATATAAAACTAAAATTAGCGAAATATTAAAAGGAGAATGCATTACTCATGAAATAGATGTTTTGGCCGAAAAAGATGGAAACGTATATACCATAGAATGTAAATTTCATCAAAATCCTACCAATACAAATAATGTGAAAATCCCGTTATATATCAATTCTAGATTTATTGATGTTCAAAAAGTATGGAACAATTCCAGAAACAGCACCCATTTAAAACAAGGCTGGCTGGTTACCAATACCCGTTTCACAAAAGATGCGATAGACTACGCAAAGTGCGTTGATTTAACGTTGTTAAGCTGGGATTATCCTAAAAATAACGGATTAAAAAGCAATGTCGACAAATATGGTTTATACCCAATAACTACGCTGACCACTTTGACAAAAAGAGAAAAAACAAAGCTCATGGAAAAGGACATTATTCTGGTAAAAGAACTTTCTAAAAATCCGAATTCACTTAATCACCTAAATTTTTCAGAGAAGCAAAAAGCGTTGGTCTTGGCTGAAGTGCACAAGTTGTGCAATTTTTAATGTCCATAAAATAAATTTTAATCAAGGTCCAAATCCTTTAAAAACTGTTTTAACCCACTAATAAGTCAACTTTATTTTAAAATTGATGTTAATATTATGAGATTTTAAATTTTACAACCTTCAAAATAAAAGCTATTTTGTAATTTTGTATTTAGAATCATTCTAAAAAAATAAAATGTTAGATATAAAAAAAATCAGAGCTGATTTTCCCATTTTAAAACAACAAATAAACGGCAAACCATTGGTTTATTTAGACAATGCCGCCACCAATCAAAAACCTCAGGTTGTAATAGACAGTATTGTAAATTATTACTCTACCATAAATGCAAATATTCATAGAGGCGTTCATACTTTAAGTCAGAAAGCGACCGATGCTTTTGAACAGGCTCGTGAAAAGTTGCAAAAACACTTCAATGCCAAAAATAGCTACCAAATTATTTTTACTGCGGGCACAACACACAGTATCAACATTGTTGCCACCGGTTTTACTTCATTGCTACAAAAGGGCGATGAACTCATTGTTTCAGCTATGGAACACCATTCAAATATTGTGCCTTGGCAAATGTTATGTGAGCGAACCGGAGCCGTTTTAAAGGTAATCCCAATGAATGAAGAAGGCGAATTGTTGATGAATGAATATGACAAATTACTTTCTGAAAAAACAAAATTAGTATTTGTAAACCATGTTTCCAATGCTTTGGGAACCATCAATCCGATTAAAGAAATTATTGATAAAGCCCATGAGGTTGGTGCAGCGGTATTGATTGACGGCGCCCAGTCTTGCCCGCATATCAAACCGGATGTTCAGGCATTAGATGTCGATTTTTACGTGGCTTCCGCGCATAAATTATGCGGACCGACCGGAGTGGGAATTTTATACGGAAAAGAAACATGGCTCAACAAACTACCGCCCTATCAAGGTGGTGGAGAAATGATAAAAGAGGTGACTTTTGAAAAAACAACCTATGCCGATTTACCGTACAAATTTGAAGCGGGAACGCCAAATATTGCCGGCGTAATCGCTTTTGGAACCGCCATAGATTATTTAAATAATTTGGGATTTGACAACATTGCCGCTTATGAAAATGAATTGCTTCAATATGCCACAAAAAAATTACTTCAAATTGAAGGATTAAAAATTTATGGAACTTCTGAACATAAAACTTCCGTAATTTCCTTTAATATTAATAAAATTCATCCTTATGATATCGGTACAATCATAGATAAATTAGGTGTGGAAGTTAGAACCGGGCACCATTGCGCCCAACCCATTATGGATTTTTATAAAATTCCCGGAACGGTGCGCGCTTCTTTTTCATTTTACAATACTTTTGAAGAAATTGATGTGTTATACAATGCTTTGTTAAAAGCAAAAATGATGCTTTCCTAACTAAGGTCTGCTACGCTTCTTAAGTTAAAAAAAAATAAAGTGTACCTTTGCCGTTCATTAAAAAACGTGCTGTTTTAAAGTTTAGGAAACTAAGTCATTAAAAATGCTCTGAATAAAAAAGGAACATGTCTAAATTGCCTAAAAGCCACAAATTTATTGATCTTTCAGATTATGGAAGACCCGCCGCAAGAATTATAGCAAATTCCCTAAAAGAAACCTCAATTACCCCAATTCACATAACCTTTTGGTTTATTATTTCAGGATTAATTGCCATTGCCTGCATGATTTATGGCTATTATTGGGCGGCCGCTTTTTTCCTGATTTTAAAATCTGTTTTAGATGCTGCAGACGGGGAATTAGCGCGTGTAAAAAAGACGCCTTCTTATACTGGACGCTATTTTGACTCAATTTCCGACATCCTTTTAAATTTCATCACTTTTATAGCGCTGTGGCACATCACAAATTCAAGTTTAACTTACGCTTTGATTGCTTTTGCTGGAATTCAATTGCAGGGAACTTTGTACAATTATTACTACGTTATTCTTCGAAACAAATATAATGGCGATACCACAAGTCGCATTTTTGAAGATAAAACACCGATAGCCTTGAAAGGAGAAAAACAGCGTAATGTAAACTTCCTTTTTAAACTGTATAAGATGCTTTATGGCGTTTTTGACAAAACAATTTATATGCTGGATAAAAAAGCAATTGGCAGCGAACCATTTCATAACTGGTTTATGACAGCTGTTTCCACTTTCGGATTGGGATTTCAGTTACTCCTTATTGCTACAATGTTGGTGTTGGGATGGGCGGTATTTATTATTCCTTTTTTCATTGGCTATTCCGCAATGATTTTCGTTTTTATAGGCATCAGAAAAGTATTCTGATATTAGAAAAAAGGTATTTTGAAAGATTAATTTTCTTAAAAAAGTGGCTTTTCCTGATTAGTATACCCCAAATCATCTTGTAATGTTTTCTTTTTTGAAGCTTCGACAGCCAACACGTCACAACGCTCATTTTGCATGTGGTTATTATGCCCTTTTACCCATTCAAATTTTGTGTTATTCGGGTTGTAAATCGCTAAAAATCGTTTCCACAAGTCAGGATTTTTAACATTTTTAAACAGCTTTTTATGCCAGCCCAAAAGCCATTTTTTTTCAACGGCATCAACCACATATTTTGAATCGGAAAAAATGGTGATTTCCGCATCTCTGATTTTCATACTCTCCAAAGCAACAATAACAGCCAACAATTCCATTCGGTTATTCGTGGTTTTTTTATAGCCTTCAGAAAACTCTTTCCTATAAGGTTTCCCCACCCATTCCATCACAATTCCGTAACCACCGGGTCCCGGATTTCCACTGCAGGCGCCGTCTGTATAAATATGTACTTTAGGTTTTTCAGTCATTCTCTAAGATTACTTTTTCAATAACTTTAGGGAAATAGTCATATTCCAAAATATGAATTTTTTGTGCAACGTCATCAGGAGTGTCACTTTCCAAAACATCAAAATTTTTCTGAAAAATAATGACGCCTTCATCATAATTTTCATTCACAAAATGAATGGTGATTCCTGTTTCTTTTTCCTTATTTTCAACAATGGTTTTATGTACATGCATTCCATACATTCCTTTACCGCCATATTTAGGCAACAACGCAGGATGAATATTGATCATTTTATTTGGAAAAGCCTCAATTATTTTTGAGGGGATTTTCCATAAAAATCCAGCCAAAATAACATAGTCAGCATTTTCTTTTAAAAAATTCAGCACTTCATCAGTGGCAATAAAATCATTTTTATCAAAACTTCTGTTGGGAATATCTAAACGACTGGCTCGATCCAAAACTTTAGCGTCGTTTTTATTAGACAGCACGTGAACCACTGAAATTGAATCGCTGTTTTTAAAATATTTGATAATGTTTTCAGCATTGGTGCCAGATCCCGATGCCAGTATAGCAATACGCTTCATATTTCCAAATTATTACCTTCTATTAAACAACAAATAAAATGAATTAATACCAACTATTATAGGGTAAATAAAAAAACTTTGTCTATTTTTAAACTTAGTTTTTCATCTTTTATGAATTAAAAGATTTTGGTTTAAAGAAAGTTTTATATTTTTGCCCAGTAATTAAATTTAAAATAAAAGAATTATGTCAGACATTGCATCAAGAGTAAAGGCCATTATCGTAGATAAATTAGGCGTTGACGAAAATGAAGTAACAACAGAAGCTAGCTTTACAAACGACTTAGGAGCAGACTCACTTGATACTGTTGAGTTAATTATGGAATTCGAAAAAGAATTTGATATTCAAATTCCGGATGATCAAGCCGAGAACATTGGCACTGTAGGCCAAGCAATCAGCTACATAGAAGCCGCAAAAAAGTAATTTAAAATATGGAGATTAAACGAGTTGTTGTAACTGGACTTGGTGCATTAACGCCAATAGGCAATAATGTTGAACAGTATTGGAATGGTCTTGTTAACGGTGTTAGCGGGGCGGCTCCAATAACCTATTTCGACACGACCAAGTTCAAAACTCGTTTTGCCTGTGAACTCAAAAATTTTGATATTACTCAATTTTTTGACAGAAAAGAGGCCCGTAAAATGGACAGATTCACTCAGTATGCTATGGTTGCTGCTGATGAAGCTATTGTTGATTCAAAATTAGATTTAGAAAAAGTCGATAAAGATAGAGTTGGCGTTATTTGGGGAGCTGGAATTGGCGGATTGGAAACTTTTCAAAATGAAGTTTTAAATTTTGCCGAAGGTGATGGCACTCCAAGATTCAATCCTTTTTTTATTCCTAAAATGATTGCGGACATGGCACCCGGTCAAATTTCTATCAGATATGGATTTAGAGGTCCTAATTTTGCAACAGTATCTGCCTGCGCATCTTCATCAAACGCCATCATTGATGCCCTAAATTACATTCGCTTAGGCCATGCCGACGTTATGGTTTCAGGTGGTTCAGAAGCTACCATTACCATTGCAGGTATAGGCGGCTTTAATGCTTTACAGGCGCTTTCAACAAGAAATGACGACCCGTTAACCGCTTCAAGACCATTTGACAAAGACAGAGATGGTTTTGTTTCAGGAGAAGGAGCTGGCTCACTTATTTTAGAAGAATATGAACATGCCAAAGCAAGAGGCGCAAAAATTTACGCTGAAATTGCCGGCGGAGGATTATCTGCTGACGCTTATCATATTACCGCACCTCATCCGGAAGGTTTAGGAGCTATAAATGTGATGAGAAACTGCTTAAAAGATGCTGGTTTAAAACCTGAAGATGTTGACGCCATAAATATGCATGGAACTTCAACTCCACTAGGTGATATTGCAGAATCTAAAGCAATTTTAGAGGTTTTTGGAGAACATGCCTATCACATAAATCTTAATTCAACCAAGTCAATGACCGGCCACTTATTGGGTGCTGCCGGTGCTGTTGAAGCTATCGCTTCAATTTTGGCCATAAAATACGGAATTGTACCTCCTACAATTAATCATTTTACAGATGATGATCAAATTGACCCTAAATTAAACTTTACGTTTAACAAGGCTCAAAAACGTAATGTATCAGTTGCTATGAGCAATACTTTTGGATTTGGAGGACACAATGCTTGTGTACTCTTTAAAAAACTTGATTAACAGAAAAACTGAATGGGTTTCATTCGAAAAATCATTACTCCTCGGGCTAAAAGTGACGACACTTTTTATAATGATTTAGCCAAAATAATAGGTTTTAAACCTAAAAATATTACCCATTATCAAAAAGCATTCGTTCACCGTTCCATTAAAGAATTTGACAAAAAGACTGGAAATCCGCTAAATTTCGAACGTTTGGAGTTTTTGGGCGATGCCATGTTAAGTGCCATTATAGCAGCACATTTATTTCAGGTTGTTCCTTCAGGTGACGAAGGTTATTTAACTCAAATGCGATCAAAAATTGTAAGCAGAGAACATCTTAATGAACTTGGAAGGGATTTAGGTTTACTGCGTTTTATCAGAAGCAATGTATTACTTTCAAACTTTGGAGATAATATACATGGAAATCTTTTTGAAGCTTTGATTGGAGCCATTTATTTAGATAGAGGTTACAAGTCCTGCGAAAAATTTATTTTTAAAAGGGTAATCAATCCTTATGTTGATATCCTAAAACTTGAAGGTAAAATCACAAGTTATAAGAGTTTATTTATAGAATGGTGTCAAAAGCAAAAGAAAGAATTACTTTTTGAAGTTTATGAAGATTCTGGCAACGACATTGTAAAGCACTTCAGTGTAAAGCTTTTTTTAGATGGTGAACTTATTGCCAAAGGAAGGGCTACTTCAAAGAAAAAGGCAGAAGAAGTTGCGGCTAAAAGAGCCTTTTATGCTTTTCAAAATGAATTTAACATAAGTTAAGGTTCCCTCGCGAATACGATTTCGTAATATTATTAGTTACTGTAATTAAACAATGGTATTTTTGCCGAACTAAATGTTCCTTCTTTTTATGCAACTATTAACGATTGATTTAGAAGATGATTATTCATTAATTGGCATTCATTCAACTGAAGAGGATTACCGATTGGCTTATCTTTTGAACAGCTATTTAAAAATAAAGCTGGCACGCTTTAAACATAATTTGGATTTTAAAAATTCAACTGCTGTTTTTCCATTGTTCGAATATAAAGACCAGGCAAATTATATCAATTATTATTTAATCAACAACAAGTATACAGAACTTGTTGACAACCAACACAAAGAAGGTTTATTTGGCGGAAATTACAGCACAACTTCTTATTTAATTCCCGAAAAAAAGAAAGTCGACTTTTTTTTAAAAATAGAAGGTTGCAATAATGAAGATTTCATTCAAAATTTAGTGAATGATTTAAATAAAATAAACCAAATAATAACATCTTACTCAATAGAATCAATAACTTTAAAATCGAAAGAAAATCTCATATTTTAATTATGACAAAAAATAGAAAACGCACTAAAATTGTTGCAACATTAGGACCAGCCTGCAACACCGTAGAAATTATGGAAAACATGATGGAAGCCGGCGTAAATGTATTCAGGGTTAATTTTTCACATGCGAATTATGCCGATGTAGAAGAAAAAATTAAAATCATTAGAGAAATTAATGTACGCCGTGATTTCCATGTGGCGATTTTAGCTGATTTACAAGGTCCGAAATTGCGAGTTGGGGTTATGGGTGATGGCGTATTTCTAAATATGGGCGATACTTTTACTTTTACCACCATAAAATGTGAAGGAACAAAAGAAAAAGCCTTTATGACCTATAAAAAATTTCCAAAAGATGTTCAGGTTGGAGAGCATATTTTAGTTGATGACGGTAAATTAATGTTTGAAGTAACGGCTACGGACAGAGATACACAAGTCACTACAAAAGTATTACGCGGTGGTGAATTAAATTCCAAAAAAGGGGTAAACTTGCCCAACACAAAAATATCATTACCTGCTCTTACCAAAAAGGACATTGAAGATGCTTTATTTGCCATTAAAATGGAAGCAGACTGGATTGCCCTGTCTTTTGTAAGAACTGCTGACGATTTAATTCAGCTAAGGGATTTAATAGCTGCAAATTCTCCGCATAAAATTCCAATAATAGCAAAAATTGAAAAACCTGAGGCTGTTGCAAATATCGATAAAATAACACCTTATTGTGATTGTTTAATGGTTGCCCGAGGCGATTTGGGTGTTGAAGTTCCCATGGAAAAGGTTCCTTTAATTCAAAAACGATTGGTTTTAAAAGCTAAAAAAGCTCATATTCCTGTAATTATTGCAACCCAAATGATGGAAACAATGATCACCAATCAGATTCCAACAAGAGCAGAGGTGAATGATGTTGCAAATTCAATTATGGATGGTGCCGATGCCGTTATGTTATCGGGTGAAACTTCTGTTGGAGAATTTCCTTTAGAGGTCATTGAACAAATGCGTAGAATAATTGAAAGCGTTGAAAATTCGCCATTAATTAAAATTCCTAGTGAATCTACACAATGCGTGAATGATCGTTTTATTACAAAAATAATATGCCATCAGGCTGCGGTAATTGCAGATACAATTTCTGCGGATGTGATTACAACCTTAACAGATTCAGGATACACCGCTTTTCATATTTCTTCCTGGAGACCAAAATCAAATATTTTGGTATTTTCTTCAAACAGAAGGATTTTAGCGATGCTCAATTTATTATGGGGCGTTAAAGGTGTTTTTTACGACCGTTTTGTTAGTACGGATGAAACCATTGAAGATATCAATAATATGGCGCACGAAAGGGGATATTTAAACGAGGATGATTTTGCAATAAACGTAACTTCAATGCCTGTTAAAGCAAGAGGTATGGCAAACACCCTGCGCATTACCCAATTCAAAAAAAACTAGTTGCTTTTTAATATCGCATACAATCCAAAAGAAGCTAACCAATGGGCTCCGGCATATTCGCCAGAGTCCATTTTTTTATAGCTGTATTGAAAATGTTTGTTTGCCAAATTGATCATTTTTTTATTATTTAAAGCCTTTCCTATTTCATATATACACCAGGCGCGGCTAAAATTCAAGCCATCTAAATGTGCTAATTTTCCGTCGGAACGGTCCGTAACTTCAGCAACTTCCAAATACAAGGAAGGATTATTTCTGAAGTTGGGTAAAAAAGCATCAAACCAGGTTATAAACTCTTCCTTTGACAATACTTTCAGCATCAATGAAGCTTCTTGCAGGCAAGGCGATAAAAAATCGAATCCTCCCGGTTCCCAGGTAACAGGACAGCCTTTGTCGTTCATATAATAGGCTTTTGCCTTTTCACCAATCATTAGTGCCAAATCAGGTGCGTATTTTTTAGCGTAATCGAAAGCCAACGACAATCCGAAAGCCGTGTTTGAGTGTTCTCCAACTCTAATCGGATACTTCAGTTTCGGCAAAAATTCCATGTATTTTTTTTCAATGACTTCCACCAAAGGTTTTAAATCTGCGTACATTAATTTGGCTTCTGCATTGTCCCAATCCTGAAGTGTTTCAGCAATTTTCAACAACCAGGCCCAGCCATAAGTACGTTCAAAATTTTTATTGTGCTCGTCTTCAAAATAAGTGATTTCCTTTAAAATATTTTCTTTGGTGATGGTGGTTTTAAGCTTCTTTAAAATGGCTTCATTGTGCTCAAAATTTGGCAATTCCTTCATAATATTCAGCAATGTCCAGTGTCCGTGAACAGACGAATGCCAATCGAAACAACCGTAAAACGCGGGATGCAATTCAGATGGTTCTTTCAAATAGGTTTTATCTCCCAAAACCTGTCCCAGCTTATTTGGATATTCCTGTTCTATGCATTCGAAGGCAAAATGATATAAATAATTGGCGCTTTTTTCATTCAGTTCCGGCTTTAAATAAACTGTTTCATCAAGAACAACTATTGCCTCAACTTTTTGTTTGTCCTTGCATGAAAAAAACACAGTCACCAAAAAAAATAAAAAAAATAATTTTCTCATGCCTTAAAATTTAATATTGGTTTTTATCACGGTCGCGTCATTTAAAACGAATGGCATGGGCATCATAATTTCGGTTCTGGGAATAATGTTGAACTGCAGATTGGTGAACAAATCATATTTGGCTTCCAGTATATCAATATCCATCACTTGATTTTTATCGACCACAAATTCAATATCAATAATTTCATCCTTGCTGGTTCTGTAATAATTCATAATAGTGCCCTTTTCCACAGAAAAAACATACTTACCATTTGTATTGTTTTTCAAAGGTTCCTTATTTATGATAAACGATTTAAACCGAATTGGCGTTTTGGTCATCAACTCAATTTTATTGGCATTTCGCAATGATTCAATTCTTAAAGTAACCTTTCTATCGGCGTCAATAATGGTGTCTAAAACTATTGAAATTAATGGTTTTTTAAGGTTAATGATTTTTGCCTTAGTGTATAATTGTATGTTCGTTTTATATTTACTAGCGGTTGTATTTTCATCGTAACTTCCAATTGTAGGGTTTTCACCTAAAAATTGTTTTGTAAATTCATCCATTTCCGTATTGTAACTTGCCCAATACGCTTCGTTTTTATTACTGTCGAATACATATAAAACACTGTTTGGCTTTCTTCGGTCAACACTATAGGATGAGAACACAGAAGCTGAAATCAAGGCCATAAGACCTATCAATAAAAACACCAAACTTAATTTTTTCTGATCTTTATATTGTTGAAAAACCGGAACCAAAAATCCGAATAACAACACCGTAAAAACCGATGAAACCACCAGCATTTTAAGTCCGAGTCCAACTGGCAACATTTTCGTCAAAGGGGCAAATATAATAAGCACTGGTACACTGAACACAGTAAACAATAGCAGCATATTTATTTTGGAAACTGAAAATTTCGAGATAAAAAGCATGCCTAATAAAATGAATACCGGAAGTATAAAAAATCCAGCGCCGGGCAAATAAAAGGCAATAAATCCGTTAATCATTAGCCAGAAAAATAATGGTGCTACGAGCAAATCCTGCTTGCTTCTTTTTTTGAAGATGTCTTTGTAAAACCAAAAACATATTGCTATTGTCAGCGAAACAAATGCAGCAATATAATAATAGCCATTATAGGTAAATCCTTGTAAAATATCTTTGTACTGCGGATGTATTTTAAGAAGCAATCTCCATCCGAAAAAAGCCAGTGCAGCAGAAGTTAACAATGAAGCTATAAACGGATAAAATCCCTTTACAATTCCCTTCTTGGTAAGTTTCTTTTTTAGAACACCAAAATGAAGCATCAGAAAAAATAAAACAGCGCAAAATAAAAACATAGGAATCACCCATGAAAACGGATAAAATACCAATCCGATGTAAGGAAAATTAAAATACACATAATCTGCCTCCGATTTTAAATTTTCTAAATCTGCATTAGAAAAATAGTTCAATGTTGCCATTAAATAAGAAGCCTGATGGTTCAACGAATTTAGGTCCATTCTTTCATAAGAATCCTGAGCCGTATGGTAATCGAAATGATCATCAATAAATGCAAAATTATAACCATCAATATTTGCACCTTGCCTAAGAACGGTTAAATCGGTGTCATTGGGCAACATTTTATAAATACTGTACATTAATGAATTTGCTGCTGGATACGCCGTATTTGCCTCTTGAAAAGCTTCAATTAATTTTTTGTTTCCTCCATTGGTTTCCAGCAACATATAACTTGGACCGCCACTTCCTCGAGCATCAAAATTTAGCACCAATCCTACCTCTTTTGCCCAAGGATGATGGTTTACAAAAGCATTGGCGCCCAACAAGCCCAATTCTTCCGCATCTGAAATACAAATGATAATATCGTTTTTTGGAATTTCCTTTTTTGCCAAAAAGGCCCTAATTCCTTCCAAAATAACCACCACGCCACTACCGTCATCACTTGCTCCCAGAGATGAATGCGGATTGGAATCGTAATGTGAAAGCAGCAATAACGCTTTTCCGTTTTCGCTTCCTTTAATTCGCGCTAAAATATTCTTGGTATTTGTAGCCGCTTTCCATTTCTCATTCACCGCCATTTGGTCCTGAATTTCAACCTGTAATCCTAATTTTTCAAGTTCGGAAACCAGATAATTTCTCACAACTTCATGTTCAGGGGAGCCGGTAAAATGAGTTTTTTTGGAAATTTCTTTCAGTTGAAGCAATGCTTTATCTGTTGAAAATTCAGTCAATGAACTGGTCTTTTCAATTTTTGCCGATGGCGATAAGGAATAGAAACTATAAAAAATTGCGACGATTATAATTACTAAAGAGACAACTTGGTGGTATTTTTTCGGAATCATATTTTAAAAATTCAATTATTTAAATTTAGGCTATTTTTTAGATTATCAAAAGATAAAAGGACAATCCGTTAAAATATTTCATTGAAATTAACAAATTAATAAAACAAGCCTAACATATATTGTTTTTTAAAATTTTATATTTGACAAATAATTTACATCACCCCTTTATGGACAGAAGAAACTTTTTTAGAAACGGTTCGCTTTTCGCGCTTGGAACCTCCCTGTTAAATCCTTTTGATATTGCTGCTTCCTCAGTAGATATTAATGACAATAAAAGTAATAAAAAAGCCAAAAATATCATTGTCATTGTGAGTGACGGCATGAGTACCGGAACCTTAAACATGACCGATATTTACCTTTCAAGAAAAACAGGAAAAGGAAGCAATTGGCTGCAACTTTATAAAGATAATCGCGTAAATCGAGCATTAATGGATATGGCTTCGGCAAATTCCATCGTAACCGATTCTGCAGCTGCAAGTTCTTCCTGGGGCGGCGGCGTTAGAATTAACAATGGTTCCTTAAACATAAGCGCCAACGGAGAAACGCATTTACCTATTTGGCAAAAATTTAAAAAAGCCGGTAAAATGGCTGGCTGTGTTACCACTGTTCCAATTACCCACGCAACTCCAGCGGGATTTTGCATAAACAGCAAAAGACGAAATGATCAAGATTTCATAGCTGAAGAATATTTACGACAAGGATTTGATGTGATGATGGGTGGCGGAAATAAATACTTTTCTTCTGAAGATAGAAAAGACAATCGAGATATGTACCAGGAATTTGCCACTGCAGGTTATCAGGTAGTAAAAACAAGAAATGAAATGCTTGTCGCTAGTAGCGAAAAACCTATTTTGGGTGTTTTTTGCGATGATGGGTTCCCATATTCAAAGGATTGCGATAACAACAAGGAACTTGCCGAAAATTTTCCAACACTTGCCGAAATGACACAAAAAGCCATTGACTCAATGAAAAATCACCCCGAAGGTTTTGTGCTTCAGGTTGAAGCTGGGAAAGTGGATTGGGCCGCACACGGAAACGATATTGCCGGCTTAATTTACGATCAGGCAGCACATGATGAGGCCATAAAAGTAGCGATAGATTTTGCTGAACTTGACAAAGAAACTTTAGTCATCCTAACAACAGATCACGGAAATGCAAATCCCGGAATTATTTATGGAAAAAATGCAAATGATAATTTTGATGCCATCCAAAACTATAAACATACCAATGAGTGGATTTTAAATGGCTTTGGAAAAGAGACCTCAATTTCTCAGGTAAAAGAACGCATTGAATATGCCAATAACTTTATGGTAACAGAGGAAGAAGCTAAATTAATTTCAAGTTATTACAGCGATTTAAAATCTGGTGATGACGGTTTATACAACTCAAGACATTTGCCGTTTGAAGCGCTTGCCCAAATTCAAAAACAACACAATTCTGTAGGTTGGATTAGTATGAGCCATTCTGCTGATTATGTAGAATTGGCCATGTTCGGACCCGGAAGCGATTTGTTAAAACCATTTATAAAAAATACCGACTTACACTTTTTAATGCTTGAAGTCGCCGAGGTGGAAAATAATTTTTAATGGAAGCCTTATTTATTCTTTTCTGATCAATAAATAATAGTCGTTTTCCAAGGCCAGATAACCCTGATCATAAATATAAAAATAGGTATTTCCAGTTTTTGTGGTATATATTGAAGTAAAATAATTAAAATCGAAATTACCATCCAGCAATTTTCTTCTGGTAACTTTGGTTTTTCCTGTTTCGTTTAACTCAGAAAGCACTCGATGATTTTTCCGAAGCCGGTTATTGATATTCCGAATTAAATTTTTACTATCCTTGTCTATTTTGTTGTTGAAGCTGTTTCTGCAATAGTCTGAACAGAATTTTTTATCTATTCTTCCGCTAAAAGGTTCCCCACATTCTAAACATTTATTTTTCATAGCACCTGATTAATTATTATTTTTTATGTTTCTAATTATCAATATTTTAGAAACTTTATAGTTCATTTGTAATGCCAAAATATATTCCTATTTACAGTTGAGAACTATCAAATATAATAAATATTATCCGTTTACAAGCGACTACAAACATTTACAACCGAAAGTAATTAAATACCAACCGAATAACACAAAACACCCAACTTATATTTGCCCTGTTGAATTGAACTAATGACATTCAGCTAAATTTAAAACCTTATCTTATGAGTACGTTAAGAAACAAAGTACAGTTAATTGGAAACTTAGGAAACAATCCTGAAATCATCACTTTAGAATCAGGAAAAAAATTGGCAAAATTCTCTATTGCAACAAACGAAACTTACAAAAATGCCAAAGGAGAAAAAGTAACAGATACCCAGTGGCACAACGTGGTGGCTTGGGAAAAAACCGCTGAAATTGCTGAAAAATATTTGGAAAAAGGAAAAGAAGTTGCCATTGAAGGCAAATTGACATCAAGAAGTTATGATGACAAAGAAGGCGTTAAAAGATATGTAACCGAAATTATTGTAAACGAATTGTTGCTGTTGGGCACTAAATAACAGGGGAAATTGCTATTAAAATGAAAAAGTAAAAAGGAGGGCGAAAAATACGCCCTCCTTTTTATTTATAATAAATTACAATTTTATATTCCTTTAGATTTCCAATCTTTTTGCTCCTGATCTGTTAAAAAAGTCCAGGCCACAATACGCGTAACTTTATTGCCTTGATGCATCGGAATAATTTTAATGTCCGTTGCTTTTAATTTTTTAAGGGAATCACACATGCCTTCAACATTTTCCTTTTTGGAAACTAATGTGCTGTACCAAAAACATTGTGTTTTAAACATAGAAC
>Ga0209414_1000570_pt1 | contig 17699 bp, 12 predicted proteins | sample LakVidmifraction_4_FD_181154 | JGI IMG/M metagenome (GOLD analysis project Ga0209414, IMG submission 181154) | Hypersaline microbial communities from Lake Vida, Antarctica - Brine Hole Two &gt;0.2 micron (SPAdes) (version 2) | ecosystem: Environmental > Aquatic > Non-marine Saline and Alkaline >... | reverse complement strand
TGGCGCACTACGCACAGAAGCTTGTAGAGGTTTTGGAGGAGCCCCAGTGAAACTACACCCATTACTCGTGGCAGAGCTAGATAACACTGGGCTGCCTTGGGATGTAGTCGAGGGGACTAGACACCACAAAGTGCGGTTGTGTGGGCACATGGTTGGTATATACCCTAAGGGTAACGCAGCGGGAGTGGATCGACGCGCGCTTCTTAATACGATCTCTCAAGTGCGCCGCGCAGCTAGGGGACTAAAAACCAAATGACCGCATGGAGCTACTCGTCGATCAAGACCTTCGACCAATGTCCGAAGAAGTACTTCCACCTCAAGGTGGTTAAGGACGTTAAAGATACGCCGGGTGAGGCGGCGGACTATGGCACCGCTGTCCACCTTGCTGCCGAGGAATATATCCGGAATGGTACCCCCATTCCGGATAAGTTTGCATTCATGCGCCCCATCGTCGAGCGGCTTGAGCAGTTGCCGGGAGAGAAGCATGCCGAGCTTAAGCTAGGCATCCGCAAGGACTTCTCCCCCTGCGATTTCTTTGCCAAGGACGTATGGTGGCGCGGGGTAGCCGACTTGGTGGTGGTTGACGGGCACCGTGCATGGTGTGTGGACTACAAGACGGGGAAGAACGCGCGCTACGCTGATACCAAGCAGCTCGATCTGCTGGCCGGTGCGTTGTTCTCGCATTTCCCGGAAGTGACCACGGTCAAGTCGTCACTTCTCTACGTTGTTAGCGGAAACCTTATACCCAAAAAGCATATGGTGACCGAGCGTAGTCGGTATCTGGCCGTGTTCGATGAGCAGCTGGACCGGCTCGACGCGGCTATGGAAAATGGTGTATGGAACGCTAAGACCAGCCCGCTGTGCGGGTGGTGCCCGGTCACAAGCTGCGAGCACTGGAAGCCTAGGAGGAAGTGATGCCCCGCGATTACCGCGCCGAGTACGACAATTATCATGCCGACCCGAAGCAGAAGAAGAACCGCGCAGCGCGCAACGCCGCCCGCGCCACGATGGCTAAAAAGGGTAAGGTCAAGAAGGGTGATGGCAAGGATGTCGCCCACGTGAAGGCGTTCGACAAGGGCGGTAACAATAGTACCGGCCTGAAGGTAGAAGCGAAGAGTAAGAACCGTTCATTCAAGCGGGATAGCAAAGGCAACCTCGTATCAGAAACGAGCAAGCGCGAGCGCAAGAAGTAACCTACTAGGAGCAAACTAGTGCAGATCGTAGATAATAGGGCACTCCTGCTGGATGTGTCAGATACCGCCGCTGTGACGGGGGCCATCGCAAAAAGTACCAAGGTCGAAGGCGGGGTCCTCGTCCACTGGGGGCACAAGGAAGCAGAACAGCTAGCGCAGCTGTATAGCGACGTACCCTCTCCCATCCTTAAGGACTACCAGTGGACCGGCAAATACACGCCGTTCGACCACCAGAAGGAAACCTCGTCGTTCCTCTCGATCCGGCGCAAAGCGTTCTGCTTCAACGAGCAGGGTACGGGTAAGACAGCCAGCGTTATCTGGGCGGCGGACTACCTCATCAAGAAGGGGCTGATTAAGCGCATACTGGTGCTATGCCCCCTGTCGATCATGAAGTCGGCTTGGCAGCGCGACCTGTTCACCTTTGCTATGCACCGCTCATGCGGCGTAGCGCACGGCGTTGCCGATCAACGCAAGAAGATTATCGCGTCTGGCGCGGAGTTTCTCATCATTAACTTTGACGGCCTCAACGTGGTCAAGGACGAGATCGTCGCTGGGGGTTTTGACCTGATCGTGGTGGATGAAGCCAACGCCTACAAGAATGCACAGACCAACCGTTGGAAGGTGCTTAACCAGATCATCAAGGCCACTGACCCGCGCCTCTGGATGCTTACGGGCACGCCTGCCGCGCAGTCTCCCGTGGACGCTTATGGGCTTGCCAAGCTGGTGAACCCTGAGGGTTGCCCGAAGTACTACACCGAGTTTCGCGCAACGGTCCTGACCAAGGTAACGCAGTTCAAATGGACGCCTAAGCCCACTGCCCCCGCCTTTGTACATAAGGTGCTACAGCCTGCCATCCGGTTCGAGAAAAAGGATTGTCTCGACCTGCCCGAGGTCACGCACACTGAGCGCGATGCGCCCCTCACCCCGCAGCAGGCGAAGTACTATAAGCTCCTCAAGGACGAGATGCTGCTCGAGGCAGCGGGCGAGGAAGTCAGCGCAGTCAACGCAGCTACCAAGATCAACAAGCTGCTCCAGATCAGCGGGGGCGCGGTCTACACGGACACTGGCGCGGTGCTGCACTTCGACGTCAGCAATCGGATTAACGCCGTACTGGAGGCCATCGCGGAGACGGCCAACAAGGTGCTGGTGTTCATCCCCTTCACACACACCATCGAGCTACTACGCGCTAGGATGGATAAGGAGGGCATCCCGTGTGCGGTCATCAACGGTAAGGTGTCGGTCAACAAGCGCAGCGACATCGTGCATCGGTTCCAAACCGAGAAGGACCCGCAGGTGCTGCTCATCCAGCCGCAGGCTGCATCCCACGGGCTTACGCTGACAGCGGCGGATACTATAATCTGGTACGCACCCGTCACCTCAGTGGAAACCTACCTCCAAGCTAACGCGCGCATCGACCGGCCCGGCCAGAAAAACGCCATGACCATCGTGCACATCAAAGGCAGCCCGGTGGAGGACAAGCTGTATACGATGCTACGTGAGAACATCGGCAACCACCAGAAGCTGATCGGTCTGTATCGGGACATTTTGGGCGCGTAGCGCTTGACACTGTTTAAAACACGTTCTACATAATACCGACCATAGAGGAGCAAAATATGGACCTAGCAGACGTACCTGCGGATACGCTCGTCAGCATCTACCGGAAAATCCGGGCGGTGATCGACGAGAAGGAAACCGCACACAAAGGAGAAGTCGGGGAGCTTAAGGGTCAGCTGGATATCGTCAGCGCCAAAATTCTCGAAATCTGCAACGAACAGAACCTTGACAGCATGCGGACCCCTATGGGTACCGTGACACGTCGTACGGCGACTAGGTACTGGACGAACGATTGGCAGTCCATGTACCAGTTCATCAAGGAGCAGGATGCTCCGTTCCTTCTGGAGCAGCGCATCCATAATGGTAACATGAAGCAGTTTCTTGAAGATAACCCCGAGACCCTACCAATGGGTCTCAACGCAGACACCAAGTACGCTATCACCGTACGCAAGCCAACCAATAAGTGAGGAAGTAATGAGCAACATCGCAATCTTCAAAGACGATAACGCAGTCTCGAATATCCGCCGCCCTGTTTCGGAGCTAACTAGGACGGTAGCTACCACTACTTCGGGGCGTCGCATCCAGACTAACACCAACGGTACCTTCAAGCGCATTGTGGGCGGCGAGCAGATCGGCAAGGCCATCCGTGGCGAGTTCAACGCTATCATCGTCGCCATGCTGCCGAAGGTGAGCCGCACCTTCTATGCGGGTAAGTACGATCCGGACGCCAAGCCGACCCTGCCTGATTGCTGGGCGAACAACGGCGAGGTGCCGGAGGCCAATGTACCAAACCGTCAGGCGGCAAACTGCGTCACCTGTAAGAACAACATCGACGGCTCCGGTCAGAACGGCAAGGGCAAGGCGTGTCGCTTCCAGCGCCGTGTGGCGGTGCTACTTGAGGGCGATGTCTCTGGGGACACCTACCAGTTCAACATCCCTGCAAAGTCGCTGTTCGGCAAAGGCAACGGTATCACCCACCCGTTCGAGAGCTACGTGCGTTTCTTGGCTGCCAATGAAGAGTCGGTTGACTACGTGGTTACCAACATCGCCTACAACCTCGACGCCGATACGATGCAGTTGCAGTTCACTCCGTCCCGCCAAATCACGGACGCGGAATACGATCTGGTGCGCACCGCGCAGGAAGACCCTGCTACGCAGCGGCTGGTACAGTTGACCGTGGACGGCGCTGACGGCGCTACCGCCAAGCCCAAGGCGGAAACCGTGCTGATTGAGCGGCAGGTGGAAGACGAAGAAGAGGCCGAAGCCGAAGCGTCCCCGCTGAAGCGCGCTAAATCCCCTGCAAAAACTGCTGCCCCGGCGAAGCCCGAGAAAGCTGCTACTCCGCCGTGGCTCGATGAGGACGAGGACGAGAACGAGGACGAGCCCAAAGTCGCCCCCACCAAGCGCGCTGCCCAGAAGGCAGAGGCGGCTAAGCCCTCAGAGGGTCTTACTAAAGTCCTCAACGCTTGGGCCGATGACGACGAGGACGAGGACTGATGAGCCTTGGCTACAGTCTACGTATTCGTGACTTGAACGCGAAGGCAGATAAGCGCAAGCTAGGCGTTCGCCTTGGCCGGGTGTGCATCAAAAAGGATGTGCCGGTCTCCGTGATCGCTGCGCGTATGGGTGTGACTAGGGCTACGGTGTATAACTGGTACTGCGGGGCTTCGGCCCCGCAGCCTAACATAACCTCCCTGATTGAGACCTATCTTGCTGAGCTTGAAAGCACGGCTGGTTAACTTAACCGGTACTATTAACAGCGTAGAGGGGTGAAGTTCTCGCTCCGTGGGGTGGTGTCTACGATATGGACAATTTCGATCTTCTGACAGCAGTGCAGCCGGAGCAAGGCTGGTTCGCTGTTGTCGGCATCAAAGGTGAAAGTAGGCAGCAGGAGATTGTTGCGACACGCGATGAGTTTAATGACTGGGTACAGCACTTCCAGCGCACCAAGCGCAACATCTTCTTCGGGGTAGCCAAATATAAGGACGGCAGCTCTCGTAAGAAGGATAACGTACTAGCCGCTAAGTCCTTCTGGCTCGATATCGACTGCGGACCCGGTAAGGAATATCCCTCACAGGACGATGCAATCACCGACCTGCGCGCTTTTTGTAAAACCGTAGGGCTGCCTAAACCTACCCTCGTTAACTCAGGGCGCGGCATCCACGTATACTGGCCGCTAGATCGGGATGTTGACCGCCAAGAGTGGGAGCTGGTCGCCAAGCGCCTCAAGGAAGTATGCTTGGTTCAAGGGCTGCGGGTGGACAATAGCTGCGTTGAGATCGCGCGCATCCTGCGGGTGCCCGGTACGTTGAACTTCAAGGGGGATGAGCCGCTCCCGGTAGCCGTACTCAATGTGGGTAAGCCCGTACCCTACAGCCTCTTCCTCGAGGTGTTGGGTGTGAAAGAGCAGCCTGCGCTTGTGCCGCGCTCCGGACGCGGGCTTAGCGCGCTGGCGCAGCAGGTACAGGATAACATCCAGAATAGCTTTGACCGTATAATGAGGCGCGGTGACAACGGCTGCGCGCAGCTTAACTCCTGTTACGTTGAGCGGGAGGACCTCTCTGAGCCCCGCTGGTTCGACGCCTTATCGGTGGCAAAGTTCTGCAAGGACAAGGACACTGCGGTCCACCGCATGTCTGCCGACCACCCCGACTACGACCCGAACAAGACAGAGCAGAAGCTAAAGCACATTGTAGGGCCGCACACGTGCGAGGTGTTTGAGAGCAATAACCCCGGAGGCTGCACCGGGTGCCCTCACAAGGGCAAGATTAAGTCCCCTATCGTGCTAGGCAAGGTTATCGAGGAAGCCACCGAGAAGGATAATACCTTCGAGGAGGAGGCCAGCAACGGCATGGTCACCACGTACAAGATACCCGAGTACCCGTTCCCCTACGTGCGAGGGAAGGACGGGGGCATCTACCGCCAGCCGGAGGGGGAGGAGGGGGAACCCTTCTTTATATACCCTTACGATCTGTACGTGGTGAAGCGCATGCGCGACCCCAATGAGGGGGGTGTCGTACTGCTTCGGTCGCATACCCCGAAGGACGGCGTGGAAGAATTTACCATCTCCAATAGCAAAATCACGGAGCCTGCGGAGGTCCGTAAGGAGCTAGCACGTAAGGACATCTTGCTGGGCAAGAAGCAGTTCGACATGCTCGTGGACTACATCATCCGTTCGTATCAAAACCTAAGGCACAAGAAGAAGGCAGAGCAAATGCGTAATCAGTTTGGTTGGGTGGACGGCGACAGCAAGTTCATCGTTGGTGATCGTGAAATTAGCGCAGCGGGCACGTACCATAGCCCCCCATCGTCGGTAACTCAGGTGCTTACTGACCACATGGTACCCACAGGCACGATAGAAAAATGGAAAGAGGTGTTCAGCCTCTACGGGCGTCCGGGCCTTGAAGGCGCGGCGTTTGCCGCTGCCACCGCATTTGGTGCCCCCCTCCTGAAGTTCTCCGGCCAGCGCGGGGCGATCATCAACCTCGTTAATACCAACTCCGGCACGGGTAAGACGACCACCTTGCATATGTGCAACAGCGTGTGGGGCCACCCAGAGAAGCTCTGTGCAAAGAAGGACGACACGTTCAACTCCAAGGTGTTCAAGATCGGTATCCTGTGTAACCTGCCGGTTACCTTCGACGAGATGTCTAACACAGAGCCGAAGCAGCTGAGCGAGCTTGCCTATCTTATTACTCAGGGTACCGGCAAGGACCGCATGAAGGCGAGTTCGAACGAACTACGGGTTAACCTCACGTCGTGGCAGACCATCGCCCTATGCTCGTCTAACCACTCGTTCTACGAGAAGCTGGAGTTTCTCAAGGAGACACCGCAAGGCGAGATGGCGCGCATCATCGAGTATAGCCTTGACTACAGCGATGCCGTTGACACCGAGACCGGTAAGCAGATGTTCGACCACCAGCTGATGGAGAACTACGGCCACGCGGGCGATATCTACGCGCGCCACATCCTCGAGAACTACGAGGAGGTTAAAAACCTCTTCCTATCTATACAGAATGTGCTGGATACCGAGCTCAAGCTAACGCAGCGCGAGCGTTTCTGGTCGGCTACGGCAGCATCCAACATCGCAGGTATCCGCATTGCCAAACGCCTTGGCCTGATCGACTGGGACCTTAAGGCCATTTTTAAGTGGGTATGCGAGATGCTTACAGTGCTGCGCAAGGATGTACTCCCTCCGATTGACGCCGATAACGAGGTACTTGGGAACTTCCTGATGGGACGTATGGACAATATCCTCATCGTCAACGATGGGGTGGACCGGCGCAGCAAGATGCAGGGGATTCCTATACTGGAGCCGAAACAGGAGGTTATGGTACGTTACGAGCCTGATACCCAGAAGGTCTACATCGCTGTGTCTGCTTTCCGGCGATACTGCTCACTGCGTAACATCAGTTACCGTGAGACGCTCAAGAAGCTCAAGGGTCAGGGGTTGTATATTGATACCGAACTGAAGCGCATGACCAAGGGCATGCCTATGAGTGTGACGCCCGTGCGGGCAATGGTCCTCGACGGGACGCACTCGGACTTTGAGGCTCTCACTGATATTGCTACCGAGCAGGAGGCCGTGGGGGATGCGGGTAGCGGGGGTTGAGTACCTCATCAACTGGCGGGCCTTCACCAAAGGCAGGTCGCTGTTCTTCCCGTGCCTAGACTCCAAGGCAGCGTGGCGCGAGGTGCGCCCTGTAGTCCGTAGGCTGAAGCTAAATGTAGTCCATAAGAGCATAGTGGACCCTAAGTCTGGGATTAGGGGTTTACGCATCTGGCGGGTGTGACTATACAGGCCGCGAGAGTTTGCTCCTCTCTGGTTGCACCTACCCCCGCTGGGCCACCCCAGCGGGGGTATTTTATTAGGTGTCGTTGGGAAGTAGGGCTTCGCGCTCACCCACACCGTAAGTGACCCCCTCGACCGACTTGAGCTCCCGTGTCTCGCGTCCGCGTATCGACTGGAATACATCTTTCGGCTCAATTAGGTACCTAGACAGCGGCCTACCATTCGGGCCCAGAGGCACCTTGGAGTTGTAGCGCTTGATCCGCTCCACCATAATCTGGATATCTTCCTGAGTGGTGTCCGAGTCATCGAGAATATCGCGATACTCCTTGAACAGGTTGCCGCGCTCCTTCTCCATAGCTCGCATCCAAGACTGGGTCTTGCGGTTCTCTTCGCGTACCCGTGCCAACTCATTTGGTGCAAACCCAAGCACCTGCCCGACGAGCTCGTTAGTGGTGAACTCGCTCGCCTCACGGACCGGCAAGCCGCTCCTAGTCGTCTCCCCCTCGCTTGCGAACCGCTCGGCTGTGAACGCACCGCGCACCGCTGCCGGCATGATTTTGGTAAAGCCTTTCGACCAGTTACCCTCCATAAATTCGTTGATGCCGTCGATCATGTTAGCACCCTGCGAAACCTGCGGCGCGAGGTTGGAAGAGAGGAAGTTGAACGTCGTTTCGCGCAGGTTGTCCCCACGTGGGAAGTCCCGCAACCAGAGGTTACTCTGGGACAAGCGGGTGGTCCAATCGTACCCCGTAAGCTCAGAGAGCACTCCCCGTTGAGCGACCCTAGTCGCCATAGAATCGGAGCCAAACTGCTCAGGTAGCCACTGGAACCGGAACCTGTAGTCCGCGCTATCTGCACCAAGGGGATCGAGCTTGCGCCACTCCTCCATCTCGTCCTCGTCCAGAAAAAGAGGCATGATGGTGTTAACAATGCCGGTAATCAGTCCGTAACCAAAGTTAGCACCAATCCCTGCGCCCAGCGCCGTAAAACTCAGCACCATAGATAGCTCACCGAAAGCCTGTAGGCGCGACTGCGTGGGGTCACCTTCAGTCAGTGCGTTTAGCATCCGGAAGTAGTACGCCGTGCGCTGCACGGAGTAGGTGCGTAGGAAGCCCATCATGCGCCGCAACATACCGCCCCGGAACACATCCAGTTTCTCAACATCGGTATAGTCACCGATGGTCTCGTTGGTGTTGCGTACAGCCGCCTCTACAGCCCCCTCGACTGCTTCCTCGTGCGACTTACCTAGCTTCTTAAGCCGGTTATACTCCAACTCCGCGAAGGACATGCCAGAGATTTCACGGGTCACTTGGTCCATAGAGCTAAACAGCGCGCCCGACATGGTGACGAGCTTCTCATAGTTCTCGAGTGCGCGCTTAGTCCCAGTGGCTGCCGTAGTGCCGGGGGTAGCCCGGTTGCGTAGCAGCATGTCCATCTGCTTTTGTGAAAATAGGTCGCGCTTCAGGTTCAACTCCTTCCAGAGCCGGGCGCGTAGGGGGTTATTCTTTACATATCCGGTGTTACCGATAGTAGGGGCAACAAGCGATACCTCTCCAGTTGCCGGGTCGGTCTCACGCACAGCCTGCACAGACTGTAGCAGAGGCGTGTAGCTAGCTACCATTTTCAACGCCTGCATCGGGCCGTAGCGCGCCACCATGCGCGGCATCACTTGGAAGGGTAGGGTCAGGGGCTGCACGGCAGCGGACGCGATAGACGTCATCAGCGAGAGGAAGGTGAACTCGTTGACGCGCTGCTCAAACATACTCCGCTGCGGAGGGTCTATCCCATCCCGTGTCCGGTCAACGATGGTGTTAACCATTGCGGTTAGCTTGGCACGTTCCGCAGGGTCGCCTTCCTTGATACTGTCGTAGGCGGCTTCGATCTGGGTTTGAATACGACCACCGTACACAACCTTGGGCAGCTGCGCAGCGTACTGGCTAGCAGCGACACGGAACACGCGCAGTGCATCCGCAGACTGACCGGTTACGAGTTCCGCATGTATGAACTGCTTACGCAGGCTCCGTTCTGGCAGCGTCATCAGGTAGGTCTGATACAGCCGATCCTTCATGCTTTTACGGAACCGCGCGGCATCTTCAGCAGTCGAACCCTCAGGGGCCTTTGTCTCGTCTACGGCTGAGAACAGTTTGCTTAGGAGGAAGCTCGCGGCGGTTACATTGTCGCGTGCGGTCCCATTCGGTCTCTCAAAGGCGTCTTCGTACTCCTTAGTGCCACGCTTAAGCCCCAGCTGCTGGGCACGCTCTTCTTGAAACTCGTTACGCTCTTGCGCCGACTCAAAGTGGTAGCGCTCGCGCTCTACGCGCACACCAGTCTTTACCAGCAAGACATGCTCCCCGAAGCGCCGGAACGGGAAGTACTCTTTTGGAAGTAGGTTCTCAGGGACCCCCTTATAATCCCCGTCTTCCACGACCGTGTCCTCATCAACATCGCCGCGTGCTTCCCGGATCAGTTTCTCGGTAGCCTCCTTACTAAGCCCAAGGTTACGGATGTCTTCGTCCTGTGCCGCGCGGAGCGCAGCGTACATATCCTTATAGAACTGCCGCATCTGCGTGTAGGTTTTGTGGCCCCCGTCCAGCTTACCCAGCTTCTCCCACGCATCCCATGCAGTGTCGATATCGGCAGTGCGGCGTTTCACGCCCTTGGCGTTATTGTTCTTCCCGTAGTGGTTGAGCACCTTGTCGTTCTTGAGGGCCTCCGCACGGGTAGCGTGCGCAGTGACGTCAACCTTGTTGACGCGGGCAATGGTCATCATGGCCGACAGCTCGGCCTGACCGTGCTTATTGACGAACTTCTCGACCTCACGGACACGGCGGCGCATAGCGTCCTGCATGGAGCCGCGCATACCACGCATGTTCTGCTCGAGTTTGGTGATATCGTTTAAGATAGACCCGAGACCGGGACGCATCTTGCTGATAGCATCCCTGATCCATGAAGTTGGTTGCAGGGCCAGTTTGATAGGTGTCAGTATCTCGCTGCCCACCGCTTCCATGAACGCCTTGCGCTTCTCTTTAGCCTCGAGCTTTACGGCGTCGGTAACCTCGTCCAGCCCGGCATTGAACCCAGCTGCTTGGTTAGCCATCTGAGCTTTGAAGAGTCCCTTGTTTATCTTCTCCTGTGTATTCTTCTTTGCATTCTTCTGGGGGAGGTAGCTGGGGGTATAGCTGGGGTCCCCGCTAAACACTCGGGAAGCCTCGACATCCCCTGTATATAGCAATTGGTTACCGATACGCAGGGCCTCGGCAAGGGCAGAATCACTCTTTACCGACAGACCAAGGATAGCGCGTACGACTTCGATGAAGCGGGTGAATATGGTCTTCTTACCACCAGCGAACGGGATCGTATCAAGGTACGCCATAACGTCAGGATTAGAGAGAGTCCAAGCAAGGAGCTCATGCTCGTTATCAAAGGTATTGGAGTAGCCGTCGAGGAAAGACTGCTCCACTGGGTCTAGCTCTTGCCCGGAACGCGCACGTCCATCCATATAGGCGCGCACGGCAGCCAGTACAGCGCGCAAGTCTTCGCCCAGACGTGCGGTCCTAGTGCCCTTAAGGTTGGAATCAAGAGCGAGTGACAGGTAGGGGCTGGTGGCTGCGTGTATGAACTCGTGAAGTATAGTCTCGTACTGCATTCCGGAGAATGGGCCCAAATTGGCGGCATTCACATAGATGACAATACCACTGCCCTCGAAGCTAGTGACGGCGAGAGCGTCAGTGTCCAATAGTTTAACTACATTATCAGGTAGGCCGCTCGTATCGCTGACCACCTTGAAGTCGATATCAATACCAAAACCCCGCAACCGGGTAATCGCCCGCTGCACACCTCGAGCAATGGCAGCAAATGCCTTATTGGGCGCGGTATCTACGAGCCACTGGAGTACCTCACTAGTCAACATACCCCTTAGTTCGGACTCAACCTGCTCTGGCTTGCGTGCGTCGCTACGGGAAGTCTTACCACGCTGCGCACGCTGTACACCCGCCTCACGGAGGCGGAACTTGAGGTTGCGACGTTCTTCTGGGCTAAGGTCCTTATCGCGAAGCCGCTGCCGTATAGTCGTAGTCGCACTCTTACGCCCAGTACGCTTGGCCTCGAACCGGGCTCTTGCGCCGCTCACGATATCGCGCTGGATCGTATCTAGGCTGCGTTGTAGCCGCGAAGCCGTGCTTTCTAGATCGGCTCTGTTCGGGTTAGGCTGGCCCAGCACTTCCCTTGGTACCGCGCTAACCTGCTCTTGCGCCTCATCGACTTGGCGTTGGAGGTCGATAGCCTCCAGCCACTGATTACGCCGCTCTGGCGGAAGGGCACGTAGCTCCTGCTCTGAAGCAGGTGCCCGCAACATATCAAGCGCTTCAGCTACATCAGCGTCAGAGATTTCCCGCGCCGCACGCGCGGTCCCCAGCTCGGCAGTGAGGGCTTGCTGCGCGCGCATACCCTCAGTCAACTGCGCTGCACCTTCGACAGGACGTCCCCGCTGAGTACCTTGGGTACCGCGCTGCACGGGACGCGCCCCACGAGCATCGCCCGGAGCAACTACAGTTACGGGCACAGCAGGTTCTTCAACTGCCTCTTCGGGGAGGACGACCTCTAGCGGCGGAGGGGCTTCAGTCGGGGCTTCCACTACCGGCGCAGGCTGCGCTTCGGGCACGGCTACTTCAGGTTCAATAACCTCCGCTTCGACAGGCGCAGGTGCGGCAGCCTCCATAGCGTCGATACCGAGAACGTTGGTAAGAGCTGCGGAAGCTTCGAGGCCCGGAGTGCGCGCCATCCGGTTAGCGGCAGCGGTAATCTCCTTGGGTGTGATCTCCACACCCTCGAAGTCGGAGGTCGTAAGTGCAGTAGCGAGCATCTCCCTAGCAGCAGAGATGCGCTCGGGGGTCACCTTCTTCTTAACATCCGGTAGTGACAGCGAGATGGGCGCAACAGGCTCTACGGCGGGAGCTACAGGCGCAACCGCAACCTCAGGCGCGGGAGCAGGGGTTATACCCACTTCAGCAAGCTGCGCAGCCACTTGCGCCTCAGGCGTAATAGTTTCCGCCGGGGGGATGACGGGCGCAGGTTCAACCGTAGCAGCGGGTGCAGGTGCAGCTTCTACCGTAGCAGCAGGTGCAGGCGCAGACGCCAACGTAGGTTCCGGGATCGGTTCAGTTGTAGCGGCAGGAGCAGCGGCAGAAGCGGCAGAAGCAGGAGCAGGAGCAGCGGCAGCGGCAGCGGGAGTAGCAGCGGCAGCGGCAGAAGCAGCAGCGGGAGTAGGGCCGGTCGGGCGAAGCTCACCTATAGCAAGCTGCGCGGCTACATCTTCCGGCACGCCGTACATAGATACGAACTGGGCAGTAAGTGCGTTAAACTCAGCAAGCTGCTCAGGGGTGGTAAATATCTGGGCTGCTATGGCATCAATGCCCGATGACGGGGCGGCTGGGCCCCCCGCAGGTGGAGTACCACTAGTACCCGATGACGGGGCGGCTGGGCCCCCCGCAGGTGGAGTACCACTATTACCCAGTGACGGGGCGGCTGGGCCCCCCGCAGGTGGAGTACCACTAGTATCGGGTGCAGGGGCTTTACCGCGATCACCAATGGCCCCGCTGATACCGCCAAAGCCACCACCCAGAAGCGCACCGCCAATTGCCGCCTGATAATATTCGGCGCGCGCGCTGGCATCGGAGAGTGAAAGGCCCGCCTGCCAGCGCTCCAGCCCAGTCTGGGCCATTTCCTGTGGGACTTCGAAGGCTACACCTTTACCCACCCCGCTCGCAACGCCGCGAGCAAATGACACATTACCCTTGGAGACCGCGTCTTCGAGGATATCAGCAGCTTCTTTCGTGGCCTTCTTACTACCCTCACCCAGCAAAGGGCGCGTGAACGGGAATAGCTTAGCGAGGGGCTTAAAGAAACGCAGCCCTGCAAGGTCGAGCGCGGCCTGCCCTGCGCCCGCCGCTACGGCTTTCCCTACAGAAGTCTCTACCGGGGTTTCCCCCGCAGCGAGCGCGGCTTCTTGCTCCTGTGCCTGCCGCAGCAGGTTTTGTGCGGTGTATTGTGTGCCTGCCGTGGCCGTCCCGGCCACAAGGCCCCCGAGAGGCGTAGTGACAAAGGAAGCCCCTATACCCGCAGCGATAGGCGCTGCCATCTGCCCAAGCGAACCCCCGAGCAACTGCTTAAAGGCAGCAAAGTTTTCGCCTTCGCCAAACCCGACTGAGCGGGAGTCTGACTCACCCGCTGCAACAAGCGCGCGGCGGTTTTCCTTAGTCGGGTTAGCGGCGAAAGCTGCTGCTTCATCGGAAAGGCCAAGAGTCTGCATGCCCTCAGAGAGGGAGCTAAAGAAGCCTCCCAGCTCTTTCTCTTCTTTCTGCGCGCCGCCCTCCGCCTGCGAGCGGACTACATCAAAGAGCCTCGAAGGGTCTACGTTGGCTGGTGCCTGAACGTCGTAGATGCGCCCCTTGTAGGAGATGGAGTATATACGATCAGGCATGCGCTACCTCGCTGGCGTTGTGGCGTCACGGACACTGATAATGTTCATACCCGGGTTATCCTGCGCTCCACCAGTTGTTTGGCCGGGGTATTGTGCGCCATCGGGGGGGGAACCGACAAAACCAGCATCCCGCGCCATCGCGAGGATTTGAACTGGGCTTGCGCCGGGGTTGCTCTCCTTATACGCAGCTACTATAAATTCGAACGTCGATTCCGGCTTTTGTCGCTCTGCAAATTCCGTCCTCCTGAGCTCTCGATCTGCTTTGGCGTTAGCTTCTTCAGAAGCGAGTTCGCGACCCTTGAACTCCATCTGCTGTTTAAACTGATCTTGATTCATACCTGCCTTATATACATCTACGCCAAGTTCGACCCCGGCAGTAGCAGTTTTACGGTCCACGTCCTCAAGAGCCATAAGCGTGCGGATGGCATCGCTCTTGGCGGCTTTGCGCTCCTTCTTCGAAGCCGCGACACCGGGTAGCGTAGCGGTAGCGGCCTCACCAATAGCTTGCAGCAAGAACGGCGAGTTACTCGCAGCCATACGGAAGCCCATCTCCGTAAGCGCCTGCCACATATCGCTCTTACGCTCTTTTTCCTGACTTGCAGGGTCGAGCTCTTCCATCGCGTAGGAGCGTGCACGGTCAAGTTCTTCGCGCGGCATCCCATCGAGCATACTGCGGCCCATCCTGAGCGAGTCTTGGAGGGACATACCTCGCCCTTGCGCAGTGTTGATGTCCCGTTCGGGGATTTCCCCGGTATCCTTACTACCTGAATAGCGCCGTAGAATATCTTGCTTGTACGCGCGGGTTTTATCCCCGTGAATTGCTCGGTTAGGCCCAGCGAAATGGAAGGCGGCTGCCTCCTCTACATTACCTTTACCGAATGCAAGGATGTCCTCCATTTGGGAATTCATCAGGCTCTCTTGGTAGGCGATGCCTTCCTCCGTACGGCCACTTTTACCGGTCATGAGGTCGGGCCGGTATTCTACCCCTATACGCTTAGCCAACGCGCGAGCGGTAGCGGGCATAAACTGATAGCCGCCCATCGCACCGCTACCTTGGGTGTTTAGAGCACCGTAATCCCCGCTACTTTCCCGCATTAGTAGGGCACGGCGAAGGCGCACGGCGTCAATCTCTCCGCCCTCACGGAAAGCTACGATCCCACCAGCAGCATAACTACCGTTATCTGGCTCATCGAACATAGCGTCAGGCTCATCGAACATAGCGTCAGGTACGGGGAGCATAGCAAGCCCGCCCTCAGCCATACCCATCGGAGCTTCTTGCGGCATACCCATCTCAGGAGGCATACCCATCTCAGGAGGCATACCCATCTCAGGAGGCATACCCATCTCAGGAGGCATACCCATTCCCGGTGCCATGGGCGGCATGCCCTGAGGGAGATCGCCTAGTCCACCAGCAGGGAGGGAAGGTGCTGGCGGTACTGGCGGCACGCCGCCCATGACCTGTTGTGCGACCGTAGACTGGGGCGTGCCTTCCTGCATCTGCCCTGCACGCATACGGTCGATGAACATACCCGCAAGAACGCCCGCCGTGGGGTCTACGATCCCTAGCTGCATCGCCTGCGCGATCTGTTGCTTATTACCCGCGTACTCCTTGGCGATGTCTTCGGGCGACTGGATGCTGAACGGTTTAGCCATCTATCTTCCCTTAACCCCCCCGGAGTGTATTCGCGAGGCCCAGACCACCAAGGCCAACGCCCATAATCTGCTGGGCGACACCCGGAGCCTGTGCGTACATCGACTCCGTGGTATTGGGCTGAATAGGCACACCCCGAAGCAGGCTGCTGTATTGCTGAAGCATCTCGCGCGGGAAATCACGCTGGCGCAAGAAGTCCTGATACGCAGTGGTGAGATACTGCTGCTGGAGCGCCTGCTGCTGCGCGGCTGTCTGGGCCTGCTGGTTAAACCGCCCCCTATCGTCCTGCGAGCGTGCACTACCAATATTGCTAAGGGTCTGGCCCATCTGTCCAGCTTGGCCGAAGCCAGCCAGCGCCTGCTGCGCGCCAAACTGGCGCGACTGCTCTCCCATCCGTTGACGTTCAAGGTCCGCCTGCTGGTTAGCACGGAGTGCTTCCAGTCCAGTCTGGGCACTAAGCCCCTGCGTCTGGAGCGCGGCAGACAAGTTCCGCTCCCCCGAGGTGAGCGCAGACTGCTGGTTAGCAAGTGCAGCGCGTAGCGCCTGATCTGCACTAAGCCCCTGCGTTTGGAGCTGTGCGGCTAGGTTCTGCACATTGGTCTGTGAAGCTGCGTCGAGGTTAGCAAGGGATGCCCGAAGACCAGTCTCGGTCCCGAGCTGTTGCTGTTGGATCGCCGCCCCGAGGTTGCGCCCACCTATGTCAGTAGTCGCGTCCCGATCACGCTGGAACTGCCCCTGCGCGTTCTCAAAGGCACTCTGCATGCCGCGCGACTGGATATCCCCAAGCTGCTGGCCAAGGTTCCGCTCGCGCTCCATGCCCGCAAGGAGTTGGCGACTGCCGCCAAAAGTCCCCTGCCGGGCTGCACCCAAGTCCTCGTTAACCTGTCCGCGACGGGCGCTAAAGACGGCCTCGCGCATCTGCGGCTCAAGGGCCTGCTGGATGAACGGCGACATGTACTGCTGCGCCTGCTCGACCCCGAATGCCTGAGGGCCTCCCATCCGGAACTGCTCGAGCCCCTGCTGGCCGAACCCAGTCTGAGCGGCTTGCATCTGGGGGGTACTAAATTCGCCACCCTGCACCGCGCTCGGTGCGCCCATGCTAAACTGCTGGAGGTTAGGCTGACCGATCTGCTGCGCACCGAACTGGTTCGGGTTATACTGCGCAGCCTGAAGCGACCCAAGACCTGCCGCTTGGGTAAAGTTACCCGCCGCGCCAAACTCACCCGGAGTCTGCTGCCCAAGGATACCCTGCTGCACCTGCTGTTGTCCCGGGGTGAACCCGGCAATGCGCTCCTGCCCGTAGAGCGGATCGCGATCCGTAAGCAGTGACTGCGAACGCTGCATGAGGTTCTCGAAGTACGGACGTGCGTACTCCGGCAGGTTGGTCTGTGTGACCGTTTGTTGCTGGGGTTGACTGCCGCCGCCGCTTGCCATGTCAGACTCCTAGCTCAAAATGCCGAAGGGTAGGCACGTACCCATCCCGCTCAAATATCTTCTGCCAACCATCACGCCCGGCACCTTCGATGCCGTTACAGCCGTTATCTTTTGCCCACGACCTCAGCACCTCTAGCATAGGTGCCTTCCAACTGAAACCGTCTCGACCCCCGCAAAACTCTAGGAAGAGGTATTTCTTACGCGGGTACTCGGTAAACCGAGTAATTACTGCACCTTTGATACCGTCCTCGTCGAAAGCCACCCACAGGGGGTAGTTGAAGTCCGTAATCAGGCTGTAGACGTCCTCTAGCAGATACTTACCAGAGACGTACCGAAGTGCCTTAGTTACATACCCTTCCACCTGCGGCCACACGGTATCGACGTATTCGGAGGGGACTAGTGATACCTGAATATCGCTCATGCTAGGCCCCTACGCACCCTAGTATCCTGACCGCGCTTAGCCTTTTTCCGCGCCTTGTGCGCTTTGTCCATAAGCGCGTAGAGCTTTTTAGTGCCGCGCGCACCGCTGCCACCGCCTACACGGCGCACCGCTTCGGGCTGGAAGATCACTTCGTCACGGGCCACGCGCGCTTCCTG